>Ga0207681_10000450_pt1 | contig 28816 bp, 8 predicted proteins | sample KBSS53metaG_FD_184324 | JGI IMG/M metagenome (GOLD analysis project Ga0207681, IMG submission 184324) | Switchgrass rhizosphere microbial communities from Kellogg Biological Station, Michigan, USA - KBS S5-3 metaG (SPAdes) (version 2) | ecosystem: Host-associated > Plants > Roots > Rhizosphere >... | reverse complement strand
GGCGTTCGATCGCGCGCGCGCTTGGTCGTCAGTTTGAACGCATGTCGCTAGGCGGCATGCGCGACGAAGCCGAGCTGCGCGGACATCGCCGCACTTATATTGGCTCGATGCCGGGGCGTGTGATTCAGTCTATCCGGCGCGCCGGCGTCAACAATCCGGTGCTGATGCTCGACGAGATCGACAAACTTGGCAACGACTATCGCGGCGATCCTTCTTCGGCGTTGCTGGAGATTCTCGATCCGCAGCAGAACGGCACCTTCAGGGACCACTACCTCGATCTTCCGTTCGACCTGTCGCGCGTTTTCTTCATTGCCACCGCCAACCAGATGGGACCGATTCCGCCGCCGCTGCGCGATCGCATGGAAGTCATCGCCCTCCCGGGCTACAGCGACATGGAGAAACTGCAAATCGCCAAGCGTTACCTGATTCCGCGGCAGATTGAAGAGAATGGTTTGAAGCCCGCACAACTGACGATCAGCGACGCGGCGGTTGAGTTGCTCTCCACGCGTTACACGCGCGAAGCCGGCGTGCGCCAGCTGGAGAGAAACATCGGCAGCGTGGCGCGCAAGGTTGCGCTGAAAATTGCGCAGGCCGAAGCCGAGTCGGTCAGTGTGGACGCCGGCGACATACACGATTATCTGGGCGCGCCGCGATTCTATCCGGAGCAGGCGCGCAAGGAATTGCCGGCGGGTGTGGCGACCGGCATGGCCTGGACTGAGATGGGCGGCGAAGTGCTATTCATCGAAGCAACGCTGCTGCCCGGCGGCAGAGGTTTACAAATAACCGGACAACTCGGCGAGGTGATGCAGGAATCAGCGCGCGCGGCGCAGTCGTATCTCTGGTCGCACGCCAACGAGTTTGGAATACCCGCGGAGATGTTCAAGGATTACGGCGTCCACCTGCACGTGCCGGCCGGCGCAATTCCCAAGGATGGACCAAGCGCGGGCGTGACGATTACCGCGGCGCTCGCGTCGCTCTACACCGGAAGACGAGTAAGACCCGATACGGCGATGACTGGCGAGATTACGCTTTCCGGCCTGGTGTTTCCGGTTGGCGGTTTGAAGGAAAAGATTCTGGCCGCTCACCGCGCGGGGATTCGGCGCATCCTGTTGCCGTCGCGCAACGAAGCCGACATCGAGGACCTGCCGGAAGACGTGCGCAAAGAATTGCAGATCATATTCGTCGGACGAATAGGTGAAGTGATTGAGTCCGCGCTGGAAGTTTTGGTTGCGAACCCACCGCCACCTCCGGTTATGACAAGCGGACATCCCGATGCAGTTTCCCGACAACCAGAAGTTGCGCCGCCGTCGTTGACCGTGCGTCAGAGTTGAGGCGCTGCGGGCAAAATTGCCAGCCGTGGTTCTGACTCGCGAGGCCAGGGTGAGGGTTCTGATCTCCCTCTCCCTCTGGGAGAGGGCGGGGGTGAGGGCTTACGCGCGCCGGTTTTTTTGAATAGATGATAAGAAGGTCTTTTCTCCCTCTCCCTCTGGGAGAGGGCCGGGGTGAGGGCTTACGCGCCCTCTTTCGTGAATCGCTCTGATAAGTTTCCCAACCGAAACTAGTTTATCAGGGCAAATCAAAATTGGAGCGTCAGTAGTCCCTCTCCCCACCCTCTCCCACAGGCGAGGGAGACAAACCAAGAGACTTCTCTCCGCACCTCCGATGCGCCCGTTCGGACCTTACTGCCCAAACCGTTGCCGGTATTCAATCGAGTCTATAAACGCCTTGACCATGTCGGCCTGCACGAAGTTACCGTTGTGTTGGTTAAGCTTCTGCAGCCAGAACTGATACCCATCCGGGTCGGGATCGCGTCGGAGATACCCGAAGTATTCCATCATGACAAACGCTGCCGTGCGCTTCGCGTGTGTGAAGCCTTCATTCTCCACGACCAGCCGGAGTGCTGAAGCACGGGTCAGACTGCCGCTGTTGAGGCCACTGACCAGCGACGCGCGGTCGCCATTGAAACCGCCGGCATGACTGATCAAAGCATCGACGAACGCGCTGTTACTCATGCCGTCAAACTGCGCGCGAAATTCCGGACGCGAAATCCAGTCAGCAATAAACGCCTCCTTGTTAGCAGCCAGCCGGCTGGCCCAGTCGCCCTTGCCGACCACGACGCCCAGCGCCACTGTCGCCGTATCAGGCACGAACTCCGCAAAGCGAGGCGCGCGGCCGTAAGTCGCGCGATACAACCCGTCAATCAGGCCACCTGTTTCCTGAAATTCGATCGACAGGAAGTAAGCGGCTGAAACGTTAATGCGTTTGACGTCGCGACATGCCAGGTCGCCGCCACACGCGAGCATCTGGTCGCTCCAGAAATTGAAGCCGCTCTCGTCAGGTTCACGACCAAGGAAATCGACGTAATGCTGTCGCACAAAATACTCAGGTGTGTCGATCGCATTAAGACTCGTTCCTAAAACGGCGCCGGTGAAAACCGCTTCGCTGCCGTTGCCGATTTGGCTGAATGAACGTTCGCCGGGGCTGAATGAATAATTCACCAGCGATGGCGTCACAGTGTAAAAGCCGTTCGTCTCAACGCCGTCAAAACGATATTCGCCTTGAGCATTCGTGATCGTCTTGCGGCTTTGCGTACCATCCAAATTAACAACAGCGCCGGCCAGCGACTGGCCATTCATATCAACTACGCTGCCGCTGATAGTGCCGTTCGCAGCTGTCGGGGCCGACATGTTGCTGTAGCAGACCGTGACATCGGCGAGCGCCGGCGTCAGCGACGAATTGCTGGTGCTCAGCAGCGCCTTGTACTTCAAATAGCGGTTGCCGTTGAACTGTAAAAGCGATGCGCCGCTGGTGGTGAAAAATGTGGCGGCGGTGTTGTCAGGCCCGACAAAATTGAAAGGGCCGGCGGCATTATTGGATGCGGCCACCTGAAACTGAATGCTGGTGCCTGCCGGTAATGCCGAGTTGCTCCAAGAGAGACTATTCCACCGTGGAGTAGCGCCAACCACGGCGCCGGTGTCTTTTAGAGATGAGATGAAGTTGCCGGGGTTCGGATACGTGAACGGGGCGGTAATGTACGTGTGAAACTCCAGGTCCTTGGAAGCGCCGGACGGAGGCGCCCACGTCGTGCCGTTGCTCGACAGGAGCGACACGCCGCCCGCGTAGAGGTCGTTCGTCGTTCTCACTACCGCGTACGTGCCGGCCGAGGGGTTGGCCGAAGGGTGAACCGTGAATGCGTAGGTGGTACCTGCCGTAAGCGCGGCCGGCGAGGAAAACGTCGCCGTGTAATAGATGCCAGCGCCGCTGTTGAAGGCGGGGATAGTCGTCGTGGCGAGCGCAGCCCCCGTGGGAAGGCCGCCGCTGGTTGCGTTAACGTTGACGATCAGCGAGCTCACCGTCCCGGTGCAACCGCTACAGAACAACTCAACATCGAGTTTGGTCAGCGTGCCGCTAACGGTGGGAACGAACGATTGCGCCCACCAGGCCGTCGTTGACATGGCGTTTCCAGAATTACTCGAGTCAGCGACCGTCAAATCAAGCTGCTCGCCGCCAACGTGGCCCAGCTTTACGTCCCCCGCACTGCTGCTAATGTCGACATTGCTCCCCAAGCCGGTGGAAAAGTCGCCAAAGCTCGTGTCGGTGTTGCAAAAACCTCCGCCAACCGGGGTCAGCGCGAGATCCTGCACCGTGGTGCCGCCTCCCGTGACTACGACGCCGTTCACTGAAGTCGGGTTATAACCTGCGGGACTCGCTGACACGGTATAAATATTCGCGCCAATCGCCGGAAATTGATAAAAGCCACTGCCATTCGTTGTCGCTGAGAATGCTCCAGCAGAAACGACTACTCCACTCACCGGGATGCCATTGGACCTCACCGTTCCCTGCAGCGTGCCGCGTGGTGTGCCGGGATTACCAAACACCACCGCCGCAGAGGCAGGCGAATTACTACTCATCGGCGTGAGCGCCGTTCCCGAGCAATTGTTTCTTGCGGTAACGAAATAGTAGTAAGTGGTGCCGTTGGCGCCGGTGGTGTCGACATAGTTTGTGGCCGTCAGACCGGAAGCCAGAGGCGCACCGCCGGGAAAGACAGGAGTAGTGTTGCGATAAACGGAATAGGTTCCATTGGTCGCGCCGGTTCCCCAGCCACTGGGCGCGCTCCACGACACGGCGACGTTCGGAGCCGTCGAAGGATTTACGACCGGCGCTGCAACCGCAGCGGGAGTCGAGCAATTGATGATGGTCGACGTCGCATTATCTTCTCGGCGCGTCGGCGACTGCGTGTCCGCAACCGGAAAAAACATTCGCGAGTCAGTCCAGAGTGGATGCACCTGGCGATTGAACGCGGCTATGCCCGTGTAGTCGCCATACTGATTGCCGTTGTAGCTCGTGTTGTCAGCGCTGTTTTCGTCGGCGTAGTTGACGTTATTCCGCCAATTGACCCCGCCATCGGTAACGAGAATGTTGGGCTCGAAGGATAGGCCGCCGTCGGAAGAGCGTGCATACACCGCCTGGGTTTTGCGGTTCAAAGGATCAAGCCGCGAGTCGATCCACGACACGTTGACTGTGCCGTCAGATTGATCGACCGCCAACCACGGGAAGAACTGCGAGGCGCCGAAGTTATCATCATTCACTTTCACTCGCGGGGACCAGTTAGTTCCTCCATCAGTCGAGCGAACTATGTAGGTGTTGATGTCCGTTCCGGAAGTTGTGCCCGCTGGAAAGTCGGGGAAAGTGACGTAAAGGTTGCCGAAGAATGCCGAGCTGGGATTCCGGTCGACGTCGATGGCGCCGAACCCGTTAATTCCGCGCTTGTCCTGTGCCGGCGGCGTATTGTTGGTACCGAAGGATTGCAGAGCGAGCGTGGCAATTACTGCGGGTGCAGTCCAGGTTGTGCCACCGTCAATCGACTTCGAGAAAACGATAGTCTCAACATTGTAGCGCGTCCAAATTGCATAAACAGTTCCGTCCGCTCCGATTACAACATTGCCGCCGATTGCGCCGAGGTTACTCGCGGGAGTAACAGTGGTCCAGGTAACGCCGTCATCTGAGTGCGCGATCCTTTCGGCATTCGCGTCGTCCCAGATGACATAGATCCGGCCGGGGAACGAGTGTGCCTGCCCCGAGGTGTTATCGATCGCCATCATCTCCTTGTCGTCGGCGTGCGTGGCCGTGCCAACATTGTTGACTACCGGATTGCCGAATTGCGACCACGTTTGTCCATTGTCGGTCGAGCGAGCGACGACGATGGATGCACCGAAATTGGTGCCGGTCGAGTTCTGCGAAATGAGCATGTAGCAAGCATAGGCCCGCCCTAAATTGTCCCACGCCAGGGCAGGGTCGCTGCCAAACCATGCCACGGCGCCGCTGACTCCACCGGTCGCCGACGTGTGCCAAGGGGCACAGTTGTAGGTCCAGGTCGCGCCGCCGTCAGTAGATCCGAAGAGCGCCATCGTTCCGAAAGTGCTCGCGGCTCCTCCGGTTGGTGATTGGCATTGCGCAGTCGGATCTTTAAAAAAGGTGTTGGAGTGGCCGATGATGTGTTGCGGGTTGTTAGGGTCAATCGAAATACTGGTCTCGCCCTGATATCCCTCGACGCCGTTGGCTGGATCGATGTTTGCGCCCACCGAGGCCGTCAAAGCGGCAAGATCAAAAAGCAAATCGGGAGAGTATTGACGCAGATTGAGCGTGTAGGGACTGACCTCCGTTTGCAAGCCCCCAGGTAAATGCGCCGCCTTCCATAATTGGCTTTCGCACTCTACGGTCGGTGGCATCATGATCATGTGCGGATGCGCGCGGCGATTTCTCTCAAAGATCTCTGCAGGATCCTCCGACGACCCGTTGACAACATCAAGCATGTCCTGTGTCAGCATCCCGCGGCATTGAGGAACATCCGGCGCATTAGCAAACGTAACGAGGGGAACCGACTGCGTTTGTTGGCCCGGAGAATTCACAGTCTGTGAATACTTAGTTAGTTTCTCTTCCTTCCGGGCGAGCGAAACCCGAGGAGCAATCATGACTCCGGCAATGAACAGGGTCAGCATAAGTACGACGGATAACTTGAAATAGAACTTCATGATCTTTCTCCTGAAAACTGTCTTGATGGCGGGTAACGGAACAGCGAAGATTAACTGCCTCTTAAACTCGGGGAGCGAAGAACGATGGCAGATGCTTCATTTTTCGGGCGAACTAAACAGACTTTCTGCTTGCCTCAGGGACACTTTTTCACACCGCCGGATGCGGGTGACAAAAAACTCGATTTTTATATCGGGGTTCAAGAATTTTCCGCGGGACGACTGAGGATGCGCTTCTGAAAACGTCTGTGGACTTGCAAAGCTGTGCTCAACTTAGTTCCACCGAACACAACCTGTCAACGGAAACGATAGAGTCGCGATGATTTCTTATTTCAGTCGGAATCCGAAACGGACCAGACGAGCGCAGGGACTTGCGGTAGTCGGAAAAACAAAGAAACTGCCGCAGCATTGAAGCTACGGCAGTCGAAAGAATCAATTCTAGCTGCAGGTGCCACCAGGTCCGCTGCACAAGCCACTGCAGCATTGCGCGCTGGTTCCGCACGAGGCGCCCGGCGGCTGACACGTTGCAGCTTGCGCCGGAGTGGGAGCGACAATTGAGGTGACCAGCGGCACCGCGACGACGGCGGCCAGGCCCAGGGTTCGCACCATCTGACGTCGGTTCATGCCGGCCACGATGAAAGCGGGCGGTGCGATTGGCTGCTCCAGCAGGTTGTCTTTGGAAAACTGATCAACTGCATACCAAACGAGCTTCTCATCAACGACAGTTTCCAGATCACGGGACAAGGCGCTGCAAGCGTCTGCTAAAGTGGTCTCGCCGTCGCAATACTTCCAAATTTTTGCGGCTGTCTGGTTTAGACAGTGGGCTTTATCGGTGTCTTGATCGTAGATCAGGACCTCACTGTCAACTTCCTGAATTATCAGTCCGCTTCTTCGCGCCTGCGGCATCTTTTCCATGTGCTGCTCCTTATAACAAACTTGTGAATCGAAAGTTGTAACCGGCTGGAAACTCGTAATGCCGCCGATAGTATTGCGCACCGGATTACTTACTCATCATCCGGGAACCACCTCATACCTTAAAAAAGCAAGAATTTTTTGGTTGCGACAACCGTTGTTCGCTGAAGGCTACTGGCCATGTACGAGCGCTGACGACAATATCTCCGACAGGGCTAACTAGTCAATAGCGAATGCCTCTTTTCCCTGCAAACGAGACGGTTGATAGATCGCGGCACTTCGCTGTTCCGGGAGCTTCCGGTCCCGGAACAGCGTCGTTCTGTTAGCTGCTACTGAGCAAAGCGCTGCCGGTATTCGCTCGAGCTGATGAAGGCTTTCACCATCTCGGCCTGCTCAAAATTGCCGCCGAACTGATTCAGCTTATTGAGCCAGAACCGATAGCCATCCTCGTCCGGATCGCGTCTCAGATAACCAAAGTATTCCATCATTACGAACATCTCGTTGGATTTGGCGCGGACGAAACCTTCATTCTCGGCAATTTGTAGCAGGACTGCCGAGCGAGATGAATTTCCGCCATCGAGCGCGCTGACTAGTGCACTGCGATCGCCATTGAAGCCGCTGCCGGCATGGCCGATAAGCGCATCGACAAAGGCCGAGTTAGACAAGCCATCATAAGCCGCGCGGAATTCCGCGCGCTGCAGCCAGGACTCAACAAACGCCTGTTTGTTTGCCAGAAGCTGCTGCGGCCAGTCGCCGACGCCGACGGTTATGTTTTGCGCGATGCTTTGCCGGTCAACCATGAACTCCGCGAACGACGGACGCCGGCCATAACTGGCGCGATACAACGAGTCGACCAGGCCGCCTGTCTGTTGGAATTCGATCGACAGGAAGTATGCCGCCGAGACGTTTATCCTCCGCCGGTCGGCGCAGGCCAGGTCGCCGCCGCAAACCAGCACTTGATCGCTCCAATAATTGAATCCGCCTTGATCAGGCTCACGTCCCAGGAAGTCGAGGTAGTGTTGCCTGACGAAGTACTCCGGAGAATCGATAACGTTACCCACGATCACCCCATCGGGCATGGCCGTGAAGACCGCGTCAGTCTTATTAGCCACGAGCGAGAACGAACGCTCTTCGGGACTAAAGTGATAATTCATGAGCGACGGCGTCACGGTGTAGAAGTTATCGATGTCGACGTTGGCGAAGCGATAGTTGCCCTGGCTGTCGGTGATTGCCCGCGCCGCGCGCCCACCGCTCAGGTTCACGGTAACGCCGGCCATTGGCTGACCATTGCCGTTGGTGATGGTGCCGCTAATCGCCGCCGGCGCCGCAGTCGGAATTCCCATGATCGCGCCGATGTTGAGCTTGAAGCTGTTGGCTGGCGAGAAGTCGGACCAGGCCGTCGGCGGGTTGGGACTCGCCAGGAAGAACGAGCCGCTTCGAATGGGCGCTTCAGCGTCGTAGCTGAGCGAGCAGTTGGTTGTGTTCGTTTGTTGGATGCCGACGTAGAAATTGCCGGCAGGGACGGCTACGGGAGCCGGAAGGGTGATCGTTACCGGCCCGGCCGAGGATACGGTCCGATTGGCGGCGTCCACATAAAGCGCAGACGTCGACGGCACCCCGGCGTTATCGCCGTAGATTGCCACTCGATAGGTAGTAGCGGTGACCGCGTTGAAGTTAAGTTTGACGGCCTTGACCGAGTTAGCTGAAGTGACCGTGAACTTGCCTACAAAGGCCCCGGTTGCGCCGGTAAGACCGACTCCGCCGGTGTCCGTCGAGCCCGGATACTTATAGGAGTAGTCAGCGAACGTTACGTTCAGAGGTTTACTTTGACTGTTATTCCCGGGGATGTCGTCAGTGGGAACGGAAACCGTCACTGTGTCGAATCCCACCCCAGCTGGAGTGAACGGCGCGAAAGTCACGATGGCCGTGCCGCCGCAGGCGGACAGAGACGCAATGTTCTGCGTGTCGGTGAACGTTTGATCGCCCGTGATGTTCAAGGTTACGGGCAGGTTGGTGAGCGCGCCGGCGCCGACGTTGGTGACGAGCGCCTTGACGGTTAGAGAAGCTTGGCCAAAGGGCAACTCACCGTACGAATATATAAGACTGACGGTAGCATCGTTCTGAGCCGTGGGCGTGGTGGCGCCATTCAGTCGCGTCTCAGGACGGAAGCTGCTGGCGGCGGTGGTCGTGGGGGCGGAGACATTGCTCTGCGCTCCCAGCAGACCGTTCACCAGGCCCGTGCTGTTACACCAGATGACATTCGTAGTTCCCAACGTCCCGGTGTACTGGCCCCAATCGAAGGCGATGTACAAGCCGCCGCCGGTATAGGTGAAGGGCGAGCCGCCCGTCATGTTGATGTCAAACGGACCAGCGGCGGCGGGCAGCGCCGTCGTCGCGTTATGCACCACGGTCATGCCAGTGATCGCGGTAGCCCAGGTCGTGCTCTTGGTGTTTGTCACGTCCGCCGTGTTCTGCATGTAGACGATCAACGGAGCCGAGCCTGCGACGCCTCCGGTTTGGTAGTTCCATCCGATTGTCGTTGGCGACGAGCCGGATAAGTAGCCGGCAGCAGCCAGCTCTGAAGCCTTAATCAGGTAAACAGAGCGTTCGTATTGGTTCCGCGTTTGCGGTGCACGCGCGTTCCCCGAAGTCGAGTTGTCGTTAGGCAGCACGACCTGAGGACACGTTGCCGAACCGTTGGTGCCTGTGCCGGCGATATCGAAATTGAAGGGGTTCTCGTCCGAGTCGTTGTTAGCGAAGCTCACCGTGGCCGTGCGCGGGCCGGAGGCAGAGGGGTCAAACGTAACCTGGAACGTGGTGCTTCCTCCCGGAGCCACTGGCGAAGTTGGCGCCAGGGTGACGGTGAACTCCGCCGCGTTAGGACCGCTGGTTGTGGGAACGCCCACGGTCAGATTGGTGGCGCCGATGTTTTGGATCGTAAAGGTGCGCACAACCGTGCCGCCGGCGGTGTTGGCGATTCCGAACTGGGTGCCGTCGATAGTGCTTGGGGTCGTGTCGCCGTCTACGATGTCAACAGTGCCATTGCCTGCGACGGCGATTTCCGGCGCGACCGCGTTTAGGCAGGCGCTGAAAGTCGCGTTGCCGCCATTGGGCACTACCAGACCGGTGGTTGACGCAGTGTCGTAACCAATGGCCGTGGCGCTGGCGTTGTAGGTTGCCGGGGTCACGATCGCGGAGTAAGTTCCCGCGGGATCGGTAGCGCGGTTGTAGCCCCCGGTAATCGAGACCTGCGCGTTAGGAATCGGCGCACCGCCAGCGCAATTCGTGATCGTGCCTGAGATCGTGCCGCGCGCGGATGTAGTGCAAATCGGATATTTGAAATTTCCGATACGTGTGCGCCAGGCGAAGGCCGCGTTGGGGGCATTATAGTATTCCTGGGTGTACCAGAAAGTGCAGTCGTCCGAAGGATCAACGCTCATGGCACTGTAATCGCCCCAACGATTGTTGCCAGGGGTTTGGCTGCCGGTACCGGCCAGGAGGGTCGCCTCACCCTGAGCCAGCGAGTTGGCCGGGTCAGTCGCGAGTCGGCCGGCGTAGCGGATTTGCGGGTTGATCGTGGCGCTGGAAGCGCTGAATCCGAGGGCGAGATTACCCTGGTTGTCCATGGCCGTGCTGCCCATCCAACGCCAAGTGGTGTCGGGCTGATAGGTGCTCTCCTGAAACACGGTCTCCGGACCGGCGGTTACGCCGCGCAATTCGAACCAGCGGATGCCCGCCACCCCACTCGCATTGACGGTGTGGTTCCCGATTAGTGATTCGACGCCGCCGATATTCCGATACGCCAGACGATACATTAGGCGGTCGCCAATGCCATCGAGGGCGTTCGCCCCAGTTCCGCCAAGCTGCGGGACACACGCCCGCGTTCCGGGACATAGTGACGTAAAGCCCGCTGCGGCGGGACTGGCAAAAAGTGTAAAGGTCGCGTTTGCCGGAGTGGCAAAGTCAACATGGAAGTGCCACGTTCTGTACGTGTTGGTAAACGGAACTTCGACAAACGAGTTTGGCGCGCCTGCGGGTGGCAGCGAATAACCGTCCAGGTCCGCCGGCAAGAACGAATCCTCGCTCGGCCCACCCGTGATTCCGGGAGTCAGGAAGCTGGCAGATAGTCCGGCTAGCATGCGTGAACGGTCGAAGGCAAAGGCCTGCGGCCCAAGGAACGAGGTGCCGGCTGCGTTGAATACGTTCATGGCCATGTAATAACCATCAGGCCAGACACCAAGGTGCGGATAGTCGTAGAAGTTCGTGCCCAGGTTGAAATCGTAGCGGTAGTAGGCGCCCGTGGCATCGCCGGTTTTCGAGACGGCAATACACTCGTCGGTCGGATTACCCGTACCGGCAAACTCAGTGATGATCCAGCGGTCAGCCAGCTGGTCATACATCACGACCGGATCGCCGTGGCCATTACTCTCGCAGACGCCGCCGAATCCGGACCAGAGTGTGGTGATTCCTGCCGGGCCAAAAGTTGACGCGCCGGTGGCCTTGTTAAAGACCTGGAACCCGTTGTTCACCATCTGGACATACTGGGTCAATCCGATCTCGCCATCAGTGTCGGGAGGCGCGCAGTTGCAGGCGACTCCGGGAAAAAGGATGCCCTCAAAATTGAGAATGGTGGCTGGCATCGCGGTGACCGCTGCGGGTCCCATGAGTTTTTGCAGATCTCCAAAGCCGGCCTGGATTACCGGATCAGGACGATCGACGTGGTTGTAAGGCAGCTGGGGGTTTATGTTGCCTTCCTCTTCCTCTTCCTGTGGCGCAGCCGGCAGCACTTTCATGTCGCGCAACGCGGGCGACTCGTCGTTCTTAACTGACCAGCCGACGGTCATGGTTTGCGTTTGATTCTGCGCGGCGCCGTCTTGCTCTTGCTGGTGCAGCGACAAAAGGTTGTCGAGTTTGGACGATTCGGGAAAAGGTCCCCAGCCGGCGTTGCCACCTTGCCTTGCACCGCGGTCATTACGCTTTGCCTCGCTTGTCGGCAGCAGTATGAGTGTTAAGGCGAGCACGATTATGGCGATGGGAGCCAACCCAAAATAGTTCTTCATTTCATTCTCCTAGAGTGACGACAAAGACGATTGACATTTCGGGAGGTAAGCCCTCAAATGCTGCAAGCAAGTTTTTTTAAGCGAGACGATTTCTAGATTACAAACCGTGCCAAGACTTTGTGAGGGTCTTATCGGTGCCACTCCGGCCGTGAATGGTACGCGCCCTGGCCTCAAATAGAATTTTTGTGCGTAGATACCGATAAGTTCAAATTAACGTGCGGAGAATTTAGTCTTCAGGCGGTAAAGTGTCAAGGAAGAATTCGCCAAACAAGTCGTCCTGCTCCGGGAGTAGCCGATGCAGTTGCTAAGCATAGTAAGTTGGTTGTTGCTGTTAGCTGCTCCCGGCGCGACACATCCGTGCTGTACGTGTCTTCCCAAAGAGATCCAACCGACGGATGTGGTCAGCTACCAGGATGACAACCCTTCGAAAAAAGGGAAACATCCGGTAACGGTCGCAGAGAAACTCGCCAGCCTGAAGGCCCACTGCAAAAAGGGCAAGCTAATCGACGGAACGGGCAAAGAAATCCGTTTCTTCCACCTCACCGGTTGTTGGGGTAACCCTCCTGAGGATTATCAGGAGATCCTTGATGAGCAGTCGCGCAAACTTGCTCAACTGAAAAAGCGATACACGGTGATTGAGCTGACCTGCAACCCGTCAGGAATGCTAATCCCCTAGGTTGGGAACGCATTGCTGAGAGCGTTTGCCGGAAGCGCTCCTTTGCTGGGAGCGCAGGCATCTTGCCTGCGCTCCCAGCGCGTTCCTAGTTCCCGAATCGTCCCCGGTATTCACCAGAGACGAGGAATGCCTTCACCATCTCGGCCCGTTCGAAGTTGCCGCCAAAGCCGTTGAGCTTGTCCAGCCAGAATTGGAAACCGAGCGCATCCGGCTCGCGACGCAGGTAACCGAAGTATTCCATCATCACGAACATCTCGTTACGCTTCGCATTCACAAAACGACTGTCTTCGGCGATCGTCTTCAGCACTTCTGTCCGCGTTGACGACCCGCTCGTCAAACTGCTAACGAAGGCGGCGCGTTCGCTCTCGCTAAACTTCACCCCCGTGTGGTCCAACAGCGTTTCGACGTACTGGCTATCGCTCAGTCCGTCGTAAGCGCTGCGGAAGTCGGCACGCTGCACCCAGGCATCAATAAACGCCTGCTTGTTCGCCGCCAACTTCGCAGACCAATCAGGCTTGCCGACGATCACACCGTTTGCCACGCTCGCCGCATCAGGTAGGAACTCGGCATACCGCGGAGCCCGGCCGTAACTGGCGCGATAAAGACTATCGACCAGTCCGCCCGTTGCCTGAAATTCTATGGAAAGGAAATACGCGGCCGAGACATTTATGCGCTTCTGTTCGACGCAACCCAAATCGCTGCCGCAATCCAGTAGCTGATCGCTCCAGAAGTTGAAGCCGTTTTCATCAGGCTCGCGTCCGAGGAAATCGAGATACTGCTGCCGCACAAAATACTCAGGCGTATCCAGTGGACTGGCGGCGCCAGGAAGTGCTGAACCGGTGAACGCTGCTTCAGTGTTGTTGCCAACCTGGCTAAAGGATCGTTCAGCGGGGCTGAAGGAATAATCAACTCGCGACGGCCGGACCGTGTAGAAGCCGGTCGTTTCGACATTATCAAACCGGTAGTTGCCGTTCCGATCGGTAATGAACTTCCGGTTTTGCGTGCCGCTGAGATTCACCACCGCGCCGGCTACGGGAACACCATTAGCGCCGGTGATTTGTCCGCTGATGACACCGTTAGCCGCGGTCGGCGCTAACAGCGAGAAATAGGCGACGGGCTGATCGTGGTCCGAGATGCGCAGTTCGTTCGTGCTCTCGTAGTTTTTGACTGCGAAGTCCGAGTCGTTCCGCGCATAAGCAAACCGGCTGAGGATAGCTAAGGCCGGAGGACTGACGATGATGTGATCGAGTGTTTGCGCATTGCCGTCGAAGTTATACGAATACTGTTGATCCGCCGGCAGCGTGTCTACCAGATCAGTTTGGTTCGGATTGACGAGATCCGCGGAGGCCAGCGTGACCTGACTGGCAGGCGTGGGCGTGCCGAGAATCGTGCCGATGGAATCCACGTAGCCGTCATTTACGCGGAAAGCATTCATGTCGCCGACCGTGATGATTTTTTCGTTAGGGTTGGCAGTCTGGCGGCCCTGAATATAGTTGGCCAAAAACTCCGCCTGCTGGCGTCGCTTCTCGCGCACGCGCGCGCCTACAGTTCCGGTGCCGGCGACCGTGTTGTCGTCAACACCGTTCAGAGAGCGAAGGTGATTGACGATTACCGTGAAGCCGAGCAGACCACCGCCGGTGCGCGGGATGCTGGCAATCAAAACGAGCGGCGGGCGATCGTTCAGGATGTCCAGGCCGCCAGTGTTGGGATCGGTATAGTTGTAACAAGTGGAAGGCGTAACGTGATCGCAACCCGCTAGTTCCAGCTGCGTCACGCTTAAGGTCGTAACACGAGACTGCTTGACCAGAAAGCCGACGTCAATGCCGCCAACGTCGTTGCCTTCGACCAGGTATGCGACATAGTTCGGATTGGATCCGCCGCCGCCCACGACGTCGTTGTTCACCTGCGTGGCGACCGCCTGCAGGGTGGTTAGGTTCTCCATCTCCTCAACGCCAATAACATCCGGAAGCTTCTCAACGGTGCGAATAATCAGCGAAGCTTTCGCTACGCGCCGGTTGAAAGCAGCGGCGGTCAACACCGGATCGCTGCCTGGATCATTATTTGTATCGAAGAATCGTTCCATGTTGAACGATGCGACCGTCAACTCGTCCGCAGTCGGCGTTGGGACAGGAACCGAGCCTGGCTGAGCGCCTACGGTTGGCGGAGTGGCAGCGTCCGGAACGATCGTGTAAGCGCGGAAAGCAAAATCAAGTGGACCAGTCAGGTTTGTTACGACGGTGCCGGCGTTAACGTCGAGCGCGGTTGTTCCAGGTTGCGCATCGCTATCTACGCGAATTCTTTCCGGGTTCTCATCGAAGCGCGGAACGGTGCCTGGCGCCCCAGTCGGTAGTGGATCAGAGATAGCGATGCCTGCCTCGCGGAAGGGACGCGCTACACCAGTTACCACACCGAGAAAGACGCCGCTTGAAGAGACAGTAGCGGCCGCTTCGGTGATTGTTCCCTGCGACGGCCCGGTGACGGTTAGAGACGGCACCGTGACGCGCATTCCTTCGTACTCTTCAAGCGAGTCCAACGGGTTGGTCGTCTCCGACGGCTGGGTTGTTTCAGATGCCGTGATCGTTATGGGCACGGGCAAGGCATTGCCGGTTGACAGCAGGTTCACGGTTGGAGATATCAATTCCGTCGCTGGCGGACTGTAGGGATCGGCCGAGGGAATAAATTCCTGCACCGTACCTCCGACGGCCACCGAGTTGCCAATCGCCGCCGCCGCCGGGGGCGCGCTGGAAGTGAACACGAAGATTCCTTCAGACGTGTTCGGGTCAGCGTCAACCGTGGCATCGGGCTCCTGAATAAAGAAACCGTTGCTGCGGAGACCGGTCACAATTCCACTCGTTGTTACCGAAGCGCCGGCAATCGGCGAAGCAGTGCCGTTACCTTGAATCGTGTGAATCGGCGTAAGGCTGAAGTCGTCGTTATTGATTGTGCCCTGGCCCTGAGTGTCGCCTGCCGTCGCGCCGGTGATGTTTGAAAGGTTGACGAAGAAAGTTTCGTTGGGTTCGGTCGTGCCGTCGCCGTTGACCTGGACCGTGACCGTAGTCGAACTGAGGCCTTGAGCAATGCTGCCGGCGCCATTGACGATCGCCACGTAGTCGCTATTGGCAGTAGTAGCCGTGCCGTCAGCCGTATTGACTGTGAATGAGACGCCCCCGGCTCCTGCCGGCTGCGTAAGACTAACCGTGAAGTTGAAGTTGGTCGTGCCCGCATTGCCTTCGGCTTGCGCCACATCGTTGATGCTTAGCGTCGGCGCTCCGCCCAGGGTTAGCGTGCCGGTTCCCGTGAAGAAGGTGTCGTTCGGATTGGTCGCACCGCTTGCAGTACTGCCATAGGTTCCGGGAGTCGTTTGGGTCACGCCGCCGAGAACCAAACCTCCGATCGTGTCTGATCCACCAGTCTGATTCAGCGCCACGGTCGCGCCCGTAGCGATGTTCACGGTGGCACTGTCAGCAATCAAATTATTGAAGGCGCCTTGTAGCGTTAGGCCCAGACCAGTCGTGTTAACGGTGACGTTACCAGCCCCCAATGCGCCGTTCGCATTGCCAATTACCCGGGAACTGCCAATCGTCGTTCCGCCCGAGTAAGTATTAAGGCCTGACAATGTAAGCGCGCCCGAGCCGGCGCCGCCTAAAGTGATGTGGCTGCCGCCGGCATCTTTAATGACGCTGCTGATGGTAATCCCGCCGGAGCCGTCAATGTTGATGAGGTTATCGACAGCATCGTTCAGCAGCACGCTCATCGTCTGGTTGCCGGTGCCTTGCGTGTTCTGAATCGTAAAGAGTTGACTGCTGTTATTGCGGAGAATGACATGCGGGACCGCGTTCACGGTACCGCCATTCAAGCGAAACATGCCGGTCGCTCCGGCAGTCGTGCTGCTGTCGCCAATGAGGAACGCCGCGGCGCGTGCGGAAGTAATTTCCACGGCGGCGACTTCCTGAATCTTTTGTCCGTTGACCTGGACGCCCGCGTTGGTAGTGCCATTGAAATTGATGCCGGCGCCGGTGGCGGCGGTCGGATTCACTCCGAACTGGGCCACGTCAGTGCCGGTGGGCACAGCGCCGCCGGTCCAATTGCCCGCGGTCAACCAGGCCGAGCCAGCCGCAGAAGACCAAAGAATGTTTGCAGCAAACACTTCCCGCCACACGAAGATGCTCGTGAACAAGGTGAAGACAAGTAAAGCCACGAATACCGTGCGCGTGTGTCCCAGATGCCGCAGCCGCCGGGTCAGCCGTGACTGACCCGCTGATGCAGGTGGTTCTGACTTGGCAGAGCGCCTGGTATTAAAGCGCTTGGGTTTCCGCACTTCGTGAGTGAAAACAGACTTTTGCGAGCTACGATTCGACATGTGAACCCTTTCTCCTTATGGGGGCGGAACTAAAAACTTAATAGGACGACTTCGATCGCAACCCTGTTGGGGCGACTTGTGTGTGAGTTACCTCCACGGTTTCATCCCAGCCGATGAAATCCCACGGCGGTGGCTCGTATTATTCCAACGTGATCGATAAACCTTGACCGAGGACCCTACCGAATCTTAATCGAAGGATCGCCAAAGTAAATCCAGGTGCGCCGCACGTCAATGTCTCCCGACGCGCTCTTGGCAATTTTTATGGCATCGCCCAGGGTGATTGGCTGCGAACCGTAAAGCTGGCGATACAACTCCAACTCCATTTGGCGCTGGCCAAACGTAGTGGTTAGACCCGACGACGCAAACGCGGCAACTGCTCCGCCGTTCGGTGCTTTCAGGAAAGCTTCGGCAAGCGAAAGTAAGGTCGGGTCGTTATAGTAACCATTGAGGCAGTCCATCACGATCACAAACGGCAGCTTGCTATTGTTCAGCGCGGTTGCGTTCGCGCTGGTGAAGATGGACGCGCCGGACCAGACGTCGACGTTGCCATGTCCCGAATAGTTGACGACTGAGCGGCCCTGCGCGAAACCATTGACGATGTCGGTTGTCGCTTGTGCGGGCGAAGGCTCGGTGCGCACGTTTACTCGCTGCACTGCCATCGTTCCCGGCAGCAGCGCCTGCACGTCGTCGCTGGCAGTCTCAAAATCCCAAATCGCCGGCGTGCCCGGATCGTCGGCAATCAACAGCGCTGCTTCCGGAGTAACCGGCGTGAAGTTGACTATCTTGGAAACGACGAGGCTCGCGTCAGCTGAACTGCGCAGCGGCAAGCGCCCGATCGGAATGTCGGCCACGCCGTCGTTATCGAAGTCAGTCAACCATTCATCGGAAGCACACTCATTGTAGGTAGCGTCGATGAGTTTGGTTGGGACAAAGTCGAAATCTCCAAGATGGAAATAGTCGTGCGGATCAAACGAAGCATCGCCGGCAAAGACGACGTAGCGCGGCGGGGTAGCCCAATGAGTCGCGGCATACTGTAGAAAATCTTTTAGCGCCTGTGGTCCATGCACGCCGTAGCCAAACTCGTCATAAACGTCTTCAATGTTGACCAGCGCCGTAGTGAAACCCTCGCCCTGGCGCTTGCTCAGGAGCGGCGCCAGATCGGTAAGGAAATTTTTGTGCGTAACAACAACAAAGCTGGCCGCGTTGGCACTCGAATTCCAGCTTGAGGGCTGATTGAGCGTGAGCGCAGCCGGTTGCTCAAACTGTCCGCGGGGAATCGCATACAACAGTCGCTGGGCTTTTGAGCGCGAGGCGTTTTCCGGGACCGTGATCGCGTAGCCGGCCGCAGTGGCTTTCGACTCAGGCCGCGTGAGAACTACATTTAGCGGATCGGTGTAATCGATCAGGCGCATAGACGGCGTCGAAAATCCGTCGACGTCGAGGGTCTGCGAACCGCGCAGCTGAAATTTGAGTGAACCCGAATCGGCAACAAATGCGTGCGGGTAGGTCAAACGGATGTAATCGATCAGGCAAACTTCGCCGGCCGAGGTTTTGGTAAAGGTAACGCTGTTGTTGCCCTGTTGCAGTTGCGACATGGGGACGGTGAAAGTTCGCACCGGGTGTTCGAGCGCACCAAAGAGAACCGAGCCGAGTGTTACGCCATTAAGCGCGACGGTGACATTGTGGCTGCTTCCAGCCTGGTTGAGAACGCCCTGCAAGGCAAACTCCAGTGTCGCGGACTGCGCCGTCAAGTCGGCATTCGAAACAACCAACGTTTGGGTGACCGGACTGGATGAAATGACGCGACCGAAAAAGTTTTCCTCATCGCCGTTCAGCAGATTCGAAATATAGAAAAGTCGATCCCTGATTTGAAACGAGGTTGGAAAATTCGCGGGCGTAAAGCTGTCAAGGATGGTGGCATGGTGGCGCTTTGGTTCCAGGGTGCGACGACGTTTGCGACTCTTCTTCACTGCACGGCGCTTGCGCGGTTCAGCGCCGGCAGCTGCATTCGCAGCTAATTTAGAATTCGCTGCTACTTTGGATCGTCGGCTGACCGTGGTTTTCGCTGCGTCCAACTTGATCGCGCGTTCAGAGATTTTGAGAGGCGCTGGCGAGGCGCCGTTGAGCTTCGGATGTCTAACGTCGGCCTCGATTTTCGCGGCCTGGTCGAAGGTGGATCTTACCTCTTCGTGAGTGACGCGTGCTGGTGCTGAGTAATCAACTTGCGGCTCCGGAACCAAAGGAGCCCTGGTCGAGTGGTCGGGCCAAATCCTGTTTGTCGTCGTCGAAGCTGGGGCCCCATCACGCGCCGGCTCGAGCGGGGAACCCGGGAAACTGTAATCACGCAGCACCGGGCTAAAGAAGATTGGATTACGCAACAGCGCATTGGACGATGGCGACGGCGCGGTTGGATTCGCAGCGGGAGTCGGGCTGGCAGCGGGTGGCGGAGGCGTTGGATCGCCATCCAGTTTAATTTCAGCGCCGACGCGCTTGCCAGGCGTGGTCCCGGCAATCAAGTAGTAGGTGCGCACATCCGTCGTCGGAATGTTAAGACCCACGCCATAGAACTCGATGTAGTCATTGCTGCCAAAAAGTCCGGCTAACTGGCTGGTGTGAATCGCCACTTCATTAGCGTCGACGAAGAGCCGCAGATTTCTGATGTCGACCGAAGGATTAAAACCGGCTGCCGCCATCTGCGGTTGAGTGACGCGATACCAGCCGTCATGCTTGATTGCGATCTTCAGCCCCGACTGTCCGGCGATGGCCCACTGCTCTTGCAACGTGCCGCTCGGCAGATTTGGCTGCTGCGCTTCGACTGCCGGAAAACTTTTGCCGGGCGCAGGGGCAGTCGGATCAGCATCTGTCGCGCTCGATCCGGAGGCCGCGGCTGTTTCAAACTCGGAAGATGTTTTGCTGGTAACCGGAGTAATCGGCTGGTGCAGCTTCACCGCGCCATCGAGAGTGACTGACTCGATGAAGTAAGTAGTGTCGGTCGAGCCGCCGCGATCGAACCATGAAAAAGAATAACCGCCGCGTGAAGCCGTGGCATTTCCGGGAGCGAACGCAGCGCCCGGGATCAGCTCGCGGTTAGCGCGAGTGCGTTCGCCTTTTTTCAAGCGATAGACGTTGAAGCCGAGATTGTCTGGAGCGAAGTTGGTGCGCCAGCGCAAAAGAACGCCGGCGGGAGTCGCGCTCGCGCCGGCCGCTAATAGTTGTAACTCTTCGCTGGAGGAATTCGCTGCACTCGTGGGTGCATTCGCGGCATCGTTCGCGCCCTTAGCTACCGATCCAAAGACGAAGCTTTGACCGGCGACGATCGCCAACAGAACACATAAAGCCGTCAGGCGTCGAGCCGGGCCCAGACGTAGGGAACAACACTTCATTTCGAATGATTTTAAAAGAGACGGACTAGACGATAACCCCAAACCTTGAAAATTATACCGGCGCCCCGGGGAGATGGGCTTTTATAACACACTTTGCGCGTGAGACGTAGGCGGTCGGGTAGGCCTTGCTCAGTTAGATCGTTAACAAAATCTCAGCCGCGGATTGACGCGGATTGACGCGAATCAGAGCTGATCTGATCTGCGTCTATCCGCGTTCATCCGCGGCTGATCAACCTGCCGCTTATTTCGGGAAGCGGTCGCGGTATTCACCAGACACGATGAAGGCCTTGACCATTTCTGATTGTTCGTAGTTGCCGCCGGCTCGATTCAGCTTGTCCAGCCAGTATTGGAAGCCCGGCGCATCCGCATCGCGGCGGAGGTAGCCGAAGTATTCCATCATCACAAACGCATCGTTAAACTTCGCACTCTTGAAGCGTTCGTTTTCGGCAATAGCGTTCAGCGCCTGCGCGCGAGACAACGTACCTTGCGTCAAGCCGTTGACGAGATCGTCGCGCTCGCCGGCGGTGAACTGAACACCCGTGTTGGCGACGAGCGTGTCGACGAACTGAGCGTTGTTCAGGCCATCGTATAACGCGCGGAACTCCGGACGATTGACGAAGGCAGCGACGAACGCATCCTTGTTCGCCTGCAACTTCGCCTGCCAACCGGTTACGCCAACCACTACTCCATCGGCCACCGCACGCGTGTCAGGCATGAACTGATTGTAAAGCGGGCGAGCCCCGTAACTGGCGCGGTATAGACCATCCACCAGGCCGCCGGTTTGTTGGAACTCGATAGACAGGAAGTATGCCGCCGAAACATTTTCACGTTTGCGGCCGACGCATTCCAGATCTGCGCCACAGCCAATTATCTGATCGCTCCAGTAGTTGAACCCGGCCTCATCCGGTTCACGACCGAGGAAGTCAATGTAATGTTGACGCACGAAATATTCGGGCGTGTCTAAAGGATTGACGAGGCTGCTTGTTACTGACGCGCCAAAAGCCGCTTCGGTTGTCAATCCAAGCTGGCTGAAGGAGCGCTCCGCCGGACTGAAAGTGTAGTTAGCGCGCGAAGGCGTCACCGTGTAGAAGCCGGAGGTTTCGACGTTCTCGAAACGATAGACTCCGTTCGCGTCGGTGATGAACTTCCGGTTCTGCGTGCCTGCGAGTTTCACCACCGCGCCTTCCACGGGCGCGCCGTTGTTATCAACGATGCGACCGGTGATGACACCGTTGGAGGCCGTCGGCGCGAAGGTGGAATTGAAAGTCCACGGCGAGAACTGCGAGACACCAGTTTTCTCGAGCCAGTTGTTGGCGAAATCAGAACTGGTCGGAAGTACCGGTTGCCAGCCGACGCCGGTGGTGAACCGCCGGAAGATGAAATTCGGTCCCTCGACGTTACCGTTCAATTCCGAATCGAGGTAGTGCAACCGCAAAGTGCCGGTGATACCAGTCGGGTTCGGCGTGATCGTGTAGTAGCGCTGTACGGCGGTTGGGAAACCCTGCGTGCCCGTCGGTACAGAGCGGGTCAGGTCTACCACGATATCTAACGCCGTACCCGAGGTAACCTGGATCGTATTGAACGGGTTTCCGAAGCTGAGCGCTGCGCCGTTGGTGATAAAGCCAGTGCGCTGCACGCGACCGTTAACATCGAAAGTGCCGCTCGAAGTTCCGGCTACGGGCTGAATCAGCGTTTTGGTGGCCGCGACCGTGATGTCGCTGCTGATCAGGGCCAGCAGGCCATTGACGGTGTTGTCATTCGCCATCGCCACGCCACTCGCGTTGGAATTGGTCAGATTGTTGAAGGTAGTCGCCACTGTCCCGCCGACAGTTTGACCAGCGCCGCCATCCAATATGACTGTTTCCGTCGCCACGCCCGGCGTGTACGTGCCGCCGTTGTGGGTCCAGTTGCCGGCGACATTGATGGTGGTCGCCGTGCCCGCGGCAAAGGTTCCTGCCGTGAGCGTAACCACGCCGTTAATGTCGAGTGCGGTGGTGCCGGCCGCGGGACTCAAGGTGCCGCCGCCCTTGTTCACCGTGAACCCGAAGAACGTCTTGGTCGCAAGCGTGCCGTCAATGCTTTGCGCGCCGGCGCCGTCGAAGGTGACCGTGCCCGTTCCCGGAGTAAAGGTTGTCCCAGTGTCCTGGGTAAAGTTTCCGGCAAGCGTAATCGTCGCCGGGGCCGTGAACGAGCCCGCGGTAATTGTCAGGTTGCCGTTGATGTCCAGGCTGGTAGTGCCTCCGGTGGTGCTCAACACGCCGCCGGCCTTGTTGACCGTGAAGTTATTGAAGCTCTGGCTGGTAGGAGTGCCCCCGATGGTTTGCCCCGCGCCGCCATTGAAATTCACGGTGTTGCCGTTAGGTGTAAACGTTCCGTTGTTGGTCCAATTGCCGCTAACATTGATAGTGGTCGCGGCCGTCCCGGCGAGCGTGGCGCCAAGATCGATCTGCACGTTGTTGTAGGTGCTGCTGCTGTTGAAAGTGCCCGCCTGGACCCGCAACAATCCATTGACGGTGAGACCCGCGAAACCGGCGACGGTCGTTGGGTTGTTCAAAGTCAGATTGTTGTAGGTGGTAAAGGTCGACGGCAGCGTTTGCGCCGCGGAGCCGTTGTATTCCACGGTGCTGCCGGTGATGGTGTAAACGTTAGTGCCGGGCGTGAACACGCCGGCGATCTTGATCGTGTTCACCGGATCGAGCGTGCGCGGCACTGCGCCGCCGCTGCTCGTAAGGTTGTTGTAGGTGAAACCAGGAATGGTCTGCCCAGCCGGATCGGTGCTGTTGAAATTGATGGTGCTGCCGGTGATGGTATGACCGGTGCCGCTGCCTGGCGTGAACACCCCGGCGATGCCGATTGTTCCCGAGGACGCCAGCGTCTTGCTGAAGTTGCTGAACGTCAGGTTGCCGTAGTTGGCCGCCAGTACAGTCGCTTGTCCATTGGACTGTTGATTGTAGTTAACCGTTCCGGTCACGGCGCTGGTCAAGCTGCCCGCGGTTGCGGATGCCGCTCCGTTCAGAGTCAGCGTATTGGTGCCGACGCCGAGGGTTCCGGCAGTCAGGGTCAGGCTGTTGAGCACCGTTACGTTGCCGCCGAGATTTGCACCTGCCGCGTTGTTTAGCGTCAGGCCGTTGAAGAACGCGAACGCCGGAATCGTCTGCAGCGCTGCGCCATTAAATACGACTGTGTTGGTCGGGTTTGGTGTCCAGGTGTTGCCGGTAATGCTCGGGTTGAATACGCCTGCGATGCCAACGCTGCCGTTGCCGAGCGTTATCGCCACGGCGCGGTTACCGCTGATCGTCAGGTTGTTGTAATTGAACGCCGGAATTGTTTGCGCGCCTGTGCCATTGAAATCAAACGTGTTGCCGGTAATGGTGTAAACAACTGCAGTAGCGCTGGGATTGAACGTCCCGGCAACGCCGATCGTGCCCGAACCGAGGGTGACGGTCGCGCCACCGCGCGCGCCGCTGATGGTCAGATTGTTGTAGTTAAAGACGGGGACGGTTTGCGCGCCAGTACCGTTGAAGTCGATTGTGCTGCCGGTGATGGTATGGCCTGTGGTGACACCATTCGGATTGAAGGTGCCGGCTATGCCGATCGTTCCGCTGGAGGCGAGCACCTTGGTGAAGGCACTGAAAGTCAGATTGCCATAGGTGCCGGCAATCACACTTTGACCGGCGCTGCCCTGGTTGTAGTTGACGGTTCCCGTGGCCAAGCTTGTCAGACTGCCGCCGACGACGGTCGTGCCGTTGTTAATAGTGAGCGTGTTGGTACTAACTTGAAGGGCTCCGGTCTGCAGCGTCAAGGTACCGTTAACGATCGTATTGCCCGCGTTCAAAGTTACGCCGCTGGCATTATTGATCTTCAAATTACCGTAGGTGGTGGTGCTGGCGGTTTGCGCCGCGGCGCCGATGTATTCCACCGTCAAACTAGTCAGCGTCTTGTTGGTAATGGTGTACTGGCTGAAGAAGCTGTCAGCGCCCGTGCGCGTGACGCGCGCGGTCCCGGTGCCGGTCAATGTTCCTGAGCCGCTGATGACAGTGGCGGCGACTGGCGCGAAGATCGCGTTTGTCCCGTTGATGTTCAAAGTGCCGTTAACACCGAAGCTGTTATTCAGGGTGAAGGGCTGCGTGACATTCGAATCCGTCAGATTGTTAAAGTTGAAAGCGCTGACATTGGTAATGTTCTGCGCAGCCGAACCGTTGAAGTTGAACGTTCCGGTTCCGGCATTGAACTGACCAACAGCGCCCGAGCCGCCGTTATTCAGATCCACACTAAGATTTCCCTGAATGTTGACGGTACCGGTATTGGCGTTGAAGATTGCGCCTTTGGTCGTCTCATGACCAATAGTGAGGTTACCGGCAATGTTCATGGTGCTGTTGTTACAGGTGAAAGTACCCCCGGCGACAATTAGATTCGTCGGAGCCAGAGTGCTGCCGGCGTTGTTGGTCCAGGTACCGTTAGTGGATACACGAGCGTCGCCGCCGATGCTCACCTGAGTGCCTGACACGTTGAGTATGCCGGCAGTCGATACACTGCTGCCGAGTGGTGCTGTGTTGCTGGTAAAGTTGGTGGCGCCGCTCGAGCCATCGAGGGTAAGGCCGAGTCCGCCGCCGACGTGGAGTCCGCCGCCCTCGACGCCAGCTGAATTGGAAGTGAACGAGCTCGTTCCCACTGAGCCGGTAAAAGCTTCATTCAGTAAACCACCGCCACGATTAGTCACTGAGTTGTTTAGGAAACTGCAACCGGCAAAGCTGAATGAACCGGTTCCTGGTCCATTGCCGTTGTAACTGAGAACAAACATATCGGCCCCGCCGCCGCCACCCCCCCCCGCCGTGTTATGGTTGAATGTGGTTCCCGTGACCGTGAGCGTGCTTACCTCGCCGCTATTACTGGTCGATGAAGGATTGAAAGAAAGCCCGCCGCCACTGCCGGTCGCAATGGTGTTGCCGTTTGTTACGGTGTCGCGGTCGCTGGCAGCGCCAGGAGCCGTCGTGCCGCCGAACGTGCAGTTAGTTATCGTCGTATTGCCGGCGACGATCTGTAGTCCAGCGCCGCCGTTGATAGTCCCCCCGCCGGTCGCCTGGTTGTTAGCGATTGTGACGTCGGTAAGTGTCAGGGTGTTGAGATGGCCGCCGCCGATAATGCCGGACCCGCCCCAGATAGTGTTGTTACGACCACCGACGATCGAGATGCCGGAGAAATTATAGGCCCTGCTGGCAGCGATCGTTTCGTTTAGACAGATTACGCGATCGCCGGTCGTGCCTCCGGCGCCGTGCTGGCGAATGATCGTTGTTGCCGCCCCGGCGCCTGTAATGGTGGTGTTTTGGTTGACTCCGAGATCGCCAACGTTGTTGCCTTCACAACCGTCCCCGGAGGTGCCGTTGGTGGCGAGCGTATACGTTCCCGCGGGAATACTGATCACCGTTCCCGCAGCTCCATTGGCAAACTGCACCGCGCCGCGCAGGTTGCAATCATTCAAGGCGGCGGTACACGCGGCCTGTATCCCCACATCGTCGGTTCGGTCGACTGTAATCGTGGCAGTTGGCGCCAAAGGCACGATGGTCGGCGAGGCGCTTTGAGCCTGCAAGACGACCAGGCTGCGCTCGCCATTTAATTTCTGCGGCAAAGCGAGCACGGCAATAGGCGCTTCGGTCGTGTCGAGGGTTGTATTCGTCAGATCGCCGCCAACGGAAGCCGACTGGGTTTGAGTTGCTGAGTTGGCATCAGTTTGTCGCACCACGTTAAGCTTGTTCTGGCTCTGATCGAGCGTAACCAGGTCGTCTGTTTCTTGATAAGAGATATGCAACTTGGACAAAACACTGTGCGAGAGCGCGTCGGCCGCCACGGAACTGCTGGTCGCATATTCGCGGGCAGAGCTCCACGTAGCGCTCTTGGCGCTTTGCCATCCTGCGAGCGCCTCGATGTCTCCTACTCTTTCTGGATGGACTCGGGCGGCGCGAAGTTTCGCAATATCCTCGGGTGTGTTAGGACGCGTGTCTGAACCGGCCTGGTCCAAAATGTTCACTGATCCGTCATCCGACAGCACCGCGATTTGATTACTACCAGCGCGGTTCCAGATAAAGTTGCCGAGCGCCAGATCGCGCGTGTTGTTGTTGACGCTGATGCGCTGGACGAGCGACTGCCGATCGACTTCCTGCTTTCTTCCCCAACCGTGAATAATGTCCACCTCGCTGCCCGCCGCCACCGCCACATCCTGAAATGAATCATTATCAAGTGAGCCAAACTGGACGGCGACGGCCGGCGCGCTCAAGCTAAAAGTCATGGGCTCGTCAGACAGTTCATTCTCGCCGTCAAAAATCACTAAGGCCGGACCAGACGGTCCAGCGACGCCAACGGCGATGTCGGTCCAACCGTCTGCGGCGCGGAATTGGCCGGCAGTCATCGCGGTTACGCTGCCCGGCAAAGAAATCTGTCGGGCTTCCTTCAGACCGCCCAGACCATCTCCTTCCAAAAGGAAGAGCCCGCCGTTGCGCGCGGCGATCAAAACGTCTTTACGATTGTCGTGATTGAAATCACCGACCTGAAGGAAGTCGGGACTAGCCGGAACCAGGTAAGTGTCCGCATTAGGCAACAGCGAATCAGGATTGTAGCCTTGCTGCATCCGTGCGTAGACCGATACGTCGTTGGGCGCAAACGCGTCAGGGTTGCCGTGCTGCACGGTCACGATTCCCATACCACCGTAGGCATAGCCGGCGATCAAATCGGGTATCCCATTGTCAGCGAGAACGATTGAGCCGAGCGTTCGCGGCTGGGCCTGACCCGTCTGCAACGCCTGGGTGAGATTTTGGTCGCCTCGATAACCCACTTGCAGCTGTCGCCCGTCCACAAAGTTAAAGAATTGCTTGCCACGTCCGGCAGCCTGCACGGTGACTGGTGCTTGCGACGCTTTGGAATCAACACGCACATAAAGCGCGTAAGGCACGGAAGCTGTTACTAAACAAACTAAGAGCAGCTTGATCGCTGCCCAAGGTGTTGAGGAAAAGTTTCCGGAGCGCAGTTCACGGGCGGGGTTCTTAACGGGGTACATCGAGGGATTCTCCTTGTTCTGTTAGCGGTAGTTAATTTATTTCCGAGCGATCGTGCAGTCGGAGGACTCGCAGGCGTGTGACGTCCTTGAAATAAATCCTGGAATAAACCCGGATCGGTTCGCCACATACTTTACGTTGGGCTCGGTCTCGCGGTCAATAGCCTTCAGCCCCGCAAGCCTTTTGCCGTCATGCAAAATCGGGAGCTGACCCGAAGCCCTGTTTGAAAAAATCTTTGGGAAGAGACCGGACCGTCAAAAACAACAATAGGGGGCGCAGATATTTCTGCGCCCCGCAAGTTGTAAATAAAACCCGAATTACTTGGTGTTCAGTTGCCACAATCCGGCACTGCATCGTTAGTGATTGTCCAGGTAACCGTGTCGTTGCAGGCTACTACGTGATAGAGGAAGCAGCCATTTTGATCCTCGGCGATAACCTTAACGCCGGCGCCGCTGCAAGACACATTGTCGAGGGTAAAGGACCCGCCGCCGGCCGCAATCGCACCGTTAAGTTGGTCGGCTCCCCAGTTGTCCCCGTTGGCAGCCGCAAGATACACATGACGAATCTCCCGGCTGGAGTTGTTTGCGATGGTGATGCTCGTGCCGGCAGCATGCGCCTTCAAAAGCAAAGGCAAACAGGCAAACATGCCGAGGGCCAACATCACGATTGCGAGACGTTTTGACTTGGCTAAATGAGTCCTCATCTCAATTACCTTTCTCGGAAAATTCGACTTCAGTTCTAATCAAGTTCCTTACGGACACGCGCTGGTAACCGTATAACCCGGGCCGGGGCCATTTACTGCCGCCCCGCTGCTTGAGCTCAGGGGAACTGACACTGTAGCTGTTGCCGTCGTGGTGTTCCCGCCCGAATCCGTAACCTTGAAGGTTATCGTGTAGACGCGCCCGTTCAGACCGCCGTCACGCTCTTTGCGGAGCTGGACCGACTTGCAATCCCCGGCAATGAGTATGTCATTCAGAGTATTACCGTCGGCGCCGCCTGCATTGTCCTCAGGCTCGTCGCTGGTGACACTGGTGATGACGATACTGCTCGTCAGGTCGCCGCCACAGCCGGAGGCGGTCGCGCCAAAGCTTGCCGCGGTGAATGTGCGATAAGTGTGGTTCGGTGGCCATACGTTTATGTTGGTCGTAGTCAGCGTAATCACCGGCGGACTCCCGACTGTCAGCGTGGCGCTCTGTGAAGCGCTGCCGCAGGTGCCGCTGGTCGTTACTACGATCGTGTGATTGCCGGAGCTGAGCGAACCGGTTGGCACGCTGATCGACGGGTTATCACCGTCGTAGGGTACGCCGTCTAACGTCCAGGCGTAATGGAATGGACCAGTTCCCGACGCGG
>Ga0207681_10000446_pt1 | contig 28938 bp, 22 predicted proteins | sample KBSS53metaG_FD_184324 | JGI IMG/M metagenome (GOLD analysis project Ga0207681, IMG submission 184324) | Switchgrass rhizosphere microbial communities from Kellogg Biological Station, Michigan, USA - KBS S5-3 metaG (SPAdes) (version 2) | ecosystem: Host-associated > Plants > Roots > Rhizosphere... | reverse complement strand
CGTGCTGATCGCCGCCGAGTCTCCCGGGCGCCGCGAGACCATGGCGAACTACTTCGCCGAATACGGGTTGAAGTTTCCGCCCTGCACCACGTTCGAGGAGTTTCGGACCTCATCCACGCCATTCGCCTTGTGCGTCTCGCCTCTTTCCCACGGCTTCGTATTGCCCGCCGAGAAGTGGGCGGTAATCACCGAGGCCGAGCTCTACGCCGGTGTGGTGCGACGGCGCGGCCGCGCGGTGGAGAAGCGCAGCTCGGTCGAAGGCATGCTGCGCGACCTGTCCGAGCTCAAGATCGGCGAGCCGGTGGTGCACGAGCAGCACGGCATCGGCCGCTACCAGGGGTTGATCAGCCTGAACGTCGGCGAGGGCGACACCGAGTTCCTGCTGCTCGAGTACGAAGGCGGCGACAAGCTGTATGTGCCGGTGTCCCAGCTCGGCGTGATCGGCCGCTACAGCGGCGCGCAGCCCGAGGAGGCGCCGCTGCACAAGCTCGGCAGCGGCCAGTGGGACAAGGCAAAAGCGCGCGCCGCCAAGCAGGTGCGCGACACGGCGGCCGAACTGTTGTCGTTGTATGCGAAACGCGCCGCGCGCCTGGGGCATTCTTTCGCGATCAAGCAGCACGACCTCGAGGCCTTCGCCGACGGCTTCGGCTTCGAGGAAACCCCCGACCAGGCCGCGGCGATCGAAGCCGTCATCACCGACATGGCCGCCGGCAAGCCGATGGACCGCCTGGTGTGCGGCGACGTCGGCTTCGGCAAGACCGAGGTCGCGCTGCGCGCCGCGTACGCCGCGGTCGCCGACAACAAGCAGGTGGTGATTCTCTGCCCCACCACGCTGCTCGCCGAGCAGCACTTCCAGACTTTCTCCGACCGCTTCGCCGACTGGCCGGTGAAGATCGCCGAACTGTCGCGCTTCAAGTCCTCGAAACAGAGCAAGGAGGTGCTGGAAAAGCTCACCTCCGGTGAAATCGACATCGTCATCGGCACGCACAAGCTGCTGTCGCGCGAAGTCAAGCTCAAGCGCCTCGGCCTGGTGATCATCGACGAGGAGCACCGCTTCGGCGTGCGGCAGAAGGAAGCGCTGAAGAAGCTGCGCGCCGAGGTCGACGTGCTCACCCTCACCGCCACGCCGATCCCGCGCACGCTGGCCATGTCGCTCGAAGGCATCCGCGACTTCTCGGTGATCGCGACCGCGCCGGAGAAACGCCTGGCGATCAAGACCTTCGTGTCCTCCTGGTCCGAAGGGTTGATCCGCGAGGCGGTCATGCGCGAGCTGCGCCGCGGCGGCCAAGTCTACTTCCTGCATAACGAAGTCGATTCGATCGAGCGGATGGCGGAGAGACTGGCGCGCCTCCTCCCGGAGGCGAGGCTCGCTATCGCGCACGGCCAGATGCGCGAGCGCGACCTGGAGCGCGTAATGCGCGATTTCACCGCGCAACGCTTCAACGTGCTGCTGTGCTCGACGATCATCGAGACCGGCATCGACAACCCGCACGCCAACACCATCGTCATCAACCGCGCCGACAAGTTCGGCCTGGCCCAGCTGCACCAGCTGCGCGGCCGCGTGGGGCGCTCGCACCACCAGGCCTACGCCTACCTGCTGACGCCGCCCGAGGAGGCGCTTTCCAAGAACGCCGCAAAGCGGCTGGAGGCGATCCAGATGATGGAAGAGCTCGGCTCGGGCTTCTATCTCGCGATGCACGACCTGGAGATCCGCGGCGCCGGCGAGATCCTGGGCGAATCGCAGTCGGGCGAGATCCAGGAAGTGGGCTTCTCGCTCTACGCGCGCATGCTGGAGCGGGCGGTGCGCAAGCTGAAAGCGGGCAAGGCGCCCGAGATGGATGACTTCGAAGTCAGCACGGAAGTAAACCTACACGTTCCGGCACTCCTGCCCGCCAGCTATTGCAGCGACGTGCACGAGCGCCTGTCGCTCTACAAGCGCCTGGCCGACGCCGAGACGCGCGAGCAGCTCGACGTCATGCGCGAGGAGCTGGTCGACCGTTTCGGCGAGCTGCCCGAGCCGGCGCGCGCGCTGCTCGAGTCCCACCAGGTGCGCATCGCCGCCCGTCCCCTCGGCGTCGCGCGCATCGACGCGACGCACGAGTCGGTGCAGCTGCAGTTCGTGAAGAACCCGCCGATCGACGGCGCCAAGGTGATCGAGTTCATCCGCCGCAAGGGCCGCGCTGCGCGCCTCACCGGTCCGGAGAAGTTGCGCGTCGAGGTCAAGCTGCCCGCCTGGCAGGAGCGCGCGCAGGCGGTGCGCGACATCCTGCAGCAGCTGGCGGCATGAACCTAGTGGTGCAGGGCCCGGCGCTCGCCCAGGGCGACCTGGATGCGCTCGCCCTGCTCGCCAAGCCGCGCGAGCAGCGCCAGGTGGCGGCGCACGCCTGGCGCCTGCACGGCGCGATGAAGAACGCAGGCATCGCGCCGCTGTGCGAGGCGCGGCGCCTCGACCACGCGTGGATGGAAGAAGGCCGGCGCTTCGCCGATCTGCGGCTGCTCGCCATGGACATGGACTCGACCCTGATCACCATCGAGTGCATCGACGAGCTCGGCGACTTCGCCGGCAAGAAGGCCGAAATCGCCGCGATCACCGCGCAGGCGATGCGCGGCGAGATCGAGTACCGCGAGAGCCTGCGGCGGCGCGTGAAGGCCCTGGCAGGTGTTGCAGAGACTTCTTTGAAGGAAGTCTATGAGCAGCGGTTGAAGCTAACCCCCGGGGCCGACGCGCTCATCTCTGCTTGCAAGAAGCACGGCGTGCAGCTCCTGCTGGTCTCCGGGGGGTTCACCTTCTTCACCGACCGTCTCAAGACGCGCCTCGGCCTGGACCACACGATCTCGAACGTGCTCGAGGTGAAGGACGGCAAGCTGACCGGCGCGCTCATCGGCGACATCGTCGATGCCGACGCCAAGGCGGCTAAGTTCCGGGAAGTATCCTCAAGACTGCAGGCAGGGAAAGATCAAACCGTCGCCATCGGCGACGGCGCGAACGACCTGAAGATGATGGCCGAGGCCGGGGTTTCAGTCGCGTTCCGCGCAAAGCCGGTGGTGCGCGCGCAGGCGAGCTGCGCGCTCAACTGGGCCGGGTTGGACGCGGTGGTGAATCTGTTTGAATGAAGCGGCTCATCACCGACTCGATCAGGTCGGCGTAGGCGCGCCAGTCGCTCGGGCGGTCGTAGACTTCGCGCACGCCGGTATCGAGCGCCTTTTGGCGCGCATCGGCTGCGAGGCCGGCGGCGATCGCCACCACCGGCACGCCCTTGGCGCCCAGCCGCCCGACCAGCTCGGCGGTCGACCCGCCTAGCGCGCGGGCGCCGACGATCGCGAGTCCGACCGGCACGGCCGGCGTCTGCAGGCGCTCGAGCGCCCCGGGAAGATCCGGGGCATCGACGACCTGGACTTCCGGCCGCAGCGCGAGCGCGGCAGCTACCAGCGCCGCTTCGGCCGCGTTGTCCTCGATGACTAGCACGCTCACTCGTTGCACGCCTCAAACATAGGCGAGGCCCCGGCCGCTTGCTGTCAGAAGTTGTTCAGAGATTTTGACTGCCGGGCTCACCGGTTCTTCTTCAGGTCTTCGATCGCGCGGTTGGCCCGGCGCATGGCCTCCTCGCCGATCTGGTCCAACAGCGCCAGGTAGCGGGTCTTGGCGCCGCAATTGATGCAGCGCAACTCTGTCGGCAGCCTTACAGGACCCGGGGTCAGCGGCTCGAAGTCAACGCCGCTGCAACGCGGGCACGCCGCCGTAATGTCGTGGATCCTGACGATCATGGGCCTGGTTGCCTCAGCCCATGTTAGGGCCCTCCCGCCCCCGGCGGACAGGAGATTTGCAACGCGTTTCGATTTTGCCTACTTTGCCGCGGTCACCATGATCTCGACCAGGGCCTTGGGGTCGGCCAGCTTGGCCTCGATGCAGGCCCGGGCCGGCAGGTTCTTCGGGTCGACCCAGGCGCTCCAGACCTCGTTCATCGGCGCCCGGTTGCGGATGTCGGTGACCCAGATGGTCGCCTGCAGCACCTTCGACTTGTTCGAGCCGCATTTCGCCAGCAGGCGGTCGATGTCGTCGAGGATCTGCTTGGTCTGGCCTTTTACGTCCTGGTCGATGTTCTTGGCGACGATGCCGGCGAGGTAGACGGTGTCGCCGTACTGCACGGCCTGGGACAGGATGGCGGTCGGATCGTGACGCGTGATGCTCATGGCTTGGCTTCTCCTTTGGCTGATTTTTCGATCTTGCGGTCTTCGCGCTTGGCGGCCTGCATCGCCTCGGGCTCGAGCTCCTCGGCGCTGCGGTTCAGGCGAATGAAAACGCCCCACGCGATGAGCAGCAGCGCGGCGGCCGCACCAACGCTGGCAGCGTAAGGCAGCATCTCGGGCGCGTCCTGGCTCAGGCGGAATACCAGCACCAGGGTCTCGATCGACAACGCCACCACCAGCACCACCATGAAGCGCGAGAGGAAGCGGCGCACTCGCGTCGGCGCGCTCATCTGCGCCCCGCGGTGGACCTCTTCCTCGAGGATGGTCTGGCCGAGCTCGAGCGCGGCCACCGCCACGGTGAGCACCGCGATGCTCTCCAGCACCGCGTTCAGCCGCGGCAGCAGCGGCGCCGCTTCGAACGGCTGCACGCTCTGCCAGAGCTGCATGCCGGCGAACGCGATCAGCGCCACGCCGGCGACCAGGAACAGCAGGCTGATGACGAAATGCCCGCCGGTAAACAGCCAGTGCAGCAGCTTCATCGGCGCAGGGTTTCCTTGTCGTAGCCGGCGACCTGCTTGTAGCGGTCCGACAGCGCGGCCAGCTCCTGCGCGCTGATCACCTCTTCGATGCGCCCGAACGGCCGGTCGCCGGTGCGCTCATAGACCTCGCGCAGGATCGCGTCCGGCGGATTGCGCCGGTTCTCCAGTACGACCTTCGCGGTCGGCGCCAGTCGCTGGGCTTCATAGTCCTTCAAAGACGCGTCTTTCTGCAGGCATTCCGCCAGCGCCTTCGCATCCAGAATCGCCTGCCCGGCGCCGTTCGAGCCGCGCGGCACCATCGGATGCGCGGCGTCGCCGAGCAGCGTGACGCGCCCGAAGCTCCACGCCGGCAGCGGGTCCTTGTCCACCATCGGGTATTCGAGCACCAGCTCGGCCGCGCGCAGGAAAGCAGGCACGTCCAGCCAGTCGAAGCGCCAGCTTTCCACATCGGCGATGAAGTCTTCGACCTTCGCGGTGCGATTCCAGTCCCATTTCTTGTACTGCGGCGTCTCGATTTCCCACAGCCAGTTAACAAGCTGGCGGCCTTCCGCATCCACGCTGTTGCGAATCGGGTAATGCACCAGCTTGCCCGTCGCGAGCCACCCGGCACGGGTCATCGTCGCCCCGGACAGCACCGGCTGCCAGCGCGTCACCCCGCGCCACATGTTCACGCCCGTGTAATGCGGCTCGCCCTCGCCCGGATAGAGCTGCTTGCGGATCACCGAGTGAATGCCGTCGCAGCCGATCGCGCATCGCCCTTCCACTGAAGGGCGGTCCTTGAACCCCAGCGTGACTGCGGATTCGCCCTGCTCGAACCCCAGGCAATGCCAGCCCAGATGCAGCCGGTCCGCACCGAGCCGGGCTTTGACCGCTTCCAGCAGGATCGTCTGCAAGTCGCCGCGGTGGATCGAGAACTGCGGCGTGCGGTACCCGGCCCGCTTGCCCAGCGGTTCCTTATAGATGAGCTGGCCGAAGCGGTTGAAGAACGCCGCCTCCGCCGTCTCCACCGCGACCTTCGCCAGCGCCGGCTCCAGCCCGAGCTCGGCCAGCACCGCGCTCGCGTGCGGCAGGATATTGATTCCCACCCCGACCGCCTTGATCTCCGGAGCGGACTCGTAGACCCGGCACGCGATCCCGCGCTTGTGCAGCTCCAGCGCGAACGTCAGACCGCCGATTCCTGCGCCGACGATCAGGACGTCATTCATCGCTTCGGCTCAGTTTCCCGCTTGTACGTGTCGTAGCTGCGGTTGGCATCCACCATGCAGCGATCGTATTCCGCGCGGTCTGGAATCCGCGCGCACTGATTGCGCTGCCAGTTCTGGCCGGCACTGTAGGCCTGCTCCGACGAGCAGCTCGCAAGCAGTTGCACCGCCGCCAGCAGCAGCATGGGCTTTTTCATCTGCTGCTGTGTAAAAAAATCACCTGACACATCTGTCCATTCTAGCGATGCTGCCTCGGCCGTCACGCGCACGACGCGCGGTGAGGCTTCGAACTAAAAAGGGGGAGTCAAAAATGAATCGGTCGTGCCTGTCCCGTTTCGCTATTGCATTCGCCGGTGCCGCCCTGCTGTCTGTAGTCGGCTCGGCGTCGGCGCAAGTCACCGCGCCCGGCAACAACAAGCCGCTGCCGCCGTCGGCGCAGAAGGCACCGGCCCACCAGCAAGGAAACGCCGACCTCGCCGCGCTGCAGGCGGACGTCGCCGCGCTGAAAGAGCAGGTACGCAAGCTCGAAGGCCATCTGACTGCCGCGGAAGTGCAGGGCGGATACGCCATGCTGACGTACCAAACCGAGCTCGGAGAAGGCCCCGCCGGCAACACCAGCCACCTTCAGCACGCGGTCGCCGCCGGCCCACTGACGCTGAATGCCGACGGAACGATGGCCTGGACGGGAAGAGAAGTCGCGTTCAGCTCGGGCTGGGTGTTCCCTGCCACCCGTAATGAACGCGTCCGTACGGAGGAGGTCGTCGGCACCTGGACTTACGCAGGTGGCGTCCTCACGCTGAACGTGGAAGGGCAACCGGTGGAATTCGGAGGCGGCATAGGCGGCAGGTTGTTCGTGGCGCTCGACGCCAACCCGGCCGACGGCACCACTACCCTGATCATGCTGGTCAAGAACCCGTAAGGCTCAGGCAACCCATCGCCGTGCGTTGTAGAACAGCTGCATCCACGGCGAGTCCTCGGGCGCCCCGGGAGGCGCCCAGGACATCTGCACGTTGCGGAACACGCGTTCCGGGTGCGGCATGAAGATGGTGAAGCGCCCGTCGGGCGTGGTGAGGCCGGTGACACCGCCGGGCGAGCCGCTCGGGTTGTAGGGATAAAGGTCGGTCGGCTCGCCGCGGTTGTTCACGTAGCGCAGGCACGGAATCGAGACCTGGTCGATGTTGGGCTTGCCCTCGCCATGCGCGGTGACGATCGGGATGCGGCTGCCGGCCATGCCGGCGAAGAAGATCGAGGGGCTCTCGATCACTTCGACCATCACCAGCCGGGCCTCGAACTGCTCGGAGCGGTTCTTGACGAACAACGGCCAGCCCGAGGCGCCGGGAACGATCTCGCGCAGCGCGCCGAACATCTGGCAGCCGTTGCACGCGCCGAGCGCGAAGGTGTCCTTGCGCGCGAAGAAGCGCTCGAACTGGTCGCGCGCCTTGGCGTTGAACAGGATGGTCTTGGCCCAGCCCTGCCCGCCGCCCAGCACGTCGCCGTAGGAGAAGCCGCCGCCGGCGACCACGCCTTTGAAACCGTCGAGGGTGAAGCGCCCGCCGATGATGTCGGTCATGTGCACGTCGACCGCCTCGAAGCCGGCGCGGTCGAACGCCGCCGCCATCTCGACCTGGCCGTTCACCCCCTGCTCGCGCAGGATGGCCACGCGAGGACGCGCCCCGGTGCCGATGAAAGGCGTGGTGTTGAACGTCAAAGCGACCGAGAGCCCGGGATCGTTCAGCTCGATGATGCGGTCGTATTCCTCGCGCGCGCAGTCCGGGTTGTCGCGCAGCGTCTGCATGCGCCAGGTGGTCTCGCTCCACACGCGCTGCAGGTGATCGCGCTTCGCGCTGAACACCTCGCGGTTATTGCGCGTGATGCGGATCTCGTCGCGCGGATTGAGCTGACCGATGACGTGCGCGTGCTCGCCGAGGCCGGCGCCGCGCAACGCCGCCATCACCTTGGTGCGGTCGGCTGCGCGGATCTGCAGCACCGCGCCGAGCTCCTCTGAAAACAGTGCCTGCAGCGCGAGATCCTTCGCGCGACCGGCGAGCTGCTCGTCGGCATTGCGCTTGAACGCATCCACGTCGTCGGCCGCAGCGTCGAAGGCCAGTGCATCGAGGCTGATCGTCACGCCGCAGTGGCCGGCGAATGCCATCTCGCAAATCGTGGTGTACAGGCCGCCGTCCGAGCGGTCGTGGTAGGCGAGCAGCAGCGGGCGCAGCTCTTGAATTGCAGCAAGGAACTTCTTGAAAACCTCGGCGTCATCGAGGTCGGGGCACTCGCTGCCCATCTGGCCGAACACCTGCGCGAGGATCGAGCCGCCGAGGCGGTTCTTTCCCTGCCCCAGGTCGACCAGCAGCAATTCGGTGTCGCCGGCGTCGGTGCGCAGCTGCGGCGTGAGCGCGGCGCGCACGTCCGCGACCGGCGCGAAGGCGGAGACGATGAGCGACATCGGCGCCACGACTTCCTTGCCGTCCCACGCCGTGCGCATCGACAGCGAATCCTTGCCCACCGGGATCGCCACACCGAGCGCCGGACAGAGCTCGAGCGCCACGGCCTTGACCGTGTCGTAGAGCGCCGCGTCCTCGCCGGCAACCCCGGCGGCGGCCATCCAGTTGGCGGAGAGCTTGATGGTAGAGAGGCTGGCCCCGGATGACGCCAGATTGGTCAACGCTTCCCCGACTGCCATGCGGCCGGAAGCGGGCGCATCGATCAGCGCGAGCGGCGTGCGCTCGCCGATCGCGAACGCTTCGCCCGCGTAGCCCTCGTAACCCGCCAGCGTGACCGCGCAGTCCGCCACCGGCACCTGCCAGGGACCCACGAACGGATCGCGCGAGCACAGGCCGCCGACGGTGCGATCGCCGATCGACACCAGGAACGTCTTGTTCGCCACCGCCGGGTGGTGCAGCACGCGGTTCGCCGCCGTGGCGAGCTGGATGCCAGCGAGCGCGAGGCCGGCGGGCCGCGGCGCGATGCGCTTCACGTCGCGCAGCATCTTCGGCGGCTTGCCGAGGATCATCGACAGCTCGACGTCGACCGGGCGCTGCTTCAGCTTGGAGTCTTCCACCACCAGGCGCCCGTCGTCGGTGGCGGTGCCCAATACTGCGAATGGACAGCGCTCCCGCTCGCAGATCTGTCTGAACGAAGGCAGATCTTTTTCAAGAATCGATAGTACGTATCTCTCCTGGGCCTCGTTGCACCAGATCTCGCGCGGCGACATGCCGCTGTCCTCGGAGGGAATCGCGCGCAGCTCGAGCCGCGCGCCGCGCCCGGCGCCGTACGCAAGCTCCGGCAGCGCGTTGGACAGGCCGCCGGCGCCGACGTCGTGAATCGACAGGATCGGGTTCGCCGCGCCGAGCTGCCAGCAGCGGTCGAGCACCTCCTGCGCGCGGCGCTGGATCTCGGCGTTGTCGCGCTGCACGGAGTCGAAGTCGAGGTCCTCGACGTTGGCGCCTGCGCCCATCGACGACGCCGCGCCGCCGCCCATGCCGATCAGCAGGCCGGGGCCGCCGAGCTGGATCAGCAGGCTGCCGGGCGGAATGTCCTTCTTGGCGGCGAGCTGCGGACGCAGGCTGCCGAGGCCGCCGGCGAGCATGATCGGCTTGTGGTAGCCGCGATTGTCGAACTCGAAGGTCCGGAAGTAGCCGCACAGGTTCGGGCGGCCGAACTCGTTGTTGAACGCCGCGGCGCCGATCGGCCCCTCGAGCATGATGTCGAGCGCGGAGGCGATGCGGGCCGGCTTGCCCGGGTCGTGCTGCTCCCACGGCAGCTGGTGCCCCGGGATGCGCAGGTTCGATACCGAGAAGCCGACCAGGCCCGCCTTCGGCTTGGCGCCGCGCCCGGTCGCGCCTTCGTCGCGGATCTCGCCGCCCGAGCCGGTGGCCGCGCCGGGAAACGGCGAGATCGCGGTCGGGTGATTGTGCGTCTCGCACTTGATCACGATGTGGGTGGGCTCCGCCTTCTTCTGGTAGATCCTTTCCGGGTTGGGGAAGAAGCGCGACGCGACGTGACCTTCCAGAATGGCGCTGTTGTCCGCATAGGCCAGGACCGTGCCCTGCGGGTTGGCGGCGTGCGTGTGCCGGATCATCGAGAACAGCGACTGCGGCTGGCGCGCGCCGTCGATGACCCAGTCGGCGTTGAAGATCTTGTGGCGGCAGTGCTCGGAGTTCGCCTGCGCGAACATGGTGAGCTCGGCGTCGGTCGGATCGCGTCCCAGCTCGCGGTAGGCGCGCTCCAGGTACTCGATCTCGTCGTCGCTCAGCGCGAGGCCGAGATCGCGGTTCGCTTTCCGGATGTCGGAAATGAACTGCAGCGGCCGCGGCGGCACGTGCTCGAACAGGCGGTCGGCCTGGTCGAACGAGCGCAGCACCGTCTGCGTCATGCGGTCATGGAGGATTGCCTCGACCCCCAGGCTGCCACCCTGCAGATAAAAAGCAGTGCCCCGCTCGATGCGCTTCACCCCGGCCAGGCCGCAGTTGCGCGCGATGTCGCTCGCTTTCGACGACCAGGGAGAGATGGTGCCCAGACGCGGCACGACGAGGTAGAGCGTGCCGCTTGCCGCGGGCGGCAGCGGCGAGCCGTCGTCCAGCAGCCGCTCGAGCAGCTTGCGACCGGCGGCGTCGACTTCACCGTCGGTCTCGATGAAATAGCGCAGCTCGGCGGCGAGCGAGCGCACGCCGGAATCGGCCTTCTTGAGGGACGCGAGCAGCTTGGCGAGACGGGACTCCGACAGCGCCCGCGGGCCCCGGAGCTGGAGGATGCGTTGCACTAGTTTCGGACCTGAGGCTCCTTCACAGTGCCTCCAAGGTTCAGCACTGCGCGCATCTGCTGCGAGGCGATGCGCACGTCGGCCACGATGCGGCCGGAAAGCGCTCCGTTCTGTGCGATGTCGGCGCTCGCGCCGGCGTTGAGCTGGCCGGCGCCGAGGGTGACGTTGCGCAGCGCGACCGCGCCGCGGTCATAGACGCCGTTGCCGGTCATCTCGGAGAACTGCGTGCGGCCGGTCGCCGCCTTTCCCTGGCTCTGCACCGCGCGCGCCAGGTCGAAGCTGCCGAGCACGCCGCGGTTGATGGTGAAGGTACCGTCGATGCGCGCGGTTTCGCCGAGCTTCGCCGGCTGCGCGCCGCGCATCGAGAACCTGCCGCTGCCCTCGGCCCGGCCGTCGGAGATCAGCGCGGGAGCGAACACCGCGGCGTTGATGTTGCGTGCAGTGACCACGCCCTCGACTACCCAGGTCTCGCCCCAGGTGATGTTCGCGGTGCCCGAAAGCGTGCCGTTCAGCGCGGAGGCATCCCATTCCGTGATGCTGAAGCCCTGCGAGGAGATGCTGCCCTTGGCCGAAAAGCGGCCGAACGAGACTTCCGGCGCGAACGGCAGGCTGATGGTGGCCGCGCTCATGTCGGTCTCGATCGCCTGTCCCTTGGGCTCGAGCTTCACTACCAGCGCCTCGGGGCCGCGCAGGAATGCGGTGCGCACCGTTCCATCGGGGTTGTAGGCGGCATCCAGCTCCAGCCCCTTCGGCATCGTCAGCGGTCCGGTGAGCTCCAGGTTCTTCGCCACCACGCGCGCCACGCTGAAGCTCTGCGACTTCACCTTGGTGAACAGCGCCGGGCCGAGGGCTTCCTGCGGCACCTTGGCGCCCTCGACCTCGATGCGGCTGAACGCCTTGTTCGGCCCGAGCAGCGCATCGAATTCCGGGAAGCCGCGCACCTCGGCGATCCTGGTGTCGCCGATGCTCACGTTGTGGAACTTGATCTGCAGGCCGCCGATGAGAGAAAGGTTGGCCGAGCCGACCTTCACCGGCTGGCCGAGCGCCTCGGACGCACCGCGCTCGTAATCCGCGGTGTCGATCGGCATCACGTGCGCCACGCCGAGCGCGATCACCAGCAGCAGGAACAGCGTGATGGCGATCGGCTTGCCCCACCCGCCCCTGGCGGCGGCGCGCTCGCCCTTGGCGCGCACCGGGCGCGCCTGCAGCGCCGCGTCGCGCCTGGCGCGCGCCTCGGCGTCGAACTGCGCGCCGCGCTGCGCGCTCGCGGTAAGGCGCTCCTCCTGCTTTGCCTTCTTCGCGCGCTCCTCGGCTTCCTTCTTGCGCTTCTCTTCCTCTTCCTGGAGGCGCTGCTTTTCCTTCTCCTCGCGCTCGCGCAGCTCGGCTTCTTCCTTCGCCTTGCGCTCGCGCTCTTCCTCCTTCAGGCGCTTCTTCTCCTCCTTCTCCTTGCGCTCGGCCTCTTCCTTCAGGCGGCGCTCCTCGGCTTCGCGCGCGCGCTGCGCCGCGGCTTCCTTGTCCTTGCGCAGCTGCTCTTCGCGCTCCTTCTGCTCCTGCTCGTCGCGCGTGCTGAAGGAGTCCAGGTCGGCGAGCAATGAATCGGAGAATCCGCCCCCGCCGCCGGCCGGCGCCGGGGGTGGCGCTGCCTTCACCGGCTCGGGCGCCTTCGCCGCCGGAGGCACGTTCAGATTCAGGTCGGGCAGCGAGAACAGCTCTTCTTCCTTGGGCTTCGCCTTGCGCGCTTCCTCTTCTTCTTCCTCGCGCTTCTTGCGCTCGGCGCGCTGGCGCGCCTCCTCTTCCTCTTCGCGCTTGCGGCGCTCGGCACGCTCGGCGCGTTCCTTTGCCTCTTCCTCTTCCTCGCGCTTGCGCCGCGCCACGCGCTCTTCCTCTTCGCGCCGCTTCTCCTGCTCGCGCTGCTTGCGCTCCTCCTCGAGCTGGCGGCGCTCCTCCTCGAGCCTGCGCGCCTCTTCCTTCGCCTTGCGCTCGACCTCTTCGCGCGCCTTGCGCTCTTCCTCGAGCTTGCGCATCAGCTCTTCCTGCTCGCGGCGCGCCTTGTCTTCCGCCTCTTTGCGGACGCGCTCGGCTTCCTTGCGCACCTGCTCCGCCTTTTCCTCGGCTTCGCGGCGTGCGCGATCGGCTTCCTCGCGCGCCTTCTTCGCCTCGGCTTCCGCTCTGGACTGGGCGTCGGCCGCAGCCTTCGTCGCGGCCCTCACCTTCGCTTCGGCCGCCTCGGCCGCCGCCTTCTTTTCCGCCTCGGCTTTCGCCGCGATCTGTTCCGCGAACTTCCGGTCGGCTGCTTCCTTCGCCTCGGCGCGCATCTTGGACTCGGTCTCGGCGCGCAGCTTGGACTCGGTCTCGGCCTTGATGCGCTCGCGATCGGCCGCCGCCTTTTTCTCGGCCTCCTCGCGCGCCTTGGCGAAGGCGTCCTGCTGCTCCTTCGCGGACTTTTCGGCTTTCGCCTTTTCCGCGGCCGACGGGGGCGGCGGCGGCGGCGGAATGTTGACCGCGGGCTTCGGCGCCGCCGGCTTGGGCGGGGACTGCGGCGGCGGGGTCCCCTTGCCGCGCGGAACCGACAGCGCGGCGGTGAAATCGAGGTCGGATACCGGGTCGAGCGACTTCGCGGCAGGCTTGCCCGCTGCCGGCGCTGCCGCGCCGCCCTTGCCGGCCGGCGTGCCCGGCGATACTTCGCGCACGAAGCCGGCCTTGTCGAGCTCGCCGACCAGCTTTTCGAATGCGGCATCGAAAGTCTTGCCGACTTTCTGCGCGACCTCGGCGAGCGTGGCGCGACCGTCGATCGCGGAGAGCACGGCGCGATCGGGCCGGGAAAGGTGGTTGGTCTTGCCGGAGGCCTCCTGGACCCCTTTCCCCGACTTCGAGTAGATCGCGCTTGGATTCATTGTTTGTTGTTATTTTACAGCGCCATAACCGCCGCCGCCGGGCGTCTCGATCAGGAAGGCATCGCCCGCCGCCATCTCGGTCTGATCGAACGGGCCGAGCTCGACGCGGCTGCCGTCGGCCCGCAGCACTGCGTTGCGCCCGGCCGCGCCCTCCTCGCCGCCCGCCAGTCCGTGCGGACGCACCAGGCGATGGCCGGAAAGAATCGCCGCGGTCATCGGCTCGAGGAAGCGCACGCGGCGCACCGCGCCGTGCCCGCCGCGCCAGCGGCCATGGCCGCCCGAGCCGTGGCGGATCTCGAAGCTCTCCAGCCGCACCGGGAAGCGCCACTCGAGCACCTCCGGATCGGTGAGCCGCGAATTCGTCATGTGCGTCTGCACCACGTCGGCGCCGTCGAATCCCGGCCCGGCGCCCGAGCCGCCGGCCACCGTCTCGTAGTACTGGTAGCGCTGGTTGCCGAACGTGAAGTTGTTCATCGTGCCCTGCGATGCGGCGAGCACGCCGAGCGCGCCGTAGAGCGCGTCGGTAATGCATTGCGAGGTTTCCACGTTGCCGGCCACCACCGCAGCCGGGTAGCGCGGCCGCAGCATGCAGCCCTCCGGGATCACCACCTCGAGCGGCTTCAGGCAACCCGCGTTGAGCGGGATCTCGTCGTCGACCAGCGTGCGGAAGACATACAGCACCGCTGCCATGCAGACCGCCGACGGGGCGTTGAAATTGTTCGGCAACTGCAGCGAGGTGCCGGTGAAGTCGATCTTTGCGGCCCTGCGCTCCCTGTCGATGTCGATCCTCACCCGGATGACCGCGCCGTTATCTAGCGGGTACTCGAACGAGCCGTCCTTGAGGACGCCGATCACCCGCCGCACCGACTCCTCGGCGTTGTCCTGCACATGGCGCATGTACGCGCGAACCACGTCGATGCCAAAGTGCTCGACCATGCGCCGCAGCTCCTGCACGCCCTTTTCGTTGGCCGCGATCTGCGCCTGCAGGTCGGCGATGTTCTGCTGCACGTTGCGCACCGGGTACTTGCCCGAGGTCAGCAGCGCGACGGTTTCCTTCTCGCGGAAGCGTCCTTCCTCCACCAGCAGGAAGTTGTCGATCAGCACGCCTTCCTCTTCAACCACCTTCGAGCCCGGCGGCATCGAGCCCGGCGTGATGCCGCCGATATCGGCGTGGTGGCCCCTCGAACCTACGTAGAAAAGAATTTCATTGGAGGAAGAAAAAACCGGCGTTATTACGGTCACATCCGGCAGATGCGTGCCGCCGTTGTACGGCGCGTTGAGCACGTACACGTCGCCGGGCTTCATCTTGCCGGCGTTCAGCCGGATCACGGTCTTGATCGATTCGCCCATCGAGCCCAGATGCACCGGCATGTGCGGCGCATTGGCGATGAGATTCCCGGTTGCGTCGAACAGCGCACAGGAGAAATCCAGGCGCTCCTTGATGTTCACCGAGTAGGCGGTATTCTGGAGCCGCAGACCCATCTGCTCGGCGATCGACATGTAGAGGTTGTTGAAAATCTCCAGCATCACCGGGTCCACGGTAGTGCCGATCGCGACGCGCGTTTTCCGGGGCGTGACTCTTTCGAGCACCAGGTGGTTCAAGGCCGTGACGCTCGCGCGCCACTCCGGTTCCACCACGGTCGTGGCGTTGGCCTCCGCGATGATCGCCGGGCCGTCGATGCGGCTGCTCGGTCCGAGGTCGTCGCGCCGATACAGTGGCGCCTCGTGCCAGCGGCCGCCGGTGAAGATGCGCACGATTTCGGCAGGGCCCGCTCTTGCCTTCGCAGAAACCGCCTGCTCCTTCATGGGCTCGCCTGCCGCGGCTGCCTCGACCGAGACCGCCTCGGCGATCAGCGGCCGCCCCGGCATCAGGAAGGAGAACTGCTTGCGATAGGCCTCCTCGAACTGCCGCAGCATCTGCGCCGGCGTATCCAGCGCCACGACGAGTGCGGTGTCGGTGCCCTCGTACTTGAGATGCGCGCGCCGCACATCACGCACCTTGTCCGCCGGCACGCCCTGCAGCACGAGCTCGTTGCGCGCTTCGATCGCGAGCTGCTCGGCGATGTCCTCGAGCGCGCAGTCCTCGAGCTTCGCTTCCACCGCGCGGCTGCGCATCGCCACCTGGTCGGCGAGGCCCATGCCGTAGGCGGACAGCACGCCGGCGAGCGGATGGATGAAGACGCGCGTCATGGCGAGCGCATCGGCCACCAGGCAGGCGTGCTGCCCGGCCGCGCCGCCGAAGCAGCAGAGGGTATAGCGCGTCACGTCGTGGCCGCGCTGCACCGAAATGTGCTTGATGGCGTTCGCCATGTTGCCGACTGCGATCTGCACGAAGCCCTCGGCGACTTCCTCGGGGGTGCGGCCATCAGCGATCCTCGCGGTGAGCTTCCGGAATTCAGCTTTCACGACCTGCGAATCCAAGGACTGCGCCCCATCCGCACCGAACACTTGCGGGAAATACTTCGGCTGGATCTTGCCGAGCATCACGTTGGCATCGGTCACGGCGAGCGGGCCGCCGCGGCGGTAGCACGCCGGGCCGGGATTCGCGCCCGCCGAATCCGGGCCGACTCGATAGCGCGCGCCGTCGAAATGCAGGATCGAGCCGCCGCCCGCGGCCACCGTATGGATGCTCATCATCGGCGCGCGCATGCGCACGCCCGCGACGCGCGTCTCGAACTCGCGCTCGAGCTCGCCCGCGTAGTGCGACACGTCGGTGGAGGTCCCGCCCATGTCGAAGCCAATGATGCGGTCGAAGCCCGCGGCCGCGGAGGTGCGCACCGCGCCGACGATGCCGCCGGCCGGGCCGGAGAGGATCGCGTCCTTGCCCTGGAAACGCCTTGCATCGGCGAGACCGCCGTTGGATTGCATGAAGAGCAGCCGCGCGCCGCGCAGCTCGCCGGCCACCTGGTCGACATAGCGCCGCAGGATCGGCGAGAGATAGGCGTCCACCACCGTGGTATCGCCGCGGCCGACGAGCTTCATCAGCGGGCTGACGAGATGCGACACCGAGATCTGGGTGAAGCCGGCGGCTTGCGCCAGCTCCGCCGTGCGCCGCTCGTGCTCCGGGAAGCGATAGCCGTGCATGAAGACGATCGCGAGCGAGCGATAGCCTTCGTCGTAGCTTTGCTCGAGCTTCTGCGCCACATCGGCTTCGTCGAGCGGCAAAACCATTTCCCCGCGCGCGCCAACCCGCTCCACCACTTCCACCACCTTCGAATAAAGCATCTCCGGCAGCACGATGTGCCGGTCGAAAATGCGCGGGCGGTTCTGATACGCAATGCGCAGCGCATCGCGGAAGCCGCGCGTGATGAAGAGGGCCGTGCGCTCTCCCTTGCGCTCGAGCAGCGCATTAGTCGCCACGGTAGTGCCCATCTTGACGGCTGCGATTTGCGAAGCAGGGATTACTTCATTTTTCTCCAGACCCAGTATGTTTCGAATGCCGGCGAGCGCGGCATCGCTGTAGTGCTCGGGGTTCTCGGACAGCAGCTTATGCGTCAGCAGCGCGCCATCGGGCCGGCGCGCCACGACGTCGGTAAACGTGCCGCCGCGGTCGATCCAGAACTGCCAGCGCTCAGGCAAAGAGTTTCCTCAGCTCGGATACGCCGCGCATGGTGAGCGCGATGCGCGCGGCGTCCATCGGCATGGCCTGAGACGAAAGCTTGGCGATCACCAGGCCGTTCACCCGGTCGACGAACAGGTTCTGGCCGTGGATTCCCACGCCGAAAGACAGAGGCGCCTTCCCGTCCAGCACGTACCACTTGCTGCGATAGCGCATCGGCAGGCCCGGGAAATAGGGCGCCATGTCGCCGGCCGCCCAGGCCTCCGGGTCTCCCTCACGCTCGAAGCGCTCGGTTCTGCCCTGCTGCAGAACCCATAGCCCCACGCGCGCCAGGTCGCGCAACGTCACGCACATCCCGCCCGCGCAGCGCGGCGCGCCGAGACGGTCGACCGTGATGTAGGCGCTGCGCTCGGCGCCGGCCGGCTTCCACACCAGCTCGCTCATCAGGTCGGCATAGCGCGCGCCGGTGGCGCGCTCGATCACCCAGCCGAGCAGGTCGCTGTTGGGAGACGTGTAGTGGAAGCGGCCGCCGTGGGGCGCATCGTTTTCCACCAGTCCATGGAAAAAGCTCTTGAGATCAGAAGCGGTCTCGCCGGCGCCCAGCGGGTTCCAGCCGGTTGCTTTCCGGTATTCGACGATCGGGCCGGAGGTCGCAAGGTAGTTCTCGTCCCAGGAAATGCCGGCGCGCATGTCGAGCAGATGGCGGATGCTGGCGCCGCGGTAAGCGGTGCCGGCGACCTCGGGCACGATTGCGTCCACCGTACGATGGAGGTCGAGCACGCCCTTCTCGGCAAGAATCTCGCACAACAATCCAAGCATCGACTTGGAAACCGACATCAGGATATGGGGGGTGGCGTCGGTCATGCCGTTCGCGTAGTGCTCGAACACCAGCTTGCCGTGATGCAGGACCGCCATGCCGTCGGTGTCGGTCTCGGTCAGGAACGCGTCCAGGTCCAGCGGACGCTTCGCGACGGGTAGCCCGCGGATGCGCCACGGATCGTTCGCGATGTCCGCGCTCGGAATCAGCTCGCGCACATGGTGAAACGCCCAGCGGTTGTAGGGCGAACTGCGCCAGTTGGCGAGCGTGACCTGCATTTAGAATGCGAATGCTATCTTGAATAAGCAGGAAGCTTCCCCTCGTCTCACCGTCCTCCTTGGCGTGCTGATCGCACTGCCGGCGCTCGGCACGGATCTGTTCGTGCCCTCGCTGCCGATCCTGGCGCGCGGCCTCCGGGTGGAAGTCGCGGCGGCGCAACTGACGCTGACCGCCTATTTTTTCGGCCTCGCCGCCGGGCAGCTGCTCTGGGGACCGCTGTCCGACCGCTTCGGCCGCAAGCCGGTGCTGCTTTCGGCGCTCGCCCTGATGCTCGCCTCCACCCTCGCCGCGGCATTCATGACCTCGGTCGCGGCGGTGGGCAGCGCGCGCCTGATCCAGGGCCTCGCGATGTCGAGCGGCGCTGTGATCGTGCGCTCGATCGTGCGCGACCTGTATGCCCACGAGCAGGCGGCGCGCCTGCTGGCGACGGTGACGATCGTGTTCAGCATCGTGCCGATCACGGCGCCGCTCGCCGGCGCCTTGCTGGTCGGCGGCGGCAGCTGGCAGGCGATCTTCTGGTGCCTCGCGGCGGCCGCCGCGCTGCTGCTCGCGTGGACCGGCTTCGGTCTCGCCGAGACCGCGCCGGCCGAGCGGCGCTCGATCCACCCGGTGGACCTCGCGCGCACCTTCTGCTCGATCCTGCGCGAGCGGCGCTTCGTCGCGCCGTTCCTCCTCATCCTGTGCTCGCACATCGGCATCCTGGCGTGGGTCTCGAACTCCTCGTTTACCCTGGTGAGCGGGCTGGGCGTCACGGTCGGCGCCTACAGCCTGATGTTCGCCGCCGTGATGTGCGGCCAGATCAGCGGCGCGTGGTCGTCGCGCCGCCTGGTGCCGCGCCTCGGCATCCCGCGGCTGCTGCGCTCGGGCGCCGCCACCATGCTCGCCGGCGGTGCCACGGCCGCGGTCCTTGCCTGGCTCGGCGTGGCACACTGGCTCGCCGTGGTGGTGCCTTTCTTCGTGTTTCTCTTCGGTACGGCGCTGATCGTGCCCAACGCCACGGCTTCGGCGCTTTCGCCGTTCCCGGCGACCGCGGGCTCGGCGTCGTCGCTCATCGGCGCCATCGGCTTCACCGCCGGCGCGATCGTGAGCAGCCTGCTGGGCGCGGCCTTCGACGGCAGCGCGCGACCGATGGCCACCGTCGCCGCGTTCGCGGGTACCGCCGCGTTTACCCTGGAATGGCTCCTGCTGCGTGGAAAAGCTTGATGCAGTCGTAGTCGGCGGCGGGGTCGTCGGCCTCGCCGTTGCCCGTGCGCTCGCCCAGGCCGGGCGCGAGGTCGTAATCCTCGAAGCCGAAGACGCGATCGGCACGCACACCAGCTCGCGCAACTCCGAAGTGATCCACGCCGGCATCTACTACCCGAAGGGCTCGCTGAAAGCGCGCAGCTGCGTCGCCGGCAAGGAGCTGCTCTACGAATACTGCGTGGCGCACGGCGTGCCGCACCGGCGATCCGGCAAGCTGATCGTGGCGACAGATACGGCACAGGAATCTGAACTTCTCTCCATTCAGAAAAAGGCGCATGCCAACGGCGTGACCGACGTGGTCTGGATGACCAAGGCCCAGGTGCAGGCGCTGGAGCCGGAGATTTCCTGCATAGCCGGCCTCTATTCGCCCTCGACCGGCATCATCGACAGCCACGCGCTGATGCTCGCGTACCTCGGCGACGCGGAGGAAAGCGGCGCGATGCTCGCGCTGAAGACGCATCTCCTCGGCGCGCAGGTCACCGCCGGCGGCTTCGTTGTGCACACCGACCAGATGGACGTCGCCTGCAACGTCCTGGTGAACAGCGCCGGCCTGCGTGCACCATCGATCGCGAAGCTGGTCGAGGGCTATCCTGCGGAAAAAGCGCCGCAGGAGTTCTACGCGAAGGGCAACTACTACTCGCTCACCCGGCGCGCACCGTTTTCAAGGCTGGTCTACCCGGTACCGGAGCCCGGCGGGCTTGGCGTGCACGTCACGCTCGACCTTGCCGGCCAGGCGCGCTTCGGCCCGGACGTGGAGTGGGTCGACCGCATCGACTATCAAGTGGACCCCAAGCGGTCCGAGCGCTTCTATGCGGCGATCCGCAAATACTGGCCGGGCCTGCCGGACGGCGCCCTCGCCCCGGGGTACGCGGGAATCCGGCCAAAGACCGCGGGACCGAAGGAACCGGCGCCCGATTTCGAGGTGCAGGGACCCTCGGTGCATGGCGTTCCCGGGCTGGTGCATCTGTTTGGCATCGAATCGCCCGGGCTCACTGCGAGTCTTTCCCTTGCCCATACAGTCCTTGACACACTCGGCCGGTAGCCCCGGGTAAGTTACTCGGCACAAGGGGGAAGTTCGCGCGATGGGACCGGGGACCCCGACGTCCGAGTTCCGGCTGGTGCGGTATTTCACCGCTACCAGCCTGATCGCGTTCGTGATCGTGGCAGCGGTGCTCGGTTATGTGTTCCGCCAGTTTTCGATCGACGGCCTGCTGGATACCCAGGAGGAGGCCAATGTCAACCTCACCCGGGTGTTCGCCAACGACCTGTGGCGCCAGGACTTCGGGCCTTTCGTGCGCGCGATGCAGGACAAGTCGGCGGCCGAGGTGAAGGCCGCACCGCAGATTGCGCAGCTGCATCGCAAAGTCCTGGACCTGATGCGCGGCAGCAACACCTTCAAGGTCAAGGTCTACGACCTGCGCGGGCTGACGGTCTATTCGACCGAGCTCAAGCAGGTCGGCGAGGACAAGAGCGCGAACGGCGGCGTGATCGCGGCCCTGCGGGGCGCCGTCACTTCGGAGCTGGTGCACCGGAACACCTTCAGCGCCCTCGAGGGCGAAGTTCAGAACCGCGACCTGATCCAGAGCTACATTCCGCAGTACGACCCGGCGAGCGGCAGCGTGATCGGCGTGTTCGAGGTCTACTCCGACGTCACGCCGCTGCTCGAGGAAATCGGCCGCAAGCAGTGGTACGTGGTCGGTGCGGTGATCGCCCTGATGGCGGCGCTGTACGCGGCGCTGTTCCTGATCGTGAATTTCGCGCAGCGCCTCATCGTGCGGCAGCGACGCGCCCACGACCGAGCCCAGGAGGCGCTGCGCAAGACCGAGGCCGAGCTGATCCGCAGCAAGGCCGAGTTCCTGTCAGCCGCCGCCCAGGAGCTGACGACGCCGCTTGCCAGCGTGCTGGAGTTCTCCGAGCTGCTGAAAAGCCGCGGCTACGACCGGGCGACGAGCCGCGAGATCGTCGAGACGATCCACAGCGAGTCGGGGCGGCTGGTGCATCTCCTGAATGACCTGACGGACCTTTCGCGCATCGAGCAGCTGAGCGCGAGCGCGTTCGATTTCGCCTGGCAGCCGCTCGCGCCGATCATCGAGCGCGCCGTTGCCGAGCTGCGCGTTCCCGGCGACGATCGCAAGCTGCGGGTCGAGATCGAGGACGATCTTCCCTCGTTGCTGCTCGACGGCGACAAGATCGAGCAGGCGGTGAGCAACGTGCTGAGCAACGCGCACAAGTACACGCTTCGCGGCACGCCGATCGATCTGAAGGTGTTCCGCGACCGCTCCGAGCGGGTGGGCATCCGCGTCACGGACCGCGGCGCAGGCATGTCGGCCGAGGAGCGCAGCCATCTCTTCGAGCGCTTCTGGCTGGTGAAGGAGATCGTCAGCCACCACCGTGGCACGATCGAGGTCCAGAGCGAGACCGGAAAAGGCACGCAGATCACGCTCTGGCTGCCCTGCGCGCAAGCGGCCCGCGCGGCCGCCGGCGCGCATTGACAGCCCGGCGTCGGTACCCGAACATCCCGGCTTCGTTTCGACAGGAGCCGCCAATGCGTCGCCTCACGATCCTCGTTGCCGCACTGCAGATCGCGTTCACCGGCGCTGCCGCTGCGCAGACCAAGTGGGACATGCCCACGCCCTATTCCGAGGGCGAGTTCCATACGCGCAACGTCAAGGCCTTCGCCGAGGACGTGAAGAAGGCGAGCGGCGGGCAGCTCGAGATCACGGTGCATTCCAACCAGTCGCTGATCAAGCACCCGGACATCCTGCGCGCGGTGTCGACCGGGCAGGTCAACCTCGGCGAATTCCTGCTCGGCCAGTTCGCCAACGAGGATCCGGTGTTCGCCGCCGACAACGTGCCGTTCGTCTCGCCCGGCTACGACAACGCCTGGAAGTTCTACCAGGCGCAGAAGCCGGTGCTGGAAAAGAAGCTGCAGGGGCGCGGCCTCAAGCTGCTCTACGCGGTCGCGTGGCCCGGCCAGGGCGTCTACACCAAGGACCCGCTCAAGAGCGTGGCCGACCTGAAGGGCCAGAAGATGCGCACCTACAGCCCGCTCACCTCGCGCCTCGCCGAGCTGCTCGGCGCGACCGGCGTGCAGACGCAGGTCACCGACGTGCCGCAGATGTTCGCCACCGGCGCGATGCAGGCAATGGTCACCTCGTCGGCCACCGGCACGGCGACCAAGGCCTGGGAGTTCGTCAAGAACTACACCAAGACCAACGCCTGGAACCCGAAGAACGTGGTGGTGGTGAACGAGCGTGCTTTCGGGCGCCTGCCCAAGGCGCAGCAGGACGCGATCGTCAAGGCGGCCGCCGCGGCCGAGCCGCGCGGCTGGGAGATGTCCAAGGCGCGCGAGAAGGAAGGCGACGAGACGCTGGCGAAAAACGGCGTGACCGTGGTCGAAGCGAACGCCGAGCTGCGCTCGGCGCTGTCCAAGATCGGCGAGCAGATGGCCGCGGAGTGGGAAAAGAGCGCTGGCGCGGACGGCCAGACGATCCTGAAGGCCTACAAGGGAAAATAAGAAGTCCATGAGGCGGTTCCTGGACCGCCTCTACGCCGGGAGCGGCGCGCTCGCGGCAGCGTGCGTGTTCCTCATCTGCGCGCTGATGCTCGCCCAGGCGTTTGCGCGCGGCATGGGCGGGCAGATCCGCGGTACCGACGACATCGTCTCGTGGCTGTGCGCCGCCGCCGCCTTCTTCGCCCTCGGCCACACCTTCCGCCACGGCGAGCTGGTGCGCGTCGGCCTGGTCATCGGCCGCCTGCCGCCGCGCGGCCGCCGCGTCGCCGAGCTGATCGCGCTCGGCCTCACCGCCGCCTTCGTCTCCTACATGCTGTGGGCGGTGGCGCGCTTCGTCTACGAGAGCTGGAAGTTCAACGAGGTCGCGCAGGGCCTGATCCGCGTGCCGATCTGGATCCCGCAGATGACGTTCCTGATCGGCGTGGTGATCTTCCTCGCCGCGGTGCTCGATGAGCTGGTGGCGGTACTGAAGAACAGGAAGCCCGCCTATCAGGTCGCCGAGGAGCAGCGCGCCGCCTCCGGGGACTTCTCGGAAACCCTATGACGGCGCTCACCGCGGGAATCGTCCTTCTCGTCCTGCTGCTCCTCCTGCTGGTGGGCGGGGTGTGGATCGCCGTCGCGCTCGCCGCAGTGGCCTGGTTCGGGCTGCAGTTCTTCACCAGCACGCCGCCCGACGTGAACCTGTTCCAGTCGTTCTGGGGCTCGAGCGCCTCGTGGACGCTCGCCGCGCTGCCGCTGTTCGTCTGGATGGGCGAGATCCTCTACCGCACCAGGCTGTCGGAGGAGATGTTCGAGGGCCTCGCGCCGTGGCTCGGCTGGCTGCCCGGCCGCCTGATGCACGTCAACATCCTCGGCTGCGCGATCTTCGGCACGGTTTCCGGCTCGTCCGCCGCCACCTGCGCGACCATCGCCAAGGTGGCGCTGCCCGAGCTCAAGCGCCGCGGCTACGACGAGAAGACCTGCCTCGGCTCGCTCGCCGCCGCCGGCACGCTCGGCATCCTGCTGCCGCCGTCGATCATCATGGTGGTCTACGCGGTGGCGGCCGAGGTCTCGATCATCAAGGTGTTCCTCGCCGGCTTCATTCCCGGCTTCGTGCTGACGGCGCTGTTCTCCGGCTACATCATCGTGTGGGCGCTGCTCAATCCGTCGAAAACGCCGCGCGAAGACGCGAAGTTCACCTTGATGGAGAAGCTCTACAAGACGCGCCTGCTCATTCCCTGCACGGTGCTGATCGTGTTCGTGGTCTGGGTCATGGTGATCGGCTGGGCCACCGCCACCGAGGCCGCGGCCTACGGCGTGCTGGGCGCGCTCGCCATCGCCTGGTGGTCGGGCGGGCTCGACCGCGCGAGTTTCGCCGCCAGCCTGATGGGCGCGACGCGTCTGTCGTGCATGATCATGTTCATCCTCGCCGGCGCGAGCTTCCTCTCCTCGTGCATGGCGTTCACCGGCATCCCGCGCGCGCTCGCCGAGTGGGTGGCCTCGCTCGAGCCGAACAAGTACATGCTGATCGCGATCCTCGCCGGCATCTACATCCTGCTCGGCACCGCGCTCGACGGCGTGTCGATGATCGTGCTCACCACCTCGATCGTGCTGCCGATGGTGGAGAAGGCAGGCTTCGACCTGGTGTGGTTCGGCATCTTCATCGTGCTGCTGGTGGAGATCGCCGAGCTCACCCCGCCGCTCGGCTTCAACATCTTCGTGCTGCAGACCATGACCGGGCGCGACAGCAATTACGTGGCGCTCGCGTCGGCGCCGTTCTTCTTCATGATGGTGCTGTGCATCGCGCTGATTACTCTTTTTCCGGAGCTCGCCACATGGCTTCCCGATATGTTGATAGGGGTCGCAAAGAAATAGCCTCGAGCGTGCGCGATGCGCGCGACACGCTGAAGGTCACGCTGCGCCAGCGCTGCTTCTACCTGTTCTGCGCATTGCTGGTACTCCTGATGGCGGTGCCTTTCCTCGAGGGCACCCCGCAAGGCCGCATCGTCTTCACCGCGATGCACATGTCGGTGCTGATCGCCGGGATCGCCGCCGTCGGCCGCAGCGCCGGCGGCGTGCTGATCGGCGTGCTGCTCGGCGTGCCGGCGGCAGCGTTCATGGCGATGGGCCAGCTCTCGGATGCGCGCGAGCTCGTCATCCTGTCGAACGCCTTCGCCGCGGCGTTCTACTTCGTCAATGTCAGCTACCTGATGTCCTACGCGATGCGCCGCGACGTGCTCACCATGGACAAGCTCTACGGCGCGGCCGCCGCATTCCTCATGCTCGGCGTGCTCTGGGGCTACTTCTACTTCATCCTGATGTGGTTCCACCCGGGAGCGCTCACGCTCGGCGGCGAGCCGGTGAGCCGCATGCCGCCGAGCACCATGCTGTTCTTCAGCTTCGTGACGCTGACCTCGACCGGCATGAGCGACGTGATGCCGGCGCATCCGCTCGCGCGCATGCTGTGCGTGTTCGAGATGATCATCGGTGTAATGTTCCTCGCGGTCCTGATCGCGCGCCTCGCCGGCACCTATCCCCCCAAGGAGGGCTAGGCGTACATGCGCCGCGCGAGCTTCAGCACTCCGCTCGGCGCAGCGATGCGCGGCAGGCGGTACGGATCGACGCCGCGCTTTACCCAGCCGCCGCTCGCGCGCAGCGCGACGCGGTAGTGCCTGCGCACGCAGGCGTCGGCCGCGGGATCGAGATCTCCGTTCGGGTAGGCGAAGGTGTCGACCGGCCGCTCCAGGCCGCGCTCGAGCTGGCGCCGGCTGTCGCGCACCTCGGTCTCGAGCTCGGCCTCCGGCACGCCCGACAGCATCGGATGAGTGAGCGAGTGCGAGCCGATACTGATGATGGCCGGGTCGAGGCGGCGCAGTGCTTTCCAGTCGGCAAGGTCGTATGCCTCGCGTTCGTCTGCGGTCGGCGCAAAGCCCGGCGTCGCCTCCTGCAGGCGCTGCTCGATGCGCCGGCGCGCGGCGCTGTCGAGCGTCTTCATCCAGGCAACGAATTCGGCGATGTCGGCGCTCCGGCCCCATTCCTGCGCCAGTTCCGCGCGCGCCCGCGGGCTCAGGCGCGCGAGACGGCGGCGCGCCTCGTGCGTCCACAGCCACTTGGCGCGGTCCACCAGTCCGGGGCAGACGAAGAAGGTGGCCGGGATCGCGAGCCGGTGCAGCAGCGGATAAGCGACGTCGACGTTACTGCGCAGGCCGTCGTCGAACGTCAGGGCGACCTTGTCGCCGAGCGTGCCGCCGTTGGTCGCGGCGTTGGCGATCGAGCGCAGCGGCACGATGTTGAAGCGGCGCTTGAGCCAGCGCAGCTCGCGCTCGAAGCTCGCGGCCTGGCGGCGCGGAGTACCGTGATAGAGCAGGATGCGCGCGACCGGCCGCTCGTCGCGCCCGGTGAATCCTGCCCAGTTGGTGACGGCGCGCGGAATGGCGCGAAGCGTGCGAAGGTTGAGCATTGGAACTGCGATTGTTGCAGGACGCGTTCCTTTACAATCGCCGCGTGCATGGTCCGGTCTACCTCTGCGAAGACATCCGGCGCATCGAGCGCGCCGCCGGTGACGCCGAGCCGGCGCTGATGGAACGCGCCGGCGCCGCGGCGGCGCAGATCGCCGCGACGCTCGCGGGCGACAAGGGCAAGCACATCCTCGTGCTCGCCGGGCCGGGCAACAACGGCGGCGATGCGCGCGTGGTTGCCGAGCGCCTGAAGGAGAAGTTCTTCCGGGTCACGGTGGCGACGCGCCGCGACGAGATTCCGGAAGGGTCATGGGGCGTGGTGGTCGATGGTCTGTTCGGCATCGGCCTCGCCCGCGACATTACCGGCGAGCACGCGGCGCTGGTCGAGTACGCGAACCGCCAGCGCTGCCCGGTTCTCGCGCTCGACATCCCGAGCGGCATCCACGGCGACACCGGCCGCATCCTCGGCTGCGCGGTGCGCGCCACGCATACGGTCACCTTCATCGCTCTCAAGCCCGGGCTGCTCACGCTGGACGGCCCCGACCATTGCGGCGAGGTGCGCGTGGAAGCGTTGGGCCTGGACGTCGCTTCCCTGCAGGCGCCGAATGCCTGGATCGCCGAGCCGGCGCTGTTCCGCAGCCTGCTCAAGCCGCGGCCGCGAAACTTCCATAAGGGCAAAGCAGGCTCGGTGGCGATCCTCGGCGGCGCCGCCGGCATGGCCGGTGCGGCCCTGCTGGCCGCGCGCGCCGCGTTGAAGATGGGTGCCGGGCGCGTCTATGCCGGGCTGCTGGATGAAGGAATTTCCTTTGACGTCCAAAATCCTGAATTGATGTTGCGTCACCCCGACGATGCGCTCGGTCAGGACCTCGACGCGCTGGTGGTCGGCCCCGGCATCGGCGACGGCGAGCGCGCCGGGGCGCTGGTGGCGGCGGCGCTCGCCAGCGACCTGCCCTGCGTGCTCGACGCCGACGCGCTCAACCTGATCTCGGAGAACCCCGAGCTGCGCCAGGCGTGCGCGCGCCGCAGCGCCGATACGCTGCTCACGCCGCATCCTGCGGAAGCCGCACGCCTGCTCGCGGTGCCGACCGCCGAGGTACAGGCCGACCGCGTCAAGGCGGCGACGATCCTGTCCACCAACCTGAGCGCGCACGTGGTGTTGAAGGGCAACGGCAGCATCCTGGTCGCGCGCGACGGTCACTGGTTCATCAACGCGAGCGGCAATCCCGGCATGGCAAGCGCCGGCATGGGCGACGTGCTCGCCGGCATCCTCGGCGCGCTGCTCGCGCAGCGCTACTCGGGCGAGAGCTCGCTGGTGCTCGGCGTGCACCTGCACGGTGCGGCAGCCGATGCGCTGGTCAAGGATGGTATCGGCCCGGTGGGGCTCACCGCGGGCGAGGTGATCGAAGCCGCGCGGCGCTGCTGGAACGGCTGGCTAGGCGCGAATCAGGCGCCCTAGCCCCGGGTCCCAGCGCACGCTCTCGTCCTTCACCTCGCAGCCGCCGAGCCAGCGCGGAAAACGCCGGTTCTCCGCCAGGCGCCCCTCGTGCCATTTCAGCACCACGTCGCCCATGAACGCCGGCTCTTCGTGCGGCTCGCCCTGCTGGATCTGCCGCTCGGTGCGCGACAGACCGTCGGTGGTCCAGGGGAACTCCTCGAGATGGCGGCGCAGCGCAGCGCCGAGAAATTGCAGCGCCTTCGGCTTGCCCGGGTCGATGCCGAGCGGATCGGCGGAACGGAACGCCGCCCACGCGGCCTGCGCTTCGCGGATGTGCTGCCTCAGCACCGGGCTGCGTAACGCAAGCAGCTCTGCCGCGCGCTCGGGGGCCATGCGGCCGAGATACTCGGCTTCACAGATCAGCGAAATCGGCGGCCCACGCAGCTCCGCCAGCCCGTCGAGCACCTGGATCAGCTGCAGCTGGTCGTAGAGGTCGTGCTCGAACCAGAGCACGATCTCATCGTGCTCGCCCGCGCGGCGGAAGGCGGCGTCCCTCTCGGCAAAGGCCTTTCTGACCTGGGGGAAAGTACCCCAGCCAGCATCGGCAATGAAGCGCGCTCGCTCCTCGGAAAGCGCTTCGAGCGACAGCCCGGCGCGCACCGGCCCTTCGTGCAGCACGTCGCGCCAGGGAAGGATGGTTCCCTGCACCACCTGCCGGATGACGGCAACGGCGTGGTCGCCGTTGGTGATGTGCAGCAACGCGTCAGGCCTTGAGGTTTTGCCGGGCGCCGACGTAGCCGCCGGCCATTACGGCGGCGATTCCGAAGATCGCGAGCAGCACGTTGAGCTCCGCCGCGTACACCTGCGCGCCGATGACGAAACCGATGCCGATCGAGATGACCGCGACGACGCTCGCCCACCTGAGCTCGTCGCGGCCCGCGACGCGCGCGCAGACGTAGCCGCCGAGGAACGAGAAGCCGGTGCCGATGACGAAGCCGATGATGGAAATCGGCGCTGCCGGGTCGATATGCGCAGCGCCTTCCGTGATCTCCTCGACCGACGCGCCG
>Ga0207681_10000439_pt1 | contig 29062 bp, 21 predicted proteins | sample KBSS53metaG_FD_184324 | JGI IMG/M metagenome (GOLD analysis project Ga0207681, IMG submission 184324) | Switchgrass rhizosphere microbial communities from Kellogg Biological Station, Michigan, USA - KBS S5-3 metaG (SPAdes) (version 2) | ecosystem: Host-associated > Plants > Roots > Rhizosphere... | reverse complement strand
GGCGAGCCACAAGAAGCTGGAGCGCAACGTGACCCTGCTTGCCGTCCTCGCCTTCGCGGCGGTGACGGTGGGGGGCATCGTCGAGATCGCGCCGCTGTTCTGGATCGACAACACGATCGAGAAGGTGGAGGGCATGCGCCCCTACACCCCGCTGGAACAGGCCGGGCGCGACATCTACGTGCGCGAGGGGTGCTACCTCTGCCACAGCCAGATGATCCGTCCGTTCCGCGACGAGACCGAGCGCTACGGCCATTACAGCCTGGCCGCGGAATCGATGTACGACCATCCGTTCCAGTGGGGCTCCAAGCGCACCGGGCCCGATCTCGCCCGCGTGGGCGGGCGCTATTCGGATGAATGGCATGTCCAGCACCTGACCGATCCCCGCTCGGTCGTGCCGGAATCGGTGATGCCGATGTATGCCTTCCTCAGGGACAAGGACCTCTCGGCGAGCGACGTCGAAGGCTCGATGAGCAAGGAACTGACCGCGCTATACCGGGTGGGCGTGCCCTATTCGAAGGAGCAGATCGCTCACGCCGACGAGGACATGAAGGCGCAGGCCGGCATGGGCGATGCGACTGAGCTGGCCAAGCGCTGGCCCAAGGCCCAGGCCCGCGATTTCGACGGCGATCCCAACCGCCTGACCGAGATGGATGCGCTGGTCGCCTATCTCCAGGTGCTTGGCACCATGGTCGACGTCAACAGCGCCGCCGCCCAGGAGGATCTCGCCAAGGAGACGGGTCGGTGACGCAATATGACACCCTGCGCCATCTGGCGGATTCCTGGGGGCTCGTCGCCATGGGCGCGGTGTTCCTTGCCCTGTGCCTCTGGCCCTTCCGCCCCGGCGCGCGCGCGAGCAACGACGCCGCCGCGAGGATGATCTTCGAGGATGAAGACAATGGCTGACCACAAGAAAATCGATGAAGCCACCGGCGTCGAGACCGTCGGACACGAGTGGGACGGCATCGAGGAACTGAACAACCCGCTGCCACGCTGGTGGGTGCTGACTTTCTACGCGTGCATCCTGTTCGCGATCGCTTACGTGGTGATCTATCCGGCGATCCCGGGGCGGCACAAGGCGAGCGACGGGTTGTGGAAGTGGTCGAGCCGGGGCGCGCTGGTCTCCGAGGTGGCCGCGGCCGACAAGGCGCGCGGTCCCGTCATGGCGGCGCTGGCTGCGACCCCGATCGAGGCGCTGCCGGCCAATCCCGACCTCATGGAAAAGGCCGTGGCCGGGGGCAAGGCCGCCTTCCGCGTCAACTGCGTCCAGTGTCACGGTGCCGGCGCGGCGGGCAGCAAGGGCTACCCCAACCTCAACGATGACGACTGGCTGTGGGGCGGCGATCTCAAGACCATTGAGACCACCATCACCCACGGCATCCGCTTCGCCGGTGACGACCAGACCCGCCAGAGCCAGATGCCGAGCTTCGGGCACGACGGGATCCTGTCGCCCGAGCAGGTCGGCGACGTGGCCACCTATGTCCGCTCGCTCTCGGGCGAGGAGAAGCGCAGCGCCGCCACCCAGCGGGGCGCCGCGATCTTCGCGGCCAACTGCGCAGTCTGCCACGGGCCCGAGGGCAAGGGCGGGCGCCAGGTCGGCGCGCCGAACCTGGCCGATCACATCTGGCTCTACGGCGGCAACCAGGCCGATGTGGTCGCCAGCGTGACCAACGCCCATGCCGGCGTGATGCCCGCCTGGGGCCACCGCCTCGATCCGGTGGCCATCAAGATGCTGGCCGCCTATGTCCACTCGCTGGGCGGCGGCGAGAAGTTCGCTCCGGCGCCTGCCGTGGCTGCAGCCGTCGCTGCTCCGGCAGCGGCACCGGCCGGAGCGGCCGCCAAGTGAAATAAGGTCGGCAGGCCCGCCGCTGAGGGGAGGCGGGCTTGCCACAACAAGGTGCAAGATCATGCGTAACCCAGCTCCGGTCGCCACTGGGCTCTATGAAAAGCGCAAGGCCGTCTTTCCCCGCCAGATCGATGGCAAGTTCCGCCGGTTGAAATGGGCGATCATGGCCGTCACCCTGACGATCTACTATGCTACGCCGTGGCTGCGCTGGAATCGTGGGCCCTATGCCCCCGACCAGGCGGTGCTGGTCGATCTCGCCCATCGCCGTTTCTACATGTTCTCGATCGAGATCTGGCCGCAGGAGTTCTACTTCGTCGCGGGCCTGCTGATCATGGCGGGCATCGGCCTGTTCCTGGTGACCAGCGCCGTGGGCCGGGCGTGGTGCGGCTATGCCTGCCCCCAGACGGTGTGGACCGACCTGTTCCAGCACGTTGACCGCTTGATCGACGGCGATCGCAATGCCCAGATGCGGCTGGCCGGCGCGCCATGGGGGCCGCGGAAGGTGTTCAAGCGCGGCCTCAAGTGGACGATCTACCTCGCCATCTCGTTCTGGACCGGCGGCGCCTGGATCATGTACTTTGCCGACGCGCCGACGCTCACCGTCGATTTCTGGTCCGGCCACGCCGCGCCCGTGGCCTACGCGACCGTCGCCGTGCTGACCGGCATTACTTTCTGGTTCGGCGGCTTCATGCGCGAACAGGTGTGCATCTACATGTGCCCGTGGCCGCGCATCCAGACCGCCATGCTCGACGAGAAGAGCCTGCTCGTCACCTACAAGGACTGGCGCGGCGAGCCGCGCGCCAGCGTCAAGGCAACCAAGGCCGACCCCGATGGCAAGTTTGGCGACTGCATTGACTGCAACCAGTGCGTTGCCGTCTGCCCAACGGGGATCGACATCCGCCAGGGCCCGCAGATCGGCTGCATCACCTGCGCCCTGTGCATCGATGCCTGCGACCGGGTCATGCAGCAGGTCGGCCGCCCGCGCGGCCTGATCGACTATGCCACGCTGGAAGATGCGGCACGCGAGCAGGCGGGCAATCCACCCACCCCGCACCGCAAGCTGATCTGGCATCCGCGCACACTGGTCTACCTCGGCATCTGGAGCGCGATCGGCCTTGCCCTGCTGTTCGCGCTCGGCACCCGGCGGCATCTCGACCTCGCCGTGCAGAAGGACCGCAACCCGCCCTACATGCTCCTGAGCGATGGATCGGTGCGCAATGCCTGGACCCTGAAGCTGAAGAACATGGAAGGCCGCCCGCGCAACATGGAAGTGGCGCTCGAAGGCCTGCCGGGCGCGGTGATGTGGACCGATACCATGGGCCGCGATCAGGCCGCGCGTCGGCTGGTCGAACAGGTGCCGGCCGATACCACCGAGCCGGTGCGGGTCTATGTGGCCGCGCCGGCGGGGACGGGCGCCAGGACGGGTGGGGGCGAACTGGCCTTCGTCATGACCGCGCTGGACAAGGAAGGTGGCCGCGACCGGGTCGAGACCCGGTTCGATGCGCCCGACGAAGAGGAGCACCACGATGACCGCTGAGCACACGGGCCCGGCCCCGCGCCCCTTCACCGGGCGGCATATGGCCGCGATCATGGTTGCTTTCTTCGGCGTCGTGATCGCGGTGAACGTCTACATGGCCACGCTCGCCTCCACCAGTTTCACCGGAGTGGTGGTCGAGAATTCCTATGTCGCCAGTCAGAGCTTCAACCGTTGGCTGGATGAGGCAAGGGCCGAGGACCGCCTCGGCTGGCATGCCCGTGCGGTGCGCGACGGCGCGGGGCACGTGCTCGTAACCCTCGCGGGGGTGCCCGCCGGGGCCGTGGTGCGCGGCGATGTCTGGCACCCGCTGGGCCGCGCGCCCGATCATGAACTGAAATTCGTGGCCGCAGGCGCCGGGTTTCGCTCGGCCGAGCCGCTGGCGGCGGGACGCTGGCGGATCCGGCTCGAGGTAAGCGCGAATGACAGGCGCTGGCGTACCGAGGAAATGGTCGGATGACCATGGCCCAGCCGCAGCCGACCGGTGAGGAGCGCACGGTCCTGGTCGTGCCGGGGATGCACTGCGCCGGGTGCATGGCCAAGGTCGAGCGGGGGCTCGCCGCGGTGCCCGGGGTCAGTGCGGCGCGGGTAAACCTCACCGCGCGGCAGGTGGCGGTCACGCATGCCGCCGGGGTGAGCACGCCGGCGCTTGTCGATGCGCTCGGCGCGCTCGGGTTTCCCGCCCAGCCGCGCGAGGAGGAACTGGCCGCGCCGCCTTCCGCGGTGAAGCCGCTGCTGGCGCCGCTGGGCGTGGCCGGCTTTGCCGCGATGAACGTGATGCTGCTCTCGGTCTCGATCTGGTCGGGCGCGGGCGGGGCAACACGCGAGCTGTTTCACTGGCTTTCCGCGGCGATCGGCATTCCGGCCATCGCCTACTCGGGCCGGGTGTTCTTCGCCTCGGCATGGGGCGCGCTCAAGCACGGGCGCACGAACATGGACGTGCCGATCTCGATCGGCGTCATCCTCGCCACCGGCCTTTCGCTCTACGAGACGGTGACTGGCGGGGCGACCGCCTGGTTCGACGGCACCCTGATGCTGCTGTTGTTCCTGCTGGCGGGCCGTGCGCTCGATGCCGCAATGCGCGACAAGGCGCGCGCGGGTGTGGACGCACTGCTGCGCCAGGCGGCGCCGGGGGCGCTGGTGGTCGGGCGGGATGGAAATGTGGAATGGATCGCCGCACCGCTGCTGGTGCCGGGCATGATCATGCGCGTGGCGGCGGGCGAGCGGCTGGCGGCCGATGGCGAGGTGGTCAGCGGGCAAAGCCGGCTCGATAATTCGCTGCTGACCGGGGAAAGCGCCGCCGTGCCGGTGGGCGCGGGCGGGACGGTCCATGCCGGTACGCTCAACCTCGACGGCGCGCTCGACGTGCGGGTGACGGCGGCCGGGCAGGGTACCACCCTTGCCGAGATCGCCAAGCTGATGGATGCCTCGGGCCAGGCACGCTCGCGCTACGTGCGCATCGCCGACCGGGCCTCGCGGCTCTATGCCCCGGCGGTGCATACGCTGGCGGCGCTGACGTTCGCCGGATGGATGCTGGTCGGCCATGCCGGCCTGCACGGCAGCCTGGTCATTGCCATTGCCGTGCTGATCATCACCTGTCCCTGCGCGCTCGGCCTCGCCGTGCCGGTCGCCCAAGTGGTCGCCTGCGGGGCGCTGATGAAGCGCGGGATCATGGTCAAGGATGGCTCGGCACTGGAGCGGCTGGCCACGGTCGACCGGGTCCTGATCGACAAGACGGGAACGCTGACGCTGGGCCGGCCCCTGCCCGATCCCGCCGTGCTCGATGCCCTTGAGCCGGACGCGGGGCGAGTGGCGCTCGCGCTCGCCTCGCACTCCAAGCATCCGCTGTCGCGCGCGCTGGTCGAGGCGCTCGCGGCGCGTGGCATCGCGGCGGCAAAGCTCAGCGGAGTGCTCGAAGTCCCGGGCCGGGGGATCAGCGCGACCTGGCTGGATGCGACCGGGCAGGCTACGCCGGTGGCCCTGCGGCGCCCGGGCGAGGCGACGGTGATGGCCGCGGCGCTTGATATCGCCGGGCGGCCGACCTGGCTGATCCCGTTCTCCGACCGGCTGCGGCCGGGGGTGGGCCAAGCCTTGCAGGCGCTGGCGGGACTCGGGGTCGAGGCCTCGATCCTGTCGGGCGACAATGCGGGCGCAGTGGGCGAAGTGGCGCGCGCTACCGGGCTTACCGCCGAGGCCGCCGCCGATCCGCTGGCCAAGCGCGACGCGATCGCCCGCCTGCAGGGCGCGGGCCGCAAGGTGCTCATGGCCGGCGATGGGCTCAATGACGGGCCCGCCTTGGCCGCCGCGGATGCCTCGATCGCCCCGGGCACGGCGAGCGATGTAGGGCGGCAAGCGGCAGACCTCGTGTTCCTCGGCGACGGGCTCGACGCCCTGCCGCGCAGTATCCGCGCGGCGCGGCGGACCATGGCCGTGGTTCGCCAGAACTTCGCCCTGGCCGTCGGCTACAATGTGCTCGCCGTGCCGCTGGCCATGGCCGGCCTGGTCACGCCGCTGATCGCGGCGGCGGCGATGAGCCTGTCCTCGCTGATCGTCATCGCCAATTCGCTGCGGCTGGTGAGGGCGGCGAAATGACCGGCCTCGCTCTCCTCATCCCCATAGCCCTCGGAATGGGCCTGTTCGGCCTCGCCGCCTTCTTCTGGGCCCTGCGCTCCGGCCAGTTCGACGATATGGACGGCGCCGCGGCGCGAATCCTCATCGACGAGGAAGGAGACGACCTGCCGTGAAGCGCGCCCTGTTCGGCATTCTCGCACTGGTTCCGGCGGCGTTCAACGTCAGCCCGGCCACCGCCCATGGCCTTGCCGTGCCGCTGTGCACTGGCGATGGCGCGGCGCGGACGGTAACCGTGCCCATGCCCCCGCGCGACCTTCCGGGAGGTGACCAGCCCGGGTGTTGCGCCAAGGGCTGCCACACCGGCCGAAATGGGGGCCGCGATGGGGGCCGAGATGGCGGATCGCGCAAGAAAGGCCCCTCGCGGCAGCCCGGCCGGCAAATTGATGCGTGACAATGATGTTCGGGCCTGAGCGGGCGACATAACTCGCATGTGGCCCTACCACCCCGACCTGCTGGCCCGGCCTGTGCCGCGCTACACCAGCTTCCCCACTGCCGCCGAGTTCACCGGCGCCGTGGGCGCGGCGGAACAAGGGGCGGCGCTCGAGCGGACGAGCGGCGATGTCTCGGTTTACGTCCACATTCCGTTCTGCGAGGAAATCTGCTGGTACTGCGGCTGCAACACCAGCCGCACCAACCGCGAGGCCCGGCTGACCAGCTACCTCGACGCACTCCATCGCGAGATCGCGGTGGTCGGCAGCCGCCTGGGCAAGGACGTGCGCGTCCGCCGGATCGCGTTCGGCGGCGGCAGCCCCAATGCGATCAGCCCGCTCGAATTCGTCCGCCTGACCGATGCCCTGACCCTGCACCTGCCGCTGCACGATCCCGTGCTCTCGATCGAGCTTGATCCGCGCACCCTGCGGGAGGACTGGGGCATGGTCCTGCGCTGCGTGGGCGTCACCCGCGCCAGCCTTGGCGTCCAGACCCTGTCGCCCCGCCTGCAGCGGGCGATCGGCCGGGTCCAGCCGCGCGAGGTGATCGCCCGGGGCACCGAACTGCTGCGCCGGTCCGGGATCACCTCGCTCAACTATGATCTGATGTATGGCCTGCCGGGCCAGACCGACGAGGAACTGTCCGAAAGCCTCGCCGGCGCGGTGGAGCTTGGGGCCGATCGCGTAGCCCTGTTCGGCTATGCTCACGTGCCGCACCTGATCCCCCGCCAGAAGCGGATCGATGCCAGTGCCCTGCCTGACCAGGACGCCCGCTTCCGCATGGCGTGGAACGGGTGGGCTCAGCTGACCGGAGCGGGCTACCACCCGATCGGGTTCGACCATTTCGCCCTTCCCGGCGATGCCCTCGCCCAAGCAGCCGTAGCGGGAACCCTGCGCCGCAATTTCCAGGGGTTTACCGAGGATCAGGCGCCGGTCCTGCTCGGGCTCGGGGCAACGGCGATCAGCCAGTTTCCCGACCTGGTCGTCCAGAACGAGAAGAACGCGGGTCGCTATCGCATGTTGCTGTCGCAGGAGCGGCTGCCCGGCGCCCTCGGCATCGTGCGCAGTGCGGCCGACCAGGCGACCGGTCTGCTGATCGAGCAACTGCTCTGCGTCGGCGAGGCGCGGGTGGGGCGGGACAGGCTGGTGCAGCTGGCCGGCTCATTGGCGCCGTTCATCGAGCGCGGGCTCGCCGACGCCCCAGAGGACTGGCTGGTGATCCACGCCGGTGGCCTGCCCTACGCGCGGACCATTGCCGCGCTGTTCGACCCCTACCGCCAGGACTCGATGCGCCGGTTCAGCTCGGCCGTCTGATCGCTTCCTCTCCCGCGGGACCGCAGCGTGCTTCGGCTGCGCATCCGGCCGGCAAAAAAAGGGACTTATGTCCTTTGCAAACGCAGGCGTCGTAAACCCACCCCCACCCCCTCCCTTGAGGGAGGGGAGCGAGACTTGGCGCAGGTGCGCCTTAGTCGCAGCGGGGAGGGTTTCCAAAGCTGTCGTGTTTGCAAACGACGCAATTGCCAAAAAAAAGGGCGGCCGTCCGATGGAGGCCGCCCCTATGAAGGTGGGGAGATTTGCATGTGAGACCCGGACCGGTGTCGCGCTTGGCGGAAGCCAGATCGCGTCTCGCAAACCGGAATAGGCGAACAAGTGAGTCGCCACTTTGCGCTTGATCAAAAATAAATGACAAAGCGAACTTTTTGTCCGGCTCACATGTGCCGGCTGGTCGCCTGAATCAGGTGGCTGGCAATCAGCTCCGCTGGGCAGGGCTTGCCCGCGCTGCGGGCATCGGGATAGCGCGCGAGCAGCCGGCCGTTGTCCGCATGGCCGGAATGGAAGATGATCGGCACGCCCAGGCGCATCAGCGCATCGGCCAGGGGAAACACTTCGCCATCGGCCAGCTGCACGTCGAGGATCGCGGCATCGGGACAGTGGCTGGCAACGGCCTCCGCGCCCTCGGCCAGGGTGGCGAAGGGGCCATCAACGCAGAAGCCGAGGTCCTCGGCCATGTCGGAAAGATCGAGGGCGACGATGAATTCGTCTTCCATGATGAGCACGCGGGGCCGCTCGCGCCCTGCCTTGCCACTTGCACCATGATCGCTATGCAACATCTGGACCCGAAACCCGTCGTGATTGTTAAGCTGGACCGGCGGCCGACGGACTCCCCAATCCGCGTCGCCGTGCCGCGGAAGGCGGCCGATTAAATTCATCAATGCGGTAAGCAGGCCCCGGTTCCCCGGGTTACCGACAATGGTTCGGTTTCTCGGTCAGCGGGTCAGGCCGGACAGGGTGCCGGCGGTGAGCAGCTGCGGGAGCACTTGCGGCTGTCCACCGTGCGCAGGGTACCAGACATAGAGCGGAACCCCGGCCGCGCCCTGGCTGGCAAGGTAGCGGGCGATGGCCGGATCCCGCCGGGTCCAGTCGCCCCGAAGCACAATGACTCCCGCGCGCGCAAAGGCCTGCGCTGTTTCCGTCCGCTCGATCGCGACTTCCTCGTTGACCTTGCAGGTCAGGCACCAGTCGGCGGTGAACCAGGCGAATACCGGCTTGCCCGAGGCGCGCGCCTCGGCCAGCGCGGCTTCGCTGAAGGGACGGCTCGGCAGCGCGCCGCCCAGGCTTGCCGGGCGTTCGGGGGTAGCGGTCAGCGGCAGGGCCAGCAGAGCAGCGACCGCCAGCGCCCCCGCGCCGAGCGCAAAAGGCCGCGCAGGGCGGCCGCCATGCTGGGCCCGGCCAAGGCGCCAGAGCAGGACAAGCAGCGCCCCCGTCAGCGCAATCGCCAGCGCGGCGAAGGTCTGGCCGCCAAGCCGCCAGGCCAGCCAGGCCAGCGCCAGTGCCGTCAGCCCCATCGGCACGGCGAGGACGCGGCGCAGCGTGTTCATCCAGACGCCGGGGCGCGGCAGGGCTCGTCGCAGCGCCGGGATCAGGGCAATGGCGAGGAACGGCAGGGCAAGCCCAAGGCCGAGCGCCAGGAACAGCGCCATGCCCTGCACCGCTGGCAGCAGCAGGGCCGCGCCCATGGCCGTGGCCATGAACGGCCCCGTGCAGGGCGTGGCGACGAAGGCGGCGAGAAGCCCGGTGGCGAAGGCGCCATTGGCGCTGCCCGCGCGGGCAAAGCCGGGCACGGCAAATTCAAACAGTCCGGCAAGGTTGGCGGTAATCGCCGCCGCCAGCACCAGCAGCGCGGCCACCACGCCCGGTTCCTGAAGCTGGAAGGCCCAGCCGAGCTCATGCCCGGCCGCGCGCAAGCCCAGCAGCAGCGCGCCGAGCCCGGCACAGGCGAGCACGACCCCGGCGGTATAGGCCAGGCCTTCGGTCCGCGCTTCCGCCGCGCTCTCCCCGGCGCGGGCGAGCGAGAGCGCCTTGAGGCTGAGGATCGGAAAGACACAGGGCATGACGTTGAGCAGCAGCCCGCCGGCAATGGCGGCAAGGACCAGCAGGGCAAAGCGGCCGGCGCCGGTCCCGCTGTCAAGCGGCTCGCCGCCCGCTGGCACCGGCCCGGGGCCGGCGCCGAACTCCACCCCGTTGCCGGCCTCGTCGAGCCGCAGCACACCGTTCAGCGCGGCGGGCGCGGTCTGGCCCGACCGCGTGAGAGTGACCACCAGCAGGTCGCCCTGGCGGCGGAACTCCTGCGGCGCGGCATAGGCGATTACCCCGTCTTCGGCGGGAAAGACGTGGGGTTTGGCGAGGGCGAGGCCGCGGGGCAGAGGGATACCGAGGCGGATCACCTTGCCGTCAACCTGGAAGCGCGCCGGGGCGCCGAGCGGCGCGGGCAACTTCGCGCGCCAGGCATCGAAGCGCGGGTCTGACGCTCGGGCCGGGCCAACGAGGATTTCGGCCGCCAACTCGGCGCGTTCGGGGACGCAGATCTGGTCGGTACAGGCCAGCCATTCGGCCTTCACGCGGACCGGCAGCCGGGTGCCCGGGGCCAGCCCGGCCGGCAGGCGCAAGGGAGCGAGAACGGCATAATCGTGCTCGAACACATGGTTCATCAGCCCGGAGACCACCAGCGTTCCAGGCACCGGATAGCGCGGCGGCCCGGCGGTGACGCCGGCGGGCAGCGCCCAGTTCAGCGTCATCCCGAAGCCGGCATCGCCGGGGTTCGCCCAGTAGCCGTGCCAGCCGGCTTCCGGCTTCATCAGGAACGCCAGGGTGGCCGTGCCGCCCGCCGGGGCCGGACCTTCCACCAGCAGCTGCGCGGCGATGTGCGTCGGCTCGGCGCGGGCGGGGGCGGCGCCCACGGCCGCCACCAGCGCGAGCGCCTGCAACAGGATTGCAATGAGGGGGCGGTAGCTGAGGATCATCGGGCGGGCTGGCCTTGGCGCGAAACTGTGGCTTGCGCGGGGCTGTTGCTCCCGCCTAGCCATGCACTGCCGCTTTGCCGGCTGCAATTCAAGGATCGATCATGCGCCGACCTGCTTCCTTCCGGCTGGCCCTCAGCGCCGCCTTGGCCCTGGCCCAGGCGCTGACCCTGCCCGGCTTCGCCTTCGCCGAGCCGGCTGTGCCCGCCGTCAGCAATGCGGCGCCGCCAAGTCCGCCGCGCCTCGTCGTCGCCATTGCGGTCGACCAGTTTTCGGCCGACCTCTTCGCCCAGTACCGCCAGCACTTCACCGGCGGGCTGGCCCGGCTGACGCAGGGCGCGGTCTTTCCCAGCGCGTACCAGAGCCACGCGGCGACCGAGACCTGCCCGGGGCATTCGACCATCCTCACCGGCGATCACCCGGCCCGCACCGGGATCATCGGCAACTCCTGGTTCGATCCCGCGATCGGCCGGGCTGACAAGCGGATCTACTGCGCCGAGGACGAGAGCGATCCGGCGAGCACCTCGGGCCAGCCGGTGGTTTCGGCCACGCACCTCAAGGTGCCGACGCTGGGCGAATGGCTCAAGCGGGCCGATCCGCGCAGCCGCAACGTCGCCGTCTCGGCCAAGGACCGCGCCGTGATGATGATGGGCGGCCACCAGATCGATGAAGCCTACTGGTATCTCAAGGGCCGCTTCGTGACGCTGAAAGGCCGGGCGAGCGCACCGGCGACCGAGGCGGCCAACGCGGCCATGGGCGCGCAGATCGCCCGCGGCGCCCCGGCGCTGCCCGCTCCTGCCTGGTGCACGCCGCGTGACCGGTCGGTCCAGGCCGGGCGGGTGGCCGTGGGGCAGGGCCGCTTCGCCCTGGCCCCGGGAGATGCCGATGGATATCGCGTTTCGCCCCGGATGGATGCCGCCACGCTCGATCTTGCCGGACGCCTGGTCGCATCGATGAGCCTGGGCCGCGGCCCGGCGCCCGACGTGCTGTCGGTCAGCCTCTCGGCCACCGACTATGTCGGCCATGCCATGGGCCATGAAGGGGTGGAGATGTGCATCCAGCTGGCCCGGCTCGATGCCGGGCTGGGGGCCTTTTTCGCGCGGCTGGATGCGGCCAAGCTCGACTACGTGGTGGTGCTGACCGCCGATCATGGCGGGGTCGACCTGCCCGAACGGCAGATCCAGCAGGCCGTGCCGGATGCGATGCGGGTCGATGCCGGGCTCACGCCGGGCGCGCTGGGCAAGGCGCTTGCCGCCGAGCTGGGCTACAGCGGGCCCGGTCCGCTGGTCTACGGCGAGGGCACCTTTGGCGACTTCTATCTCGCGCGCAGCCTTCCCGCCGAGCAGCGCCAGCGGGCAGTCGCTTCGCTGGCCGCCATCGTCGCCCGCCACCCGCAAGTTGCCGCCGTGTTCACCGCCGGTGAACTCGCCGCCGCTCCGATGCCCGCCGGCGATCCGCAGGACTGGACCCTGCGCGACCGTGCCCGCGCCAGCTTTGATCCCGCCCGCTCGGGCGACGTGATCGTCCTGCTGCGCCGCGCGGTTTCCCTGATCGTCACCCCCGCGCCGGGGATCGTCGCCACCCATGGCAGCCCGTGGGACTATGACCGGCGGGTGCCGCTGCTGTTCTGGCGCCGGGGCATGAACGGGTTCGAGCAGCCGGCGCCGGTGGAAACGGTCGACATCGCGCCGAGCCTTGCCGCGCTGCTTGGGCTCAAGCTGCCGGCGGGAACCTTCGATGGCCGCTGCCTCGACCTTGATGGCGGGGCGGACGATACGTGCAGGTAGTCTAACTCCAACACCGCAAGCTACCCGTCGCCCCTGCGTAGGCAGGGGCCCTGCCCAGCCCCGCGCCAGAGCGCCGCTGTTACCCGTGTGGGTAACGTCGGCTTGGGCCCCCGCCTGCCCTCCGTGCAGTCTATCCTGAGCGCGCCCGTACCTGCGGACCCTTGCCCTGCCTCCGCCCCCGGGCGTAAGGCTGGGCTCATGACTCAGGACAAGCGCGATCTCGTGATCCTCGGTGGGGGGCTGGTGGGCATGACCCTGGCCCTGGCCGCCGCACGCGAGGGGATTTCCAGCCACGTGATCGAACGCGGCGACCCGGCCGAGATCACCGCCGCCGGAGCCGACGGGCGGGCTTCGGCCATCTCGACCGCCAGCTGGAACCTGTTCTGCAACATCGGGCTCAAGGATCGGCTCGAGCCGCTCGGCTGCCCGATCGATGCCATTGCCGTGACCGACCAGCTGAAGCCGGGGCGGATCGACTTCCGGCCAGAGCCGCATGAGGGCTCGCTCGGCCGGATGTACGCCAACCGTGACCTCCGCCTCGCCCTGTTCGGCGCGGCGAAGGAAGAACCGCTGATCGCCTGGCGCACGCGGGCCGAAGTCACCGCGCGCGAACGCGGACCCCACGGGGTGAGTGTGACCCTCGCCGATGGACGGGTGCTCGCCGGCAGCTTGCTGGTCGCCGCCGAAGGCCGCCAGTCGCCCACCCGCGACGAGGCGGGTTTCGGCCTGGCCAAGTGGGATTACAAGCACCGCGCCATGGTCACGGCCCTATGGCACGAGCGATCGCACGACAATGTCGCATGGGAAATCTTCTTCCCGGCCGGGCCCTTCGCCCTGCTGCCGCTGCTGGATGAGAACGGCCGGCACCGTTCGGCACTGGTCTGGACGGTAGCCGAGGAAGACGCCGCCGGCTGGACCGGCCTGTCGGACCGCGCCTTCCTTGCCGAGGTGCAGAGCCGCGTGGGCGACATTCTCGGCAAGGTGGACCTTGCCGCGCCGCGCATGAGCTATCCGCTCAATTTCCACCACACCGCTCGCATCGTGGAAGATCGTCTCGCTCTCATCGGCGATGCCGCTCACGGCATGCACCCCATCGCCGGGCAGGGGCTGAACCTGGGCCTGCGCGATGTCGGCGTGATGGTCGAGGTGCTGGTCGAGGGCATGCGGCTCGGGCTGGAGCCCGGCGATGCCCAGGTGCTCGCGCATTACGAGCGGTGGCGCTCGGTCGATGCGCTCACGGTCATGGCGGCGACCGATGCAATCACCCGGCTGTTCGGCGTCCCCGGCAAGCTGTCGTCGCTGGTGCGCCGCGCCGGGATGGGCGTGGTCCAGCGCACGCCGGCCCTCAAGCGCTTCTTCATGGACGAGGCGCGAGGCATGAGCGGGAAACTGCCCGCGCTGCTGCAGGCTTAGACATTTCTCCGGTGCGGTGAAGCCATGTCCGCTTTCGCGGGGTTGTAGACCTGCGCTTGAACGGCGGCTTTGTTGGGGGAAGCGGACACGCCACTACCATGCGATTGGCGCTCTGATGTTGTTGCTCATCTTGACGTTCGGCAGCAGCCAATCCTGCTGCCGAACGCTGACCTCTAACCAGATCTGCGCGGGGTCCCGTAGGCCCTATTGACCAAACCGGTAGCGCAGTTGCAGCGACACAATGCGAGGAGCGCCGCGCAGGGATGAAAAGTATCCGTTACCGGCAGACGAACCAAACGAGCCATAATCGTACTTTGCGTTGAAGACGTTGGTGGCAACCAGCGTCGCGTCGAGCCCGGTCCCGCCGATACCCTTGATACCGATGTTAGCGTCTACGGTCGTCTTGCCGGCGATGTAAAAATCGCCCTCGAGATACTTGGAGGTGTAACGCAGATCGCTATTGAACGAGAGACGGCCGCCAAGAACATCGTGCGGGTATTCAAAGAAAATGCCTGCGGTTGCCGTCCACTCCGGCTGCTGCCGGAGAACAAACGGAGGAAGGGCACGATTGTTTGCTGCATACACTGCAGCCAGATTTGGGTCGTTCGCGATCCCCTTAGCCGTAAAGTCGACGTAAGACAGACCTCCGCTAAACGTTAAACCTTCGACGGGAGAGAGTGTCGCCGCCGCTTCAAAGCCCTGAATGACCGACCGGCCGGCGTTGACGTAGGTGGTCGCGGCCGGCACCGGCACACGACGGCCTGCCTGGCCAGAGGCAGTAACGCACGCCGGTGCCGTCGATCCAGGGGTATTCGCCGCCTCGGGGACACAGCCGATAGTCGCGCCGATGAGACCCGAGGTCTGGAACGGGATTTGCACATCCTTGTCCCAGCCGCGGAACAGAGCGACGTCGAAGCTGCCGCTCATTCCCCCGCCTCGCCAGCGAAGCTTGGCGCCGAGTTCGACATCGTCCAGCGTCTCTGGCTTGAAAGTCTGGACGCTCGACAAGAATGCGTCGTAGAGCGGCGAGTTGTAGCTACCGGCGCGGTAGCCCCGCCGAGTGGCAGCATAGATCAGCGTTGAAGGCGTGATCTGCCAGTTCAAGCCGAGGTTGTAGGTGCCCTTGTTGAAGTGGACCGGCGGCAGAATCGCTGTGGTCGACGACGTTGCCAGCGAGGGCCCTAAGTTGCGTGCCCTGCAAGCTTGCTCGCCCGGTATCGGGTTGGCGGCCGTACCCCCAACCAGCCCCGTCGTGCTTGAGGCAAAGACTTGCTGAGCGACGCAGCCACCGCTCGTATCCCATGTCTGGCGATAACCGGCAGTGAGTGACAGCCCGTCTGCCAGCCAGTCTAGAGAATAGTCCAGCTGACCGTAGATCGCCTTGCTAGTGTCAGTGAAGTACGAATATCCGATCGTGTGCGAAACACCGAAGAAGACATTCACCTCCAGGTCCTGGGTTCCACCAGGGCCATTGGGTGACTGCTTGAAGTAGAACCCCCCGATCGTGTACTTCAACTTGTTGTTAAAGGCCGACCCGGAGAGCTGGAGCTCCTCGGTCATGATCTTTGTCTGGATCAGATTGCGGGTATCCAGAACATCCATGGGGGTGCCGTCGTTGTCCCCTACGGTCAGGCTATCGTTGGTCCGGTATCCGAAGATATTCTTCAACGTCGTGTTGTCGCTTATATTGATGGTGGTCGTGTTGGATATGCCCCAGATTTTCGTAACCGAGTCCCAAGGATTGAAGTTAGTATAAGTAACTTGCTCACCATCACTGTTGGCCTGTTGCTGAAACAGTCGGTAGTCGCAAACCGGGCTTGTCCCGCACTGCGCTAGACGCACGATATTGCCGCCCAAGGTCGGCCCAAGTGCAGCGATGATAGCGGCAGGGGACCGGAGATAAATGGTCGGATTAGGGGCGGCTCCCGGGACGCCGTTCGGAAAAAACGAGTTGAAACTGCCAGCAGCCGAACCCCGCACGCTGGTGTAATCAAACACGGTGACGTTCTTGATTGTGTCGGTTGGCTCGATCAGCAGCGACGCTCGGAATGAGGTCGACTTGAACTGATCGGTATTATGCCTGGAAGGCACCAGCGAAGGTAGTGTGGCGATCCCGGTGACAGGATCGATCGTATACTTCGAATACTGGTAAGTCTTGACGTAGTCGGCGCTGTAGTCTTGCTGGCCGGCCAACCGGAGTGCGATCTTGTCCCCAAGGGGAACATTGATCGCGCCCTCGATCCGGCGCTTGTTGTACTCACCGATTTCGCCCTCGACGTAGCCGCCAAATGTATGCGTGGGTGCCTGTGAGTAGGTCAGAATGGCCCCCCCGATCGAGTTGCGGCCAAACAGCGTGCCCTGCGGCCCCTTCAAAACCTGAATGTTGGCCATATCATAGGTCGGAATCGTCGAGCCGTAGGTCGGAAGCGGAACCTCGTTGAAATAGGTCAGCACACCTGGCGAGACGTTGCCGGTGACGCCGCGGCTCTGACCGCGAATGGTCACAAAGACGTTGGTGCGCGAGCCGCCGCCGGTGATGTTCAGGCCTGGTGTCAACTTGGTGAGATCGGTCAAGTTCTGAATGTGCTTCGTCTCAATCTGCGCAGCTCCGAACGCGGTCACCGAGACTGGCACTTTGCTGATATCTTCGGCGCGGCGCCGGGCGGTGACGACGATGTCTCCCGCAGAGTTTGTCGACTGGTCACTGCTCGAGGTATCGGTTGCACCGACCCCCGACGGTACATTCGACTGGCCTGACGTATCCTGCGCGGAGGCCGTGCCCACCCAGAGCAGAGCACCGACGCAACTCGAAAGATTTAGTGCGACCCTATACTTCATGACATCCTCCTCTTGCTTATTGTTGTATTTTTAAAAACAGGAACGGATTTACTGACAAACTACGCCCCGGCTGAACGCCGATCGAATGGACGTCGTCGCATTCCCCCAATTGGGGGCAGCACTTTGCCTTTCAAACTAACCAGTTGATATCTCAGCAATTTGCGACAGTCTAGCACTGTCTACCGCTACGCGCCGCGTCTGAGCAGTGAGGGGCCGGCCGCTTACCAAGAGCGCCGCGTCATCGTTACGTCGTGGTGCGCATTTGACTCACGGCTACCCCTGACCATCACCAAAGTGGACGCTGGAGGTACGCGGCCCGACGATCGCGCACCATGGTTTCCCGTTCTTTCGGCGTGACAAGGCGCGTGCCGGCCGGCAATTGGTGCGCCAGTTCCGACAGCTTTACCTTGCGCATCGAAGGAATGACCTGCGACGAGCAGTCGGTCCACCGCCCCTGCAGGACACCGGCCGGATTGCCCGCGGTGTCGAGCCAGTTCAGCACGCCGGGATCGCGGTTCGCGATCACGATCCGCAGTACGCCGTCCTTGTCGACCGCATACTGAGCGCCGTTGAGGCTGCTCTGGTTGTCGAGCCAGTTGGTCGTCTCGTATATCTCGTTGGTCAGGATCATCGAGGAGTAACGGCAGCGCTCGGGAACCTTGGCTTCGACGATCAGGGCCTCATCCGGCTGCAGGTCATAGACGCCTTCGTAATAGAACTGTCCTTCAAGCGCTCCGCCATTGCTCACGTCGAGCACGCGCAGCTTGTTGACATAGCCCTCGTCCCGCATCTGCTCGGCGTGGTTCACGAGGAACGCTGCCATAAAGTAGGCTTGGCGTGGAATGGCAGCTAGCCTGCGGTCCAGTTCGCCCGCGGGCACCCTGGGTTTGTTGACGGGCACATCGATACGCTCGATCGAGACGGAGGGATCCACCTCTTTTTTCCAATCCTGGCTTACCTGGCGCAACAACAGACTGCTGGTTGTCGGTTCGAGGTGCCACCAATCGCCCGTGTACCCAGCGGGGCGAGTCGGGCTGAGAATTACGTCAAAGCGGCCATCGGCGCCGAGCGCTAACTTCGAGAAATCCGAATAGGCAAGCGCGCGGACGCCACCACCGGTCTGGTCAGGTGTGGGGCCAAGCTGCGCCATCTTGGCGATGGTCAGGCTGCCGGGTTTGCCGCGCAGGCGATAAACGCCTCCGGGTGTGATGATTGCGCGCTTGTAAATCGTATCGGCATTCGGCTGCCCAAGATTGAGGTAGTAATTGATGTGCGCAAAGAACGCCGGGTGATCCCCATCCTGTCCCAGGGCCTCAATCATCTGCTGAGTCAGCGCCTCCAGCATCAATCGTGAGAGCTCGGCGCGCGTCTGCGGATTGTCGCGCAGGCGTTTTGGCGCACTCTGATAGAGTCTTGCCCACAGGTCGTGCACGTCGCTCGTGAAGCGATCCCACGCCGCGTTGGCCGGAGCTGCCGGGGCGGGCGGCAGGCTGGTCGCAACGGGACGCGGCGGCGGGATAGTGCTCGCAGCTGGCATCTGCGCTGAGGCGGCGGTACCCGCCAAGACCATTGCCAGGATGCCGGAAAATCTCATTCCCGCGACGCCCATCGTAGTTCTCCTCACCCATATCCGAGTGCTCTGCCCATTCTCCGGCAGTTGCCGGCCCAAGCTTGGTTCGTTAATTGATGCTGACACATGTCCATGGGATGGTCAATCGTACAGAAATCCGGGCGTTTATCGTTTGTTTTGAGCGATTCCAGTGATGTCGGACCTGCTGTCCGCACGGCCTGGGCACCCAACATGACTTGGCAAGCTGCTGCCCTGTCCAATCGCAATTCGTCTCCACTTGGCGGAGCTCAGCTCGTGATCAGCGGCCTCATTCAGCAAGTATCTGCCACTCCGCCAGTCTCATCAGGTAACCGTCCGCAGCTTCCGCGAAGAGTGACCGATTTGTTGTCGTGACCGGAACGGCAGGAAGTAGCCGAAAGGCCGGGCCGGCATCCGCGGCGCTCGCGGGCCCTGCTCGGTCTTGGCTGCTTGACGCTCCCCGAACCGGGGAATGACCAATGAACAAGTCAATTCTGATGGCTTCTGTCGCCGTTGGAGTGATGCTGACGGCAACGTCGGCATCCGCCCAACAGGCCGCGCCTCAAGGTGCGGCGCCAGAGGAAAGCACCAGCATTGGCGGCGACATCGTCGTCACTGCGCGCCGCCGCGCAGAAGACATTTCCAAGGTTCCGGTAGCGGTGACCGCCTTCTCCAGCCAGGCGATCGAAACCAAGAACATCGTCAACGTGGCGGACTTGAGGAAGGTCACTCCCGGTCTCAACATCACCGGCGGCGGGTCCAAAACAAACGTGTTCGTGACCATTCGCGACCAGTCCCGCGGGGTTACCGGCAACGTGTCCCCAGGGGTGCTGACCTATTTCAACGAAGTCCCGCTGCCGACCTACGGCTCGATGATCCCGACCTACGACATGGACAATCTTCAGGTCCTAAAGGGTCCGCAGGGCACGTTGTTCGGCCGTAACTCGCTCGGCGGCGCCATTCTCACCTATTCGAAGGCGCCGACTTACAATTTCGAAGGATACGTGAAGGGCGAGATCGGCCAGTATGCCAACCGGAACGTTGAGGGTGCGATCAACGTGCCCGTCATACCGGAAAAGGTAGCGCTCCGCCTTGCCGGTACTGTCGGACGATCCGGCGGATATACCAAAACCTATGTATATTCGTATTACACCGTCGACCCGGTCACGCACTTTGCTACGCCCGGAACCCTTATCCCTTCGACCCACAACTCCGACGAGTTCGACACCACGTCGTTCCGCGCTTCGCTTCTGATCGAGCCGTTCGCCGGCTTCAAGAACGTGACCGTGTATGACTACGCGAAGGTGAGGGGCAGCACTTCAGCTAGGTTCCGCGAGTTTTATCCGCAGGGCTTCAACGGAGGAGCCCCATCCATCTGGTTGCGATCACCCGCTACCATCCGCGCTGCGCTCGGCGACACGGTGAACGGCGTCGCCGGCACCGGCACCAACGTGGTGGCGCTCGGCCAGTGCGGCACCAGCCCGGTCTGCGATTACCGCCTGTTCTCGCAACTGGCCCAGGCCGCTGGTCCGGACGTCAATTTCCGCACTGGTGATCCGTGGGCGTCTGTGACCAAGATCTGGGGCATCAGCAACACGACCACACTGGACGTTTCGGACAATGTGCGCCTTAAAAACATCTTTGGTTACCGCACCAACGATTCCTACACTCTCGGCAGCAACAGCGGCGCGCCGCTGTCACTGACGGATACCCAGAACATCATCCGGCAGAGGATCATCACCGAAGAACTGCAGTTGTCGGGCAACCTGTTTGACGGCAACCTCAAGTACACGGTCGGTGGATTCTACTTCAAGCAAGCGCCAGACAAGATCGGCGGATCGCAGGCCCTCGAAGTGAACGCCTTCTTCGGGGTATCGCATAATTTTTCGACCGCCTATTTCACGGATACCAGCAAGGCGATCTACGGCCAGTTTGACTACGCCCTGGATTCCGTCCTCCCCGGCCTGTCCGTCACAGCCGGTTATCGCCAGACCTGGGACACCTCGGGCGGCTGCGTGATGTCGCAAACGTACTCCCCCTTCGCTCCCGCCTTGGTCATGGACACCCCAGCCAATCCCCTTGTCTCTGAGGCTGCCTGCCGCGCGGGGACGCTGACCGCAGGGGTCAACAACACGGCTAGCTCGGTCACCAGCGCCATCCTGCCGCCGAAGGAATTCCGCAAGGGGACCTACAACTTCAGTCTCAACTGGCGGGCCAGCGGCAACGCGCTGTTCTATGCTGCGACCCGCCGCGGCTACCGCGCCGGCAGCTACAACGCTCCGCTCTATGACGCCTTCGTCTCGAGTGTGCAGACCTTCGCCCCGGAAACGCTGACCGACTACGAGATCGGCACCAAGCTGCGCTTTGAAAGCGGCTCGATGTGGGGCAGCATCGATTTTGCCGGGTATATCGGCAAGGCCAAGGGCGTCCAGCTGCCTCTGCAGACCTCCGGCTTCGGCAACCCGAACACCGCGAAGTGCATCTCCGAGGCAGCTAACTGGCCAGGATCGACAGGTCCCGTCTGCACCACCGATGCGACCACGCCGGGCCAGGTCGCAGGCCTGCCGGGCCGGCGCATCGCCATTGTCTCGTCAACCACGTACAACAATGCCGGTGACGGCACGATCACCGGATTCGAACTGGACGCCAAGTTCTCGCCGACGCCGGGCCTGGTGCTCGGCGGCGGCCTGGCGCATGTCCATTTCAAGACCGACCGGATCGGGATCGATCCGAACCTGCTGATCGTGATGCGGGCCAACAGCAAGGTCATCCCGACCACAATCGTGCCACGCCAGCAGCCGTCATGGCTCGCCAATGCGAGCCTCTACTACGAACACCAGCAGCCGGTCCTCGGCGGCAAGGCGTTCTTCAATGCCGACCTGCGTACCGCACCGACTACCTGGAAGGCGAAGACACCATCAAGGGCAGCACCGTCGTCGATGCACGCATCGGCGTGAATAATATCGGGGGCACCGGCCTTGATGCGGCGGTCAACGTCAATAACGTGTTCAACAAGCTCTATGAATACGGTAGTTTCAGCTCCTCGCTGTCCAGCGGCTTTCGCACGACCCTGCGCGGCGAGCCGCGCACGGTTTCGCTGAGCCTGCGCTATAAGTGGGGGCGTTGAGCGGGGGCTCAGCTCGCCGTCGACGAACTCTTCCGCCATTTTTTTGACACTGGGCTTCGCCTGGCGGCGCACCGTGCGCACGGTTTTACATGCTGCGACCCAGCCGAAGGCAGTTATTATCCAGATTTGGCTGGCCTTGGTCCATCGTCGCAGCATGTATCTCAAAGCGCCGGAGTCAATTAGCATCGCTGCCGCTGCCGTTAGTACCTTTGTTGGCGATACCGGCCCTGTTCGTCGGCGAGCGTAACGCGACAGGAATGATCCGACGCACGCGTTCTGCCGCGCGACGAACCGCGCCTGCACCAGCTTCAGTTGGAGGTGGGTAGCGTACCTGTGCGAGCACCAATTCCGGCGAAATTCTCGGGATGAGCAACCTCAAGCCGGGCGGCGTGCAGGGAGCAGGCCAATGCGTTTGACAAGCCCAGCCGGCAGGCAGACATTCCGCCGATGCGCCGGCAAGAGTGCGTAAGCTGGAAGAGGACAGCCCTATGCTTGATCTCAAGATCGTCGGGGGGACCATCATCGACGGGTCGGGCGGAGTGCCCTACGCCGGTTCGGTCGGCATCCAAGGCGACCGGATCGTCGCTATCGGCGACATTAACGAGGATGCCGCACGGGTCATCGATGCCTCGGGCAAGGTGGTTGCGCCTGGCTTCATAGACATCCACACGCATTACGACGCCCAGGCCTTCTGGGACCCGACCTTCTCCCCCTCGTGCTACCATGGGGTAACGACGATCCTAGGTGGCTTCTGCGGATTCAGTATCGCGCCACTGAGCCCCGAATCCGGTGCCTACCTGCTGCCGATGCTGGCCCGCGTCGAAGGCATGCCGGCCGATACCTTGCGTGCTGGCGTACCGTGGGACTGGCGCACCTTCGGCGAATTTCTCGACCGGCTGGAAGGCCGGGTCCTACTCAATGCCGGGTTCTTTGTCGGCCATTCCGCCGTGCGCCGTCTCGTGATGGGCGAGCGGGCCAATGCCGGGGAGGCCACAGACGCGGAGATCGCGGCCATGCGCGACCTCGTCGACCAGTCGCTGGCTGAGGGCGCTCTGGGCTTTTCGACCACCGTCTCCCCCTCGCACAATGATTCCGAAGGCAACCCCGTGCCTTCGCGCTTTGCCTCCCGTGAGGAAATCCTCACCTTGGCGAGTGCTGTGCGCGAACACGAAGGGACATCTCTCGAACTGCTGCCCAACCTGCAGCGATTCGACCAGGAACAGGTCAACCTGCTGGTCGATTACTCGCTTGCCGGCGGGCGGCCGGTCAACTGGAATGTACTCGTCGTCAGTGACGGCGGGGAGCAGGACCGCGAGCGGGTCGACAGGCTGCTCGAGGCCAGCCGGGTTGCCCGGGCGAGGGGCGCCGAAGTGCTCGCGCTCACCTTTGCCAGCGCGCCGACCATCCGGGTGAACTTTGTCAGCGGGTTCGTGTTTGATTCGCTGCCAGGCTGGGCGCCGCTGTTCAAGCTGCCGCTCGACAAGCGACTTGAGGTGCTGAAGGACCCGTTCGTCCGGGACACGCTGGAGCAGGCTGCGGGGAACTCCGGCGGTGGCCTAAATCTGAACTGCTGGGACGAGTACCTGGTCATCGAGGCATTCAGCCCGGACACCAAGCGCTTCGAGGGCCGCAAGATCGGTGAAATCGCGCGCGAGCTTGGCAAGTCCGACTTCGCGACCCTGATAGATATCGTCGTTGCTGATAAACTGCGCACATCGCTGATGCGGGAGGCGAAGGGCAACGATGCCGCCGGTTTCAAGCTGCGCGGCGAACTGTGGCACAACGACATGACCATTGTCGGCGCCTCCGATGCCGGCGCGCACATGGACATGATCGACACTTTTGCCTTTTCTACCCTGCTACTGCAGAACGCGCGCGAGTTCGGCGTGATGAGTCTTCCCGAGGCCGTCCACCAGCTGACCCAAGTCCCGGCAACGGCGCTGGGGATCAGGGATCGCGGCCTGCTGGCCCAGGGTCTTTATGCTGACCTGGTGGTGTTCGACGGCGAAAACGTGGGTCGCGGCCCCGTCTATACACGCTATGACCTTCCGGGCACGACTGCCGAGGGCCGGCTTTACGCCGACGCGATCGGGATCGACTGGGTAGTCGTCAATGGCCAAGTCGTCGTCCGCGATGGCGAAGTGGCACAGGTCAGGCCGGGAACGGTGTTCCGCTCCGGCCGCGACACCGTTACGCGGGGGATCCCCGCGCTGCACCAAGCCGCCTGACCGGCACGGCGGCCTTGCCACGACAAACGAATTTTTGCAGCGCCAGCAGGACACGTTGCGCCATTGGAGGATTGCCCTTGGTCGCCACGCGAGCAAGGTTGCCACGTTCTGCTGTCCGCAACGTGGTCGCGAACCGAAGGGCAGCTTTTGCTGCATTCGCTGGCGCAACCGACCGGCGGCCAATCAGGGCGAACCATCGCCCCCAGTGTGAGCGGCGGCGCGGGCGCCATACCCGGCAAAATCGTGGAAGGCGGCTGCCGGGTTGAGTTCGAAGCAGACCGTCGCCGTTTCGTAGACGAGAACGTGGCCCGCCGGCCAATAGTAGATGTCGCCAGCCGAGGCGATCTCGTCTGCCTTATCGGTACCCGGGTAGGTGCACCGCATGCGACCTTCGAACACATAGCCGTAGTGCGGGCAGTTGCAGACTCCGCCGGGCATGCCGGCTTGGCGGTAGTGCTCCGTGCAGTCGAGGGGGCCAGGGATCCTGACATGCGCAACCTCGAAATCGCCGAGCTGGCATCCGGAGTAGACCCCCGGAGGGATGTGAGCCCAACGCTCGTGACCATCAGGAAGCGCGTTCAGATTAACTGCGGGCAACGTAGATCTCCCTCGCTCTGCTCTCTCGGGATGGCTAGTTCTTTACTAGCCGCCCACCGGAAAATGTTCATGTCAGCGAAAATCGGCACGTCCGCAATGTTGCCGTGGCCGGAACGGCGGCTTTCATGCACACGAGGCGGTTTTCTGCCGCCCCATAAGCCCTACTCCGCCGCCTCGCTCAGCTCTTCCTTCTCCGCCGCCTGCCGCTGCCACATCTCGGCATAGAGCCCGTCGCGCCGCAGCAGGTCGCCGTGGGTTCCCTGCTCCGCGAGCCGCCCCTGATCCAGTACGAAGATCGTGTCGGCATCGGCAATGGTGGACAGGCGGTGGGCGATGGAGATCGTCGTGCGGTTCTCGGCCACGGCGTGCAGCGTGGCGAGGATGTCCTGCTCGGTGCGCGTGTCGAGCGCGCTGGTGGCTTCATCCAGCAGCAGGATCGGCGGGTTCTTCACCAGCGTGCGGGCAATGGCCACGCGCTGCTTCTCCCCGCCCGAGAGCTTGAGCCCGCGTTCGCCCACTTCGGTGGCGAAGCCCTTGGGCAGGCGGCCGATCAGATCGGACAGAGCGGCGGCGCGCGCGGCGGCCTCGACATCGGCCTCGGTCGCCCCGTCGCGGCCATAGGCGATATTGTAGCCGATGGATTCGTTGAACAGCACCGAATCCTGCGGAACGATGCCGATGGCCGAGCGCAGCGATTGCTGGGTGACGAGCTTGATATCCTGCCCGTCGATCAGGATGCGGCCTGCCGTGGGATCGTAGAACCGGAACAGCAGCCGCCCGATCGTGCTCTTGCCCGCGCCCGAGGGGCCGACGATGGCCACCTGCCGCCCGGCGGGGATTTCGAGGCTGAGGCCATGGAGGATCGTGCGGTCAGGATCGTAGCCGAAGACCACGTTATCGAAGGTAACCGCGGGGCGGCGCACCACCAGCGCCGGGGCGCCCGGCGCGTCGGCCACTTCCTGGGGCTCGTCGATTAGCTTGAACATGGCGGCCATGTCGATCAGCCCCTGGCGGATCGTGCGGTAGACCATGCCGAGCATGTCGAGCGGGCGGAACAGCTGGGTCAGGTAGGTCTGGACGAAGACCAGCTGGCCGGCCGAATACTTGCCTTGCGCCCACCCCCACACGGTCCAGGCGAGGGCCCCGGCCATCAGCAGGTTCACCACCAGGGCCTGGGCGATGTTCAGCAGGCCGAGGCTGTTCTCGCTCTTGACCGCGGCATCGGCATAGGCGCGGGTGGCCTGGGCATAGCGCGCCTCCTCGCGGCGCTCGGCCACGAAGTACTTCACCGTTTCGTAGTTCAGCAACGAGTCGACCGCCCGCGCCAGCGCCTGCCCGTCGAGCCGGTTCATCTTTTCGCGCAGATGCGTGCGCCACTCGGTGATCGCGCGGGTGACGTAGATATAGGCAACAACCGCCGCCCCCGTCGCGGCGACCAGTCCCCAGCCGAAATTGACGTAGAAGATCACCGCGACAATGGCGAGCTGCAGCACCGTCGGCGCGATGTTGAACAGCATGAAGTAGAGCATCGTGTCGATGGACTTGGTCCCGCGCTCGATCACCTTGGTGACCTCGCCGGTGCGGCGGGCGAGATGGAAGCGCATCGACAGCTTGTGGAGGCGGGAGAACACGTTCTCCGCGAGAGCCCGGGTCGCGTCCTGGCCAACCCGTTCGAACACGATGTTGCGCAGATTGTCGAAGCCCACGCCAAGGAACCGTCCGGCCGAATAGCCGAGCACCGTCAGCATGACGAAGGCCGGCAGGCGCGGCCCGGTCACGTTCATCGCATCGACCGCCCACTTGAGCAGGTAGGGCAATGAAAGCTGCACCGCGGTCGAGGCGAGGATCAACAGCGAGGAGACGACGATCCGCCAGCGCAGCGCCGGATTGTCCCTCGGCCACAGGTAGGGGAGGAACCGGCTGAGCGTGTTCCAGCCGTCGTGGCGGACGCCGGCGTCGTTGATTGCGGTATCAGGTGGCATGCAGCGCCTATGTAGGCGCGTTGCAGCAAATGGAAAGGCGCCCACCCACCGGATTCAGCTGGAGGGAAGGGCGTAGAAGAAGTCGTCCACTTCGGCCGCGACCTTGCGGGCGAACCAGGCGCCGCTGGCGAGGATTTCTGGCAGATCGCCCGCGCCGAGGATTGCCGGACTGGCGCCCTCGCCCCAGCGCAGGAACCTTCGATTGGTCGCAATCCGGTCGGGAAACTGGTGGGCAACGATGGTCTGGATCAGGTGCTCGTCGGCACAGACTGTACCCGCAAGAAGGCCCGTGGCAAAGGCGCGGTCGAGCCCGGCGAGGACGACCTCGCAAACATCGCGCGGCAGCGACCACCATTGCGAGCCTTTTTGCCATGGCCCCCACGGCTGGAGGCGGCGCGCCGGGAGCAGGGCCGAGAGGTGGCGCAGGGTGCGGGCGGGGTACCATTCAGACGGACGCCCGGGATCGGGCCTAAGCATCCGCGCGTCCAGGCGGATGCGTTTCATTCGCTCACTCTGGACCCCGGGAACGACTTCGATGTGGCACGCACCGGCGAAGCTGGCGGCCATCGCCGCCGGTGGAACGATCGGCCAGTCGGCCCCGCTGATAAGGTGGGCGAGGTCGAACGGCCGGGCAAGCGCGGCGCGCAGCAGCAGGCGGGTTGCGGCGAGCTGGCTGGCATGGCCCCAGCGCACCGCGACGGGACGGGCGACAAGGGTCGCGTTCGAATTGCCGGCCAGGAACCGGCCACGGGTCTCGCGCCACAGCGGGCTTTTTCGATCGATGTGGACCACGGCCCGGTTCGGCCCGTCCGCTGGCGCGAGGCGTTCGATGAGCGCGCTGAGCTGGTCGGCCTTCTCGTGGGCGAGGATCAGAAACACCTGGGTCACGGTGGCGGAGGTCAGCCCGGCAGCGGCATGCGCCGGCGCCGGGCGAACGGGGCCAGCGCCTCGCGGGCGATTCCGGTGAGGTCGGCGAAGGCCGGATGGCGGGTGGCGGCGAGCATAGCCAGCCAGGCGAGAACCCCGGCAGCGGCGGCGAGCGCCAGGGGCACCAGACCGATTTGGTCGGCCGGGAGCCAGTAGCGGTAGGCCAGGAACAGCGGAGCCAGCGCGGCCATCGTAGCCATTCCGCTGCGCAGGTAAATACCCAGGAGCCGGCGCGGCTCAAAGCCGACCACCTCGTGCATGAAGCGGGCGTAAAGTGCGATCCAGAGCGCGCCATAGATCAGACGAGAGGTCGCCGCGCCCTCCACCCCCCACAGACAGCCCACGGCGAGGAGGCCGATCGACAGCACCGTGTCGACGAAATTGAGCAGGAGCAGCTGGTTCATCCGGCCGACAAGGATCGGCAGATCAATGTGAAGCGGCAGGGTCACGACGAACAGCTCGAGCAGGGCGATCCGCTGGAGTAGCGGAACGACGCCGGCCCACGCTTCGCCATACAGCAGGTGCACGATGGGTTCCGCCGCGAGAGCGAGGCCTGCCATGCCTGGCCAGAGCACGGCACTATATCCGGCACAGACCCTGAGGTAGGCGGGGCCGAGCGGCTCGCCGCGATCGCGGATGCGGGCGAAAGCGGGATAGAATACGCTGCCGATGGCTCCGCTGACGAGCATGCGGAACTGGTCGGCAAGCGAGACCGCGCGGCTATACATGCCAACTGCAGCCAAGGTCAGCAGCTTGCCGACGATGAGGTCGGGTGTGCGCGTACCGAGGGCGCCCGTGAGATAGAGTGCGCTCGAGCGGCCACCGAAGCGAACGACCTGGCGCACGCCGTCGAGGCGCAGCGGCCAGGGCGGGGACGGCCGCAGTGCTTGCGCCGTGGCGCCCCTGGCGAGAGCGGCGGCCAAGGTGGCCCAGGCCAGAGCGGACGAAGAATTGCCGGCGGCGGCAAGACCCACGGCAACCAGTGCCTGAGTGAGCGCCGAGCCGACGTTGACCAGGAACAGGCCCCGGAATTGCATGGCCCGCGCCATCAACGCCATCGGCACCACACTTAGCGGCAGGAAGAGGTAGCTGGCGGCGATGACGAGCATCAGTGGTAACAGCGACGGAAGCGCATAGAGCCGCGCGAGTGGCCAGGCGGCGGCGGCGATCAGTCCGGCAACGACCAGCGAGAACAGCAGGGCGACACTGCTGCAGCGGGAGATCTCGGTGCCGTCGAGCCGGGCCAGGCCGGCGATGTAGCGTGAAAGGCCGAAGTCCTGGAGGATCGCAACGATCAGTGCGGCTGCGAGCGCGATGGAAAACAGGCCGACTTCTGCCGGGCCGAGAAAAAACCGCGAGATCACGACAGACGCGCCGAACTGGATAGCGAAGGCAGCGTATTGGCCAGCCATGGACCAGAGAGCTGCGCTGCGCACTCCCATGGCGGCGGGTTCGCGCGCGCCGATTTCGCTCACTACCGCCATGGTCAGGCAGCCATGGTGCGGGCGAGGGTGGCGGCCAGCTTGACGGCGCGAACCGGCTCCCCGAACCGCACGAGCCGTGCCACGGTGCGCCACATTCCGTCTCGCGCTCCTCCCTCCCGCAGGTAGTCGACCACGAGTTCGAATCCGTGGTCGCCGAGCCCGGCGCGCGAATAGAGCAGCCCGGGGGCAACCTGGGCCCGCACATGGCTGGCCGCATCGGGCCGGCCGAATAGGGTGTTGAGATCCTCGATCGGGGGCAGGGTGGTAAGATCCGCCGTCGGGTCCGGCCGACCGGCCCGGCGTTCCTCCCAGGCCATTCGGGCCACGGCAGCCCCGACCTGCTGCTCGGTCGCATGA
>Ga0207681_10000432_pt1 | contig 29257 bp, 6 predicted proteins | sample KBSS53metaG_FD_184324 | JGI IMG/M metagenome (GOLD analysis project Ga0207681, IMG submission 184324) | Switchgrass rhizosphere microbial communities from Kellogg Biological Station, Michigan, USA - KBS S5-3 metaG (SPAdes) (version 2) | ecosystem: Host-associated > Plants > Roots > Rhizosphere >... | reverse complement strand
CGGCGCTCTGCTGGCGGATTTCCACGACACCGAGACCGTTTACGCATCGTCCGGCTTCGATCCGCTGGTCGGGATCGGCCTCTACAAGACCACGAACTCGGGCTTTTCGTGGTTGCCGGTCGGGGCGCCGAACGCCTCGTTGCCCGGCGCGCGGATCAAGGACCTCGCCGCCGATCCCGGCGATGCGAACATCGCTTACCTCATCTCCGATCGCGGCGGTGTGTTCAAGACGACGGACGGCGGGGCGTCGTGGAACGTGAGCAACGGCGAGGCGGGCGGCAACATCATCGACGATCCGTTCTCGCTGCAGGACGCTTCCAAGATCGCCATCGACCCGTTCGCGCGCAACAAGATCTACGCTGGGCGGATCGGCCTTTGGCAGTCGGCCGACAGCGGCCGGACCTGGACCGATCGACGCGGCGACGTCAGCCTCCTGGGCGAAATCACGAACTTCGCGGTCCATCCGCTGGTGCCCAACGCGCTTTACTTGGGCGGCGGCGCGATCTCCGCCGACGCATCCCGGGACGTACTGCTCAAAGGGACGACGATGTTCCCGATCGTCTACGGCAACGTCGACAAGCCGCTCCCGATATCCGTCAGCTACAACCTCCAGATCGTTCCGAACGCGCAGCAGACGCTGGTCAAGTCCTGGTCGATCCTGAGCGGTTTGCCCACGCCGCTGCGCAGTGGCGTATCGCTGCATCCAATAGCGACGCTCGCCAGGACCGGCGGGCCCGTTCTCTTCGACGACGAGCCCGACATCGGCCTCGCCAACGTCGTCTATGACGGATCGGACGGGACCGATCGGCTGTTCGTCGGCGGAGGCGGCTTCACCGGCACGCAGGGTATCCTTTACCGCACGGAGGTCGGGACGGGACCGCTGGCCACCCGCACCTGGGAGCCGCTGCTGCCCGGAGGTCCTCCGGGCTTCTCAGACTTCTCGCGATTGGTCATCGATCCGGCGAGCCACGGCCAGACGATGTACACGCTGACCAGCGTGCCGGGCTTCACGCTGGGCGCACCCCCCACGCTCTGGCAGAGCAACGATGGCGGCAGAAACTGGCGCCCGGATCTGTCGGTGCCGCCCGGGCTGTTCGTCACCAACATCTGGTTGTCGCCGGCCGATGGGTCGCTGTACGCGACGCTCGCGCCGACCGGGGGCGACACCTCGGGGCTCTTCCACACGCTGGGCGCAGCGGCCTGGTCGAAGGGGCTACTCTGGAAGCGCACCACGGGCGGGTTGCCGTCGGGAGCCCGCGCCGTCATCGGAACCCTGCGCCCGCAGTGCACCGTCGTCCTCCCGGACACCGTACCGGCCGACGATCCCCGTCGCTTCCACGCGGTCGGTCCCGGCTCGACGTTCCCACTCGACGTGGACACCACCGTGGACTGCAAGGCGGTCGACGCATTCGGGAACGACGCAACGAGCCGGTTCGTCATCCAGGTCCGTGACACCACGCCGCCGGTCATCTCTCACCCCGCGCAGGTTTTCGCGACCGTCACGGCGCCCGCAACGAGCACGAACGTGCGGTTCATCCTCGGTGACAACGTGAGCGCTGTCGACCTGGTTGACGGTCCGATCACGCCGTCGTGCCGCGCTACCAAGATCACCAGCACCGGCACCGACACCATCCCATCGGTGAATCTGGCAGGCACCCTCTTCACGGCGGGCGCCTGGACGATGACCTGCACAGCGACCGACGCACACCTCAATTCCTCCTCGGTGTCGTTCCCGCTAATCGTTTCCCAGCCCACCGCGCCCACGATCAACACGCCGGGCCCCCAGACCCGCGACGCAGCCCGCATTGACTCCGACCACACCGGCGCCATGGTGTCGTTCACGGTCACAGCGGCGAGCGGGTCCGCGACGCACCCCGCCCTGATACCGACGTGCGAGGCACCGATCGGCGACGCCGGTGCCGTCGTCACGCTCGACCGTTCCGGAACCACGTTCACCGGTCTGTTCCCGATCGGCACGCGCGAGGTCAACTGCTCGGCGACGGACTCCAGCCCGACGCCGGCGCTGAGGGTCGCACGCAGCTTCCCGGTGACGGTTGTCGACCGTCCGCCCACGCTGACCGTCCCGACGACCGACATCATCGAGGCGGCCACGGACATCTCGGGCCAGGCAGTGAACTTCGTCGTCACGGCCACCGACGCCGTCGACGGCGCGCTGGACCCGTTGTGCTCTCCGTCGACCGGATCGACGTTCCCGATCGGCACGACGGTCGTGACCTGCAACGTCACCGACAGCGCAGGCAACCGGGTCGCGGATTCCTTCAACGTAAAGGTTACCGGCGTGCGGCCGATCCTCCACCTGCCGACCCTGCCTCGGTTCGAGGCCGACCACGAGTTCGGACACGAGGTCTCGTATGTCGCGACGGCAAGCGATGCGATCGGTCCGCTCGCCATCACGTGCGAGCCGCAGTCGGGGAACCTGTTCCCCGTGGGTGACACGATCGTCACCTGCAGGGCCGGCAACGCCATCGGCGTCACCGAGGGGTCGTTCGTGGTCCGGGTGACGGACACGGGATTGCCGGACATCAATGTCCCGCCCACCATCACGCTCGAGGCGGCCGGGCCGGACGGAAGCCCTGTGACCTTCACGCGCTCGGCGCCGCCCGCAGAGCCGACCATCACCGTCGCCGCCGTCGATCTCGGCGGGCAGACGCTCATCGATCCGGCGGGGAATCCGATGCGCTTCGTCGTCTCGACGTTCGACCTGGTGAGCGCCAACCTCGTTCCGACCTGCCACCGGGACGGCGACACCGCCGACCTCGCGGCCGTCAGCCCCGGCCCTCCGCAGTTCCCCGTCGGGGAAAACGCCGTCAATTGCAGCGCCACCGACGGCGCGGGCAACACGCGTACGTCCAGCTTCAGCATCATCGTGCGCGATACGACGCCCCCGGAATTGCACCTGCCGCAGCCGACCCCGCCGGCGACGCCGCCTGCACCCGCCTTCACCGCGGACGCCGATGCGCAGGGCGGTGCCACCGTGAACTACGACAACGGCACGAACGTGACCGCGACCGACAAGGTCAGCCGCGATGTTCGCGTGGCCTGCACGCCGCGTTCGGGCAGCCGCTTCCTGGTGGGTGCGACGACCGTCGCGTGCATCGCGCGCGACGCGGCGGGGAACGAGGCAACGGGAAGCTTCGTGGTGCTCGTCCGCGACGGCTCGCGCGGCCGGCCCTGCACCTCCGGAACCCAGTGCGGGAACGGGATGTGCGTCGACGGCGTCTGCTGCGACAGCGCCTGTGGCGGGGGCGATCCCAACGACTGCCAGGCCTGCTCGGTCGCCGCGGGCGGCGCCGCCGACGGTGCGTGCACGCCGCTCGCGGCGTCACACGTCTGCCGGCCGAGCGCTGATATCTGCGACGTCGCCGAATCCTGCGACGGCCAGCACGTCGCCTGCCCGGTCGACGGCTTCGTCGCCGAGGGAACCCGCTGCCGCGAGAGCACCGGGATCTGTGACGTCGCCGAGGCGTGCACGGGATCGTCCGCGGCTTGTCCGACCGACGCGTTCGTCGCCGCGGGCACCACCTGTCGCGCCAGCGCGGGCGTCTGCGATCCGGCGGAGACCTGCTCTGGATCGTCGGCGGCCTGCCCCGGCGACGTGAAGGCCTCGACCAGCACGACTTGCCGCCTGAGCACCGGATTCTGCGACGTCGCGGAAACTTGCGACGGTTCGTCCAACGATTGTCCCCAGGATCGATTCGTCGATGCGGGCACCATCTGCCGCCCCGGTGCCGGCGCGTGCGACGTCGCAGAAGCGTGCACGGGATCCTCCGGCGCATGCCCGCTGGATGGGTTCGTCCACGGCGGCACGACCTGCCGTCCCAGTGCAGGCGTGTGCGACCGCGACGAGACCTGCACCGGCACGTCCGCGGTCTGCCCCGCTGATGCGAAGGCGCCGGTCGGTACGGTCTGCCGTGCCGGCGGCGGCGTGGGCTCGTGCGACGTCGCTGAGGTCTGCGACGGCGTGTCGAACAATTGCCCGCCGAACGTCGTCATCACGGCGGGGACCGTCTGCCGGCCGAGCGCAGGCGTGTGCGACGCGGCCGAGGTGTGCAACGGTTCGTCCGGCACCTGCCCGCCCGACGCGAAGGCACCGGCAGGAACGGTTTGCCGGGGCAGCGTGGGCACGTGCGACGTCACCGACACGTGCGACGGCCTGGCGAACAATTGCCCGCCGGACGTCGTCATCCCGTCGGGAACCGTCTGCCGAGCGAGCGCAGGAGCGTGTGACGTCGCCGAAGTGTGCAACGGTTCGTCCGGCACTTGCCCGCCCGATGCGAAGGTTGCGGCCGGCACGACCTGCCGCGCCGCCGCCGGCGCCTGCGATGTCGCCGAGGCGTGCAACGGGTCGACCAACGATTGTCCGGCGAACGCGTTGGCCGCCGCGGGCACGATCTGCCGCGCCAGCGGCGGTGGGTGCGATCCCGCCGAAACGTGTACCGGATCGTCCGCCACCTGCCCGGCCGATACGGGCTGCGGCGATACCGATCCGCCTTACTTCCCCAATCCTCCCGGGCCGATCGTCGCGTACGCCACCTGTAAGGACGGCGCCGTCGTGACGTATACGACGCCGATCGCGATCGACGCCGTAGAGGGCCCCCGCCCGGTGAGCTGTTTGCCGTTGTCCGGGTCGATGTTTGCGCCCGGGAAGACCACTGTCACCTGCACGGCCTCCGACACGAAGGGGAACACCGCGAAGGTGACGTTCGAGGTCTGGGTCAAGTTCCAGGCGCCGATGGACGGCACGTTCTTCCTGCAGCCCATCAACTCCGACGGCAGCTCGGTCTTCAAGGCGGGAAGCGTCGTCCCGGTGAAGTTCAAGCTGACCGGCGCCAGCGCAGGAATCACGAACCTCGTTGCCCGTCTCTCGTCCACGAAGGTCTCGGGCAGCGTCCCCGGCCCGGTCAACGAAGCCACGTCGTCCGGTACCGCCAACACGGGCAACACCTTCCGCTACGACCCGGTCGCGAAGCAGTACGTCTTCAACCTGTCGACCAAGGGAATGTCGACCGGTGTCTGGTCGCTGCGCGCAGACCTGGGCGATCTCGTCACGCACACCGTCAACATCTCGCTGCGATGACGCGCGTGCGACGTTTCGTCTTGCTGTCGGTGGTGGCGCTCGGCTGCCGTAGTGGCGCCAACGAACCGCCGATCGAATCGCGGCAGCGCGCGATCGACTTCGAAACCGGTTCGGTTCAGGGAACGCTGCTCTGGCACGGCGAGCCGGCCGAAGACCAGAGCTACTTCCTTTACGAACCGGGAGCGGTCCAGCAATCGTTCTTCTCACCCAGCTACGCGCTGCCCAACGTCACGCCCGGCGCGCATACGATCGCGGTCTACGACAACGGCTGCTTCTCCAATCCCTCCCACAAGCTCGGCGAGGCGAGCTTCGACGTCGCCGCCGGCTCCTCGGCCGCCGTCGACATCGACCTCACCGCGACGGCCGGCAGGGTCAGGGGCTCCATTTCCGTCAACAGGTCCCCGGTCGCCGGCGCACGCGTCGAGATGTTCCCGGACGGCGGCTGTAGTGTGGTTTCCGCGTCCACCGGCACCGACGGCACGTTCTCTCGCCTCGTCGCGCCCGGCACTTACACCGCGAACGTTCGCGTCAACGCCATCATCATCGGCACCTTCGCCTTCAGTGTCGATGCGGCTGGAACCGCTGATGTCGGTCCGGTCGACCTCGCGACAGCGAGCGTCCAGGGAACACTGCTCTGGCACGGCGAGCCGGCCGAAGACCAGAGCTACTTCCTTTACGAACAGGGATCGGTCCAGCAATCGTTCTTCTCCCCCAGCTACGCGCTCCCCAACGTGACGCCCGGCGCGCACACGATCGCGGTCTACGACAACGGCTGCTTCTCCAATCCCCTCCACAAGCTCGGCGAGGCGAGCTTCGACGTCGCCGCCGGCTCCTCGACCGCCGTCGACATCGACCTCACCGCGACGGCCGGCAGGGTCAGGGGCTCCATTTCCGTCAACGGGTCCCCGGTCGCCGGCGCACGTGTCGAGATGTTCCCGGACGGCGGCTGTAGTGTGGTTTCCGCGTCCACCGGCACCGACGGCACGTTCTCTCGCCTCGTCGCGCCCGGCAATTACACCGCGAACGTTCGCGTCAACGCCATCATCATCGGCACCTTCGCCTTCGCTGTCGACGCGAGCGAGACAACGGATATCGACAGCGTCAACACGCCGGCCGAACCGAACGTCAAACTCGACCTACTCGGTGGCACCGCGAAGCCGAACGGGATGTCGCTGACGTTCGACAACGTCACGACAGAGGGGACCACCGTGGTGGTCAAGAGCGGTTCTTGCGTCCCGTCGTGCAGCCCGCCCCCCACGGGCTATGCCGTGGTCGGCGCGCGTTACTGGGACATCTCCACCACCGCAAAGTACACCGATCAGATCACGGTCTGCATTGCCTACGACCCGCAAGATGTCTGCGGAACGGGAAAGTCTTCGTGTGTGAAGGAGTCGCTGCTGAGGCTCGTTCACGACGCGGGTAACGGCTTCAAGAACATCACGAATGGGCCCGTAGACACCGTCAACAAGAAGATCTGCGGCGTGACGCCGTCGCTGTCGCCGTTCGCGATCGTCGCGCCGATCGAGTCCGCGAACACCCCGCCAAGCGTCGCCGCCCCTGCGGACATGACTCTCGAGGCCGCCGGCCCGGCGGGCGCGCAGGCCACTTTCGATGCGGCGGCGACGGACACCGAGGATGGTTTGCTCATTCCCACCTGCGTTCCCGCGTCGGGCAGCACGTTCCCGGTCGGCGCGACACAGGTCACCTGCAACGTGACCGACAGCGGCGGCCTCCCGGCGTCGGCGTCGTTCACGGTCACGGTCCGCGACACGATCCGGCCGGCCTTCGGCCCTCCCCTGGCACCGATCGTCGCGACGGCAACCAGCACCTCGGGCGCCACCGTCACCTACTCACCGCCCGCGGCAACGGACGCGGCCGACAGCAATCCGAAGGTAGCCTGCACGCCGGCGTCCGGTTCGAAGTTCGTGCCCGGGCGGACGACCGTCAATTGCACGGCGTCGGACGCAAGCGGCAACACCAGCGCCACCGCCCTCACTGTCTGGGTCCAGTACGACGCGCCGTCGGACGGCACCTTCTTCCTCAAGCCCATCCGGCCCGACGGCAGCTCCATCTTCAAGATCGGCCGTCCCGTCCCGGTGAAGTTCAGGCTCGTCGGCGCGAGCGCCGGGATCACGAACCTCGTCGCGAAGCTCTCCGTCGCAAAGATCTCGGACCAGATCCGCGGCACCGCCATCGATGAGAGCGACGAAGACGGTGACGAGACCGACTTCCTGTTCAAGTACCGCAAGGCCAAGGGCATCTATGCCTACCGCTGGAAGACGCGCGGCGAGACGCAGGGCACCTATCGCCTGCGCGCCGATCTCGGCGACGAGGTCATCCACGAGATCACTGTGTCGCTCAAGGCGAGCAAATGACGACGCCGCGCGCGGCGGCGCTTGCGTTGCTGGCGCTCGCCGCGGCGTCGTGCCGCGGGCGCACGAATACGGACGCAGAGACGCGCCAATCCGCGATCGACTTCGCCGCGGGAACGGTCGAAGGGCGCTTCTTGTGGAATGGCACGGCGCTCGCGCCTGCGACGATGGGAATCGACGGCGGCGAGCTTCTGGCCACCGACGACGGCGGCCACACGACCTTTACCAGGGTCGACCACTATTCGACGCGCATGAGGGCAGGCGCGCACTCGCTGACGCTGTTTTATCCGCAAGACAACTTCCCCCCGCGTTGCGCCGGCAACGAGCTGGGTCAGGTGAGCTTCGACGTCGTCCCCAACGCAACGACCACCGCCGATTTCGATCTCACGGCGACGACCGGTTGGGTCACCGGCATCGCGATGCTCGACGGCGTGCCCACGTCTGGATTTCTGACCCTGGGAATCGGCTGCGGCGTCTCGATTTTCGCGGGCGCTTCGGGCGCGTTCTCCGCGCTGCTCCCGGCGGGCGCCCACACAGTGCAGATGACGTCCATCGCCAACGGCGGCTTCGAAGGAGCCTTCAACTTCGACGTCGTCGCTGGGACCACGACGGACATCGGCGTCCTGAACGGGAGCATCACCGCAGGGGGAACCGTCCACGGCGACGTCACCTGGAACGGCGCGCTTCCCCTGTCGTCGGGCGGTTTCTTCATCGACGCCACGCCGGCGAGCGGGAACGTCGGCTGGACCGCGCTCGTCGACGGTCTCGGCCATTACGCGACGCGCGCACCTCCAGGCAGCTACACGCTTCGTCTCCACTCCCTGGGAATCACGTTCGCGACCGCCACTGTGACCGTATCGGCGGGTCTCGATTCGACCGTCGACTTCGACATCAGCTCGTCTTCGGGCCAGGTCACCGGGGTCTTCACCCAGGGCGGCCGGCCCGCAAATCCGACGATCAGTATCGGCAATGGCGTGGTGCTCAGCGCCGGGGACTTTGATGGACGTTTCTCGCTGATGCTACCGACCGGGGAGCAACGCCTGAAGGTGCACGAGGGCGAGGTGGAAACGGAGCTCACCGTGTCGATCGGCGCAGGAACGACGACCGATATCGGCACTTTGGACCTCTCCAGCTGGGACCCGACGGTGGACGTCGGCGGAGGCAGCGTCGCCGGCACGGTCACCTGGAACGGGGCGCCGGTCCCCGTACCGGACCAGGTCTGGCTCGCCGTGAGCGCCCACGGCGAGAGCGGTCGCCACTGGCTCGCACCCTTGGATGAGAGCGGGCAGTATGCGGTCTCCAACGTCGAGCCCGGCGATTACGTCGTCAGCGTGGGCATGTTCCTGAGCAACCCAGGCTCCACTCCGCTCGCGATCGGTACGCCGCTCGCAACGACGAACATGACCGTGGCGCCGGGCGGGGCAACGACGCGGGACTTCGATGTGACCGCGGGCGCCGGCCGCGTCATGGGAACGATCTCGATCAACGGCGCGGCGGAGGCTGGAACGTTACTCGCCGACATCGCGGCCCCGACGTCACTCACATCAATCAGGGTGTTCATCGTCGTTCGTCCCGACGGGCAGTTCTCGCACCTGGTTCCTCCCGGATCGTACACGGTCAGGGCCGTCGCCCCGACGCCCGTCCCCTCCGGCACGGAAAGCTTCTTCCTCGGTCAGTTCTCGTTCACCGTCGTCGCCGGCCAGACGACGAACCTGGACGCCGTCTCGGACGCACCGCCCGGCAGCCCCTGCCCGATCGGCAACGAATGCGCCGCGGGCCTGTTCTGCGTCGACGGCAACTGCTGCACCAGCAGTTGCGGCGGCGGCCTGGCGGATTGCCAGGCCTGCTCGATCGCCGCCGGCGGCACCACCAACGGCACCTGCACGCCGCTGACGACGGCGCCCGTCTGCCGGCCCAGCACGCTGCCGTGCGACGTCGCCGAGACGTGTTCGCCAGCCTCGCTCGATTGCCCGCCCGACGGCTTCGCAACCGGTGTCACCTGCTACACCGCCCCCGACTTCTGCGCGTCTGTTGAACAGACGCTGGCTTGTTCCGGCACGGCCCCGGTGTGCGCGGTTCCGACGTCGTGGCCCGCAGGCGGCTGCCAGACGATTGGAACGGGAAGCTCCGTGACCGTCGACCTGCTGGGTGGCGACGGCGTCGTCGGCGGCGTGACCTTGTCCTTCGAGACCCCGGTGACGACTCCGGGACAGGTCGCTGCGATCGGACCAGCCGGGGGGGCCACCAGCACCTGTCCGCTCCCCGCCGGGTACGACGTCGTGCGAAATCCCACCGACAGCGCTGGCCAGTTCTGGAGCATCGAGGGTGCGCCCACCTGGCCGATTCCGCTGCCCGTGAAGGTTTGCGTGCACTACGACCCGTCGCTGCTGAGCCCCACCTTCAACCAGTGCAACCTGCGCCTCTACCACGGCTCCGATTCGACCAGCTGCACGCCCGCCGGCGCGGGCTGGACGAACATCAACGTCGGTGGCGTGACCGGCGTCTGCCCGAGCAGCGGTCTGCGCTGCACGACCGGCGGCCCGCCAAGCGAACCCTGCACCGCCAACACCGTCTGCGGCATGGTCACCGATCACCTGTCTCCTTTCGCGGTGGCGGCCCCTGCCCCCGGCGCGACACCTTCGATCGTCGTCCCGGGCGACCTCACAGTCACAGCGCCAGGCCCGGCAGGCACCGTCGTCTCGTTCAGCGTGACGGCGAGCGACGCGCAGGACGGAGCGCTGATCCCCGTGTGCGTGCCCGCCGCCGGCACGACGTTCCCGATCGGGACCACGCGGGTCACGTGCACGGCGACCGACAGTGACGGACTGGTCGCGACGGGGTCATTCAACGTCACCGTCCGAGCGAGCGGCGTCGGTCCTGTCTTCACCAGGGTGCCGGGAACGATCGTCGCGTACGCAACGTCCGTCGCAGGCGCGAAGGTCACGTACACGAAGCCGATCGCGATCGATGCCGTCGACGGCGTTCGACCGGTGAGCTGCGCGCCGCCCTCGGGAAGCATTTTCCCGCTGGGCAAGACCGCGGTCACCTGCACCGCCTCCGACAAGAGCGGCAACACCACCACCGCGACGTTCACCGTCTGGGTCCAGGTCCAGACCGATTGTGACGGGACTATCTTCCTTCCGCCCATCCGGTCGAATGGCAGCTCGATCTTCAAGATCGGCCGACCGTTGCCTGCGAAGTTCAAGCTCACCGGCGCGAGCGCCGACATCACGAACCTCGTCGCCAAGCTGATCGTCACCAAGGTCTCGAACTCCATCCAGGGCACGGCCGTGGACGCGAGCGACGAGATCGTCGACGACACGGACTTCGTCTTCAGATACCGGCCGGGGCCGAAGCTTTACGCCTACCGCTGGAAGACCTCGAACCTCACGCAGGGGACGTACCAGCTAAACGCCGACCTGGGGGACGGCGTCGTTCATCAGATCAACGTTTCACTCAAGGCGACGCCATGAAGAACCAGCAACGGGTAAATGGGGTGGTACGTGCATTCGCGACGGTCGCGTGCGGAATTTCGCTCGCGATCGCCGGGTGCGCGCGGTCGGATTCCGGCGTGCAGGCCGCCGAACGTTCGGCGACGTTTCGGTCCAGCCTGTCACTGGCAGAGGACGCCGATCAGGACGGCATCCGGAACGAAGCCGACCTCTGTCCTTCGACGCCCGCCAACGAATTCACGGACGGCGACGGCTGCGGGCTCGTCACCCAGGATGCCGACCTCGATGGCGTCGGTAACGCGCGGGACGCCTGCCCGAATACCCCTGTCGGCGAGCCCGTCGACGGGGGCGGATGCTCCAGAAGCCAGGGCGGCGATCTACCCGTGCTGCCGCCGACTCTCAGGGACACGTCAGACGTCTTCGATCTCCCCGGGTGGAGTCCGACATCGACCGGGTGCCACGGGCCTGGCTTGCCGCGCGTCGCGGTGGACCGCGACGCCGACGGCGTACCCGACACCATGGTGGTCGTGACCAGCCTGACCGGTGACGCGGCGGTCAGGAATTTCGGCACCACCCCGGCGACCCGCAACTTCATCATGACCATCGAGAACATCTGCGAGACGCCGCGGCGGGCCGAGGTCACGATCCGCTTCGTCGACATGCTCGCGGCAGGATTCAACCGCGACGAACCCTCGACCTGGACCTTCCGCAGGGTCCCGGCGGCTCGCGTCGATTTCAACAGCGACTTCGTGAACGGGACGCGATTCGACGTGACGGCGGCGTCGTCGAACGGCGCATCGGCCGTCGCGTTCAACGGCATGAACGTGATCTTCTCGCACCGCGAGGGCGTCGCGGAGATCCGCGCCTTCACGGACTACACGGAGAATCTCCTCGACAACCTGCGGCTCTTCATCCAGCCGCCCAACACCCGCTTCGGATCGAATGTAAGCGTCATCCTGGATAACGGCCGGCTGACGTTCGCGAACGTGCACACACCCGGGAACAGTTTCATCGCGAGCAAACCGACGACCAGTGCCGTTCCGCTCCCGTCGAACACGGTCCTGTGTGGACCGAAAGCCCCGGCCAGCTACTTCCTCGTCGAGACCGACGCCGAAACATCTGGAGAGCCCGCGTCCCCGAGCCAGGTCTGCATCAATTACGCAGACCTTTGCCTGAGCGCGCCGACGTCATTCCTCACCTTCCAGGAGATTTGTGGCCCCAACGGTTGCGATCGCATCTGGCGGTCCCTGGCGATGACCGTGGACGCCAATGCCAAGGTCGCGTGTGCGGCCCCGGGGTCCAATCCCTTCATCCTCGTCGGCGCCCCGACGAACGTCGACACGACGCCGCCCGTGTTCGCCCCGACCCCCAGCGCCTTCACGCAAGCCACCTCACCCGCCGGCGCGCTCATCACTTACGCGGTGACCGCGTCCGACGATCAAGATCCGAATCCCGTCGTCGTTTGCCTTCCGCCGTCTGGGACCGTCTTCCCCATCGGGCAGACAGTGGTGAGGTGCACCGCGACCGACGCCGCGGGCAACGTCGCATCGGCGAGCTTCGTCGTCACTGTGGTTGACGGATCGCCGACGTGTTCGCTTGGCCCGATCGCGACGCGCGTGACGCCCAGCCTCCCAGCGGGCGCGATCGTCACCTTCACGGTTGCCGGTCCGAACGTCCCCGTGGCTTGTAGCCCCGCGTCCGGAACGGTCTTCCCGATCGGGCAGACACTCGTGAGGTGCTCCGCGGTCGACGAATTTGGCAACACTTGTTCGGCGAGCTTCACCGTCACCGTCAAAGGTCCCGGCGAGTCGTGCAGCGGTCAGGACCTGTGCGCGACCGGGTTCTGCGTCGACGGCGTCTGCTGCGCGAGCGAATGCGGCCAAGGCGTGGAAGATTGCCAGGCTTGCTCGGTGGCGGCGGGCGGAACCGCCAACGGAACATGCACGCCTCTGACCACCACCCCGGTCTGCCGTCAGAAGGACGGTTCCTGCGACGTCGAGGAACGGTGCGTGCCGAACTCGACAGATTGTCCGGCGAATGCCTTCGTGGCGGACGGAACGACCTGCGGCACGACGAACGGTAGTGTCTGCGACGTCGCCGGCACCTGCTCCAGCGGCGTCTGCGGTTCCAACACGTTCTCGCCGGGAACGTTGTGCTACGAAACGGGCGGCGACCTCTGCGCCTCGGTCCAGCAAAAATCGTACTGCACCGACAGTTCGCCCGACTGCCCCCCGCGGACCGACTGGCCTGCGAACGGCTGCGTCGCTGCTTCTGATTGTGCGGACTCCTCGCTCACCTGCCCGCCGCGGGTGGCGGGCTGCAATGTCGAACTGCTGGGCGGACTCTGTGACCCCGGCGGCGTATCGGTGACGTTCGACCCGCCGGTCGCGGGTGGCGATGTCGCGGCCCAGGGCCCCGATCAGTTCGTGCCGGCGGCCGGTGAGTGCTTGCTTCCGCCCACCGGTTTTGCCGTCGTGAAGTCCAACACCGATTCCAACGGGCAGTACTGGAACATCGACGTGTCGGAGGGATTTGTCCTGCCCGGAACGACGACCATCTGCGTTCATTACACGCCCGACCCGTTCTGGCTGGGTTCCTTCAACGAGTGCGGCCTCCAGCTGTTCCACGGAGAGAACGCCGCGCCGGCAGGCGGCCCGTGTACGCCGAAGTCGGCCGGTTGGAAGAACATCAACGCTGGCGGCATGGGCGCCGTCTGCCCGAGCAGCGGGATCAAATGCGGGACGACGCCCCCCGAGACCTGCGAGCCGAAGAACACGATCTGCGGAACGCTCATGGCCGGCGATCACTTCTCGCCGTTCGCGGTGTTCGCGCCGCTTCCCACGTTCGCCCCGACGGTCACCGTCCCCGGCGACATGACCGTCGAAGCGACCAGCCCGGGCGGCGCGGCGGTCACGTTCGTCGCTACCGCGACCGACCCAACCGATGGGCCGCTGGACCCCGTGTGCACGCCGGCTTCGGGCTCGACGTTTGCGATCACCACGACCACCGTCACTTGCACGGCGACCAACAGCCTCGGCATCGAAGCATCGGCGTCGTTCACCGTCACCGTGCAAGACACGACGAGGCCGGTATTCACGAACGTGCCAGGAACGAAGGTCGCAGCCGCGACGTCGACGGCCGGCGCGATCGTGACGTACACGCTGCCGACCGCCACCGACAGCGTCGGCGGGCCCGTGCCGGTGAGCTGCACGCCCGCCTCCGGGTCGACCTTCGCGCCTGGTCAGAAGACCGTCGAATGCACGGCGTCCGACGTCTGGGGGAACACGGCGACCGCGTCGTTTGTGGTCTGGGTTCAGTTCCAGCCGGCGGACGGGGCGTTCTTCCTGCCGCCGATCGACGCCGCAGGCGCCCGCACCTTCAATGCCGGGAGCACGATACCCGTGAAGTTCAAGCTGACCGGGGCGAGCGCGGGGATCAAGAACCTCGTCGCGCGCCTCACGATGGCCAAGATCGTGAATGGCGCCGTGGGCCCCTACCAGCCCGCCGAGGCAACGCCTCCCTGCGACGCGAACACGTTCCGGTATGACCCGGCAACCCGACAGTACATCTTCAACCTCTCCACCAAGAAGATGTCGAAGGGGACCTGGTCGCTGCGCGCCGACCTCGGCGACCTCGTCGACCACACGATCAACGTCACCTTGAGGTGAGCAAGGAAGCGCTGTGACAGTCCATCACTATCCGAGATCACGAACCCGAACTTTTTTCTCCGCGACGATCGCGTTCGCCGCGCTGACCGCATCCGGCTGTCGCGAGCGGGCGCAGCCACCGGCGGCCTCCGAATCGGTGGTCACGCGCGTCGCGGCTCTCGGGGGTTGCGCGGCGCGAACGCCCGTGCCCGCGCCGCCGATGAGCTACGCGCACGGGTTGACGTACGATGCGGGGCGCGGCGTGGTCCTGCTGCTCAACGAAGCGGGCCTCTACGAATTCGACGTCGGAAAGCGGAGCTGGTCCCGGATCGAAACCACAGGCCCCGCCCCCTCCCCCCGGTTCGACCCCGCGTTCACCCACGACTACGGCACCAGTCGGACCGTCCTTTTCGGCGGCGACGACTGGAGCGGGCAGCCAACCGATGTGTGGGAATGGGACGGCTGCGCGTGGATTGACCGTACGCCCACGCCACGCCCGGCGGACTGGCCGACCGCACGCTGGGCACCCGCGACGACGTACGACTGGGCGACCGGACACGTCATCGTGACGACGGGATTTCAGACGCATCACAACGATTTCCGCTATGCATGGGAGAGCGCAGCGGCTGACGCCACGGTGTTCGAGTGGAACAGCAGCGTAGGGAACTTCATCCGGCGACCGGCAGCCGGCGCTCCGCCCTCGGCTCGCGGCGGCGCGGTCGCGATCGGCGATCGGAACCGCAATCGCGTCTACCTCTTCACGGGGCTTCAGAAGGACGAGATTCCCAACCCTCCGAGCTGGGACACGAAGGTCTACGTTTGGAACGGTGCGAACGGAACCTGGTCCACGCGCGCGCCCACGCCGGCGCCGTCGCCCCGGGCGTTCGCCGCCGGCTACCACGACCTCGCCGCCGATCGCATCGTCGTCACGGGAGGTCTCTGGTACCTCTGGGATTGGCGGCCCGATCTCTGGCAATACGATCCAGGCACGAACACCTTCGTGGGCTCGACCGATCCCGTCCCGGCGTACAACCGGTTCTGGAGCCCCGCCGCGTATGCGGAGGCTCGTGCCGAATCGATCCAGTTCGGAGGCCTCGCCACGGGCCCCGCCGTCTTTCAAGTCACGCCAATCTTCAGCGTCGAAGCTTTCCCGGACGCGGTCTTCGGGGAAGGGACATTTAACGACGTGGGCAATGAAACGATCGTCGGGCTGGAAGACACGCGCATCCGCGAGACCGGCGCCGCCACGTCCCTGCTTGTCGGCCCACCCTTCAGCGCCTTCAGGCAGAATCCCGTCACGGTCGACGGTGTGCTGTCGCCCGCAGAGTGGGACGACGCTTCCGTCCAGACCTTCAGCGTCTGCGCCGGAAACAGCCCGGCCCGGATGTACGTCAAGAACGATCTCACCGACCTCTACGTCGCCGTGGTCGTGGAAAACGCCTCGTGGATCCCGGCCCCGCCCGGGCCGGGTCCCGGCGGCAGCCCGCCCGCAGGCGGATCCGGCGGCGCGCCGCCCGGGCCCGGTCCCGGCGGCAGCCCGCCCGCAGGCGGATCCGGCACACCGCCCGCACCCGGTCCCGGCGGCAGCGCGCCGGGTGGGACGGACACCCTCAATCTGTTCTTCAACCGGAACGACGACGGCTTTCGGGCCCTGCGTGACAACACCTGGACGTACGCGTTCGGTACCAGCGAAGCGATCGACGCCTTCTATTCGGGCGACACGCTGACCGGGGACATCAGGGATACCGACGCAGGTGGCTCGCAGGATTTCGTCGCCGCGGCCACGCAGCAGCCGGCCAACGGCGGCACGTACGTCATCGAGCTCAAGGGGGCGCTGCAATCCGCTGACGCCATCCACGACTTCGCGCTCAGCACGGGATCGATGCTGGGCGTCTCGCTCGGTATCAACTCGGGTTCTTGCGCCAGCGGCAACCAGTGGCCGCCGCCGGCGACGTCGCTGCCGGCGCCGATCCTGATCGCGCAGGGTCCGCCCCAGACGTGCACGGACGCAAGCCAGTGCCCCAGCGGCCATTGCGTCGACGGGTTCTGCTGCGCCACTGCCTGCACCGGGATCTGCGAGACGTGCGGGCTGCCCGGCAGCCAGGGCGTCTGCACCTTCGCCGCGGAGGGGACGGATGCACGTAACCAATGCATCGATGCCGGCGCTTCCAGCTGCGGCACCGATGGAACCTGCAATGGCAGGGGCGCCTGCCGGCTGTACGACCAGGGTACGATCTGCGCACCGTCGAGCTGCAGCGGCTCCACGCTCTTTACCCCGCGTACTTGTAACGGGACCGGCACCTGTCAGGCGGCGGGATCGTCCCCCTGCTCACCCTACGCCTGCAGCGCGGGCGCGTGTCGGACGTCGTGCACCAGCAACGCGGACTGCGCGTCACCCAACGTCTGTCTGGGGACCGTGTGCGCGCCACCGCTGAATCTGAAGGTGCAGTACCACACGCGCGAGATGAGCCCCAACGATGCAGGGATCCAGCCGGCCCTCAGGGTTTTCAACAATGGAACCACTCCGGTCGCGCTGTCGACGCTGACGATAAGGTACTGGTACACGATCGACACGAATGTCTCAGAATTCGCGGTCACCGACTTCGCCGCCATCGGCAACAGCAACATCGTCCTGAGCAACGTCGCGGTGTCGCCCGCGCGCCTCCTCGCCGATCACTACCTCCAGGTCGGCTTCACGTCGGGCGCGGGCAACCTCGCGGCCGGCGGGAACACCGGCGAGATCCAGGTGAGGTTCCACAAGAACGACTTCTCGAACTATCTCGAGGCTAACGACTATTCGTACAACCCCGTAACGACGTACGTCGACTGGAACCGCGTGACCCTGTACCACCTCGGTGTCCTGGTCTGGGGCATCGAGCCCGACGGCGGTACGTCGATCGGCGCTCCGCCGGGCGCGCCGTGTCCCGTCGGCGACGAATGCGCCCCCGATCTCTTCTGCTCGGACCGCGTCTGCTGCAGGACCGACTGCGGGAACGACACCAGCGACTGCCACGCGTGCTCGGTGGCGGCGGGCGGCACGACCGACGGAACGTGCACCGCGCTCACGACGACGCCGGTCTGCCGCCAGAAGAACGGCTCGTGTGACATCGAGGAACGGTGCGGGCCGTCCTCGATGGAGTGCCCGACGAATCGTTTCGAGGACAACGGAACGACCTGCGGCTCGACGAACGGCAGCGTCTGCGACGTTGCGGGGACCTGCACGGACGGCGTTTGCGGTCAGAACACCTTTTCGCCCGGAACCAAGTGCCACGACGCGAACGGCGACCTCTGCGCCTCGGTCGAGCCGCAATCCTTCTGCGCGAACGCCTCGCCCGTCTGCCCGGTGACCTCATGGCCAACGAACGCCTGTGTCGCCGCGACGATCTGCGCGCCCGTCCTGGACCCCTCGGATCCCCTGTACTGCGAGCCGCGCGTGGCCGGCTGCAACGTCGATCTGCTCGGTGGACAGTGCGTCGCGGGCGGCGTTTCGGTGAACTTCTCCCCGCCCGCCGCGAGCGGCAAGATCGCGGCCCAGGGCCCCGACCAGTTCGTGCCGACGGACGATTCGTGCCTGCTACCGCCGACCGGGTTCGGCGTCGTCAAATCCAGCACCGATGCCATGGGGCAGTACTGGAACATCGACGTGTCATCCGGCTTCGTCCTCCCCGCGTCGACGACCATCTGTGTCCATTACACACCCGACCCTTTCTGGCTGGGTTCCTTCAACCAGTGCAACCTCAAGCTTTTCCATGGAGCGGGCCCGGCTACCGGCGGCGTGTGCACCCCCTCGTCGGCCGGTTGGATGAACATCACCGACGGTGTCGTCTGCCCGAGCAGCGGGATCAAATGCGGGACGACCAACGAGAAGTGCACCGCCAACACCATCTGCGGAAAGCTCATGGCGGGCGACCACTTCTCCCCGTTTGCGGTGTTCGCGCCGCTTCCGACCTTTACGCCGACGCCCGTCGTACCCGGCGACATGATCGTGGACGCGACCAGCACCGCCGGCGCGACGGTCACGTTCGTCGCCCGCGCGACCGATCCCATGGAGGGACAGCTCGAGCCCGCGTGCACGCCTGCGTCGGGTTCGACGTTCTCGATCGGTACGACGACCGTTACGTGTACCGCAACGAACAGCGCAGGTGTCTCCGCGTCGGCGTCGTTCACGGTTCGGGTCAAGTACCAAGCGCCCACCGACGGAACGTTCTTCCAGCAGCCGATCAACGCCGACGGCAGCTCGATCTTCAAGCTCGGGAGCACCATCCCCGTGAAGTTCAAGCTGACCGGCGCGAGCGCAGGAATCACGAACCTCGTCGCCCATCTCACCGTCGCCAAGGTGTCGAGCAGCGTCACCGGAAGCTGCGTCGAGGCGACGGCGACCGGTGGGGCGAACTCGGGCGACACGTTCCGGTACGACGCCGCGGCCAAGCAATATGTCTTCAACCTATCGACGAAGGTCCTCTCCGCCGGTACCTGGTCGCTCCGCGCTGATCTCGGTGACGGCGTCAACCACTCGATCAAAGTCTCCCTGCGATGAGCAAGCAGGCGGCCTTGCGATGCGGCTGCGTTGGTCTCGTGCTGGCGGCGCTAACGGCATTCGGTTGCCGAGACCGTTCCGGTGATGGCGCGACGGACCAGCGTCGAAGCGCCCTCGACTTCGGGCCCGGAAGCGCGAACGGTCTCGGCAGCGTCGAAGGCACCGTGTCGTGGAACGGCGCGCCGGTCACCGGCGCCGCAGCCGCCACGCTCGCGATAGAAGACGCTTCCGGCAACTCGTACCCCGTCGATCCCGCCAATGGGCGGTATCTGCTGACAGCGCTGTCTCCGGGCGAGGCGGCGTTGCGCGTTCGCTCGACGCTGGCGTGCAATACCCCCTTGCTCGAGCGTTCGGTGACGATCACCGCTGGTGGAGTCGCGTCGCTCGACTTCGATCTCACGTCGGTTGCCGGCAAGGTCGTCGGCGTCGCGACGATGAACGGCGCTCCCGCCGGCGCCGTGGTCGGAATCGGCTGTGCCGGCGTCGGGACCGACGCGACCGGGGGCTTCGCCGCCTTGTTGCCGCCGGGCACGTGGAACGCCGACCTGTATCAGGGGGACGTCCGCAGCGTCCGCGCGTTCACGACGAGTGCTGGTGTCACCACCGACATCGGCGCCCTCGCGCTGGAATCCGGGTCTGTCGCTGGAACCGTGTCCTGGAATGGCATCGCGGTCGACGGCTCGGGCGGCGAAATCGCGATCCTCGTCGACCAGCGGCGAGAGCTCCTCGACGGCCAGGGACGGTACGCGGTCTCGAATCTCGTTACCGGTACCCACACGCTCGCGGTCGCAGCGTCTTGCTTCTCCGAACCTCTCACCTCGACGAACATCTCCACACCGTCTGGTTCGCCGGTGACCGCCGATCTGGACATCACCTCCAGCGCGGGCCGCGTGTCCGGAACGCTGACGCTCGGGGGAAGCGCGGCGGCCGCGAGCGGCATGTACGTCACGCTCGATCGCTGCGTGGGGGTCCCACTCGGGACGGGAGGCCGGCTCGCGAGCCTGCTCCCGCCAGGGCCGTACGTTGCCACCATCCGTATCTTCGGGTCCGGGATCGCGCTCAATACCTTCACGTTCACGATCCAGGCCGGCCAGACCACCGAGCTCGGGGACGTGGCCGTTGCAGCGGGCGGGTTGCGCGGAACCGTTACGTGGAACGGCGCACCCGCGACCAATGCTCCGGACTTGACGATCGTCGAGCTCGACGTGGTCAACAGCAGCGTGGTGTTCAACCGGATTGCCGTCGTCGACGCCACGGGCGCGTACACGTCGGCGCCGATCACGCCCGGCACCTACGCACCGACGGCCGGCACGACTTTCTGCAACAGCATGTTCATGTCCGCACCGGCGCTCGTCACGGTCCCGGAGGGGCCGCCTGTCACCGCGAATCTCGACATCACCGCTTTTGCGGGCCGCCTGACCGGTTCATTCACGATCGGCGGGGCTCCGGTGCCGCCGAGCGCCTCGGTCGTCGTCAGCACGTCGTGTCTCTTCGGCGGTTCCTTCGGGTACATCGAGACCACGGTCGGCGGGCTGTTCGGGCGCCTCTTGCCCAGAGGCCGCTACGCCGCGACCGTCACTTCGGGCGGGCAGATCGGGCTATTCGTCCTCGACGTCGTCGGGGGCCAAACGACCGACGTCGGGGCGTTGACCGCCGACGTCGGGTCGCTGACGGGATCGGTGTTCTGGGACGGAGAGCGCGTTTCGGGCCCCGAAGCCCGAAGCCTCACCGTGGGTGGAATCTGGGTCGGCAGCTGCGGCGGACCGGGCATCTGCACACCGTTCCCGCCACGGTGGACGGCAACCCCGAATGACTTGGGTCGGTTCGATTCCGGGAAGGTTGTTCTCGGCGACTACTCGGTGTCCGTCAGCGGTCCCGCCTGCCAAGGCGAGGAAGGGGCAGGAGGGACCTTTGCCAATCAACGCGTGACCCTGGAAAGCGGAGGGACCGGCTTCGGATTGGACATCACCGGCCGCGCGGGACGCCTCGTCGGATCGACGACAATCGCCGGTGTCCCGGTGTCCGCGACCATAGAGTTGACGGGCGACTGCGGCGTGCTGACCAGCGATGCCAGTGGCCGTTTTGGCGCGTTCCTGTCGCCGGGCGATTACAACGCCGTGGTCTCGACCGCGGCCGCGGGGCGGATCGGATCGTTCTCGTTCACGATCCGGGCGGGTGAGACGACGAACCTCGACACGCTTCCGCCCGGCGTCTGCGTCCCGCCCCCGAGCGGCATCGTCTCCTGGTGGCCGGGCGAAGGTGACGGCCGTGACCTCGTCGGCGGCCGCCACGGCACGCTCGAGGGAAACGCCGGCTTCTCGACCGAAGGTATGGTCGGCCGTGCGTTCGCGTTCGACGGAAGCGTGGGCAGCCTCGTCCGCGCGTCGGCCGTAGGACTGCCTACTGGAACCTCGCCCCGGACCGTCGAGCTGTGGACGAAGCTTGCGCCCGACAGCGACGATTCGGGCCTGGCGTTCGGGTACGGCGCCGAAAACGACGGCCAGGGTTTCTATCTGTACGCGCAGGATCCCAGCGACGGTTCGTTCGGGTTCGGCGACCACGGAAACCTCATGCCTACCATCGCGGATCTGCGCGATGGGGAGTGGCATCACCTGGCGATCCGCTACGATGGGTTTGAGTTCTTCGTGTACGTGGACGGCGTCGTCGTCGACAACGACGACTGGGACCTCGACACCGGCACCGCGGGCGGCGCGTGCATCGGCGGCCACTGCGCCGTCAATCCCGCCGTCGCGTATCTGACCGGACTGGTCGACGAGGTCACCGTCTACGACCGCATGCTGACCGTGGACGAGTTGCACGCCATCCACGACGCGGGGCCCGGCGGAAAGTGCCGGCCACCGGCGTCTCCGGGAACCCCGTGCGCGAGCGGCAACGAATGCGCCTCGGGACGCTGCGTCGATGGCGTCTGCTGCTCGAGCGATTGCGGCGGCGGCGTGTCTGATTGCCAGGCCTGCTCGGTGGCGGCCGGGGGCACGACTGACGGAACGTGCACCGCGCTCACGACGACGCCGGTTTGCCGGTCGAGCGCCGGCCCCTGCGACGTCGAGGAACGTTGCTCACCGACGTCGATAGAGTGTCCGGCGGACGGTTTCGTGGCGGCCGGAACGACGTGCTACGACGCGACGAACAACCTCTGCGCCTCGATCGAACGGACACTTAGTTGTGCCGATGGCTCGCCTACGTGCCCCACGCCCACGCCGTGGCCTACGAACGGTTGTAAGGCCGCGACTTGTGCGGTCCCGGCGCCGCCGGCCGCCTGCACGCGGGCAGCCGGCTGCAATGTCGAACTACTCGGGGGTCTCTGCACCGCGGGCGGCGTATCGGTGACGTTCTCGCCGCCCCCCGCGGGTGGCCAGATTGCTGCCCAGGGCCCCGGCGAGTTCGTAAGCACCGACGGTTCGTGCCTGCTACCGCCGACGGGCTTCGGTGTCGTCAGGACCATCAATGACACCCTCGGCCAGTACTGGAACATCGACGTGTCGCCGGGATTCGTCCTTCCCGCAACGACCACGATCTGCGTCCGCTACACGCGCGACCCGGCCTGGGGTTCGATTTTCAATGAGTGCAGTCTCAAGTTGTTCCACGGCGCGAACCCGGCCACCGGCGGCTCGTGTACACCGTCATCGGCGGGCTGGATGAACATCACCGACGGCGCCGTCTGTCCCACCGGCGGGATCAAGTGCGGCACGACCAGCGAGAGCTGCACGCCCAACACGATCTGCGGGACGCTCATGGTCGGCGACCACTTCTCGCCGTTCGCTGTGTTCGCGCCGCTCCCCAGCTTCACCCCCGCCATCACCGTACCGGGTGACATGATTGTCGAGGCCACCAGCCCGGCGGGCGCGACGGTCACGTTCGTCGCCACCGCGACCGACCCCACCGATGGGGCGCTGGACCCGGTGTGCACGCCGGCCTCGGGATCGACCTTTGCGATCGGCACGACCACGGTCACCTGCACCGCGACCAACAGCCTCGGCATCTCCGCGTCGGCGTCGTTCACGGTTACGGTGCCGGACACAACCAGGCCCGTGTTCACGAACGTACCCGGAACGATCGTCGCTCTCGCGACGACCACGGCGGGGGCGATCGTGACGTACGAGTTGCCGACCGCCACCGACGGTCTCGCCGGGCCCGTACCGGTGATCTGCACGCCCGCGTCGGGGTCGACGTTCGCACCTGGTCAGAAGACGGTCGATTGCACGGCTTCCGACGCATGGGGAAACACGGCGACCGCGTCGTTCATGGTCCGGGTCCAGTACCAGGCACCGGCCGACGGCAGCTTCTTCCTGCAGCCGATCAACCCGGACGGAAGCTAGGTCTTCAAGCAAGGGAGCACCGTCCCCGTGAAGTTCAAGCTGCAGGGCGCCAGCGCCGGCATCGCCAATCTCGCCGCGCATCTCACGGTCGCGCGGATGTCGAGCAGCGTTACCGGCACGTACGTCGAGGCCAGCTCGAACGGCGCGGCGGACGGCGGCAACACGTTCCGCTACGACGCCGCCGCCAAGCAATACATCTTCAACCTCTCCACGAAGACCATGTCGATAGGCACCTGGGTGCTGCGCGCCGACCTCGGAGACCGCGTCGAGCATACCGTCAACGTGTCGCTGCGATGATCCCGGCGACGCGTTGGCCTCTATGTCTCGCGCTGGGCTGCGTTCTCACCGCCTGCTCCGCGCAGCCGGATCCGCAACGGGAGGTCACTTCCGCGCTCGACTTCGTCACCGGAAGTGTCCAGGGCACGGTGTCCTGGCACGGAACGCCGCCACCGAACGTGACATCGATGTCGGTCATAGCCGCTACCGCCGACGAAGTTCTCTCATGGGGGACCACCCCGGACGCAAGCGGTGCCTTTATCGTCACGAACCAGCCGGTTGGAACGTACAGCGCACGCGTACAAATCGGCGGCTGCGCCCTGGCGCCGCAAAGCGTGACGGTCGCAGCGGGCGTGACGACGACCGTTACGTTCGACCTCGATGCGTACGTTGGTTCGTTGACGGGCATCCTCGCGTTGAACGGCGTCCCGGCGCCGGGTCGATCGGTTTCGCTTGGCCCGTGCGGGGTCCAGGCGACGACCGATGACGCCGGCCGCTTCACCTATGGTCCGCTTCCGGTCGGCCCCGGCACAGCCAGCACGTGGGAAACCGCCGCGGGGATCTTTGGCCCGTTCGGTAACGACCTCGGGTCGCTCAACTACACGATAGCGGCGGGTCCCGTCACTGACGTGGGCGTCTGGAACCTCGGCCTGGGGGCCGTCTCCGGAACGGCTTCTTGGAACGGAGAGCCGTTGTCGTCATGGCCGGCGACGGTTCGCCTGCGCCCGCCGGGTTTCAACTGGACCTGGGAAGCGTTCCTCGACGGCGGAGCCTTTTCGGTGGCGAACCTGGTTCCTGGCACGTACGACGCATGGGTTTCGCTCGACTGCGCCGGCTCGGTCGCCATTCAAACCCTGACGATCGCAGCCGGGGCGAACAGCCCCGCAATCTTCGATATCAGCGCCGAGGCGGGACGTGCGGTCGGACAGATCACGTCGGCGGGCGCCCCGGTCGCATCAGGCTACGTCGTGCTCAGCGGATGCGGGTCGGCCCTTGGCACCGACCCGGCCGGCAACTTCGCGACTAGTCTGCTCGCCGTCGGCAGTTACACCGCTGTCGTCTACACGTTGACGGAGACCGGATATCGATTCCTCGGGTCGCTGCCGTTTGCCATCACGGCGGGAACCACGACTGATCTCGGCACCGTCGATCTCTCGCCCTCGTTTCCCCACATCGAGGGAAACGTTACGTGGAACGGGGCCCCGGTCTCCAGCCCCGACGCCTACTTCGTGACGGGATTCAAGGGCAACGAGATGTGGTGGCGTGCCGCCCTCGACGGCCAGGGCCACTACGCGACGACCGAACCGCCTCCTCCTCCCGACGTCTACACCGCTGTTGTGCTCAGCGGCTGCGAAAGTCCGCTCGGCTCGAAGGAGGTCCGCCTGTTACCGGGACTTTCGGCCCGCGCCGACATCGATGTGACCGAAACTGCGGGGCGCGTCGTCGGCACGATCGCCGTGAACGGAACGCCGCTCCAAGGCGCAGCGATCATTCCCAACTACCAGTGCACCGCCAACGCACAAACCGTTGCCGACGGACGCTTCGTTGCGTTGCTGCCTGTCGGCAGCTATGACGCAGTCGTCACCAATGTGTCGGGAACGGTCGTGGGGAAGCTCCCTTTCACCGTCCAGGCCGGCAAGACGACCGACGTCGGCGTCTTCAATGCACGACCGGGCGCGATCATCGGAACCGTCACCTGGAACGGGGCGCCCGTCGAACCGTTTTTCGATGGCGATGGCGCGACGGTCGAGATCGAATCGGCGAGCGGTTTCCTCGATGGCGCTGTCGTCGAAGCCGACGGTCGCTACGCCATCTCACCGATCATGCCGGACACCTACACGCTTTTCGTTTCTGTCCTCGGTGGCTGCAGCATCACGCTCCCTTTCAGCGTGAACGTTCCACCAGGCGAATCGGTCGTGTTGAATATCGCGCTCGAGTCCTGGTTTGGGAAGGTGAAGGGAACGCTCACCGCCGACGGCATCGCCTCGCCTGAGACCGAGATCTTTTTCGAATCAAAAGACCTGGCGTGCGGGGTTGACACGAATACCAACGAAGACGCAACGTTCGCCAGCTACTTGCTGGCCGGGGCCTACACTGTGTGGACCCAGTACGGCGTCACTTCATTTGCAGTCAACGCGGGCCGGACGACGGACCTCGACGGTGTCGCGACCCCCACCGGCACCGGGGTGCGAATCGACGTCGACGGCGGCATTGCGGCAGTCGGAGGAATCTCGCTCGAGTTCTCCCAGGTGATCGAAGCGGGACACACGACCATCGCGGCGACCGGCACCGGACCACCACCCCCGACCGGCTATCAGGTCCTCGGCTTTGCCGGGCAGAAGCACTACTGGGACATCGACACCAGCGCGCACTACCTCGGATCGATCCAGGTGTGCATCCATTACGATCAAGCGTGGGTCAGTGGAAACGAGTTGCTGCTTCGCCTTGTTCACGACGGCGGCACCGGCTTCTTGAACATCACGACCAGCCTGAACACGACCACAAACGTGGTGTGCGGTATGACGAATTCCCTTTCGCCATTCGCGATCGTTGAACCCGACACGGCGATAAACACCCCACCCCAAGTCAGCGTGCCGACCGACATGGTTCTGGAAGCGACCCGATCGACCGGCGCGATTGCGACCTTCGTTGCAACGGCGACCGACGTCGAGGACGGCGATCTCGTGCCGAGCTGCACGTCCGCCCCTGGCTCGCTCTTTCCGCCGGGGAATACGCCGGTCACCTGCACGGCCGTCGACGCGGCCGGCGCCAGTGCGACGGCGACCTTCAACGTCGCGGTACGGTTCCAGACACCGGCCGACGGCAGCTTCTTCCTGCAGCCGATCAACCCGGACGGAAGCTCGGTCTTCAAGCAAGGGAGCACCGTCCCCGTGAAGTTCAAGCTGCAGGGCGCGAGCGCCGGCATCACCAATCTCATCGCGCATCTCACGGTCGCGCGGGTGTCGAGCAGCGTTACCGGCACGTACGTCGAGGCCAGCTCGAACGGCGCGGCGGACGGCGGCAACACCTTCCGCTACGACACCGCAGCCAAGCAGTACATCTTCAACCTCTCGACGAAGGCCATGTCGACGGGCACCTGGTCGCTGCGCGCCGACCTCGGCGACCGCGTCGAGCACACCGTCAACGTGTCGCTGCGATAGGAGGCGCCGCGTACGCGGCGCGCTGCGCGAATCGTTCGACTCCACTGAACGATCCGTTCAGATCTGGCCGCGCGCCGACGGGGTGATACTTCGATCGGCGCGCCACGCGCGCGGCACGCCGCTTGCCAACCATGGGGGCACCACGCAAAGGAGCGCCCCATGACTTCACGGACCGACCCTCGTTTTCTTGCACCCGCCCTCCTCCTCGCCGCCGCCGCGTTCGGATGCGCAGCGCCCGATCGCCGCGCCCCCGACGCACCGCAGGTCTTCGAAGTCGCGCTGACCGCCGCCACGCCGGCCGGGCTCCCGCAGTGTACGAAGGCGCTGCAGGGGACGACGGCGGCGACGGAATCGCCGGCGGGGATCTGGACGTGCCAGGGGACGTGGGTGTCGATCCCGTGCACGAACGGGCTCGGCGGCGCGGTGGCGTACGCGAGCGCGACGAAGTCGCTGTGGGCGTGCACCGCCGGGCAGTGGGTGAACGTCGTGCTGCCCGCTGGGCCTCAGGGACAGACGGGCACGAAGGGCGACACGGGCGCGCCAGGCAAGGACGGGAAAGCCGGCGCGACGTCGATCGTCGCGCAGACCGTGGAGCCGGCGGGCGTGAACTGCTCGAACGGCGGAACGCGGGTCGCGTCGGGCGTCGACGGAGACGGCGACCACCATCTGGCAGATGGCGAGATCATGGAGATCAGCTACGTCTGCAACGGCGCCCCCGGGCCGGCTGGCGCAAACGGCGCGCCGGGCGCGCAGATCACCGTCACGCCGGAAGCCGCGGGAACGAACTGTCCGAACGGTGGGCAGCGTATCGCGGTCGGCGTCGATGCGAACAGGAACGGCGCGCTCGACGACGGCGAAGCCGCGGTCTCTTACGTTTGCAACGGCGGGACGATGCCGGCGGACGGAGGCGGCAGCACCGACGGCGGGACGACCCCGGCGGACGGAGGCGACGACGGCGGCGCTCCCGCGGATCTGACGGTGAGCTGCGCGAGCCCCGCTCTTGACGCCGTCGTGAACGTCGCTCCGGGAAGCCCCATCACCTTCAAGGGTGTGGTGCGCGGCGCCACGGGCACGACAACCCTCGCGGTCAACGGCGTCCCGACGATGTTCGGCGCGGACGGCGCCTTCTCCAAGCTGTTGACGACCCGCTACGGCCTGAACCACGTCGTGCTCGATATCGCCGACGCTACGGGACGCTCCGATCACACCCTGTGCTCGTTCCTGGTCGCCGAGCAGTACGCCAACGAGAACACGCTGTACAACGACACCGTCGCGCTGCGACTGAATCAATCGGCGATCGACGACGGCGTCCGCACCGGACCGATCGACAGCCTCGCGGACGTCCTCGCCACCGCCATCAACAGCGACGGACTCCCCAAATCGCTCCACGAGGCGCTGCTGAAGTCGAATCCTGTCTACAAGGATGATTCGAGGCAGGTCGACTACCAGAGCCTGTCGTTGCCCGGACCCAACACCGTCAGCGCGACGCTGGTCGACGGCGGCATCAAGGTCCACGTTCGGATCGAAGACCCGCTCGTCCACATGCGCGTCGGCTACGAAGTGTTCCCCGGCGTGCCGACGGTCCACACGACCGGCGAAGCGAGCGCCGACTTCATGGACGTCGATGCCACCTTCGACGTCGCGATCGCGAGCGGACGACCGACGGCCCGGCCACGTTCCGTCGCCGTGACACTGGGGACAATCGACACGCATTTCGATGGCCTTCTCGGCCTCGTCCTCGATATCGCCGTGACCAGCTCGAGTGCGCTGGTTCGCGACATCGTCTCGGCGGGGCTTCGGGACAGCGTGAACGCGATCCTGAACGACGTGCTCGACAACATCGTCTCGAACCTCGACGTCGCGAGCCTGGGGACCAGCTTTTCCGTGCCGCGCTTCGACGGCACCGGCACCGTCAGGATCTCCTTCGGCGTCGGCTTCTCCACGGTCGTCGCCACCCCCACCCGCGCGCTGGTCGGCCTCTCCACCAAATTCGTGGCGCCCGCCGCGCATACCCGCTTGACGCTCGGCGTTCCGTTCCCGACGGGAACCGTGCTCGACGATCCCGCAAGCGCGGAGGCGGTCACGGTGGCGGAGCACGTCGGCGTCCTCCAGCAGGCGCTGCAGGCGTACTGGCGCGGCGGCGGGCTCGATGGCGCGATCACGACGACGGGCGGCGCGAACGTCGCATTCACGACCATGCTGCCGCCGGTCGTGTTCATCCAGAACGACGGCTCGCTGGGGCTCGATCTGGGCGTCTCCGCGAACGTGTCGCTTCCGGGCGCGACCGCGCCGATCCAGGCGCGCGCCGCCATCCGCGCCCGCGCGACCGCCACGCTCTCGAGTGACGACCCCACCTTCTCCGCCGTGACGCTGACCG
>Ga0207681_10000431_pt1 | contig 29283 bp, 25 predicted proteins | sample KBSS53metaG_FD_184324 | JGI IMG/M metagenome (GOLD analysis project Ga0207681, IMG submission 184324) | Switchgrass rhizosphere microbial communities from Kellogg Biological Station, Michigan, USA - KBS S5-3 metaG (SPAdes) (version 2) | ecosystem: Host-associated > Plants > Roots > Rhizosphere... | reverse complement strand
GAGCCGCCCGCGGGCCACGGCACGATCAGCGTGATCGGCTTGTTCGGGTAGGTCTGTGCGCGTGCCGCGCCGAACGGCAAAGAGAGGGCCGCGCCGGCGGCCAGCACCGTGCGCCGGCGCAGCGCAGTCGGCGAAGCCGCTTCGGCTTGAGATCCGGTCGAAGGAGGAACAGGTCCGCGCATGATGTCTCCGAAGGATTCTTGTGCCGGTGACTATAGAGAAAGGACGAGCGCCGCTCGCCGCGACGTCCGCTCGCCCGATCGTTCGGACGAAATCAGGTCCGCTCCGCTTCCTTCTCCATCTCCTTCAGCATCCGGTCGAGCCGATCCTTGAGCTTCTCGGTCGAGAGCTTCTCGCGGAAGCGCTCGACCATCAGCGGCAGCGCGAACGGGCTCGGCACCGCCAGCTCGCAGTAGACGACGCGCTGTTCGCGCATGCGTCGCAGCACCTCGCGCAAGCGCTTGATGTCGAGCTCCTGGCTCAGCACCTCGCTCTCGGCCTGGCCGAGCAGGCGGTTGTCGGCGTCGTACTTGCGAAAGACCTCGTAGAAGAGCGAGCTCGACGCCTGCAGCTGCCGCGCCGACTTCGGCTGGCCCGGAAAGCCCTGGCTGATGAGGCCCGAGACGCGAGCGATCTCGCGGAAGCGCCGGCGCGCGAGCTCGCTCGAGTTCAGGCTCGCGAGCACGTCGTTCAGCAGGTCGTCCTCCTCGAACAAGCTCTGGTCGACGAGCGGCGTCGGGTCGACCGGCCGGGCCGAGAGCAGCTCGAGGCCGTAGTCATTGATGACGATCGAGAACGTGTTGGGCCGATCCTTCGAGAGCCGCCAGGCGAGCAGGCTGCCGAGGCCGATGTGGGCATTCCTGCCCGCGAACGGATACAGGAACAGGTGCTGGCCCTCGCGCGACTCGAGCCGCTCGATCAGCAGCGTCTTCGGCGTCGGGATGCGCGAGAGATGCATCTGCGTCTCGAGCATCGGCCGGGCGGCCTCGAGCTCGGGGTCGAAGAAGTCGCCCTGGGCGGCGTCGGCGAGCACCTCGAGCACCGAATCGGCGAGCTCACTCGAGAGCGGCATCTTGGCGCCGGCCCAGGCGATCATGAACGCCTTCTTGCCGTCGGCGCGCCGGACGTACGCGGTCATCTCCTCGGCGCGGACGAACTCGAGCGTGCGGCCGGCGAAGACGAAGCAGTCGCCCTTCTTCAGGCGCGCGACGAAGCCCTCCTCGACCACGCCGATCCGGCCGCCCGAGAGGTACTTCACCTGCATCGACGAATCGCTGACGATGGTGCCGACGTTGAGCTTGTGGCGGCGCGCGATCGCGCGGTTCGGCACTCGGTGGACGCCCTCGGCATCGGCGACGACGCGGTGGTACTCGGGATACGCGTGCAGGCTGTCGCCGCCCTTGACGACGAAGTCGAGCGCCCACTGAAACTCGGCGCGGCTGAGCTTGCGGTACGCCCAGGCGCCCTTCACCTCCTCGTACATCGCATCGGCCGCGAAGCCGCCGCCGATGGCGATCGTCACCAGATGCTGCACCAGGACGTCGAACGGCTTGTCGTGGGTCGCGCGCTTCTCGATCCGCCCGGCGAGCGCCGCGCGCCGCGCCGCCACCGCCTCGACGAGCTCGAGCGTGTTGGTCGGCACGAGCGTGATCCGGCTGGCGCGGCCCGGCGCGTGGCCGCTCCGGCCGGCGCGCTGGAGCAGGCGGGCGACGCCCTTCGCCGAGCCGATCTGGAGGACGCGCTCGACCGGCAGGAAGTCGACGCCGAGGTCGAGCGACGAGGTCGCGACGACCGCCTTCAGGCGCCCTTCCTTCAAGCCGAGTTCGACCCAGTCGCGCACCTCCTTGTCGAGCGAGCCGTGGTGGAGCGCGACGAGCCCGGCCCAGTCGGGCCGCGCGTCGAGGATGAACTGATACCAGGCTTCGGCCTGCGAGCGCATGTTGACGAAGACGAGCGTGGTCGCCGAGCGCTCGATCTCGTCGACCACCGGCAACTGCATCTGCTTGCCGAGGTGACCGCCCCACGAGAAGCGGCCGGGATGCGCCGGCAGCAGCGTGTCGATGACGAGGTTCTTGTCGATCCGGCCGCGCACCGCGACGCCGCGCTCGTCGCCGAGAAGCACCTGCATCGCCTCGTCGAGGTTGCCGAGCGTCGCCGACAAGCCCCAGACGACGAGGCCCGGGTTCCAGCGCTTGAGGCGCGCGAGCGCGAGCTGGACCTGGACGCCGCGCTTGCTGCCCATCAGCTCGTGCCACTCGTCGACGACGACGGTGTGGATCGCCGCGAGCTCTTCCTTCGCGGCCTCGCGCGTCAGCATGAGGCTGAGCGATTCGGGCGTCGTCACCAGCGCGGTCGGAAAGCGCCGGTCCTGGCGCGCGCGTTCCGCCGGCGTCGTGTCGCCGGTGCGAACGCCGATCGACCACGAGGCGTCGAGCTCATCGAGCGGCGCCTGCATCGCCCGCGCCGAATCGGCGGCCAGCGCGCGCATCGGCGTCAGCCAGAGGACACCGAGCGACGGAGCGGCGGCGCCGTGCAACGGCACGCCCAGGTCGGCGGCGCGCGCGAGGGCGCCGAACCAGACGGCGTAGGTCTTGCCCGAGCCGGTGGTCGCGTGCAGGAGGCCGCTCTGCCCGGCCGCCATCGCCGCCCAGACCTCGCGCTGGAAGGCGAACGGCCGCCAGGCGCGCCCCGCGAACCACGCTTCGCCGATGGAGCCGGCGTCAGCCACGCGATCGCTGCGCGCACGCGACAACGCTGCCATCAGGTCGTCTTCCGCGGCGCGGGCTGGCGTCGTTCGTAGAACTTCATCAGCGGCGTCACCGAGATGCCGTGCACGAGGATCGAGACGACGACGACCGACAGCACCAGCGCGACCATCGTCGCCGCCGCATCGGGCGCGAGGCCGTGGTTCATCGCATAGGCGAGATAGTAGAGCGAGCCGATGCCGCGGATGCCGAACCAGCCGATCAGGCCGCGCTGCGATCGCGAGGTCTTCGAGCGCGCCAGGCCGACCAGCACCGACACCGGCCGGATGACGAGCACCAGCAAGGCGACGAAGGCCCACGAGACGCGATCCCACTCCACCGCCCAGAGCAGCGTGCCGACGGCGATGACGGCGACGACCTCGGCGATCCGCTCGATCTGCTCGTTGAAGCTCAGCATCGCGTGCGCCATGTAGGCCGGCGCGTGCTTCGGATCGGTCGCCACCTTCTCGGCGTGCGAGACGTCGGGATTGGCGTGCGCTTGGGCAGCGGCGTCGGCCGAGCGCCGGCGCCGCGCCGCCGCCTTGTCGGGCTGCGCCGCTGCGTCCGCCGGCGTGGCCGCCCCCGCGCTGGCGCGCTGCTCGATGCGCCGCAAGGCGACTCCCGCGGCGAACACGGCGAGGAAGCCGTAGCCGTGGGCGAGGCTCGCCAGCCCGTAGGCGACGCCGATCAGGCCGAGGGCGAGGAAGTTGTCGAGGCCGACTGCTTCCTTGTGCGTGCGGCGCAGGTAGAGGACGAAGCGGCCGACCAGCGTGCCGAGCAGCGCGCCGACGCCGATCCCGGCGCCGACGCCCCAGAGCACGTCGATCGCGAACCAGCGCCAGAGCGAGGGGCCGAGGTCGTGCAGGCCGAGCAGGCCGAGGCCGAGCAGGACGAACGGGAAGGCAGTGCCGTCGTTGAGGCCGGCCTCGCCGGTCAGCGCGAAGCGCAGGCGATCGCGGTCGGTGGGCTCGGCGACCTGGACGTCGGAGGCGAGCACCGGGTCGGTCGGCGCGAGGATGCCGCCGAGCAGGATCGCCGCGCCGAGCGGCAGCCCGAGCCATGCCACGCCTGCGCCGGCGATCAGGGCGACGGTGACGAGCATCGACACGAGCGCCAGGCGCAGCGGCAGCAGCCAGCGGCCGTCGCTGAGACCGACGCTCATCTTCAGCCCCGATCCGAACAGCGACAGCAGCAGGACGATCTCGGCGATCCGCTCGAGCGCCCGCGCGTGCGACGTCGCCGCGACCTGCAGCCAGTCGAGCCAGAGCGGGCTGACGGCGGCGCCGACCGCGAGGTAGAGCATCGACGTGCTGAGCGGCAGGCGCGCGAGCAGCGAATCGCTGACCGCCATGACGAGCAGAAGGAGACCCGCGACGGCCGACCACCAGGCGATTTCCATGCGAGGGAAGGTCTCGGAACGAAGCAGCGGCGTTACTCGACGAACAGCAGCGCCGGTTGCTCCACATAGCCCCGCACGGCTTGGATGAAGGCCGCCGCGTCGGCGCCGTCGACGACGCGGTGGTCGAACGACGAAGACAGGTTCATCAGCTGGCGCGCCACCACCGCGCCGTCGCGGATCACCGGCCGCGCCGCGATCTTGTTGACGCCGACGATCGCGACCTCGGGATGATTGATCACCGGCGTCGTGACGATTCCGCCGAGCTTGCCGAGGCTGGTGATCGTGATCGTCGATCCGGTCAGCTCGGCGCGCACCGCCTTGCCGCTGCGCGCCGCATCGGCAAGGCGGGCGATCTCGGCGGCGTTGGCCCACAGGTCGTTCGCCTGCGCGTCGCGCACCACCGGAACGACGAGCCCGGCCGGCGTCTGCGTCGCGATGCCGGCGTGGACGGCGTCGTGCCGCGTCAGCACGCCGGCCTCGTCGTCGAAGCGGGCATTGACCATCGGGAATTCGCGCACGGCGAGAACGACGGCGCGAACCAGGAACGCGAGCAGCGTGAGTCGGCCGCGCTCGGCACCCCACTTCTCGTTGAGCCGCGCGCGCAGCGCCTCGACCTCGGTGACGTCGACTTCCTCGACGTAGGTGTAGTGCGGGATGCGGCGCTTCGACTCCTGCATCTTCTGCGCGATCTTGCGGCGCAGGCCGACGATCTTGACGTCGTGCGTCGCGTCGGACGTTGCCGCCGCGCGCGGCGCCGCTACGGGCCTCGTGCGGGCGCCGCCGCGCGCGACGTGGGCATCGAGGTCGGCCTGGACGATCCTGCCCGCAGGGCCGGTGGCGGTGACGCCGCGCAGGTCGATCCCGAGCTCCCAGGCGCGCGCGCGAACCGCGGGTGAAGCGATCGGGCGCGGCGTCGACGATGGCGGTGCCGCCGCCGACGGGGGCGCCGACGCGGGCGTTCGTGGCGAAGCCGCGGCCGGTGCGGGCGTCGCTGCCGGCGGGGACGGCGGGACCGGTGTCGGTGCCGCCATCGGTTTCGTCTTCGTTGTCGTCGTCCCGGCCGCGTCCTCGACCTCGATGCGGATCAGCTCCGACCCCACCGCGAGCATCTGGCCGACCTCGCCGCCGAGCGCGAGCACCTTGCCGGCGACCGGCGACGGGATCTCGACCGAGGCCTTGTCGGTCATCACGTCGGCAAGGCCCTGGTCCTCGACGATCGTGTCGCCGGCGGCGACGTGCCAGACGACGAGCTCGACTTCGGCGATGCCCTCGCCGAGGTCGGGGACGCGGATGACGTGGACGCCCATGCCGAGGCCTACGGCTCCATCACGCGCTTGAGCGCGGCGGCGACACGATCCGGGCCGGGGAAGTACGCCCACTCGAGCGCGTGCGGATACGGCGTGTCCCAGCCGGTGACGCGCTCGATCGGCGCTTCGAGGTGATAGAAGCAGTGCTCCTGCACCAGCGCGACCAGCTCGGCGCCGAAGCCGCTGGTGCGGGTCGCCTCGTGGACGACGATGCAGCGGCGCGTCTTCCTGACCGACTCGACGATCGCCGGCAAATCGAGCGGCCAGAGGCTCCGCAGGTCGACGATCTCGGCGTCGACGCCGCTCTCGCGCGCCGCCGCCTCGCAGACGAAGACCATCGTTCCGTAGGTCAGCACGGTGACGTCGCCGCCTTCGCGAAACACCGCTGCAGAGTCGAGCGGCACGGTGTAGTGGCCCTCGGGCACTTCGCCCATCGGATGCGCCGCCCAGGGAACCACGGGCTTGCCGTGGTGGCCGTCGAACGGCCCGTTGTAGAGGCGCTTGGGCTCGAGGAAGATGACCGGATCGTCGTTCTCGATCGACGCGATCAGCAGCCCCTTGGCGTCGTACGGATTGCTCGGCATCACGGTGCGGATGCCGCACACGTGCGTGAACAGCGACTCGGGGCTCTGGCTGTGCGTCTGCCCGCCGTAGATGCCGCCTCCGCACGGCATGCGGATCGTGATCGGCGCCGTGAAGTCGCCGGCCGAGCGATAGCGTAGCCGCGCCGCCTCCGAGACGATCTGGTCGGACGCCGGATAGAAATAGTCGGCGAACTGGACCTCGACCACCGGCCTGAGGCCGTACGCCGCCATGCCGATCGCCGAGCCGACGATGCCGCCCTCGGAGATCGGCGCGTCGAAGACGCGCGTCTTGCCGTACTTGGCCTGCAGGCCGTCGGTGCACCGGAACACGCCGCCGAAGTAGCCGACGTCCTGGCCGTAGATGACGACGTTGTCGTCGCGGCCGAGCATCACGTCCATCGCCGAGCGCAGCGCCTGGATCATGGTCATGTTGGCCATCGCGTCAACGTCCCTCCGCCTGGCGCAGCTGATCCTGCAGGTGCGGCGGCATGTCCTTGTAGACGTCCTCGAACATCGACGCGATCGGCGGCGTGTGGCCGTCGAGCAGCGAGCCGTACTGCGTCGCCTCCTTGAGCGCAGCGCTCACCTGCGCATCGAGCTCCTTGGCGGTCGCCTCGTGCTCCGCCTCCGACCAGGCACCGAGGCCGATCAGGTGCTGTTTCAGGCGCGCGATCGGGTCGCCGAGCGGATAGCGCTGGGCGTCGTCGCCGGGGCGGTAGCGCGACGGATCGTCCGACGTCGAATGCGCGCCGGCGCGATAGGTGACCCATTCGATCAGCGTCGCCCCGAGGTTGCTGCGCGCGCGCTCTGCCGCCCACGCGCTCGCCGCGTAGACGGCGAGGAAGTCGTTGCCGTCGACGCGCAGCGAGGCGATGCCGCCGCCGACGCCGCGCGCCGCGAACGTCGTCGCCTCGCCGCCGGCGAACGACTGGAAGGTCGAGATCGCCCACTGGTTGTTGACGACGTTGAGGATCACCGGCGCGCGATAGACGTGGGCGAAGGTGAGCGCGGTATGGAAGTCGGACTCGGCGGTCGCGCCATCGCCGATCCACGCCGACGCGATCTTGGTGTCGCCCTTGATCGCCGACGCCATCGCCCAGCCGACCGCCTGGATGTACTGCGTCGCGAGGTTGCCCGAGATGGTGAAGAAGCCGGCGCGCTTGTACGAGTACATCACCGGGAGCTGGCGGCCCTTGAGCGGGTCGCGCTGGTTGCTGAGCAGCTGGCACATCAGCTCGACCATCGAGACGTCGTCGCGCGCGAGCAGCAGGCCCTGCTGGCGGTAGGTCGGGAAGTTCATGTCCCCGGGCGCGAGCGCGAGCGAATGCGCGACGGCGATCGCCTCCTCGCCGAGGCACTGCATGTAGAACGAGATCTTCTTCTGCCGCTGCGCGATCAGCATCCGCGCGTCGAAGGCGCGCGTCTTCATCATCGCGCGCAGGCCGGCGCGCAGGCGATCGGCGTCGAGCTGCGGCGCCCAGGGGCCGACCGCCCGCCCGGCGTCGTCGAGGACGCGCACGAGGGTATAGGCGAGGTCCCTCGTCGCGACCGGCGCGACGTCGACCGGCGGCCGGGGCACCGCGCCCGCGGCCGCGAGGTGCAGGTACGAGAAGTCGGTGCCCTGCCCTGGGCGACCGGTCGGCTCGGGGACGTGGAATCGCAGAGGGTCGCCGCTCACGGGCCGAGTGTGCCCGACACCGGCCGCGCCTCGCCTCCGCGATGACCCCGACGCTGCCGCTGGCGCCGCTCAGCCCGACGCGATCCAGCCCTCGACGGGGTCGACGTCGTCCGGGACGCCGTAGCCGTGCCGGCGCGACGCGGCCGCGGCCTGGGCGAGGCAGAGGACGGCATCGAGGCGATCGCCGCTCGCGTCGGCGATCAGCGAGGCGCGCAGGCCGGCGTCGCACGCGAGCGCGAAGCCGAAGCGATCGCCACCTCCTTCGAGCCCGGCGACGATCGCCTCGCGCATCGCGCGACGATCGCCCTCGTCGCTGTTCTTGTACGAGCGCCGCGCCACCAGCGCGTGCGCCAGGCGGCGCGGGTACGCCTCGAGCCCGACGCGTGCAGGATCGCCGGCGTGGCGCAGGCCGGGCAAGCTCACGCCGGCGTCGATCAGGCGGCCGACGCCTTCGTAGTACATCAGCCCGACCGGAACGTAGCGCGTCTGCATCGGGCTCGTCGACGTCACCGCCGAGGCGGCATCGGTGCTCCGGTGCAGCAGGCGCGCACCCGGCGGCTGCGAGTTGCCCCAGGCGTCGATGAAGGCACGCCACGCCATCCGCGTCGCGCAGCGGCTGCGCACGCTCGCGATCACCTCGGCGGCAGTGTTCCCGAACGCATGCGCGTCGACGAAGGCGCGCGGCAGCCCGAAAGGAAAGTCGAAGCCGCCGAGCCAGGGGCCGGGCGTGCGCAACCAGGTCTCGAACGCCGCCAGCGTCGCCAGCTCGGCGACGTCGTCGAGGACCAGCAGCGATCGGTCGAGCCGCCCGGTCGCGACGGTGATCGGCTTTTTCCGCGACGGGTTGCAGCTGAAGTCGATTCCCGCGAGCAGCATGGCGTCGTTCATCCGAGCGCGAGCGCGCCGACGCCGCCGGCGATGCACGCCGCGCCGACGAGGCGGGTCGCGCGGTCGGCCTCGCCGAGGAGGCGCCCGCCGATCAGCGCCGCGAACAGCATCGACACCTCGCGCGCCGGCGCGACGTGGCTGAGCGGCGCGAGCTGGACGGCGTAGAGCACGAGGACGTAGCCGAGCGGTCCGAGCACGGCGATGACGAGCGCCGAGCGCCACTGCGCGCGCCAGAGGTCGGCGAAGCCGCGGCGATCGCGCAGCGCTGCCGGCAGCAGGAACGGAACGCGCAGCAGGTTGCCGACGTAGTCGACCAGGATCGGCGAGATCAGCAGCACCTTGACCGCATAGCCGTCGATCAGCGTGTAGCCGGCGATGAGCGCGCCGGTGAGGCCGCCCCAGAGCAGCCCGGCGCGGACGCGCTGGCGTTGCAGCGGATCGTGCGCCTTCGCCCACAGCGACGGGCCGCCGGCGATGAAGAAGACGCCGATCGCGACGCCGACGACGCCGGCGGCGGCGACGGCGCTCAGCCGCTCGCCGAGCCAGACGATGGCGCCGAGCGAGGCGAGCAGCGGCCCGGTGCCGCGCGCCACCGGGTAGACGACGGTGAGGTCGGCGAGGCGATAGCCGCGCAGCAGGGTCGTGAAATAGACGACGTGGACGACCGCGCTCGCCAGCAACACCCCCCATTCGCCCAGGCCCCAGCGTGGCAGCTCGCGCCAGCCGAACCAGGCGCCGAGGGGAGCCCAGACGACGACGAGCAGGAGCGCGGCCATCAGCGCGAAGCGGACATCGCCGCCGGTCTTCTTCGCGACCACGTTCCACAACGCGTGCAGCAGCGCGGCGGCGAGGACGAGGGCCAGGGCGGCAGCGGACATCGGCGGCGATTGTGGTCGGCGCGAGCGGGCGGCGCTGTCGCCGCGGCGTCGCAGCGCGCGTTGCCGCGAACTTCGCACAGTCGTCACGGCCGGTGCCGGTGCCGCGGTGGGAACGCCGTCCGGGGAGGAGGCCGGCTACAGTGGCGCCCATGGACTCGGATCGCACGGCCAACCCCGTCCTCGTCGAGGCGTTGCGCGGCGACACGCGCGAGTCGGCGCATCGCGGCGCGATCGCCGTGCTCGACGCCGACGGCAAGCGGCTGGTCGCGGTCGGCGACGTCGAGCGTGCGGTCTTCCCGCGCTCGGCCGTCAAGGTGCTGCAGGCGATCCCGCTCGTCGAGAGCGGCGGCGCCGACCGCCTCGCGCTCGACGACGAAGAGCTGGCGATCGCCTGCGCGTCGCACAACGGCGAGCCGCGCCACGTCGAAGTCGTCGAGCGGATGCTCGCCAAGGCCGGCCTCGACGTCGGCGCGCTCGAATGCGGCACGCACTGGCCGCGCCTCTTGCCGGTCGCCAATGCGCTCGCGGCGTCGGGCAAGGAGCCGAACGCGCTCAACAACAACTGCTCGGGCAAGCACGCCGGCTTCCTCTGCCTCGCCTGCGTGCTGTGCGGGGGCAGCCATTTGCGCGAGTACGCAAAGGGCTACGTCGCGCCGCGCCATCCGGTGATGCGCGCGGTCACCGAGGCGCTCGAGGCGGCGACCGGCTACGACCTTCAAAAAGCGCCGCGCGGCATCGACGGCTGCTCGATCCCCACCTACGCGATCCCGCTCGACCGCCTCGCCCTTGCCTTCGCGCGCATCGGCACCGGCACCGGCCTTCGCCCGGGCCACGCGCGCGCGGCAACGCGGCTGAGGAAGGCGGTCGCGCAGCATCCGTTCATGGCGGCCGGCAGCGACCGCTTCGACACCAAAGTGATGGAAGCGCTCGGCGAGCGCGTCTACTGCAAGGTCGGCGCCGAGGCGGTGTTCTGCGCCTCGTTCCCCGAGCGCGGCCTCGGCGTCGCGATCAAGATCGACGACGGCAACACCGCACGCGCCGCCGAGGTCGCGATGGCGGCGGCGATCGAGGCCTTCGTCGACCTCGACGACGAGGAAGCCGACGTGCTGCGCCGGCTGAGCGACATGCCGCTGCGCAACTGGAACGGCATCGAGGTCGGCGCGTTGCGCGCGACGACGGAGCTGCGCGAAGGGTTGCACGGATAGCTCGCGCTCTTCGTCTTCAACGTGGGCGCATGACGCCGTAGCGCGTGCGGTTGCTGCCAACGGCCCGATTCCTCCGGGGATGGGAATTTCAAAAAGCTTTCCCTTCGCGAGGCTCTCCGGGCAAGGCACGCGAGACCACGGGATAGCGTGTCACAGGCGGCGCTTGCGCTCGCAGCCGCCCGGGTACAGCATCACGGGTCCTGAAATCGATTCTTGGGAGCGAAACATGGGCCTTCTCGACCAGATACTCGGTGGACTGACCGGTGGCATGCAGGGCGAGGGGCAGGCGCCGACGGGCCGGAGCTTCGGCGGTGGTGCCGGCGGCGGCGCGATGATGGCGCTGCTGCCGATCGTGCTTAGCATGCTGTCGAATCGCGGCGGGACGGGCGCTGTCGCGGCGCCCGCCATGGGCGGAGGAGGTGGCATGGCTGGCCTCGGCGGACTGCTCCAGCAGCTGACGCAGAGCGGATACGGCCAGCAGGCCAACTCATGGGTCGGCACCGGAGCCAACGAGCCGCTGCCGCCGCAGGCCTGGTCGAAAGTCCTCGCGCCGGAGCAGCTGTCGGCGATCGCTTCGCAGGCGGGCATCAGCGAAGACGAGGCGCGACAAGGACTGTCCCAGCTCGTTCCCGAGGTCGTCGATCACCTGACGCCGCAAGGGCAACTTCCGCCCGAGGACCAGCTGCTCGCGAGCATCGACCGATTCGCGAGTCGAATGGGCCGCTAGCCGGGATCGGAGTGCTTCTTGGCCGTCAGCCGCCCATCGGATCAGGCGTCCTTGCCGATCCCGCCACAGCCAACAAACCCTCCAGTTCCGTCAGCGAATCGGCCTCATGAATCGGCTTGTCGTCGCGGATGCGCAGCATGCGCGGAAAGCGCACGGCGATGCCGCTCTTGTGGCGCGCGCTGCGGTTGATGCCCTCGAAGCCGAGTTCGAACACCAGGCTCGGCCTGACACTCCTCACCGGGCCGAACTTCTCGAGCGTCGTCGACCGGATGATGCGGTCGACGACCTTGAACTCCTCGTCGGTGAGCCCGGAGTACGCCTTGGCGAAGGCGACGAGCTGGAGCGCGCCTTCTGCGGGCGGCTCGCGCCGGCCGATCGCGTCGATCGCCGCCTCGGCCTCGGCGGCATCGGCGGGCGTGCGATTCCAGACCGCGAACGTGTAATCCGTGTAGACGCTCGCACGTCGGCCGTGGCCGGCCTGCGCATAGACGAGCACACAGTCGACGCTGAGGGGATCGATCTTCCACTTCCACCAGGTGCCGGCGGCAAGGTCGTCCTGCTTCCTGCGGCCGGTGCCGTAGCGCGCCTCGCGGTGCTTGAGCATCAACCCTTCGACGCCACGGGCGCGCGACTCCCGCCGAAGTGCGGCGAGCTGTTCCCATTCGGCGCGGCGCTCGACCGGCGAGAGGCGCAGGCCGCCGTCCACCGCGTCGGCGCTCGGGACGCCGCGCGCCGCGAGCGCCGCCTCGAGCAGCGCACGGCGCTCGTGCTGCGGCCGCTCGCGAACGTCCTCGCCCTGCCACTCGAGCAGGTCGTAGGCGATGAAGCCGACCGGCGCGTCGGCGAGGACCTTCTTGGTCATCGTCTTGCGGCCGATGCGCTGCTGCAGCAGGTTGAACGGCGCGACGCGTCCGTCCTTCCAGACGACGATCTCGCCGTCGAGGACGGTGCCGTTCGGCAGCGAGCTCGCGAGCGCGACGACCTCGGGAAAGCGATCGCTGACGAGCTCCTCGCCGCGCGACCAGATCCAGACCCGGCCGGCGCGCTTGACGACCTGGGCGCGGATGCCGTCGTACTTCCACTCGACGATCCAGTCCGCGGGCGATGCCAGCCGTGCCGCGAAGTCGCTTTCGGGAATCTCGAGCTGATGAGCGAGGAAGAACGGGTACGGCTGGCCGATGTCGAGCGGGCCGACGTCGCCCGAGCCGGTGAGCTGCGCGTAGCGCTCGGCGCTCGGCGTCGCCCGGCCGTCGGTGTAGCCCATCATCCGCTGGGCGACGAGCTTGGCGTCGATGCCGGCGCCTTCGGCGAGAGCGCGCTGGACGAGCAGCTTGCTGACGCCGACGCGAAAGCCGCCGCCGATGAGCTTGTTGAGAAGGAAGCGCCCGGAGGTGTCGAGCTCGTCCCAGTACGAGGCGACGCGCGCGGCCTGCTCTTCGGGGTCGAGGCCGCGCAGCGGCAGAAGCCGCTCCTCGACCCACTCGGCCAGGCCGACGTCGCTCGTCCGCCCGGCCGGCGGCAGCACGTGCGCGACCGTCTCGGCGAAGTCGCCGACCGCCTGGTAGCACGCGTCGAACAGCCAGTCGTCGATGCCGGCCTTGCGGCATGCGACCGCCCACAGCACGCCGCTCGGAACGACTTGGCGCGGCTTGCCGCCGGCGAGAAAGTACACGGCCCACGCTGCGTCGCGCGGCGCGGCCGCGGCGAAGTAGCGCTTCAGGGCGTCGACCTTGGCGAGCGTCGCCGTGCTGCGATCGAGCTCGGCGAAGAGGCGCGAGAAGAGCTTCATGCGCCGGCGTCGTCGACCGGCACGTCGTCGGGCGGCACGACGATGGCCGCCGCTTCGGCGTCGCCGATCGTTTCGGCGACGTGACCGGCGGCGCGTTCGGCGGCCGCGGCTGCGGCGGCGACGTCGCCCGGCAGCTCGTCGTCCTCCTGGCCGTACTCGGTCGCGAAGGCGCCCGCTTCGAAGCCCTGGTCGGCGAGCCAGCGCACCATCACCGCCTCGTAGCCGTGCGTGACGATGACGCGCTCGGCGCCGGTGGCGGCGATCGCACGTTGCAGCCCCGGCCAATCGGCGTGGTCGCTGAGGACGAAGCCGCGGTCGACCGAGCGGCGCCGGCGCGCGCCGCGCAGCTGCATCCAGCCGCTCGCAAACGCGTCGCTGTAGTCGCCGAACCGGCGCGTCCAGGTCGATCCTTGCGCCGAGGGCGGCGCGACGACCAGCGCCCGGCGAAAGAGCGACTTGTCCTTGATCTCGGTGGCGATCGGCGTCTCGGGCAGGTCGACACCGGCGGCGCGGTAGGCACGGTTGAGCGGCTCGACCGCGCCGTGCACGACGATCGGGCCGATCGAGCGGTCGACGCCCCTCAGGATTCGCTGCGCCTTGCCGAAGGCGTAGCCGATGAGCAGGCTGGCGCGGCTGGCGTCGGCGTTGGCGCGCCACCACTCGTTGATGTCCGCGAACAGCTCGTCCTGCGGCTGCCAGCGGTAGATCGGCAGGCCGAAGGTCGATTCGGTGATGAAGCAGTGGCAGCGCACCGGCTCGAACGGCGCACACGTCTGGTTGTCCTCGCGCGCGTCGGCGCTGCTGCCGGCGACGTAGTAGTCGCCCGAGGCGACCCAGACCCGGCCTTCGTGCTCGAGCCGGACCTGCGCCGAGCCGAGCACGTGGCCCGCGGGGTGCAAGCTCAGTCGAACGCCGAAATGGTCGATGGCCTCGCCGTACGCGAGCGTCTGCAGGTCGATCTCGCCGAGCCGCGTGCGCAGCACCCCTTCGGCCGGCGCCGCCGCGAGGTAGTGCGCATTGCCGCGCCGGGAGTGGTCGCCGTGCGCATGGGTGATCACGGCACGATCGACCGGCCGCCAGGGATCGATGTAGAAATCGCCGGGCGGGCAGTAGAGGCCTTCCTTGCGCTGGACGACGAGGTCGGTCACATCAGTAGCGGTGCCTCGTCGCGAACAGGGCGAGGCGCATCAGGCGGTAGGCGATCCAGGCCAGCGTTCGCACGTGCCAGGAGCGGTGCAGGTAGGTCTTCTTCTCGACCTGCTTGCCGACGTCGCGGACGGCGGCGACGAGGTGGCCGCGCAGCGCCTCGGCGAACGCGTCGTCGCGGACGATGACGTTAGCCTCGCGCGCGAGCAGGAGGCTGATCGGATCGAGGTTGGACGAGCCGACGGTGGCGATCGCGCCTTGCGGGTTGTCGAAGACGGCGACCTTCGCATGGAGGAAGCTCGGCTCGTACTCGATGATCTCGATGCCGGCATCGAGCAGCGTCCCGTACATCGCCCGGCTGGTGTGGTGCTGCATGAAGTATTCGTAGCGGCCTTGCAGCAGCAGCGTGATGCGAACGCCCCGCCCCGCCGCCTTGAGGAGCGCGGTCTGCAGGGCGACGCCGGGGACGAAGTAGGCGTTGGCGATCAGGATCTCGCGCTGCGCCTGGTTGATGGCATAGCGGTAGAAGTACTCGATGCGCTTGCGAAAGCGGACGTTGTCGCGCACCACCAGGGCGGCGAGCATGCCGGCGTGCGGCTCGTGCGCGTCGTCGTCGAATTCGTTGGCGCCCATGTGCGTGTCTTCGGCGTCGCTGCCGGCGCTGGCCGCGGCGCGAACCGATTCGAGCGCGGCGGCGAAGTCGAAGCGCTTCGCTTCTCGCGTCACCTGGATGCGCAGCCACAGGCGCGTCATCGTCTCGTGGACGTCGGCGACCAGCGGCCCGCTGACGCGGACGGCGAAATCGAAGCGCGGCTGCTCGAGCGTGCCGTAGGTCGGGTCGCGATAGTCGTCGATCAGGTTGATGCCGCCGCAGAACGCGACCTGCCCGTCGATGCACGCGAGCTTGCGGTGCATCCGGCGCCAGCGCTTGGGCAGGAGGACACGCCAGCCGCGCGCCGGGTTGAAGACGCGCCAGAACAGGCCCGCCGCCTTCCAGCGCTCCTGCCACGGCGCGGGAATGTCGTCGGTGCCGATGCCGTCGACGACGACGCGAACGCAGACGCCGCGCGCCGCAGCGCGCTCGAGCGCCTCGGCGACCGCCAGCACGCTGCCGGCGAAATCGAAGATGTAGGTCTCGACGAGCACCTCGGCGCGGGCCGCGTCGATCGCCTCGACCAGCGCCGCGAAGAGCGCCGAGCCGCTCGTCAGGAGCTCGATCTGATGGCCCGGCTGCAAGGCGCGCGCCGCCTGGGCGGCGCGTTCGATGCGAGACATCGCGTTCGCCCGGTCCGCGCTACTCGAGCTCGAGCTCGGCGACCAGCGGCAGGTGGTCCGACATGCGCGCCCACGCCGGGCCGCGCGGCACGCTCGTCGAGCGGCAGCGAAAGCCGCGCATGTAGATGCGGTCCATCGAGAACAGCGGCAGGCGCGAAGGAAATGTGTTGTAGCGCGTCGGCGGGTCGCCGGGAACGATCGCGCGGACGAGGTCGCAGTCGGTCATCGGCAGGTCGAGCTTGTCGCCCCAGTCGTTGAAGTCGCCGGCGACGATGACCGCCTCGTCGTCGGGCACCTCGCGCGCGATGAAGGCGGCGAGACGCTGCACCTGGCGCACCCGGCTGGAATGGATGAGGCCGAAGTGGGCGACGATCGCGTGGACGAGGGTGCCGTTCCACGTCACCGGGACGTGGAGCAGGCCGCGCTGCTCGAAACGGTGGTCGGAGACATCGTGATGGCCGATGTCGCCGATCGGCCAGCGCGAGAGCAGCGCGTTGCCGTGCTCGCCGTCGCGCGTCACGGCGTTCGTGACGTAGGCGACCTCGTAGCCGTCGGGGGCGAGGTAGTCGGCCTGCGGCACCTTCGGCCAGCCGAACCGGGTATCGGGAAAGTGGCGTGCCGCGGCGCGGTTCATGCGACGCACTTCCTGCAGGAAGACGAAATCGGCGTCGAGCGCCTCGATGCCGAGCACGAGGTTGTGGATCTCGAGCCGCTTCCTCGGGCCCACCCCGCGCACGCCCTTGTGGATGTTGTAAGTGGCGATGCGCAGGACGTTGCTCGGGTACTGCGTACTGTGGAAACTGCCGTGGATTGAGCGCATCGCGGGAGAGGACGGAGCAATTAGCGCGCCGAGCCGGGGCGGTCGGCGGCCCGGCGCGGCAGCTGCAGGATCGCCTCGGCGTTCGACGGCGAGAAGCAGCGGTCGGCGGCGGCGCGCCACTCGAGCCACTCGAAGCGCAGGTGCTCGCGCGGCGCCGGCCGGACCGGCGTGTCGCGCGGCACGCGCAGGCCGAAGACGTGCTCGGTGTTGCGGGTCACGCCCTCAGCATAGCGATGCTGCCATTGCGGATAGATGTCGTAGACATTGGCGAGCTGCCAGTCGACGAGGTGGTCGAGCGGCACCGCCGCGCTGCCGATGACGATCCCGGTCTCCTCGGCGACTTCGCGCACGCAGGTCTCGACCAGCGATTCGGCGAGCGAGTCCTTCGAGCCGGTGACGCTCTGCCAGAAGCCCGGCGCGTCGGCGCGCTCGAGCAGGAGCACGTCGAGCTCGGCGCTGTGGATGACGACGAGAACAGATTCCGGGATCTTCGGCAATCGGTTCACTCAGGTGGCGCCGTGGGCTTCGACGTAAAGCGCGTAGAGCGAATGGCAGCTCGCCATGTACAGCCGATTGTTCTTGGGCCCGCCGAAGCACAGGTTGGCGCAGCGCTCGGGCAGGCGGATGTGGGCGATCGCCTTGCCTTGCGGGTTGAAGACCATCACGCCGTCGAGATCCTCGGACTTGCCCCTGAGCTGGTAGATCTTCCTCCCGCCGACCTCGGACGGCTCGGCGTTGAGCGCGCCGTTGCTGCCCCAGCCGCACCAGAGGTTGCCGTCGCGGTCGACGCGAAAGCCGTCCAGCGCGCCCTGGTCGGCGGCGTCGATCAGCTTGGTCTTGTTGGAGCAGGTGCCGTCGGCGCCGACGTCGTAGCTCCAGATGCTCCGATTCGGCGTCCCTTTCCACTCGACGACATAGAGCTTCTTCTCGTCGGGCGAGAACGCCAGTCCGTTCGGGTTGACGAGCTCGGTGATCATCGCCGCGAGCTTGCCGTCGCTGCCGATCCGGTACACGTTGGTCGTCGCCTGCTCGGGCGTGGCGCGCGCGCCCTCCCACTCGCCGTTGATGCCGAACAGCGGATCGGTGAACCAGATGCTGTCGTCGGACTTGACGACGATGTCGTTCGGTGCGTTCAGCCGCTTGCCGTCGAACCGCTCGGCGAGCACCTCGATCGCGCCGTTCTTGTCGGTACGGGTAATGCGCCGCGTCACCGAGTGCTCGCAGGTGACCAGGCGCCCCTGTCGATCCCGGGTGTTGCCGTTGGCATAGTTGGCCGGATTGCGATAGACGGTGAAGCTGCCGTCTTTCTCGCTGAACTTCATGATCCGGTTGTTCGGGATGTCGCTGACGAGCAGGTAGCCGCCGTCGGGGAAATACACCGGCCCTTCGGCCCAGCGCATCCCGGTCGCCACCTGCTCGACCGTGCTGCTGTAGATGCGGTAGCGGGCGAAGCTCGGATCGAGGATTTGCACCGCCGGGTCCGGATAGCGCTGGTTCGGCTTGTAGTCGAACGATTGCGCGCTCGCCAGACCGCTCATCGCAGCCAACCCGGTACCCGCCGCAGTGATCAGGAAGTCGCGCCGGGAATTCGTGCTGTCGTCTTGCATGGGGCCTCCCTCGTTGGTGGTCGTCGCGGCCGCCGGTCCGCGGCCTCCCGGAGTGTGCCCAATGCAGCACAGACCGGTGCGGAAATCCACCGGCTCTCGGACAGCTCAGCCCGGCGCCTGCGTGTTGCGCAGACGGATGTGCAGCTCGCGCAGCTGCTTCTCGTCGACCGGCCCGGGCGCGTTGGTCAGCAGGTCCTGGGCGCGCTGCGTCTTCGGGAACGCGATCACGTCGCGCAGCGACTCGGCACCGGTCATCAGCATCACGAAGCGGTCGAGGCCGATCGCGATGCCGCCGTGCGGCGGCGCGCCGTACTGCAGCGCGTCGAGCAGGAAGCCGAACTTGAGGCGCGCCTCGTCGGCGTCGATCTTGAGCGCGCGGAACACCTTGCTCTGCACGTCCTCGCGGTGGATCCGCACCGAGCCGCCGCCGAGCTCGATGCCGTTCAGGACGACGTCGTAGGCCTTGGCGATGCAGCGCCCCGGGTCGGTCTCGAGCCAGTCCTCGTGGCCGTCCTTCGGGCTCGTGAACGGGTGGTGCATCGCACTCCAGCGCTGCGCCGCCTCGTCGTACTCGAACATCGGGAAGTCGACCACCCAGAGCGGCTCCCACTCGCCCTGGACCAGCCCGCGCGACTTGCCGAACTCGCTGTGGCCGACCTTGACGCGCAAGGCGCCAAGCGCGTCGTTGACGATCGTGCCCTTGTCGGCGCCGAAGAAGATCAGGTCGCCGTCCTTGGCGCCGGTGCGATGCAGGATCTCGGCGAGCGCGGCGTCGTGCAGGTTCTTGACGACCGGCGACTGCAGCCCCTCGCGTCCCTTGGCGATGTCGTTGACCTTGATCCATGCCAGGCCCTTGGCGCCGTAGATCTTGACGAACTCGGTGTAGCCGTCGATCTCGCCGCGGCTCATCTCGCCACCGCCCGGCACGCGCAGCGCCGCGACGCGGCCGCCCTTGGTCTTGGCCGGCGTCGAGAACACCTTGAAGTCGACGTCGGTCATGACGTCGGTGAGCTCGGTCAGCTCGAGCTTGACGCGCAGGTCAGGCTTGTCGGAGCCGAAGCGGCGCATCGCGTCGCCCCAGGTCATCACCGGAAACGCCGGCAGCTCGACGCCGATCGCGTGCTGGACGGTGGTGCGGATCATCGCCTCGAACATCGCCCGGATCTCCTCCTCGTCGAGGAACGACGTCTCGACGTCGATCTGGGTGAACTCGGGCTGTCGGTCGGCGCGCAGGTCCTCGTCGCGGAAGCACTTGGTGATCTGGTAGTAGCGGTCGAAGCCCGCGACCATCAGCAGCTGCTTGAACAGCTGGGGGCTTTGCGGCAGCGCGAAGAACATGCCGTCGTGGACGCGGCTCGGCACCAGATAGTCGCGCGCGCCTTCCGGAGTGCTCTTGGTGAGCATCGGCGTCTCGATGTCGATGAAGCCGTGGTCGTCGAGGAAGCGCCGCACTTCCATCGACATGCGATAGCGCAGCATCAGGTTCCGCTGCATCTGCGGCCGGCGCAGGTCGAGGACGCGGTGCGTCAGCCGCGTCGTCTCGGAGAGGTTTTCCTCGTCGAGCTGGAACGGCGGCGTCACGCTCGCGTTCAGCACCTCGAGCTCGCGGCAGAGCACTTCGACCTTGCCGCTCGTGAGGTTCGCGTTTTCCGTGCCGGCCGGGCGCGCTCGCACCAGGCCGGTCACCTTGAGGCAGAACTCGTTGCGGACTTCCTCGGCGATCGCGAAGGTCTCCGCCCGGTCCGGGTCGCAGACGATCTGGACCAGGCCTTCGCGGTCGCGCAGGTCGATGAAGATCACGCCGCCGTGGTCGCGGCGGCGATGCGCCCAGCCCATCAGCGTGATCGTCTGGCCGAGGAGCGCTTCGCTCACCAGGCCGCAGTACGTCGTTCTCATCAGGTCACTCCATGCATTCTTGTCGGGGCGCCATCGCGAGGCGGCGCTGCGGGGGCGCTTCGGCTGCGTCGGTCGCAGCGGCGGGCTGAGCGCGGGCCGGGGCGCTCAGCCCGGCAGGTTTCGCACCGCCACCGCGGGCCGGTCGATGCGAGTGGGCGGGGCGACGACGCCCATCGAGATCACGTACTTGAGCGCCTCGTCGACGCTCATCGAGAGCGCGATGACGTCACTGCGCGGCAGCATCAGGAAAAAGCCCGAGGTCGGATTCGGCGTCGTCGGCACGTAGACGCTGAGATAGTCGCCGTGCAGGTGCAGGGCAGCCTCGCCGCCGGGCTTGCCGGTGACGAAGGCGATCGTCCAGCAGCCGGCGCGCGGGTACTCGACCAGCACCGCCTCGCGAAAGGCGTTGCCGCTGCTCGAGAACAGCGTGTCCGAGACCTGCTGGACCGAGCTGTAGATCGACTTCACGATCGGGATCCGCGTGAGGAGGCGATGGCCCTGGCGCAGCGACCACTGGCCGGCGACGTTGGTCGCGAAGATGCCAGTGAGGAGGATGCCGATCACCATCACGAAGACGCCGAGAAACGGGATCTTCTGCAGCATGCCGATGAACGCATGGCTGCCCTCGGGAAGGATCACCTGCGAGACGGCGAGCAGCCAGACGAACACGCCATTCAGCATGCCGAGCACCGCCTGGAGGACCCAGATCGTGACGGCGAGCGGCAGCCAGACCAGCAGGCCGGCGATCAGGTACTTCTTCACTCGCTGCTCTTCACTCGATCACGATCGACGCGCCACTGGGCGTCACGTTGCGCCCTTGGGCGGGGTCGTCGGCGCCGGCGCGGCCGCGGGAGCGGCCGCAGGCGCAGGCGCCGGTGCGGCGGCGGGCTCGCTCTTGGCGGTATCGCTCTTGGCCGCGTCCTTGCCGTTCGCCGGCGCGGCGTCACCCTCGGCCGCCTTGCCCTCGGAAGCCGCCGCGGCGTCGCCATCGCTCGGCTTGGCTGCCTTCTTGTCGCCGCGGAAGTCGGTGACGTACCAGCCCGAGCCCTTGAGCTGGAAGCCCGCCGCGGTGACCTGCTTGACGAACGTGGCTGCGCCGCACGCCGGGCAGACGCTCAGCGGCGGATCGGAAATTTTCCGCAGCACGTCCTGCGCGTGGCCGCAAGTCGCGCAGCGGTAGGCGTAGATCGGCATCGCCGGACCTCGGATCAAAGCAACCCGACAGTATAAATCTCGCGCCTTCGCGGCGCCCGATGTCGGCTAGGGCCTGTTCACGGGCCCTAGTGGAACTTGAGAAAGATCTGCATCGCCACCAAGCCGAGGAGGAACCCGAGGCCGGTGTAGACGATGCCGGTCAGGAGCCGGTTGGTGCGCCGCTGCTCGACCAGGAGCGCCTCGAGGAATCGCTGCTGGACCGGCGCCTGCGGCTGGAGCGCGCCGTGCAGCAGGCGCGGCAGCTGCGGCAGCAGGTGGACGAAGCGTGGTGCCTCCTTCTGCAGCTGCTCGACCAGCCCGCGCCAGCCGATCTGCTCTTCCATCCAGCGCTCGAGGAACGGCTTGGCCGTGCTCCACAGGTCGAGCTCCGGGTCGAGGTCGCGACCGAGCCCCTCGATGTTGAGCAGCGTCTTCTGCAGCAGCACCAGCTGCGGCTGGATCTCGACGTTGAAGCGGCGCGAGGTCTGGAACAGGCGCAGCAGGACCTGGCCGAGCGAGATGTCCTTGAGCGGCCGGTCGAACTGCGGCTCGCAGACGGCGCGGATCGCCCCTTCGAGCTCGTCGATCCGCGTCTGCGGCGGCACCCAGCCGCTCTCGACGTGAAGCTCGGCGACGCGCTTGTAGTCGCGGTGGAAGAAGGCGATGAAGTTCTGGGCGAGGTAGTCCTTGTCGAACTCGGTCAGCGTGCCGACGATGCCGAAGTCGAGCGAGATGTAGCGGCCGAAGGTCTCGGGCGCGATCGACACCTGGATGTTCCCGGGGTGCATGTCGGCGTGGAAGAAGCCGTCGCGAAAGACCTGAGTGAAGAAGATCGTCACGCCGTCACGCGCGAGCTTCTTGATGTCGACGCCGACGTCGCGCAGGCGCTGGACGTGGCTGATCGGCACGCCGTCCATGCGCTCCATGACGATCACGTCCTGGGTGCAGAGCTCCCACACCATCTCGGGAACGAGGACGAGGCCGAGGCTTTGCATGTTGCGGCGCAGCTGCGCCGCATTGGCGGCCTCGCGGACCAGGTCGAGCTCGTCGTGCAGGTACTTGTCGAACTCGGCGACGACCTGGCGCGGCTTCAGGCGCTTGCCGTCCGCCGACCAGCGCTCGACGACGCGCGCGACCTGACGCATGACCTCGATGTCGTCCTCGATCGCCGCGAGCATGCCCGGCCGCAGTACCTTGACGGCGACCTCGCGGCCGTCCTTCAGGACGGCGAAGTGCACCTGCGCGATCGACGCGCTCGCTACCGGCGCGGCGTCGAAGCTGGCGAAGATCGCGCCGAGCGGCCGGCCGAACGCTTTCTCGACGATCGCGCGCGCGACGTCGTCCGGAAACGGCGGCACCCGGTCCTGCAGGCGGGCGAGCTCGTCGGCGATGTCGGTCGGCAGGAGGTCGCGCCGCGTTGACAGCACCTGGCCGAACTTGACGAAGACCGGGCCGAGGCGCTCGAGGCCCAGGCGCAGCCGCTCGCCGCGCGGCGCGTCGAGGCTGCGCCCGATGGTGATGACGCGAACGAGGAAGTGGACCCACCGTTGCGGAAAGCTCGACAACGCGAGCTCGTCGAGGCCGTATCTGAGAACCGTGACGCAGATGACGACGAGTCGGGCGACGTGCCTCATCGGCGCAGCGCGGCGGCGGGTGCGCGCATCAGCGCGGCGGCGCGGCCGTGGTCCCGGGCGCTCGCGCCGCCAGGTCGCGCAGTGCCTTCGCGCCTTCGCGCAGCGCGCCGGCGAACCAGCCGCCGACCTTGGCCAGCTGGCGCGCAGGAGCGTCGCCGACGAAGCGCGCCAGGTCGTCCTGCAGGTCCCAGCGCAGGTTGTCGATCAGCCAGTCGATGTCGCTCGCGAACGCGGCGTCGCCGGAGACCGTGATCGCCGGCCTGTCGCCGGCGACGATTCGCGTCAGCGCCAGCGCCGGATTCGCCGCATCGACGGCGATACGCAGATCGGGCGGCAGCGACGACGCCTCTGGCAGCCATTCGACCAAGCCTGCCGGCGAGACGCGAAACGCGAACGGGCCGACGGCAGGCAGCAACGTCGGCCAGCCGGTCAGCTCGATGTTCATCGTCCGCGCGGCATGCGGGCGGAGCCGCACGAGCGCCGCCGGCTCGGCAGCGATCACGTGATTGACGAGGAGGACGAGCCGCTCCATGACCGAGCGCTCGGCCAGCGCTTTGATCGCTTCGAGCATGCCGGGATTGTAGGCACCCGTCCGCGAATCGCTGCCGCGCGCAACGGTCAAAGCAGCCCGGCGCGCCGGTTGCCCGGACAATCACCGCTTCCTTCCCCGACCTTGCCATGATCCTGCTCACCGGCGCAACCGGCTACATCGCATCGCACACCTGGCTCACCCTCGAGGCGGCCGGGTACGCCGTCGCCGGCATCGACGACTTCTCGAACAGCTCGCCCGAGGTGCTGCGCCGGCTCGCCGCGCTCGGCGCCGACGTCTCGCACTTCGTTCGCGCCGACGTGCGCGACCGCGCCGCGCTCGACGCGCTGTTCGCGGGCGGCCGCATCGACGCCGTGGTTCACTTCGCGGCGTCGAAAGCGGTCGGCGAGAGCGTCGCCGAGCCGCTCAAGTACTACGCCAACAACGTCGGCGGCCTGATCGCGCTGGCCGAGGCGATGCAGGCGCACGGTTGCAGGACGATCGTCTTCAGCTCGAGCGCGACCGTCTACGGCCAGCCCGAGCGCTTGCCGATCCGCGAAGACTCGCCGCTCGCCGCCACCAACCCGTACGGCGCGACCAAGCTGATGAGCGAAGGCATCCTGAGCGACATCGCGCGCGCCGACCCGGCCTGGCGCGTCGCCCTGCTGCGCTACTTCAACCCGGTCGGCGCGCACGACAGCGGCACGATCGGCGAGGACCCGCGCGGGACGCCCAACAACCTGATGCCCTACATCGCCCAGGTCGCGGTCGGCAAGCGCCCGAAGCTGCAGGTCTTCGGCGCCGACTACGACACGCCCGACGGCACCGGCGTGCGCGACTACCTGCACGTCGTCGACCTCGCCGAGGGTCACGTCGCCGCGCTGCGCCATCTGCTCGGCGGTGCCCGCTCGCTCACCGTCAACCTCGGCACCGGCCGCGGCAGCAGCGTCCTGGAGCTCGTCCACGCGTTCGAGCGCGCGAGCGGGAGGCCAGTGCCGTACGAGGTCGTCGGTCGCCGCGCCGGCGACGTCGCCGCCTGCTACGCCGATCCGGCGCTGGCGACGCAGACGATCGGCTGGAAGGCGACTCGCGACCTCGACCGGATGTGCGCCGACAGCTGGCGCTGGCAGGTCGCCAACCCGAACGGCTACGCCGGTTGACGCCGGAGATAGCCGACGCGAGCGCCCGCAGACTCTGCGGGTCGTCGGAATAGACTTCTGCGCCGGCGATCGCCGACCGGTTGCGACGCCGCGGGTCGTTCCCCAGGAGATCGCCATGGCTCCAAGGCTGGCCCGACTTGCGCCAACTGCGCTGCTGCTGATCGCCTGCGCCGGCGCGGCAGCGCAAGGCAGCGCGACGGCTGTTGCCGCGAGCCCCATTGCCGACGCCGCCTCCGGCGCTTCGGCCCGGCCGCTGCGCCAGCTCAACGTGGCCGGCAAGCGATGGACCGGCGACTTCGACCAGATGCTCAAGCGCAGGCTGATTCGCGTCGACGTGCCCTTCAGCCGTTCGCTCTACTTCCTCGACAAGGGTCGCGAGCGCGGACTGGCTGCGGAGCTCGTTCGCGACATGGAGCGCGCGATCAACCAGAAATACGCCGCGCAACTGGGCAAGCGCCCGTTGACGGTCTACATCGTCGCGGCCACGCGCGACAAGCTGGTCGACGACCTGCGCGAGGGTCGCACCGACATTGCCGTCGGCAATCTCACGGTGACGCCCGAGCGGCTGAAGCTGGTCGACTTCGTCGCCCCGGACGACAAGCTCGTCAACGTCGAAATCCTGGTCACTGGCCCGAACGCGGCACCCATCGCTTCCGTGGAGGAACTGTCGGGCAGGACCGTTCACGTGCGCGTCTCCTCGAGCTACAACGACAGCCTGGCGAGGCTCAACACGCGCTTCCAGGCGGAAGGCAAGGCGCCGGTGAACCTCGTCTTCGTCCCCGATGCGTTGGAAGACGAGGACATGCTCGAGATGCTGAATGCCGGCCTGCTCGAGTCGATGGTCGTCGACGACTGGAAAGCCAGGATGTGGGCGCAGGTGTTGCCCAGGATCAAGGTCAACGACACCATCGTCTTGCGCGAGGCGACCAAGGAAGGCTGGGCGATCCGCAAGGACAGCCCGCAACTCGCGGCGCTGCTGACCGACATCTACGAGACCACGATCAAGAAGTCCGGGGCGATCCCGCACCGTCAGAAACAGTACATGAAGGCGATCAAGCAGCTCCACAACCCGACGGTCAGGGCCGAGTACAAGCGCTACCAGGACACGATCGCACTGTTCGAGAAGTACGGCCGGCGGTACGACTTCGATCCGCTGATGCTGGCGGCGCAGGGCTACCAGGAGTCGCGCCTCGACCAGAACGCCAAGAGCCATGTCGGCGCGATCGGAGTGATGCAGATCATGCCTGCCACGGGAGCGGCGCTGAACGTAGGCGACATCCGGGTCACCGAATCGAACATCCATGCCGGCGCGAAATACATGGATCAGCTGATCACCAAGTATTTCCCGGACGCCAAGTTCTCCGAGTACAACCGGCCGCTGTTCGCGTTCGCGAGCTACAACTGCGGCCCCGGCAACGTCGCGAAGATGCGCAAGGAAGCCGCTCGGCGCGGCCTCGACCCCGACAAGTGGTTCAACAACGTCGAAGTCGTGACGTCGGAGAGGATCGGCATCGAGACGACGACCTACGTTCGAAACATCTACAAGTACTACGTCTCGTACAAGCTGATCGAGGATGCGCGCGCGCAGACCGAGAAGGTCAAGCTGCAGGTTGCGCCGCTGAAGAAGTAGGCGCTAGAAGAGTGCCTGCTGGCGCGCGAGCCGCCACGACGGCGCACCGTCCTTGGCGGCGGCGAGCATCCACAGCTCGCGGAACGGCACCGCGCCCTGCTCCGCCGATTCGCGGATCAGGCCGGAAAACTCGACGCTCGCCAACCAGGCCGCGCCGAGCTCCTCGACGTCGAGCAGCGTGGCGTGCAGCGTCATGACGTCGGTGCGGGTCGGCCCGCCGACGCGGTTGCCGAGCACCGGCAGCAGCTCCTGCAGCATGTCGGGCGTGGTCAGGTGGCCGAGCGTCTGCACGTCGCCGGCGTCCCAGGCCGCCTGCAGGCGAAGGAATCGCGACCGCGCGGCCTCGAGCACCTCCGCCCCGTTCAGCGATGCCGACGTCGACCGGCCGCGCGGCAGACCGTCGAAGAGCGACGCCGCGATGCGGCCGCCGCCGACGGCCATGCGGACGGCGCGTGCGCGCTGCGCGTGCTCGCGCTGCCGGCGCCGCGCGAAAACGACGAAGAAGAGCGCAGCGACGACGACCACCGCAGCCGCACCGGCAACGTCGCCGGGGCGGCGCGGCGCGAGCAGCGCCAGGAGCGCGGCGAACATGCCGAGCCAGGTCGTCACGCCCCCGACGACGACGCCGCCGGCACCGGCGGCCGCTGCGGGCGAGCTGCCGAGCAGGAGCGGAACGCCGAGGCCGAGCGAGAGCGGCGCGCGCCACTGGCGCGCCAGGCGGATCGCCGGCCTGCCGCTGCTCAGCACTTGATCCCCACGTGGAGGGCGACGACGCCGGCGCTGAGGTTGTGGACGTCGACGTGGCCGAAGCCGGCCGTCTTCATCATCGCCTTCAGCGTCGTCTGGTCGGGATGGACGCGGATCGATTCGGCGAGGTAGCGATAGCTCTCGCCGTCGCCCGCGACCCACTGGCCGACGCGGGGCAGGACGTTGAACGAGTACCAGTCGTACGCCTTGGCGAGCGGCGCCGCGACCTTCGAGAACTCGAGGACGAGCAGGCGCCCGCCGGGCTTGAGCACGCGCGCCATCTCGGCGAGCGCCTTGTCCTTGTGCGTCATGTTGCGCAGGCCGAAGGCGACGCTGACGAGGTCGAACGACCCGGTTGCGAACGGGAGCGACTCGGCGTCGCAGAGCAATGTCGGCAGGACGATGCCTTCGTCGAGCAGGCGATCCCGGCCCTGGCGCAGCATCGATTCGTTGATGTCGCTGTGGACGACGAGGCCGCGCGCGCCGGCCGGCCGGGCGAACGCGCGCGCCAGGTCGCCGGTCCCGCCGGCGATGTCGAGGACGAAGTCGCCGGGGCGCACTCGGGCGACGCCGACCGCATACGCCTTCCAGAATCGATGCAGCCCGAGCGACATCAGGTCGTTCATGACGTCGTACTTCGGCGCCACCGAATCGAAGACGCCGCGCACCCGCTCGGCCTTCGCCTGCTCATCGACGGTGCTGAAGCCGAAGTGGGTGTCGCTCATCGCCTAGTGCGAGTGGCCGCAGGACGACGAGGCGGCCGCGCCGCCCATCGGCGCGTCGCGGTCGACGCCTTCCTTGGCGAGCCGCTCTTCGTACTTCTGCCACAGCTCGGCTTGCTGCGAGCCGAGGAAGTAGAGATAGTCCCACGAGAAGATGCCGGTGTCGTGGCCGTCGGAGAAGCGCGGCAGCACCGCGTAGTTGCCGATCGGCTCGAGCGCGGTGACCTCGACGTCGCGCTTGCCCGTCTGCAGGATCTCCTGCCCCGGGCCGTGGCCCTGCACCTCCGCCGACGGCGAATAGATGCGCATCAGCTCGAACGGAATCCTGAAGCTCGCGCCGTCGTCGAAGCCGACCTCGAGCACGCGCGACTGCTGATGAACGGTGATCGAGACCGGTCGATGCGGCGTGGCGGGAGCGTTCATGGGCCGGCGAAGTGTAGAGCCCCTCCCTCTCGGAGGGAGGGGCTGGGGAGGGAGCAACCCTGCCCCGCTCGCGGGTGTTGGCATGAGCGGCAACAGCCGCTCATACCAACACGCGTTCGATCCCGCCGTCGTTGGCGCGCTCGACGTACTCCGGCAGCCAGTCCTCGCCGAGGATGCGGTTGGCCATCTCGACGACGATGTAGTCGGCCTCGAGCAGGCCGTTGGCAAGGTCGCCCTTGTAGCGCTGCAGCCCTTGCAGGCAGCTCGGGCACGACGTCAGGATCTTGAGGTTGCCCTTGACCGCGGGTTCGGCGGTGGCCGCGGGGCCGGAGGCGATCATCGAGCGCAGGACGACCTCGTCCTTCCTGAGCTCTTCTTCCTTGCGGAAGCGCACCTGCGTCGCGATGTCGGGGCGGCTGATGCCGAACGTGCCGCTCTCGCCGCAGCAGCGGTCGCTCTTCCTGACGTTCTCGCCGACCAGCGCCTTCACCGTCGTCAGCGGCTCGCGCAGCTTCATCGGGCTGTGGCACGGGTCGTGGAAAAGGTAGCCGGGCGCCGCCGCGTCGGGCGAGTCGCCCGCGCCGCCGAGAGTGATCCCCTTCTCGAGCAGGTACTCGTGGATGTCGATGATCCGGCAGCCGGGGAAGATCTTCTCGAACTCGTAGCCCTGCAGTTGGTCGTAGCAGGTGCCGCAGCTGACGACGACGGTCTTGATGTCGAGGTAGTTCAGCGTGTTGGCGACGCGATGGAAGAGGACCCGGTTGTCGGTGATGATCTTCTCGGCCTTGTCGTAATCGCCCGAGCCGCGCTGCGGGTAGCCGCAGCACAGGTACCCGGGGGGCAGAACAGTCTGCACGCCGGCGTGCCAGAGCATCGCCTGGGTGGCGAGGCCGACCTGCGAGAACAGTCGCTCCGAGCCGCAGCCGGGGAAATAGAACACGGCTTCGCTGTCGGCATTGGTCGCCTTCGGGTTGCGGATGATCGGCACGTACTCCTTGTCCTCGATGTCGAGGAGCGCGCGCGCCGTCCGGGTCGGCAGGCCGCCCGGCATCTTCTTGTTGACGAAGTGGATCACCTGCTCCTTGAGCGGCGTCCGGCCGTCCGTCGATGGCGGCTTCGCCGTCTGCGCGTTGGCGAGGCCGCGGAGCAGGTTGTTGGCGGCACGCTGCGCCTTGAAGCCGATGTCGACCATCGCCATGCGCATGACCTTGATCGTCTCCGGGCTGGTCGCGTTGAGGAAGACCATGGCCGCCTTGCTCGCCGGGCGGAAGCTCCGCTGCCCCATCTTGCGCAGCAGGTTC
>Ga0207681_10000428_pt1 | contig 29304 bp, 22 predicted proteins | sample KBSS53metaG_FD_184324 | JGI IMG/M metagenome (GOLD analysis project Ga0207681, IMG submission 184324) | Switchgrass rhizosphere microbial communities from Kellogg Biological Station, Michigan, USA - KBS S5-3 metaG (SPAdes) (version 2) | ecosystem: Host-associated > Plants > Roots > Rhizosphere... | reverse complement strand
GAAAACGAGCGGTAAAGGCCAGTGGCTTTCCTCGTGCCAAGCGAGCCGTCTTTCTCAGTTGTCCCGCCCAGCATGTTCAATCCGAATCCCATGATTAAGGCTTCCTCAGAAAGATGTCGAGTACTGATAGTCGACGACAATCAGCAGGTCCGAAGTCTGCTTACTGAACTGGTCGAAGGCGCAGGTTACGAAGTGAAGTGCGCCGGCGACGGGGAAGCGGGCTTGCGGTTGCTGGAGTCGTTTGAACCTCACCTTGTAATCAGCGATGTGGTTATGCCGGTTCTTGATGGCCTGGGCCTGTGCCGGCAGATAAAGCAGAACCCGAGCACCGCCGACATTCCCATAATTCTGATCAGTGGCCAGGCCGTCGAAGACTCTGTCAAAGGTTTAAGTGCGGGCGCTGATGACTATCTCAGCATTCCGTTTCGCAATGAGGAGTTGTTGGTAAAAGTTGCGCGGCTCGCCGAACGTCGTTGCGTGGAAAAGCATTTGCGCGAGAGTGAAGAACGCTATCGGCGGCTGGTTGAACTTTCGCCGGAAGCAATCGTGGTCCAGAGCGAAGGCAAATTTGTTTATGTCAATCCGGCAGCCCAGCGTCTTTGGGGCGCCGCCAGTGCTGACGAATTAATCGGCCGACCGATACTGGACGTCGTACATTCTGATTACCGCGAGCTCGTAAAAAGTCGGGTGCGGGAAGTGGAGGAATTAGGTTCGCCCAAGGCACTAAGTGAACTGCAACACGTAAGACTCGATGGCGAGGTCATCGAAGTAGAAGTCACCAGCATGCCGTTCTCTTTCCGCGGCCGTCCGGCGGTTCAGGCAATCATTCGCGACATCACGGAGCGCAAGCGCGCACGCGAGGCCCTGCTGCAAACTGAAGCGCGACTGCGCATGCTGATCGGCAGTGTAAATTTAATTGTCTTCTCCCTGGATAAGGACGGCATCTTTACCCTGTCGGAAGGCGAAGGGCTCAAGGCGCTCAACTTGAAACCCGGCGAGGTAGTTGGCAAATCAGTCTTCGATCTTTATCAGGACAATCCCCTGCTGTTGGCGAACGTGCGCCGGGCCCTCGCTGGCGAAGCGTTTTCCGAGGTCATCGACGTGGGGGACGTTAGTTTTGAGACTCGTTACTCCTCATTGACTGACCGGGAAGGGAATTTCGCCGGCGTGATTGGTGTCGCCTCCGATATTACCCACAATCTCAAGGCGCAGGAAGCATTGCGCGAAAACGAGCAGCGCTACCGCGAGCTCTTTGAAAATGCGAACGACATCATCTACACGCACACCTTAACGGGAAACTTCACTTCGCTGAACCGCAGCGGCGAACGCGTCACCGGCTTCTCTCGCGAGGAAGCTCTGCGCATGAACATCGTCGACGTGTTGGCGCCCGAATATGTAGACATCGCGCGCCAGATGATCGCGCAAAAGACCGACGATAAGACGCCTACCGTCTATCAACTTGAAATTGTTGCGAAGGATCAGCGTCGCGTGCGTCTCGAAGTCAGCACGCGCCTGATCTTTCATGAAGGTAAGCCCGTAGGTGTCCAGGGCATCGGCCGCGACCTGACCGAACGCAAACGCTCGGAAGAGGCGCTGGCCCAGCAGGCGGAACGCGAAGCCATGACGCATCGCATCTCGCAAGCCATTCGGTGTTCCCTGGATAGTTCTGAAATTTTCAATACGGCGGTGCGGGAACTGGGATTCTATCTGAATGCTGACCGCTGTTCGCTCTTCATAAAAGATGAGTCCGGATACCGCGCGACGAACGCTGCCGAGTATCACGCCAAAGGCATCCTTCCCGCCGCTTCCATTTTCGAGTTGAAAGACCTGCAATCGCTGATCGACGCGCTCGATGAAAAAGGCGTTCTTTGCTTTAACGATGCCAGTGCCGACGAACGAATAGCGGATGTGTATGAGCGAATTCTTTCGAAAGCTGACGTGCGCTCAATCATGTACGTTGCTATCCGCGTCGGCGACCAGGTAACCGCAGCCTTTGCCTTATCGACCACGCGTGCGCTGCGGCATTGGAGCGAGGCGGATATCACCCTCGCGAAAGCCGTCGCCGATCAAACGGGTATCGCCATTCGCCAGGCCGAGCTTTACCAGAAAGCCGAAGCTACTTCGAAACGCGAGGTGCTGGTCAATAACGTCACGATGGCCATTCGCGCTTCGCTCAGCCTGCCCGAGGTGTTGAGCACCGCTACGCGGGAACTCGGAATGGCATTGGCAGCGTCTCGTGTCCACATGCATCTTTACGATCCGGAGAATCCTATTTCGCCGGTCAAGCATGAGTACCTCGCTTCAGGCTGCAATAGCATCGCGCCTTTTCACGCGAACTACGACGATCCCGTCGGCCGCCAGTTGCTGCGCATGACCAAGCCGCTGGTGATCAGCGACTCCGTCAATTTCGACGAAGGACCGGCCGACGTTTGCGCCTCAGTCAGAGAACACGCCCGGTTGCTGAACGTTCGTTCCCAGGTTGCTTATCCGCTCATGATAAAAGGGCTGTTCCGTGGTGTGTTGTGCATACACCAAACGGATCGCCTGCGAAACTGGACCGAGGACGAGTTGTCACTGGTGCAGTCAGTGGCGGAGCGCCTGGCTATCGGTATGGCCCAGGCAGAACTTTTTGAGATGGTTGCCAAGGGCAAGTCGGAGTGGGAGACGACTTTCGATGCGATGTCCGACGGTATATTTATTTTCGATCGTGCCGGGCGTCTCAAGCGAGTCAATCGCGCCGGCGCGGCCATGGAAGCCTCGCACCCGCGCGGCCTGCTCGGTCGCAGATGCTGCGACGTGTTGCGCACCACCTCCGAAGCTTCTCACTGCGTCGTGGAGCAAGCCCTTGAAGGAGGCCGCAGTGTTACCATCGAAGTCACGCCTGATCGCCTCAATCGCCCGATCCTCGTCTCGATCGAACCGGTAATCGATAAGCAGGGCGTGGTAACCGCGGCTGTTTGCACGGCCCGAGACTTGTCGGAATTGCGCAAAGTGCAGGCAGTTGCGCGTGAGCATCAATCGCTGCTCACCAACATTCTCGAGAGCGCTCGCGAATCAATTTACGCGGTGGATATGGACGGTTGCTTCAAGTGGACCAACAGCGCGACCCTCCAGGCGCTCGGGTTGAAACGTGAAGAACTTATCGGCCGGCCAGTCAGCGACCTGGTGTACGAAGCCGATCGAGATTTGGTCCGTCAGAAACTGGAAAATGCGCTGAGCGGTCAATCACAAACCTACGAGATGCGCTACTTCTCCGGCGCCGGAAAATTGCGATACGCGCGAGTTGATAATTCTCCGCTGGTAGTTGAAGGCCGGAACACCGGCGTGCTGGGAATTGCGCGCGACATCACCGAGCAGAAAGAGGAAAGAGAACGGGCGGCGCGGGCCGACAAGTTGCGCGCGCTGGGCCAGTTGGCATCGGGCGTGGCGCACGACTTCAACAACTCGCTCGCGGCAATTCTCGGTCGGGCCCAGTTGCTGCGTCGGCAAACGCAGGATGAGGCGCTGGTTCGCAATGTCGAGATTATTCAAACCGCCGCCGAGGATGCAGCAGCCACCGTGCGGCGTATTCAGACTTTTGCGCGTAAATCTCCCGCCAAAGAATTTGAGATGCTCGATGTTTACAGTCTGCTATACGACGCAATAGAAATCACCCGCACGCGCTGGCAAAATGAGGCGCGACTGCGAGGCCTGGAATATCAGGTGACACTCGATGCGGCGCGTGGCCAGCACACTTTCGGCAGCGCGTCAGAACTGCGCGAAGTATTTGTTAACCTGATTGTAAATGCGGTTGACGCGATGCCCGACGGAGGGCGGTTGATAATCAGCTGCGCTCGCGAAGGCTTGCGCCTGCGTCTGCGATTTGCCGACACCGGCACCGGCATGCCGGAGGACGTCAGGCAAAAGATTTTCGATCCATTCTTTACGACCAAGGGCGCGCAAGGTACCGGGCTGGGATTGTCCGTTAGCTACAGCATTATCGAGAGACATGAAGGATCGATCAGCGTTTCATCGGAGCCGGGCGGAGGCACGACATTCACAATAGACCTGCCGTCAGTTTCCAGCCAATTAGAATCGGAAGAGCAGCAAGCGGAAGTGAATGACGTGCCCTCGCTTTCAATTTTGGTAGTCGACGACGAACCGTCAGTCAGGGAAACGCTGGCCGAAATGCTGGAGGTGATGGGCCATCGAGTGCAGCTTGCGGAAAGCGGCCAGAATGCCTTGCAGGCCCTGGCGATAAGCGATTGTGATTTAGTGTTTACAGATTTGGCGATGCCCGACATGGACGGTTGGGAAACGGCGCGAGAGATTCGCAAACGTTGGCCGCAAATGGACGTCGTGTTAGTGACTGGTTACGGACCAGGAACGGCGCCGCCAGCAGGTGAAGACGGGCTCGTCAACGGCATCATCGGCAAGCCCTTCGATTTCTCGCAAATAAGCCAAACCATCACGAGCATTCTGAGCGACGAGGCGGTGCTGGAAAACGCCTGAGTGTTTTGACCGCCCGGCTAATTCTCGTAATTCATAATTCCCGCGCTGGCGGTAAATCCTACACCGAAGCCAACCACGATCGTCGGTCCGGTCCATTCGTCTTTTTCAGCAAGCATGAACCCGGTGGAGGCGCTGGAAAGATTTCCGTAAGTCTTCAGGACGTCGTAAGACCCCTGGACCTTGGTGGAATCCTTTTCGAGGTGCAACTGCGAACAGACACCGTCCAGGATCTTCTTGCTGCCGGTATGGATGAGACAATCATCGACCTGGTCGATGTTTGAGACCGGGGAATCGGGATGGTCCAAAACGTCCTTGACCGTGCTGACCGCGTAGTGCGCACCGCGATTGGGCACGCTCGGTCTCATGAAGTATTGCGGTCGTCCCTTCAGAAATTCGTGTGAACTCCTATTGTTCATAGTGAGCAGGTTGACGTCTTCTGCATCTTCATTAGTTAAGTGAGCTATTGGACCAAAGCTCGGTTTTCCTTCTTCATGCCCTACCAGCAGAGCGACCGCTCCGTCACCAAAGAGCATTGATTGAATGACGAAGGTGGTATCCAACCTTTTGTTGTCAAACTGAACTTCATTTATTTTCTGCTCCTTCCGCATTCGAATGACTTCTCGAAAGCCGTGATATTCGTCGCGCAAGAGCGGCGCGACGTAGGGAGTGTGTGCTTCCGCCATCAGGACCATGGCCAACTTGCCCGGATTAGCGGCGAGATACCATTGAGCGACCTCAATGGATTTAAGTAATACCGAACAACCCTGCGCCTGCATGCTGACGGTGCGCAGCGACCGCGACAACAGACCGTGAGTTTGTCCCATCACTTCCGACGCCAGGCAAGGCAACATCTGATCGGGAGTGTTGGTGGCGGCGACCAGCAAACCGATGCGCGTGGGATCGCCCTGCCATTCCTGGATACAGCGCTTGGTAGCGGCGACGCCGAGTTGGGTGGTTGAGCTTTTGGCGTTCATGGGCTTGCCGGCGAGAAAGTCGGGATAGTTATCCATAACCGAGTATCTCTGGTCGACGCCCAAAGAATTCAGTGTGTTGATAAGCTCGGGAGAAAGCTTATGCATGAGAGCGTTGGTGAGCTCCGTGGTTTTGAAAGCATGCGGCGGGGTCGAAGTGGCAGCTGAAAGTAGATTGATCATGATCGTTAATCTCCCTGGGGATGGAATCTGATTGGGCTTGGGGGTCCCGACTGCTGTAAAACGCTTGTATTCGAGTGGGTTACCTATCAATGCCCGTGCCACTAACTAATGCGGGTGTTTGTGAGACGTAACTGAAGAAATACTGGGGCTTAGAAGAATTGAAGCGGCTTGGAAGAGACATTTGAATTTGAATACCTAGTATCCACAAAAGCGCCAGGCTTCTCACATACAAGATTTATTGCTTGATATTACACAAATGAGGTTGGCACTCAGGTATCCAAGTGTGTAGCTGGTAGCCAGCGATGCGGCTTTGCCCTAGAAGTCGGACGTAGAGGTGAGTTATGGGTCAAGCGGTGAACTTTTGAGTCAAGGGGTCGGCTTGGACAAGAGTTGAACAGCACCGACGACAGCTAGAGAAATGATTGCCAGACAAAAGCAGGTGGAACTAATTAGAAAAAGCCAAGCTGCAATATTGTCATATCGCGTTATAGGCTTTAGAGATCGACTCATGATCTCGTCAGATGACTTGAAGAGTTCGTCTCGCGATGAGGCGCGAAGCACAGCAGCCTGGATAGCACTCCGTTCCTGAAGAATTGCGGGCTGCATGTGATACAGGCGCGTCCCGAGCCATAGGGCAACAAACGCGAGGATTAGAGATGTAACAAACATGATGAAGCTAAAGACGATCACATAACTCCAGATGGAGGCAGCGTGAATGCCGCGAAGCGAGGACGAGAAGGTTACGCTCAAAACAATGGATGCGGATGATAGCGTCACTATTATTTTTAAGACCTCGACACGCGAAGCCCACAGCGGTGAGTAAACGCCGTGGAGTTGCGTGCCGGTTTCTTCAAGGTTACGGCTGACGGCTCTAGCAAGGTCCTCTTTAGTTTGGGGGTCGCTCATATGGGGACTAATTAGACCAAAAGGTCGGCTCAATTCCTAGCTCGTACATAGATTGAATGACTATGCAGATGTTATGACAGAGAACCTTACAAAGCGCCTCGTTGATCTGAGCAGGTTTGGTCTTGCTTCGCAGGGCGATACCAAACTTTGCTTTGATCATGTGGAACGTGGTTTCGACATTCGAGCGCTTGTGGTAGCTCTGCATGAACCGTTCGGAGTTGTAGTGGTACAGGTGAAACATAGATTTCCAAATGGCGGGACGACCAGCCCAACGGTTGTCGCGGGTACTGTTTGCCTTGAAGGGGATGTAGGGCTGTGCGTGGTGGTCTACAACGGTCTGCAAGTTCTTGGCAGACAGGTAAGCCTTATCTGCACTTACTTCCTGCATGGTGAAAGTCTTGGCAGTCGTTTCAACGAGCGGCCCAAACTTCGGGCTATCAGCTTCGAATCCGTCCGTCATTTCAACGGCGGTGATGATGTTCGTTTTGGTTCCGCACATGATGTGACACTTAATGAACTGTCTACGCTGAATCAGGTGCGGCTCTGTGTACTTCGCGTGCATCCATTGGACAAAGCGCGAAGTAGAGAAGCCGGAGGAATCAACCGCAAAGTCAGACTCAATAGCTTGCAGCGGCAAACTGCTTTGCTCAATCAGGGCTTTGAGAATCGGAGTAAGACCGGGATTCTCAAGGTAGCGGGAAATCGAATTGTAGTGGGGCGCTTTCGACAGATAGCCCTTGCTATGCGCGTCTTTGAGATCGCACGTAAAGCGGCGACCGGAGACAGTGGAGTAAACCTTAAACGCACTAGCAAACACCATATCAGCGAGCGGCAATCGCTTCCGGCCCATTGGCTGCGGCGCTTCTTCGATGCCTCTGCACAAGTCTGCGAGCAACGCGAGAAAGCGGTCCTTCTCGTGGGTCTGTGCCTCATTGTAGGCAGTCCATTCCTGCTTGTAGGTTTTCTTGACTGTTACGGTTTCGGTGTAGGTTTGAGTCTCACCATCATCTGTGTATTCCCGCTGAATGGTGTATTCAACGGCGAAGATGTGTTTGCAGGTAGCTTGACGGGCTTCAAAGTCTGGACAGGTGCATTGCTTGGCGTCGGAGTCGACTACATACTTGCCCTTGCCAGCTTGGGACGGAACGAGCCAAGTATTTCCTTCGCGCGTAAGTCTGGACTTAGCAGCTATTTCAAGCCCTTTTTGCTCTCTCGCCTCCATGACGTGTTTTCCTTTCTTGGAAGACACAGCCTTGGAAGGTATACTTTTGGTTGCTTAGACCCATACCGCTTCGGCTGTGTGTGGTTGAAAACTGGGGTGGAAGTTAGCGCTTCCACTCCGGTTGCATTATTGGCGGCGACGGTGGGATTCAAACCCACGGAACCGGAGGGTTCATCGGCTTTACAGGCCGTTCCATTAGATCACTCTGGCACGTCGCCGCTAATTCAAAAATCCTCAAGACTTCTTCTTCTTCGCTTCAAATTCCCGAATTCGTTTTCTAGCATCCGCTTGTTCGAGCGCTTCTTGCGCTTGTCGCAATTCTTTTGCCTCGCGCACACTCACCGACTTCTTTTGCTTGGCGAAGGGTGGATTGGTAAGCATGATTCCAGCCTCTTTCATGTGTTTATACCAAGCTGGCGTTTCTTTACCGCTTTGGCGTTGAGACGTGAGGATGGATCTAAGTTGGCTCGGAGCAGCCGGAATCACGTCGAGCGAGGGATCACCGTCGTACCAGTCTGGATTCGGCCCTATTGGGCTCCAGATATAGAGTCGCTTCCCCGCAATCTTCTTCGCCGTTCCATCAATCTCTCCCTGCCTTGCCATGCGCTCCAGCGTGAGGTTTACCGTTGCCATATCGTTCTGATATTGCTTGACGTTAAAGCCCATGGACTTCAGCCGATCTCGCACGTCAATAGCGCTCAGAGGCCGGTCAGCAGCTTTCATTACCACTCGGATGGCATCCGTCAGTCCCCACTCTTTAACACTATTGGTGAGCTTGGCTGCGCTATGGTCCTTCGGTATCTCTCCGGCCACTTCGTGAAGCTGCGCGATGTTTTGAGTCATCTCGGCGATTTCATGCTCAAGTTGAACTTGAGCGGCTTCATTCTCGGCGTGCCGGGCCATCTTCTTAGCCAATTCGGCCTGTGCTTGCTGCAAATGCTTAATCAGAAAGGTATTGTCCATGAGCAAGAAAACTTATATCACTAGTGATAAGCGAAGTCAACAAAAAGATAATAGCAAAGCCGTGGAAAGGCTGATCGCGAATAGTCACTCTGAGACGTGGCAAGCGGCCATCGACTTTGCCAGTCAAAAAATAGACCAATTGAAAACGTTGATTAAGATTTTCGGCGAGTACCGTGATACCGGGCATCCATTCCCCGGCGAGGCGAGACACACTCCCGCTCTACCGCCCGAAGGCAGTTTGTCGCACCGGGAAGGAAGCGGACCTACTTAACGAGTAAGCTGATGATCGTGAGTAATACAGTAACCGCCGCGCTTGACTGCGTTCCGCCGGATGCTGGCGCAGGGCTACATGTTGGTATCTCTCCGGCCAATGCCGGAACAGACAGAACGCATATAAGCGTGAGTGTTACTAAAAATCGCTTCATTGATAGTTCTCCTCTCTTGGGACTAAACCGATACAAAGTTTTTTACATCGAGACGAAAAGAACGGCAATGCAAGACGCCTTGCAAGGTGGGTGGCGGCAAACTAATATCCCGTTTGTTGTCCCTTTAAGTCCCACACCCACTCGAAAGGCTTTGTACCCAATGAAGATTGCCTCAACGAAGCTGGACACGGCGCACCTTCCAGCCAATGAAAGAGCTTTGCGTCTGTGTAGTCAGGCGTTAGAACTAAAAGATAGAGGTGACTATGGCGGCGCTCGCGAGGTGATGCGCCCGATCTGGCCGGAGTTTGGTAGACGACCTGATACTAACGGACTCACTCAGGACGTGGCTGCTGAAGTGCTGCTTTGTACGGGCATCTTGACTAGCTGGGCGGGCAGCGAAGATCAGATCAAAGAAGCGAACGATTGGGCCAGGGATTTACTTAACGAAAGCATACGCATCTATGAAGCGGCTGGCGACTTTAGAAAAGTTGCGCAAGCGCGGACGGAGATCGCGTACTGCTATTGGCGCTCCGGCTCGTTAGATGAAGCGCGGATCATGTTCCTTGAGGCATTGCAGAAATTAACGATTGAGGGAAACACAAAGGCCAACGCCCTGCTTGGATTGTCAGTCGTTGAATGGTCATCCTCTCGCTACGATGAAGCCCTAAGAATCCTCAGAGACAACGCGACGCTGTTTCGCAAGATTACCAACCACTATCTCAAGGGCTTCTACCACAATCAGCTTGCGATGATTCTCCGAAACCGAGGGACGGAGGAAAAGAGAACTGATTACTTCCAGCAAGCGATAAGGGAATACGAAGAGGCCGAAAGTGAATTCAAGCTCGCCCGGAATACATTGTTTCGTGCTGAGGTAAAGAACAATGTTGGATTTCTGCTGTACAAACTCTCACGCTTTCGGAACGCGCATCGGTATCTTAACGAAGCGCGGCGGTTGGCTGTAGTCGCTAAAAACAAAGTGGTCGTTGCGCAAATAGACGATACCAGAGCGCAGGTTCTCATCGCTGAAAAGAGATTCAAAGAAGCGTCAGTCGTGGCGCGTAACGCTACACAATCGTTTGAAAAGAGCGGGCATCAATGCTTGTTAGCCGATGCGCTCGTCAATCACGGCATCGCCTTAGCCAGACTTGGCAAAACTGAGCACGCGCAATTCATTCTTCAACAAGCTATCGAGGTTGCGCATCAAGTCAGCGCACTAAATAAAGCCGGTGGCGCGGCCCTGATTCTGATTGAGGAAATAGATCAGTTACCGCTTGAAGTTTTGCTGGCTGCCCATGACAACGCTTACGAATGGTTGGCGGATTCTCAGAGCGAGCGGTTGTCGCAGAGATTGATTCAGGCCGGGCGAAAAGTCATCGACAGATTGCGCGTTGAGGCAAAGTTGGATAGCACGCCAGACAGCCTTTTCAACAAGGGTTGCTCCTTGCCAGATGAACTACTGAAGTTTGAACGCGGCTTGATTAGTCAGGCGTTAGCACGATCTGGCGGAAGCCTGGTACATGCGGCTACGTGGCTCGGAATAGGCTACCAGCGGCTTGCTTATACTATCCAATCCAGACACAAAGATTTAATGAAGGAACGGACTCCGGTACGCCATCGGAGCAGGAAACGAGGGAGTGATTTATGAGTCAAGATTCGGACTTATGGGTCAAGAGCGACTTATGAGGCAAAGCCCAGCGATGCAGCGATGCAGCGATATAGGGATACAGCGATACAGCGATACAGCGAGACCACTTTGCACTAAGAGTCGGAAACCGAGGTACCTTATTGCGAGGATTCTGCTTGCTGGGCTGAGAGGGTCAGCGTAGCCTTCCGTCATGGGAAACAAGCAAAGATTCATCTGGATTTTGCTTAAGGAAATCCTGTTTCGTCCAGGGGTGCTCGCAGTGAGCATTACCTACTTTGTGCTGCAACTCGCGTTCAATTTTATTGCTTGGACAGTGTCACCAAAAGATCAAGCTCGATATCAACTCATTCAGGTGCTCACTTGGCGTGTCTGGATAGCGGTAACGCCCTTGCTCACTATCTTCCTAATTGTGCTGATAGTCCATGCTGCAGTCCAAGCCGTTGCGAAACGTGAGGCACAGAACCAAGGCGAGAGGGAGAAGCTACAAGCAAGAATTCATGGCCTTAAAGCAGAGAGAGACCAACTCAAGTTTCAACTAACCAAGGTACTAAAACCCGAAGATAGAAAACGACTACTCACGTTTCAGAAAGAAGGTGGCGAACTGAGCCGCTTCTGCCTAGGTGGCGGGCGAATAGGCATTGAGGAAAGCATCGACAAGTGGGAGAAGAAAACCGCAGACGCTCTTTTGGCAATCTTCGGCGAGGAACGCAGGGGCTTATTTCTGCACGCGCACATAGTACCCGTTCAAATGCACGGGCATCAGCCTTACATCATGGAGTTGGCGGGTCGGATGAACGCAAGGATGTCGGTACTTAATTCGATCATCAAGGAGGCTTCGAACTAGAAAAGGGATCTCACAAGATATGAGTTGGGCGTTGCTGGGGTACAGTGCCGTCCTTTTCTTTGCTATTGATTCTTGCGGCGGCGACGGATCGGAGTGCGTTCTTTCAGTAAACTCGGATGTCTTTTCTCCACCATGTAACAGAGCGCCTGATAGGACACGCCTAACAGCGACGCGGCATGAGTAACAGAACCATTTGCCTGGGCCAACGCTTGCTTGATTAAAGTGCCTTCATATTTCAGCATCATTGCTTGAAGATCGAACGGCTTAGTAAAAAGAATTTCGCTCGCCCTGTCTGTGCTCAGCTCCCCGCGCAAAGTCTGTGCTAGCTTTCCAGCCGCGTCACCTAATCGCAGTCGTATGTCTTGACGCTCGGAGCCTGCGAGCCATTCCCGCGCCTGCTGGTAAGCGGCCTGTAGAGTTAACGTATCAAGAGCGACTTCCTCAGTCAGTGAGAGCGCAGCAAGGCCGGCCACGTTGAGCGCATTAACTTGCAGAGCGGTTTGGATTGCTTGTTGAAAAATGAAGTGAGCGCGTTCGGTATGACCGGCCCGCGCCAAGGCGATCCCTTGCGTGATCAAAGCGTCGGCCATATCGCAATAGTGCTCGCTTTTCTCGAACGCGAAAACGGCTTGCCTCGCTGCTTTCTCAGCCTCCTTGAATTTTCCTTCAGCAATGAAAACTTGCGCCTTTGATTCATCGTAAATTCCGGTTCGCGCTCGGTCTTTGAACCTCATGGATAAACGGCGAGCTTCGTCCAGATATTGATGCGCCTCGTTGTAACGGCCAATGTTAAAGAGAGTCAGACCAACATTGTTCTTAACGTCCGCACGATAGACGTGATTGTGAGCGCGTTTGAATTCCTGATCCGCTTTCTGGAATTCGCTGATCGCCCGCATAATGTAATCGTCTCGCTTTTCTGACCTCCCAAGATTCCGAAGGATGATCGCCATCTCTTGATGATAGCCGCCTTTGACCGTGTGATGAGCGAGTCTCCCGAATATCGCCGCATTGTCCGTAAGAACTGCTAAAGCTTCACGGTAGCGAGCGGCTGAACATTCAATAGCCGACAATTTCAAAAGCGCCCGCGCCCTGGTATTTCCTGCGGTCGGCAGTTTCTCCAACGCCTCGCGCACCATGATCCGCGCTTCGTTCAACTGGCCTTGTCGCCAGTAGCAGAATGCGGTCTCTGTGCGAGCTGCTGCGGTCTTCATTACGTCACCGGCAGACTCGAAATAAGTTTGGCTTTCCGTTAGGAGATTCTTGGCCGTTTCTTGTGCGTCTTTAACGCGATGCTTGCTGCCGATCCATCCAGTCAAAATACCGGCAGTTAGAAAGACTTCAGCGGCAACGGAAGGATGCAACCCTTCGGTTTTAGGCTGTTCGCCAACTCCGGCCCACAAGCGGCGCATTGTTTCCTGAGCGCCCGCGTAATCCTCTCTGTCTTTTTGTTCCAAGGCTAACTGGCAGAGGCTCATGGCTTCTTCGTTGGTGATTGAGTGGGACGTGTGGAGATCCGGTAAGGTTATCTTCATCGGAACAAACCCCTTCGCGTGAGTTGAATGAAAGCTTGCGGACAGCGCGGATATTAGGCTCACCACACCGCGCCCTGCAAGAAGTTTGGGGAATACTCTATTCTGTTCTCACTGCAAAATGGCTTGCATACTCACTTCAAAGGAGAAACCCAACAATGAAACGATTTGCATTAGCAGTCGCGCTAGCGTGTGTTCTTTCCGGTTCGGCCTTGGCCGGTGATGCTCATAGCGTAGGCACACCAGCACCAGCGCCCGGCAATACACAAGGGCCAAGCATCACGACAACGGTGATTCTGACGATCCTTAGCCTCGTTAGCTAAGAACCGACTAGTTATCGTATGAAGTTGAACTGCAACCTTTCGCAGTGGGGCGGGAGTGTGTTTAGAAAAGGAAAAAGGGCGTCAACGTCCTCACCCGTCAACGCCCAACTCATACCTTTGTGAGATACGAGCCGCGCCGGTTGCAGTAGCAAGCTCTCATCCGGCGCGTTGGCAAATGACATTTAGCCATTCGCCCGATTGAGATAGAGCGAGTGGGCCTTTCAAAAAGTCAGCCATTCGGACTGAAGTTGCAGCGGATTAGGCCCGAAGGGCCGTTAGTTAATAGCCACGCCCGTGAGGGCTTGGGCTGAACCAGAATTAACACGGACCGCCGAAGGTGCGGCAGCGATCACGACAGTTGCGGAAATCTTCTAGTGTCGACTGTGGGGAACTGTCGCACCTTCGGCGCTCTATTTCGTGGACGGCCCGCTTCCCACGCCCTCACGGGCATGGCTATTAATTGTCAGCCCTTCGGGCCTGGGAAATGTCAAATCCCGACTTCTTGTGCAAAGCCGCCTGCCCAGCGAGCCAGCGAGGCGACTTATTGAGCAGGTTCAGCGTGGCGGATTCACAGAATCACGGCCTCATGGATTTGATAGTCAGGGGCCGGAAATTATCCGGTAGCGGCCCACCGTGCTCTCGCCGATGCTGCCAAAGTAGAGCGCGCCGTTGTGCTCGACGGCGTTGGCGATCTCAGCGTAGCAGTCCGCGGAGCCGTTCTGGAGGTTATTGATTGCGTGTCCGTTCGTATCGAGGCCGAGCACGAAGCTGTAGCGCTTCGGCGCCGGTTGCAGCAGCTTCGGCAAACGCGCCACCACTTTCCGGAGAAAGGGATGCGGCAGAAGTTTGTCGAGGCCCTCGTCGCGCGGCGTAACCAGGGCGAGCCAGAATTTGTCTTTCCTGTTTGAAGAAATTCCATCGGGAAAGCCCGGCAGGTTATCGATGAAGATGTCTGTCTGCCCCTGCTTCGCGCCTGCCAGCCAAACGCGATGCACGCGATAGGCGCCAGTCTCCACCACCAGCACGTACGTTTGATCGGGACTAATTGCGACACCGTTGGCAAAGCAGAGGTCACGCAACAACGTGCGCGTCGTCTTCGTCTTCGGATCGTAAGCGAAGAAGCGTCCATTGCCGCGATGCTCGAGTAAGTCGGCGGTGAAGTTAGTCAGCGGAAACTTGCTGGTCGCGTCGGTGAAATAAATTGTTCCGTCAGACGCGACGTCGAGGTCGTTCGTACAACCAAAGGGCACGCCATCCGCTGTGGTGGTCAGCACTGTAACCGTAGCATCGCGAGCGATCGACAACAGCCCCTTGATCGCATCAGCCACAATCAAATCGCCGTTCGGATCAAAAGCCAATCCAAGAGGACGGCCGCCCGTGTTAGCGAAGAGTTCAGGTTGGGTGCCGTCCGCTTGCAGACGCATGATGCGGCCATCGTCCAAGCCGGTGTAGATACGCCCCTCGGCATCGAGCGCGACATCTTCGGGACCGTAGCCGGCGCCCGCGTGAGGATTGCCGGTGCCTAAAGAGAGCCTTTCCGTGGTCGCAAGCTGCGAGTTTTGTTGATACTGACCGGTTAGCGGTGGGGCGATTGGCGGCGTCCAGGCGACTGGCGAAATCGGCACGGGCCACAAGAGGAAATAGAGAATTACGATCGCGAGCAGAAGTGCGATGAAGCGGATGAACCGCCTGGCTTTAGTCATTATTGTTTCGTCTTGTAGGACAGGCGCTCCTGCGTGCCCCACATAGTCTTGAATCAATCAAGGAAAGAATATTTTCCACTTGTCATTGGTGAATTCAACTTTCAAGTGCACAACGGAATTAGTTTTCGCTCCAGGGGGAGCGAGATGTTTATAGATAGGCTTCTAACTCGATAACTCGCGCTCCAGCGGAGCGCAATGTTTCCGTCACTGGTAGATGGTGACCAAACGATGTTTCGCTCCGCTGGAGCGAGGAAAAACTTTTAGCAATCGCGCTTTCTATAAACATCTCGCCCCTAATGGGGCGAAGAAACAACAATGTTCTGTTGCACCTTCCAAGTTGACTCCGAAAATTCTCATTTGTCATGGAAGCAGTTCTTCGGTCACAGAAAATGTTTCTCGGCGATGACAAATGGAAAATGAAAAATCAGAAATGGAAAATTTCTTCCGTCTTTCAACTAGCAGATTCCGCTCTCAGGACCGGCAGAAATGTCTGCCCTACCGTTCGCCGCGCGATTCTTCCACTTGGCTTTCAAGCGTAACGACTAACTGGCGCAGGCCGGGTTGGTCCATGGGCTCGATTAAGCGCAGCGCCTCATCGAGAACGCGGCGCTGGTGCTCCGGCCAGTTTGGTCCGCCGGCAACCGCGCCGAGCTTGCCCTGGTAGAACGCGCCACGCGGCGGTCGCACATTCGTAATCACTTCTTTATCGACCGCGAGCATCATCGTCGGAATGTTCACTGCTTCAAGCGCACGCGCCAGCAGCGCGATCGATTGATGACACAATCTCGATGCGGGGATCAGCAGCGCCGCCTGCACTTCGTAACGACGAACGCGCTCGATTAGCCGCGGCACCGTTTCGTCAACCAGCCTACCGGCATTTGGTATGAAGCCGCAGCAACTCCAAAAGACCGGATTGAGTTGTCCGATGATTCCGTTGCTTTCGAACTCCAAAAGCCGGGCGAGCGGCAATAACGAATTGCTGTCGCTCTCAACAGCCGCGGCGTCGTAACCTCGCGCGGAGAAACGCAAATCGTCGGCGTCTATCTGTGAAGGAATTTCACGAAAGCTGAAATCCCCTTCAGCCGCGCTGGTGTCGAATGGCGCGGTGCCGTCGATGTAGGCGCCGGCGGAAGAAATCAGCGCCAGATTGAGCATCGGCAGGGCCCGTCGAGCCGGAGCAAAGGGCGCGCGTTTATTAACCACCCAGGGATACGACTTCGGCAGCTCATCGCCGTTGCCGGCGTCGCCCGAGCGCTGCCAGCTCGCATAGTGCTCGCGCCACGCGTCAATGTTTTCGATTATTTCCAAGGTGCACAGCTCTCCGGTTGCGGATTTCAGATCGTCAACGGCTCGTCAGACAACTGGGATACTCAGCAAATTTCTTCTCGTCGATCTTAACGTTATGTTTGATTTCCTTGAAGTTGTACTCAATTCCAAAACCGCTGAAAACGTTCTCTCGTATTTTGAACGGCAACTTGACGCCGTCGACTTCCCGATAATCGTCAAAATAAGTATCGCCCGTTCGTAGCAGCAGTCCATCTTCCGCGTCGAAGTACCAATCCTCCCAATCCATATGGACTACGAAGACGTCTCTGGTCCCTAACTTCTCTTTGCGCGTGACAACAGCCGACGGGTAAAGCTCCTTGAGTTTCGCCTGCCGGTTGAAAACAGCAGAAGCTGCCGCTACTTTAAGGTTGAATCCGGTAAGTTTTATAAGTCCCCGAAGCGGGTCTTGCAACCACGCACGACTGCCGTCGAAAGTCTTTTGTAAAACCCCGATGCCGGGTGCATTGATTATCACACTCGATTTGTTTGGCGCCTGCTCCACGATTTCGATCGTGCCCCTGGTTGCGAGTGCGGCCAGCTCAACCGTTCCCGTCGAAACGCGGCTGGTGATTTTTTCAGTAGCAGCCCGGCCGCCGATTGCATTCAGATACTTGTCAAAAACAGCATCGGCTGTTGGGAGTCTAATAGACTTGAGAGAATCGACAATCACGTCGATGAGCGGCCGGGTCTCGGCAGCCGGGAACGGCACCACTTCCACCTTCTTTGTTTCGTCGTGAGCGTCAGGCTTCGAATCAAGAGGCGGGGAAGTAACAGTTACGTCGGCGATCAATTCCCGCGTCTTAAGGTTCCCGCGAATTTGCGCGCGCAAGAAACTCAGCGCCGAATTCAGTTGCGGATCGCCAGCAGAAAGCAAACTCCGGCGGCTAAGCTTGACGATTAAGTCAGGCTCGACACCTTTGCCTTCGAGGCGATTACCATTCATCGTTACAAAATTCGCGATCCCGTATTGAAAAATGGCGCCGGTAGGAAGCTCCTTAATCGCTGAAGGCAGCGTGTTGCCGGCGCTTCGTTCGCCGATGATGGTCGCGCGGCCTGACTCCTGCAAACCACCAGCAAACATTTCCGCGGCCGATTCGCTGGAGCCGTCGATCATTATTATTAGCGGCCCGGAATAAGGATTCGACTGCGGAGAGACAAATACGGGAATGCGCCCGTTCCGCAACTGCATGGTCCCCATTGGGGTTGGGTTTGTTTCCAACAGTCCCGTCAAGCCACCAATCATTCCCAGTAAGCCGCCGCGATTGCCACGCAAGTCAATAATAATTCCCGGCGCGTCTTTCATTGAACGCAGGGCGCGGCACAGCCTTTCCATCAACGTTGGCACGAAAGCATTGAAACGGATGTAACCAATACCGCCTGGCAATTGTTTCGCCTCGAACTCGGTGTACAGCGCCGGCAAATTACCAACTGGTTCTGACATCTCGCCTTTAAGACGTTCACGGCGCACGCTGATGGTTCGCAATCGTTGGCGATGGTCGAGGTAGCTAAGCTTTACGCGCGACATTTCATCGCCGTTTATGAATCCCGCCACCAAAAGCAGCGGCAGTTCCGGGCGGATACTGGCGCCCCAAAGCGGATTTTTTTCGATGGCGGAAATCAATGAATCCAATGATTGCCGGCCTACGCTTTTAATCACATAACCGGGACGAAGGCCGGCGCGCGCGGCAGCTGAACCAGGCTCGACGCGACTTACAACTGCTGAGCCGTCAATCACGCGCAGGTCGATTCCGATTCCCGTCAAAAGCCGATCGGTTAATTTGTAGCGAAGCTCATCCAGCGGTTCTTCCTCGTCTGCGTCCGCGTCTTCGCTATTAATGTCTGACCCATCATCCGTTTCCTTAGCCACGCGAACTTTCGGAATTGATTCTCTGGGGACTACGAGAAAATGCGATTGATGGAGTTCGTTCAGCATCTGCTGCAACAACTCGTGAAATTCCTGGTCGCTTTTAGCTCGAGCTACCCGGGGTTCATAAATCTTGCGCACGCCTAACCAGTCGACACCGCCAAACTTCGGATCGTAATAAAGATCATTCACCGTTTGCCACACAATTTGAAAAGACTCTTGCCGTTTGCCTAGATCCGATTGTGGTGCAGGAGACACTGAAGCTGCCGGCGAAGCTGACGGCTGTTGCGCGACCGTCGCTGCCCCCAGGATCGTGAGCAAGAGTAAGGCGAGCACCGGGGCGGAGCGGATTGTTGTTGCGAGGTATTTCATTCGGCAATGCTGCTGACAGGTTTAGGGCGAGACAGGATCATGAGCACGAGTACGACCAACGCCGCAATCATAGCTACGCTTAAAGGCGCTACAGAATAGCCGTGCAGAGCTGCAAAGGCGATGCGGTTTGGATCATTGAGCGCCACCTGATCGATTTGCCCGTGCATCGCTGCGCGTAAGCCGCGCATTCTGGCGGCGATAACCCATTCGCCGACGGCGGTGGAAACAGCGACGATGATCAGCAGCCCGTTGAGCATGATAAATGATGCGCGGCCATAATACTTCCTGACCAGATACGCAGTAACAAGCAAGAACAGGCTGACCAACAGCCCGCTCACATTTACGATGTAGAGTGTTCGCGTGACGATTGTGCCGGCGATCTCGCCGGCGTTTGGAAGATTGAAAGATCTCAACACTCCAAAGGCGCTCGGCGCCACTACGGCGCTGAAATAAACCGCGACTCCCAACCACGCAGCCAGTAACGCTACTCTTAGACTTATCACACGCAACGAATGCTCCTGGTTAGTCCATGAAACTAAGAGCGGGGCAAGCCCACCTTCCCGACCTGAGAGTTTGTGTTGATTGACTCTTGAATCCGCGATGAAGCCTTCATCTAATCAAACTGATTAATTTCAGCGAGCAGTCGAATTTTCGGAACACGAAAATTCGGCTGAGTTAACTCCCGCGGGTCCGGGACAGTCAGGAGCCATGAGAGCGCCGCATCGAGTTGTCCCTGGTACTCTTCAAGATCGAGCGACATGAATACTTTCGTTCCCAGTCGGCCAAACTTTTCCTTGGCTCGGGTGTACATTTGCCGCGCGGCGCCCGGCCGGCCAATCTCCAAATGATGAAACGCGACTGCTGATTGAATCATTGCCTGAAGAAATAATTTCTCCTGCGCGCCCACCTCGCCCATCCAACGTTCTTCCCAAACGTCGTGGGCCGCGTGAAACTCGCCGGCGTTATACAAATCAATCCCCGCGATGTATTCGACTGGATAAGCGGCGATGTGCGCATCGGTGTATGCCGGACGCTGTTCGCCACTTGCTCCAGCGACTTGGTGATTCATTTCCACGCTAGCGTTCTGCTTTTTTCAATGATGAACCACTATCTCCGCGTTGTTCGGATCATCTTTTCAAGGTTGGTGAAGACAATAGAGGCCAGTTCTTTGAGAGAGCCATAATATTGCACTCGCAGTGGAGCGATATCAAAATGAAGAATAGTTCCTTCCTTTGCGATTAACAGCAGCTCTGAGCCTTCATTTCCAATACCATGAGCGTAACCCAGTTCATAGTAGACATTGGGACGCTCGTGACTAAGATCGCAGATTATGAATTCCGCATCCTCTATTAACTCCGTAATCTCCCGTAGAACAAATCCTGAACCTACGTTTTCATCGGCCCTTTTCGCAGTAAGGCCGAGCTTGAAACATTCTGCTTTGATCGTTGAATAGATTTCAGTCATCTCGTCACCTTGGAAAGGCATTATCACAAACACTAGATTGGGCTGGAATTCACCCGCATCATTTGGATCATAGTTAGGTCGTCCAAACTCGCGATCCATGAATGTGTGCTGCCTGCCCATGTCGACTTCTCATTTTCCCCTTCCGCGTACCGGCATTGAACCTAACGAGCATTCAACCGCGACGCGATCACTTTTGCGGCGGTAGCGCCCGCCCCCACAGCGCCGCTGATTGTCGGCGCGAGCGGGTTCGAAACATCACCGATTGCAAACACATTCGTCAAGCTCGTTTCCTGTTGGCCGTTGATAACAACGTAACCGTGCTCATCCACTTGTAGTTGCTCGCGGAAAAGTTCGGTGGCCGGCTCAACGCCAATGCGAATCAGCACGCCCTGCACTGCCATCTGAAAAGGCTTCAACGCTTCTTTACGGAGAATCTCCACCGCCTCCACCGAGTCGCTGCCCAAGATTCTGGTGACAACCGACTCGGGAAAAACGGTTATGCAATGATGTCCCTGCAACTGTTGCGCAAAGGCTGGTCGCGCCTTCAACGATCTACGACGATTGACGAGGGTAACAGTTGGACAAACCTCGGCTAACAGCAACGCGTTTTCAACCGCTGCATCGCCGCCGCCGATTATGCAAACGTCTTTGCCGGAGATTTTCTCGCGGTCACGGTTGGCCGATTCAAGCAGGCCGCGCCCGGCGAACTCGCTCTCCCCGGGAATCCCCAGCTGCCGGCGGCGCACGCCCGTGGCGATTACGATAGCGATGGATTGCAGTTGCTCGCCACTACGCAGACGAATTGTCTTGGCGTTCAGGTTCAGACTATCGATTTCAACGCCAGTCCACAGATCAAATTCAGCGGTACTGATGTTTGCCGAAAAGCTATCCAGAAACTCACGGCCATTCGCCGCACAAATGCCGGGATAGTTTTCTATCGTCCCATAAATTGAATGGAGTTGGCCGCCGGTTTGGTCGCGCTGCTCGAGTACGAGCGTGTCGAGCCCCAGCTCGTCGCACCACAGCGCTGCAGAGAGGCCAGCCGGCCCCGCGCCGATGATTATCACGTCATGCATTAAACGCTCTGCAGTGTCGATGTCAGATTTCAGATTTCAGTGCGCGGCAAGGGTTGCTTCCGCCGAGGCTGACGTCAGCGGTGTGCTGAATATTCCCGCGACTTCATCCGGCGCGAGCGTTGAAGCCGCAAGCGTGCCGTCCTCGCCCAGAAACTTTATCGCCGAGGTCATTTCGGTGTTGTCTGATTTCCAAACCCCTGCGCCGTTACGTTCACGTCGATTCAACTCCGCTAACAACGGCGACAAGTCGCGACGCGCAATTTGCGGCCGCACGATTGTTTCCGCCCAGGAGTAATACGGGTAATCAACGCGGTAGCTCCAGCCGGAGTGTAGCGGCGTGGTGATCACAAACAGACGGCCTTTCGCGTAATGCGAAATCGCCGTGTAGGGCGCCGCGTGGCGCGTCGGGTTGAAACCGGAGGGACTGAAGATATCCGGCGCCAGGGTGACCAGTGAAACGTCGCCAAACTCGGTCGCCGTAGACGCTCCGCGCTCGAAGCTCTCCAGCGCCTTCGCAATTTTCTCCCAGGCGTCTCGCCACAAAGGCTCATATTCATCCGTCCGCAGGAGCACGCGTTCCACCTCGGGCAGCACAACTTCATAAGCCTTCGCATCGTCGACGGCAATGCCCGCGAGTTGGCGCGCTAACGGCGAGCCTGCGTCGTCATCCGGATTAGGTTGATCGGAACCCTGAATCGCGATGCTCGCGCGCACGGCGGCTTCATTCGTGAACTCGGAAAAGTCTCCGGCCTCGGCGGCGGGAATTAGTTTGTCTCTCAAGTCCAGCGCGCGCTCGCCGGTGAGCACGGTCCAAACTGAAAGCACGCCGTCAGTATCGAAATGGTTGTTGGTGACTAATTCGATACCGCGCGTCAGTTCGCGGCGATTGGGAGCGGCGACGAGATTTAAGGCGATCTCGGTCGAGGTGTCGGCTTTGAGCTCCGCGGGCGTTAGATTTCCTTGCCAGTGAGAAAAATGAACGCTGTTTGAAACGGTGCCATCAACGGAGAGCTTTGGAACGTCGTCGAGGCCGGGGTGATAAAACTCAAAACGCATGGGGGAACTCCTTTCGCGTGGTGCCGTAGTTAACAGTCTAGCTGATGTTCGTATTGAATCAGAAACTATGCAGTGGTGTTTACAACTTCTGTGCGTTCTTTGTGTACTCTGTGTCTCTGTGGTGGACGTTACTGGGAATCACCACAGAGACACAGAGGACACAGAGGTGCACAGAGAAGAACGTGGAGTGATGCTTCAAAAGCCGCTGCTTGTTCGCCATCGAGCGGGCGGCTAAAATCGTCATCAAATCAAACTTCAGCCAGGAGCAATCATGAACGGAACTCAACCGATCCGCGAAATCACGGCGACCGAACTCAAGCAGCGCATAGATAATGGCGACGACCTCCAAATCGTGGACGTGCGCGAAGACAATGAAGTCGCCATCGCGAAGATTCCCAACACAATTCATATCCCGCTGGGCCAGGTCATCAATCGCATGTCGGAAATCGATCCGGCGCGCGAGACGGTCGTGCATTGCAAGATGGGCGGACGCAGCGCGCGGGCCATCGATGCTTTGCAGCGCTCGGGATTCACCGGCAGCTTACTGAATCTCGCCGGCGGCATCACTGCCTGGTCGAATGAGGTCGATCCAAGCGTACCGAAATACTGAGGAGTGAGCAGTGAGCGGTGAGCGGTAGACAGTAGACAGTAGACACTAGACACTAGACAGTAGAAAAGCCATCGTTTCTGCCTTCTGCCTTCTGCCTTCTGCCTTCTGCCTTCTGCCTTCTGCCTTCTGCCTTCTGCCTTGTGCTTTTTTCCGTCCAGCCGCGCTTGCCTCGCGTCTAAGCTTTCAGCAAGCGGGTTCCCGAAGCCGCAAATCCAAACTTCTCCCTGAGCGCATTCAACTGCGTGTCCGGGTGAAGTGTGTCTCTCCTCCGAACTTCGGAAACATCCGGGGCTGTATTGCAGAAGCCCGACCGTCAGGGAGGGCCCAACAGGAAAACTAAACTACGGAGGAACCAGATGAAGAGACAAATATTTCAAAGCTTGTGTGTTGTTGCGATCTCGCTTGGCGGACTGTCGGCGGTTGCGTTCGCGCAGGAGTCGAACCGTTGCCGCTTTGACCCGGCCGAATGTCGCGAACTGCGATCCGATCGCCGGGAAATTCGTGCGGACAGAAAAGAGATTCGCGGAGACGGTCGTGAGATTCGACAGGACCAGCGCGAAACGCGTTCTGATGTGCGCGAGCTTCGCGAGGATCGTCGTGAGGGAGCTTCGCAACAGGAGCTACGCGCCGATCGCCGCGAGATTAGAGGTGACGTGCGCGAGGTGCGCGGCGACCATCATGAGATCCGGCAGGACCGGCGCGACCTACGCGGAGACATTCGTGATTTTCGGCATGACAGGCGCGACGCGCGCAGAAATTAAGGCATAGGGGGAACAGGGTAAGAGGGAAGAAGGGGAAAGGGAAAAAGGTTCAGGTGGCCTGCCGTTCGTTTTCCCCTATTCCCCCTTCACCACTTTCTCCTTTTCCTTGGTGATACCTTCGAGCTTGATGCAGGGGCTCATGGAAGTAATCTGCATACCCTCGATTACTTCCAGGCGGCAGGCGAGCGCGGGCTTGTCCGTCGTTTGCGATTCGCCGTTCGTCTGATACCAAACCTGGCAATTGGTACACTCACCATTCCAACAAAAATCTCCGTACGAAATTGTTTTCAACGATAGGAACTGAAAACATCTCAGGAGCCGGTTCTTCTCGGGAACCTCCACGCGCGTGCCGAGGATTTCGATTGTTACCAGACGCTCAAAAGGGTCGAGCAGATCTGTTTTGATCGGTGGAGGCTGAACCGGCTGGCAGGTCTGCTCGCTCATGGGCGAAAGTATACACAAAATCAGAACCGTGAGCGGTAGCGACCGGATCAAGGCGATATCCGGATCTAACGTCCCGTTCGCGACCCGGTCGCTACGGCTCCCGGTTCTGACTTTGTTTAGCGCCGAGAGGCGCGCGTAGGATGTACAGCGGCTAGAAGGAAGTTAACGCATGGGCAAGCACCTGGTGTTTATTTATGGCTCGTTAAGGCGAGGTAGTGATCGGGCGATGTCCATCACATTCCCCGACGCGCGCTTCATTGCCGAGGCTACAGTTCACGGCAGTCTCTACGACTTCGGCCCTTACCCGGGCTTGATAATTGATGGATCCAACTCAATTGTTACCGGCGAGGCCTATGAAGTTGATGACCAACTTCTGAAAGAGCTGGACGATTTCGAAATGTCGAGCAACTATCATCGCAAACCGGTTGAGATTTGTTTTGCCGCCGAAACGAGAACCGGTTGGACTTATGAACCGAATCCGGAGTTCTATTCGCTTGTGACACCGATCGCTTCGGGAGATTGGATCGAGCATTGCCAAACGAAGAAAGATCCGGGGCAGTAGCCCGACCATCAGGGATGGCTTGGATCGAAAACGAGGAAGCCCTCCCTCACGGTCGGGCTACTGCCCCGTTTCGCATCTACGCGCCGCATTGCTAAAATAAACGCGCTCGGGGGGTGAATTAATTGGCAGTTGTTATTTATACGAAACCTGGTTGTCCTTATTGTCAGCAGGCCCGCGATCATTACAATTCGCTGGGCATTCCGTTCATTGACTACGACGCGCAAAACGATCGCGCCCGTCGCGCCGAGATGTTTAAGTTTTCCGCCGGCGATCCGACCGTGCCCTGCATTGTTGAGAACGGCAAATACAAAGGCTCCGGCTGGGGCGACCCGCCGCGCGGTTGAACGGTGCACGACTAAAACGGCCGGGCGCCGTTAAGCAAAACTAATTCGTCTCCCTCCCATAAAAGCAGCTCCGCATAATTCTAAACAGAGGCCCCATTATGAAGAGAAAAGAAACTGCGCCTTCGCGCCTGATGATAATTTGCTCGATCATCATCGCGTTTACTGCCGTTGCTATCGCGCAATCCAACTCCGACTCGAATACGCTTCGACCACCTATGACTGAAAAGAAGACCAAGACCACCAAGATTCATGACTACACGATGACCGACAACTATTTCTGGCTGCGTGAGAAATCAAATCCGGAAGTGATCAAGCATCTGGAAGCAGAGAACGCTTACACCGACGCCGTGATGAAACCCACCGCCGCGCTGCAGGACAAGCTTTACAAAGAGATGGTGGGCCACATCAAAGAAACCGACATCACGGTCCCCTATCGTTGGGGTAACTACTACTACTATTCGCGCACAGAGCAGGGTAAGCAGTATCCCATCAGCTGCCGCAAGAAGGGCAGCCTCGACGCCAAAGAAGAAGTAGTGCTTGACCAGAACGAGATGGCGAAGGGTCTGAAGTTTTTCAGCGTCGGCGCCTTCGTTCCCAGCGACGACGGCAACCTGCTGGCCTACTCAACCGACACCACCGGTTACCGCCAATACAAACTTCAGATCAAGGACCTGCGCAACGGCCAGACGCTGCCAGAAGTTTTTGAACGCGCCGGGAATGTCGCCTGGGCGACTGACAACAAAACCATCTTCTTCACGACCGAGGACGCCGTCACTAAGCGATCAGACAAGTTTTTCCGCCACGTGCTCGGCAGTGACAAAACGGATCTGGTGTTTGAAGAGAAGGACGAGCTTTTCGATATCGGAACAGCACGCACGCGCGACAAGGCCGTGATTCTGCTCGGCTCGGAAAGTAAAACTTCAACCGAATGGCGCTACCTGCCGGCAAACAATCCGGCGGCGGAATTGAAAATCATCAGCCCGCGTGAAGCGGATCATGAATACAACGTCGATCACCGCGGCGATCTTTTTTACATTCGCAGCAACAAGGGCGCGAAGAACTTTCGCGTCGTTACCGCGCCCGAAGCAAATCCGGGACAGGCGAATTGGAAGGAAATCATCGCGCACCGGCCTGACGTGAAAGTTGAAGACATCGATCTGTTTGCGGATCACCTGGTTTTGTCAGAGTGGGAAAAAGGTTTGCAGAAGCTCGAGTTCATGAGCTTTCAAAACAAGAAACTGCGGACGGTAAGTTTTCCTGAGCCAGTTTATGCGGCTTCGCTGGCGCAGAATCGCGAATATGACACGCCCGTGATTCGTTACAACTACCAGTCGCTGGTGACGCCGAGTTCCGTATTTGATTACGACATGAACACCGGCAAGGCGACGTTGTTGAAAGAAACGGAAGTGCCGGGCGGATTCAGCAAAACCAACTACAAGTCAGAGCGCTTGTTTGCCACCGCCACCGATGGCACCAAAATTCCGCTTTCGGTGGTCTATCGCAACGGCACGAAGCTCGACGGCTCGGCGCCACTGCTGCTCTACGGCTACGGCTCGTACGGGATTTCAATTGCGCCCACATTTAGCTCGAACCGCTTGAGTCTGCTTGATCGCGGCGTGGTTTACGTGATCGCGCATATTCGCGGCGGCGGCGAGTTGGGAGAGGAATGGCGCGAAGCCGGACGCATGATGAAGAAGATGAATACGTTTACCGACTTCATCGACAGCGCCGATTTCTTAGTGAAGAACAAATACACCTCGAGCGATCGGCTCGTGATCCAGGGCGGCAGCGCCGGTGGATTGTTGATGGGCGCAGTTGCCAACATGCGTCCCGATTTGTTCAAGGCGGTAGTGGCCCAGGTGCCTTTTGTCGATGTGCTCAACACCATGCTCGACGCTTCGCTGCCGTTGACCACCAGCGAATACATCGAGTGGGGCAATCCCAACGAGAAGGCGGCGTACGATTACATGAAGCAGTATTCGCCGTACGACAACGTGGCCGCGAAGAACTATCCGTCGATGCTGGTAAAGGTTTCGCTCAACGACAGCCAGGTGCCTTACTGGGAAGGCGCGAAGCTGGTGGCGCGTTTGCGCGATCTGAAGACTGACAACAATCCGCTTTTGCTGAAAGTGAATATGGGCGCCGGCCACGGCGGCTCGTCCGGTCGTTACGACTTCCTGCACGACGTGGCGTTTGACTACGCGTACATGCTTTGGCAGATGGGGATTGCGAATTGAGGGGGAGTTAGCCGCGGATTTTCGCGGATGGAACGCGATCTGAAAGAGCAATAAGGGGTTTAGTAATTCAACCTCACTGCCGGTTTTTTAGATCCGTGTTTAATCCGCGCAAATCCGCGGCTAATTTTCCTGCGGCTTTTGCAGCAGCGCCTGCGCTACGAGCAGCCTAAACATCAAGCGCAGCTCATTGCGTTCAAAACGATCTGCGGCTGCCCGGGTGCGATCGAAGTCAGCGTTGGCCAGCGCGACGACGCCCTTGCCGTATTTGAAAACCGCGAACTCCACCGGCATCACTCCACTGTTCTGCATCTTGATCTCGCCTTTTTTAATTGCACCGCTTTTCCAAAGCTTGTCTAACAGGATCAGCCTGGCTATTTGCTCATTAGCGCGGTCGATAGTGCGTTCGATTATAACGAAAGCCTTTGCCGGTTCCACCAGAGCGTAAGCGCCGACCAGCGAGAGCAAAGCGTTTGTTTGCGTCTCGCTGTTCAGATCCGTCTTGATCATCGTTTGCGCTTCGTCGAGCAGCTTTACCGCTTCGTCGTGATCGCCTTTCTTTTCGAGCGCCAGCGCCATCATGGTCATCGCCCGCGCACGTTCTTCTTTGCGCCCGATCTTCGGCAAAAGCTTCTGCAAGCTTTCAGAGTCGCCGCTGTAAGCAGCGCCGTCGATTTCTTCAGTGTCCAGGGCGTCGCGCAGGCTCTTACGCTGCGACTCCTCTACTTCACGGTTAATAAACTCGCGAAGCGCATCCGCTCGGCCGCGCGTCACTGCTATTGCCACAGCTTGTTGCTGCATCGACTGCCGTTCACGGTCGCCTGCCGTGTTAGCGAGCTTTAGAATCTCCTCAGGCGTGCCATTGCGCACGAGCGAGTAATATTCGTGCGAAAGCCGCTGTTCCTTGTTTAGAGTTTGGTTAAAGCTGGCAATCTTTCTTTGCAGCAGCGCGACCCGCTCGGGAGCAAACTCCTGAATCTCCGGCATCACGTCGTCGAGGTCGTACAGCAGATCCGTTTTGGCGGAACCAGTGAGCGCGGCATTCGTGATCATGTCCACCAGGTCGCGCTTTTGATCCTTGTCGAGCTTGAGTGGCCGCCAGCCTCCGGGAAGCTTTTCCGGCGCCACGGTGGGTTCGCGGCTGATATTCAAAAGCGAGACCGCGATGCTACCACCGGCCGGATCGGCGGCAAGATTTCTGGCGCGCAATTTATCAATGACATCGCCCGCAAACTTCGAAGCCACCTCGCCGTCTTTCTGGTTCAGTTTGTAAAGCAACTCCAGGGCTCGAAACGAAAGGCCCTTCGACAGACTCTCGCGAGCGATTTGCAGAGCCCTCTGTGGGTCGTGCGCGGCGCCTTCCGCCGCAATCTGTTGCTCGAGAGTTACATCATCAGGAATTCCAAAGCCGCGCGCTGATTCATTAGCGGGAATTACCAATTGCAGCCGCGAGCTGCGCAGCAGTTCGAGCGCGAGTTGCGGATCTCGACGCGCCACGCGGGTTAACAATTCCTGCTTCAGTGCGGACAGGGCGTAGTAGAGCGCTTGAGCTTCTTCTCTGTTCTGCGGCGCCGGTTTCGCGGATTTGTCTTCTGCACGCGGAGGAGGAACCATCAACATCAACGTGTTTGAAGCGTCCCAGAAAAGACTGCGCGCGCGCGGCTGATCGTGGTCCCAGAGCAGTTCAGCGGCCGCGGCCAGGAGGTAGACACGGTTCTCAGGTAACTTAAGACTGAGCGCGCCGGCAGCGATCTCTTCGACGAGCCCATAAGCCTTTTTCTCGAGTTGCTGCTTGCGTTCCGCTTCCTTTTCCTGCTTTTCCTTTTCGGTGAGCTGGGCGTTGGCAGTCGGAAACGCTGTGAACGTTACAACGACGCAAAGCAGAGAAGTCGAGATTAAGGCTTTGATTGTCATGGCGTGGCCGGGAGAGACGGGAAAATCAGGATAAAGATAGACTCAACTGTGCCTGAAGACAACGTTTACTGG
>Ga0207681_10000424_pt1 | contig 29435 bp, 31 predicted proteins | sample KBSS53metaG_FD_184324 | JGI IMG/M metagenome (GOLD analysis project Ga0207681, IMG submission 184324) | Switchgrass rhizosphere microbial communities from Kellogg Biological Station, Michigan, USA - KBS S5-3 metaG (SPAdes) (version 2) | ecosystem: Host-associated > Plants > Roots > Rhizosphere... | reverse complement strand
GCGGTCCGTTCAGGGAACGTCGACTCTCCCCATCCGCGCGACGATCGTCGCGGCCCGGCCGACGACATAAGCCGAGCCGGGGCGCTTCTCGAAGCGCTTCGGCGCCGGCAGCATGACGGCGAGCTGAGCCGCCTGTTGGGCACCCACTGCGGCGGCGCCGACGCCGAAATAGCGTTGCGCCGCCGCCGTCGCGCCGAACACGCCTTCGCCCCACTCGACCTCGTTGAGGTAGATCTCGAGGATGCGTCGCTTGCCGAGGATCGCCTCGAGCTCCCAGGAGAGGACCAGCTCCTGCGCCTTGCGCAGGAAATTGCGCTCGCCGCTGAGGAAAAGGTTCTTCGCCAGCTGCTGCGTGATGGTCGAGCCGCCGACGACCTTCGGCGCGCGCGGCGTCGCTGCGGCTTTCGCTCCCGGCTTCGCGTCGTGTCGCTGCGCCCGCTGCGCTGCCTGCTCGGCGATCTGGTCAGCGCGCTCGTTTCGTTCCCACGCCTTCTCGAGCGCGTCCCACTCGACGCCGCTGTGCTCGGTGAAGCCGCTGTCCTCGGCGGCGATGACGGCGCGCTTGAGGTTGGCGGAGATCGCCGGATAGTCGGTCCACTGCTGATGCCAGCCGTGCGGTCGGCCATCGAGGGCGAGTCGCCACGCCTCGGAGCGCTGGAACGTCGTCGACTGCGGGTCGACGATCGCCATCACCGCGATGCGCGCCAGGAACCAGAGCTGCAGCGCGACGAAGGAGACGACGACGAGCAGCGCCCAACGTCGCACGCTGCGACCGCGCGATGTCGTCACGCCAGCCCGCGACGCTGCATCACGCCGACGCGATCCTCGCGCGCAGCGCGCGCAGCACCGGCGCCGTCTCGGGCTCGACGCCGCGCCAGAGGAGGAACGCCTCGGCCGCCTGCTCGACCAGCATGCCGAGCCCGTCGCGGCCGCTCGCCCCGTTCGATTCGGCCCAGGCGACGAAGGCCGCAGCCGCCGGTCCGTACATCATGTCGATGGCGAGGCCGCCGCGCCGCAACACGCTCGGCGCGACCGGCACCGCAGCGCCGGCGACGCTCGTCGCCGTCGCGTTGACGACGATGTCGAAAGCCTCGCCGCAGCGGTCGAGCGGCGCGGCGACGACGCGCGCCCGTGCGCTGGCGTCGAGCGCGTCGGCGTGGCGATCGACGAGCGCGCGCGCCTTGTCGACGCTGCGGTTGGCGACGACGACCTCGCTCGCGCCGCTCGCGAGCAGCGGGCCGAGCGCACCGGCGGCCCCGCCGCCGGCGCCGATCAGCAGGATTCGAGCGCCGCGGAGGGCGACGCCGGCGTTGCGCTCGATGTCGCGCACCAGGCCGGCGCCGTCGGTGTTGTCGCCGAGCCAGCCGTCGGCGTCGAAGCGCAGCGTGTTGCAGGCGGCGGCGATGCGGGCCCGCGGCGTCGCCTTCGCGACCCGCTCGAACGCTTCGAACTTGAACGGCATCGTCACGTTGCAGCCGCTCGCGCCGCCGGCGGCGAACTCGCGAACGGCCGCCGTGAAGCCGTCGAGCGGGCAGAGCAGCCGCTCGTAGACGACCGGCTCGCCGGTCTGGGCAGCGAACGCGGCGTGGATGAACGGGGACTGGCTGTGCGCGACCGGATGGCCGACCACTGCATAGCGGCTCATGGCGGTGCTCACCGAAGGCTCGCGATCGCGCTCACGGCGTTTGCGCTCGCGTCTTCATCGCCCGCTCAGCGTCGTTTCGAGCCCCTCCTCGCGCGTGAAGCGAAAGCGCGAGGGGATCGCGAGCTGGTCGGCCTGCTTGCGCATCGCCGGCGTGAAGCGGCCGTAGGGCGAGGCGGCGTGGACGATCGCGACGGCGCGCCGGTCGAGCACCTTGTTGCCCGAGCCGCGAACGATCTCGGTGTCGAGGACGCGACCCTCGGCGTCGACGCTGATGACCATGGTCAGCTCGCCGTAGAGCTTCTTGCCCTGGTTCTCGGGGAAGTTGCGCGTGCCTCGGTCCTCTATCTTCCTGCGCAGGTGGTCGTAGTAGAGCGCGTAGACCTCCTCGCGCGTCGCCGGGCTGATGTAGCGCTTCTTCGGCCGCGCGTTCTCCTGGTTGATGCGCTTCTCGATCTCGGCGAGCATCTCGACGAGCTGGCGGCGCCGCTCCTCCTGCTCGCGCTCGTCGGGCGTCCCCTGCTCGCGCAGCGGGTCGCTCGGCGGCAGCAGCGCCAGCTCGCGCCGCACTTGCAGGAGCAGCTGCTGCTGCGTCTGCTGCAGCTGCTCGATCTGCTTTCTCGTCTCCTCGTTGGCGTCGCCGATCTCGGTCAGCGCCGACGGCGGCAGCGGCGAGGTGGCGCGGCCGGCCGCGGCCTCGCCGCCGCCGGCCAGGCTCGCCTGCGCGATCGCCTGGGCCTTGTCCGGCGCCTCGTTCGAGCGCGAATTGACGAGGACGACCTCGAGCGGCGAATCCTCGAACATCCGGTTGAAGCCCTCGGGGTCGACGAAGCGGACCCCGAGCAGCGCGCCGTGGACGGCGACCGAGACGCCGAGCGCAACCTGCAGCGTCGAGAACCGGGTCGGAAGCGCCAGTCTCACGCAGGCGCGGCGGCGATCGGGTCGGGCTCGACTCCCGCTTCCTCGGGCGCGACATCGATGGCGATCGCGAGCGGGCCGGCGCTCTCGCCTTCGTCCTCGTCCGCCGCAGCCGCGGCGTCATCGCCGCTTCCAGCCGGCGCCGCGTCGAGGCGCGCGATCACCGACGCCGCGACGTCGAGCGTCAGCAGGTCGATCGCGCCGATGCGGACGCGAACGCCGGTACCCCGGCCGAGTTGCTCCGCGCCGACGGCGCGAAAGACCAGCGGCAGCGTGTCGGCGCGCACCAGCCCGTCCTTCATCACCACGGCGTCGAGTTCGTGAAGGTCGTTCTGCATCAGGTAGCGCAGCGACCAGTAGCGCTCGACCTGCGACTGGAACGCGTTGTAGGCGCCGTACGAGGCGTCGAAGTCAGCGATCGTCGCGAGCAGCTGGACGTCCTTCGGCTTGAACGGCGCGATCAGCGCGGCGCTGCGGCCCGCCCGTGCGCAGGCGACGATCTGCCACTGGTTGACGAGGTCGACGTAGCGCCGCAAGGGCGACGTCGACCATGCGTACGAGGCGACGCCGATGCCGGCGTGCGGCCCCGGCTGCGTGCTCATTCGCACCTTCACACCCGGCGCCAGGCTCGCCTGGCTGCGGTAGATGCCGGGCACGCCGCAGGCGGCGAGCCAGCTCCCCCACGTGCTGTTGGCGAGGATCATCGCCTCGGCGACGATCAGATCGAGCGGCGAGCCGCGCCTGCGCGGAACGATCTCGACGCGCTCGTCGCCGAAGATCGCGCGACCGGGGACGAGGTCGAGCCTGAAGCTGTAGTCGGGGCGGTTGAAGTTCTCGGGCTTGCCGCGCACCTTCTCGCGGCCCGCCTTCAGGTGCTGCGCCAGCCCATGCAGGAAAGTGAGCTCGGCGGCGAACGGAAGCGTTGGCGGCAGTCCGGCGGCGAGCGTTTCCTCGCTGATCTCGTCCTCGAGGACGTCGTGGCGCAGGTTGGCGGCGATGCGCACGCGCTCGAGGCGGGTCTCGCTCGCCAGGATCGCGAGGCTCGTTTCGTCGATCGTCAGATAGAGCGAAACGACCGCGGCGTCGCGGCCCTCGGCGAGCGTGAACGCGTCGACGACGGCGTCGGGCAGCATCGTCAGCTTGTGGCCGGGGATGTAGACCGTCGAGAGGCGGTCGCGAGCGATCTGCGCCACCGCCGAGCCCGGCTCGACCGCGAGCGCCGGCGCGGCGATGTGGATGCCGAGCGTGACCTGGCCGCTGCCGAGGCCCTGGACCGAGAGCGCGTCGTCGATCTCGGTCGTCGCCGAATCGTCGATCGAAAACGCGGCCGCGGGCGAGAGCGCGAGCTTCTCGCCGACGCTCGGCACCGGGGCGTCGCCGAAGCCGACGCCCTTCGGAAACTCCTCGAACAGGAAGCGGCGCCAGTGGAATTCGTACGGCGAGTCGATCGCGCCGGCCGCCTTGAGCAGCTCGAGCGGCGGCCGGCCGGAACGCCGCGACGCCTCGACGACGGCCTTGTACTCGGGCGCGTTCTTGTCGGGCTTGAACAGGATGCGATAGAGCTGGTCGCGGATCGGTGCCGGGCACGTTCCCGCCACGAGCTCGGCCGCCCAGGCGTCGACCTGCAGCGCGACCTGGCGCTTCCTCTCGATGCCGAGCAGCGCCGCCTTGACGATCTCTTCGGGCGCCTTGCGAAAGCGGCCTTTGCCGAGGCGGCGGAAGTAGTGCGGCGCGCCGAACAGCCCGAGCAAGGCGGCCGCTTCCTGCGTCACGTCGGCCTTGGCGCCGAAGTAGTCGCGCGCCAGCTCGGCGAAGGCGAACTCGCCTTCGGGCGCGAACTCCCACGCCAGGTCGAGGTCGATCTCGCGCGCGATCTGCTCGGCCGCGCCGAGCAGCGCCTCGGGCTCGGGGGCGGCGAAGCGCAACAGGACGTTGGCGGCCTTGACCTTGCTGCGCTTGCCGGAAGCGAGCTCGATCTGCAGCGAGGCGTCGGTCTCGCTCATCACCCGGCCGGCGTGGAACTTGCCGCCGTCTTCGAAGAGGGCATTCATGGGGCGCCGATTGTCGCCTGAGGACCCCAGGCCGGCGCCCGGCGCGGCCGGCGCCGGATGCGCATTTTCAGTAGGTTCGACCGCTCTTGTAGCGCCCGGAGGTGCGCGGCGCCAGTGTCGCGCTGCGCTCGATCGCCGCGAAGCTGCCGGCGGCGTGGGCGTGGCAGATCGCCAGCCCGAGCGCGTCGGCCGCGTCGGCGCCCGGCAGCCCGGGCAGGTCGAGCAGGCGCATCACCATCTGTTGCACTTGTTCCTTCTTCGCCTGGCCATGGCCGACGATCGCACGCTTCATCTGCAGCGCGGTGTACTCGGCGACGGTCAGCTCGTTCGCGACCAGCGCCGACAGCGCGGCGCCGCGCGCCTGGCCGAGCAGGAGCGTCGCCTGCGGATTGACGTTGACGAAGACGATCTCGACCGAGGCGCAGGTCGGCGCGTAGCGCGCCGCGATCTCGCGCACGCCGTCGAAGATGACCTTGAGCCGCCCGGGCAGGTCGGGCAACGCGACCGCCGCGGTGCGGATCGTTCCGCTCGCGACGTAGCGCAGGCGCCCGCCGTCGCAATCGACGACGCCGAATCCGGTGGTGCGAAGGCCGGGGTCGATCCCGAGAACGCGCATGCCGCCATTGGAACCCAGGCGAAGGCCGGTCGCGTCCGGCACGGGTGGTTCAGATGCCGAAATAGCCGCGCACCGAGTGGAAGAACACCGGCGCCGCGAAGCAGAGCGGCGCGACGCGGTCGAGCAGGCCGACCGCGCCCGTCACCGAGGAGCTGCCGCGGAAGTTGCGCACGCCGGCGTCGCGCTTGAGCGCCGTCATCACGAATTCGCCGAGCGTGCCGGCGGCACCGGCGATCGCGCCCATCGCCAGCGCGGCGAGCGGCTTGAACGGCGTCACCCAGTAGAGCAGCACGCCGACGACGGCAGCCGCGCCAGCGCCGGCGCTGAACGCGCGCCACGAGAACGAGCGGCTGATCGCCCGCGCGACCGGCCTGCGGCGCAGCCGCCGGCTCGCGTACTCCTGGCCGAGCTGGGCGGCGACGACGACGAGGACGAGGAAGAGGACCAGGAACGCGCCGCGCTCGTGGTACCCCGGCAGGTCGAGCAGAAGCAGCGCGGGTGCGTGGCTCATGCCGTAGACGGTGACCGTGATGCCCCACTGGATCTTCGCGGTCCGCTCGAGAAAGCGGAACGGATCGTTGGCGAGCGCGCTGATCACCGGGATCGCGAAGAACACGTACACCGGGATGAAGACCGTGAAGGCATTGAGGAGGCTGGTGCCGACCAGCACGTACTGCATCGGCAGGATCACGAAGAACGCGAGCAGCAGGGCGCGATGGTCGGCGCGGCGCGTGTGCGTGAGCGTGACGAACTCGCGCAGCGCGAAGAAAGAGACGAAGCCGAACAGGAACGTCGAGCCGAGCGGGCCCGATGCCCACGACACCCAGAACACGAGCGCGCCGAGCCAGAGCGCACGCAGCTCGCGCGCGAACCGCTCGCGCAGCCCCGCCTGCTCGGGCGGCAGGTCGCGCAGGGTGCGGCTGAAGGCGACGATGGTCACCAGCGCGAGCAGGCCGAACAGGACGACGAACAGCAGGCCGACCTGCTGACTGACGCTGAGCGAGCGAAGCGCGCCCATCAAGCCTCCGAGCGAAGCGCGCCCATCAGACGACGCCCCGCAGCGCCATCACCGCGGCGCGGGCGCGATCGAGAAAGGCGCGCCGCTCCTCGCCGGGGGCGAGCGCGATCGGCGCGCCGAAGACGACGGCGCACAGGATCGGCACCGGGACGACTTCGCCCTTGGGCATGACGCGCTGGACGTTGTCGATCCAGGTCGGGATCAGCTGCACGTCGGGGAACGCCTGCGCGAGCGCGAACAGGCCCGACTTGAACGCGGCGGGGTCGGCCGCGTGGCCGCGCGTTCCCTCCGGGAAGATGACCAGCGAGTCGCCGTTGCGGAGCGCTTCCATCAGCGGCTCGAGCGGGTCTTCGTCCTCGCCGCTGCCGTCCTTGTTGCGCTGGCGGCTGACGTAGACCGCGTTGAAGATCTCGCGCGTGATCCAGTGCTTGAGCGGCGTCGCGGTCCAGTAGTCGCGCGCAGCGATCGGCCGCGTCACCGCGCGCAGGTCATGCGGCAGCGCGGCCCAGATCAGTACCCAGTCGAAGTGGCTCTGGTGGTTGGCGAAATAGATCCGCTGCTCGGCCTTGGGCGCGGAGCCGTGCCAGTGGCCCTGGGCGCCGGTGACGAGCCGGGCGATGAACGCCAGCGCGAGCCCGGCGGCTTCGGGGAGGGTCACCTGGCCGGACTAGTGGCGGAAATGACGAACGCCGGTGAAGACCATGGCGATGCCGCGCTCGTTCGCCGCCGCGATCACCTCGTCGTCGCGCATCGATCCGCCGGGCTGGATGACGCACGCCGCGCCGGCGTCGACGACGACATCGAGGCCGTCGCGGAACGGGAAGAAGGCGTCGCTCGCCACCGCCGAGCCGGCGAGCGAGAGCTGCGCGGACGCGGCCTTGATCGAGGCGATCTTCGCCGAGTCGATGCGGCTCATCTGGCCGGCGCCGACGCCGAGTGTCATGCCGTCGGCGCAGAAGACGATGGCGTTGCTCTTGACGAAGCGCGCGACGGTCCAGGCGAACAGCAGGTCCTCCGTCTGCGCCGGCGTCGGCTTGCGTGTCGTGACGACCTTGAGGTCGTTCGCGCCGATGTCGTGGTTGTCCGCGGTCTGGATCAAGAGCCCCGAGCCGACGCGCTTGAGGTCGTGCGAGTTGCGGCCGGCGCCCGGGCCGGGGAGGGCGATCTGGAGCACGCGAACGTTGGCCTTCTTCGCGAAGACGGCGAGCGCCTCGGCGCTGTACGACGGCGCGATCAGGACCTCGACGAACTGCTTGGCGACGTGCTCGGCGCAGGCGACGTCGACTTCGCCATTGAAGGCGATGATGCCGCCGAACGCCGAGGTCGGGTCGGTCTTCAGCGCCTTCGCATACGCCGTGGCGCAGTCGTCGGCGACGGCGACGCCGCACGGGTTGGCGTGCTTGACGATGACGCACGCCGGCGCGGCGAAGCTCTTCACGCATTCCCATGCGGCGTCGGCGTCGGCGATGTTGTTGTACGAGAGCTCCTTGCCCTGCAACTGCTTCGCCGTGACGAGCGAGCCGGGCGCGGGGGCGAGGTCGCGATAGAAGGCGGCGCGCTGGTGCGGGTTCTCGCCGTAGCGCAGGTCCTGCAGCTTGACGAAGCGGCCGTTCGCCTGCGCCGGGAACTCGTGCCGCTCGGGGACACCCGCGCTCGGCCCCGCGAGCGACGACAGGTAGTCGCTGATCGCGCCGTCGTACTGGGCGATGCGATCGAAGGCGGCGACCGCGAGCGCGAACCGGGTCGCCTCGCTGACCTTGCGGTCGCGCTTCAGCTCGGCGACGACGCCGGCGTACTGGGACGCGTCGGTGAGGACGGCGACGTCCTTCCAGTTCTTCGCCGCCGAGCGCACCATCGCCGGCCCGCCGATGTCGATGTTCTCGATCGCGTCGGCGAGCGTGCAATCGGCCTTCGCGACGGTCGCCTCGAACGGATAGAGATTGACCACGAGCAGGTCGATCGTCGCGATGCCGTGCGCCTCGATCGCCGCCATGTGCTCGGCGCTGTCGCGGCGCGCGAGCAGGCCGCCGTGGATCGTCGGATGCAGCGTTTTGACGCGGCCGTCGAGCATTTCCGGAAATCCGGTGTGCTCGGCGACCTCGGTCACCTTCAGCCCCGCGCCGGCGAGCAGTTTCGCGGTGCCGCCGGTCGAGAGCAGCTTGACGCCGAGGCCGGCCAGCTCGCGCGCGAGCTCGACGACGCCGGTCTTGTCGGAGACGGATATCAGCGCCTGCATGGGAGTCTCCTCGTCGCCCCGCCGCGGCGCGCGCTCACTTGATCAGCTTGTGCTCGACGAGCTTGCGGCGCAACGTGTTGCGGTTGATGCCGAGCCATTCGGCGGCCCGGCTCTGGTTGCCGCCGGCCTCCTTCATCACGACCTCGAACAGTGGCCGTTCGACGACGCGCAGGATCATCTCGTACATCGCCGTCGGCTCGACGCCGCGCAGGTCCCGGAAGTAGCCCTCCAGGCTCTCGCGGACGCACTCCTCGATGTGCTTCTTGTTGGTGTTTGGCATGAAGGTCAGTGGAGCGGCAAGGCGACGTCGCCCGACGACTCGTCGGCAAGAGGCATGCACGGCATCGCGTCGGCGAGCCGTTCGAACCAGGCAGCGACCGCGCGCGCCTGGGCGTCGCACGATTCGATCGCGTTCATCTCGGAACGGAACGCTTCGCCGCCGGGCAGGCCCTTGAGCGTCCAGCCGATGTGCTTCCTGGCGCTGCGCACGCCGGCGAACTCGCCGTAGAGGCGATAGTGGTCGTCGAGGTGCTCGAGCAGCCAGCCCTTGACGTCGGCGACGCGTGGCGGCGGCGCCGTTTCGCCGGTGGCCAGATAGTGGGCGATGTCGGCGAAGATCCAGGGCCGCCCTTGCGCGGCGCGGCCGATCATGATCGCGTCGGCGCCGGTCGAGGCGAAGACTTCGCGCGCCTTTGCCGCCGAATCGATGTCGCCGTTGGCAACGACCGGGATCGCGACCGCTCGCTTGACCGCTGCGACGGTCTCGTACTCGGCGCTTCCCTTGTAGCCCTGCTCGCGGGTTCGGCCGTGGACGGCGATCATGGCGACGCCGGCGTCCTCGGCGGCGCGCGCGATCCGCACCGCGTTTTTCTCGCTTTCGCACCAGCCGGTGCGCATCTTGAGCGTCACCGGCACGTTGTGAGGCGCGCAGGCCCCGACCACCGCCTCGACGATCGCCAGCGCGAGCGGCTCGTCCTTCATCAGCGCCGAGCCGGCCCACTGGTTGCAGACCTTCTTGGCCGGGCAGCCCATGTTGATGTCGATGATCTGTGCGCCGCGCGCGACGTTGTAGGCGGCGGCCTCGGCCATCATCGGCGCGTCGGTGCCGGCGATCTGCACTGCGATCGGGTCGGTCTCGCCGGCGTGGTCGGCGCGTCGGCTCGTCTTCAGCGTCGCCCAGAGGTCCTTCCTCGACGTCACCATCTCGCTCACCGCGTAGCCCGCGCCGAGGCGCTTGCAGAGCTGGCGGAACGGCCGGTCGGTGACGCCCGCCATCGGCGCGGCAAACAGCCGGTTCGCCAGCGTGATGTGGCCGATGCGCATGAGGGGGCGGGGGTGGACTGCTGAAAAACGAGGCAGAAGTATAGCGGCGGGTTTTCGCCGAATTTTCAGTGCGAACCCCCATGGGTCGGGGGCTCGATAATCGATTCGATGAATGACTGGCTCACCGCCCTGATGGCGGCGCTCGCCTTGCCGCAAGTGGGCTTGTCGACGGTGTTCTTCATCGCCTTCATCGCCTCGACGCTGCTGCCGCTCGGCTCGGAGCCGGCGGTGTTCGCGCTGGTCAAGCTCAACCCGGAGATGTTCTGGCCGGCGATCGGCGTCGCGACCGCCGGCGCGACGCTCGGCGGCGCGCTCACCTGGTGGATGGGCTACGGCGCCGAGCGCGCCTACGAGCACATGACGCACAAGCATCGCGACGGGCGTGCCTTGCGCTGGCTGCGCCGTTTCGGACCCAAGGCGTGCCTGCTGTCGTGGCTGCCGATCGTCGGCGATCCGCTGTGCGCGGTCGCCGGCTGGCTCCAGTTGCCATTCTGGCCATGCGTCGTCTACATGGCGATCGGCAAGTTCGCGCGCTACTTCGGCATGACGGCCGGCCTGATCTGGTTCTTTCCGGGACAGTACGTGCACTGAGCCCGGAAAGCAGAAGAGGACGCCGAAGCGTCCCCTTCTCTGCCAGCTTCGATGGTCAGGCGGCCGACTTGCGCGCGGCGCGCTTGGCCCCGGTCTTCTTCGTCGCCGTCTTCGCGCCGGGGCGCGACGCGGTCTTCTTCGCCGCCGACTTGGCGCTGCTGGCGACCTGCGCCGAGAGCGCGTCGATGCGCGCCATCAGCGCCTCGACGTCCTTCGACGAGGGCACGCCGAGCTTCTTCATCGCCTTGGCGGTGCGCTCTTCGAAGATCGACTCGAGCTTGTCCCACTGCTTGCCGGCCTTGGCGGTGACATCTTCGGCCATGCTGGTCATCTTGCTCGAGACGTCGCCGAACTTCTCTTCGGCCACGCTCTGGGTCTTCTTCTGCAGCGCCGAGCCTTCCTTGACGAGCGCGTCGAACACCTGGCGGCCTTCGGCCTGCGCCTTGGCGAACGCACCCATGCCGGCGAGCCAGATCTGCTGCGCCGAATCCTTCACCGAGCCGGCGAGGGCGCTGTCGAACAGGCGCGCGCCGGAGGCGCTCTTCTTGTCGGCCATCGCCTTGAGTTTCTTGACCATGTGGGGTTCTCCTGGGTGGTTGCAGCTGCACGGCAGCATGGTGCCAATGTAGGCAGAAGCTCTGGAGAGGGCACACTAAGTTCGCCAGGACGCCGCCCCGGAGCGCGGCGGGTGACGGCGACCGAAAGATCGAGCGGGCCGGCGCCAGTCGGGTTTGCCCCGCGCGCCGGGCGCCGTCGTCTGCACAAGAATCCTCTGAACGCGAGCGCGGGGTGCGCATCGCGGCCAGGGAGTTGCGCATGCGCTATTTCGTCACCGGAGCCACGGGCTTCATCGGCAAACGTCTCGTCAAGGCCTTGCTGGCCCGGCGCGGCGCCGTCGTCCACTTCCTGCTGCGTCCCGAAAGCGAGGGCAAGGTCGCGGCGCTGCTCGACTACTGGGGCGAAGAGGCCGACAGCAAGCGCGTCGTCCCGGTGCTCGGCGACCTCACCGCCAAGAAGCTCGGCGTCTCTGCCGAGGTCATCAAGAAGCTGAAGGGGCAGGTCGACCACGTCTATCACCTCGCCGCCGTCTACGACCTCTCGGCCGACGCCGAAGCGCAGATCGCCGTCAACATCGAGGGGACGCGCGCCGTCGTCGAATTCGCGAAGGCGATCGACGCTGGTCATCTGCACCACGTCAGCTCGATCGCCGCGGCCGGCCTCTACGAAGGCGTCTTCCGCGAGGACATGTTCGAGGAGGCCGAGGGCCTCGACCACCCGTACTTCATGACCAAGCACGAGAGCGAGAAGATCGTTCGCACCGAGTCGAAGGTGCCGTGGACCGTGTACCGGCCCGCGCTCGTCGTCGGCGACTCGCAGACCGGCGAGATGGACAAGATCGACGGCCCGTACTACTTCTTCAAGCTGATCCAGCGCATGCGCCAGCTGCTGCCGCCGTGGATGCCGTCGATCGGGCTCGAGGGCGGCCGGATCAACATCGTCCCGGTCGACTTCGTCGTCGCCGCGCTCGACCACATCAGCCACCTGAAGACCGACCTCGACGGACGGTGCTTCCATCTCGTCGACCCGCTCGGCTACCGGGTCGGCGACGTCCTCGACATCATCAGCAAGGCGGCGCACGCGCCGAAGATGAACCTGTTCGTCAACGCGGCGCTGCTCGGCTTCATCCCCAAGAGCGTGAAGAAGGGAATGATGGCGCTGGCGCCGGTGCGTCGCATCAAGGCGGCGGTGCTGAAGGACCTTGGCCTGCCCGACGACATGCTCACCTTCATCAACTTCCCGACTCGCTACGACTGTCGCGAGGCGCTCGCCGCACTGAAGGGATCGGGAATCGAATGTCCGAAGCTCGACGACTACGCCTGGCGCCTGTGGGACTACTGGGAACGCCACCTCGACCCCGCGCTCATGATCGACCGGTCGCTCCGCGGCACCGTCGCCGGCAAGGTCGTCCTCGTCACCGGCGGCTCGTCGGGAATCGGCCTCGCGGCGGCGTGCAAGTTCGCCGAGGCCGGGGCGATCACCGTCATCTGCGCGCGCGACGAGGCCAAGCTCGTCGAGGCCAAGCGCGAGATCCTCGAGAAGGCGGGCAAGGGCGCGACCGTCGACAGCTTCTCGGCCGACATTTCCGACGAGGCGAGCTGCAAGGCGCTCGTCGATTGGCTGAACGAGAAGCACGGCGGCGTCGACTTCCTGATCAACAACGCCGGCCGCTCGATCCGCCGCGCCATCGAGGCGAGCTACGAGCGCTTCCACGACTTCGAGCGGACGATGCAGCTCAACTACTTCGGCTGCCTGCGCGTGACGATGGGCTTCCTGCCCGGCATGGTCGCGAAGAAGAAGGGCCACATCGTCAACATCAGCTCGATCGGCGTGCTCACCAACGCGCCGCGCTTCTCGGCCTACGTCGCGTCGAAGGCGGCGCTCGACGCCTGGACGCGCTGCGCCTCGAGCGAGTACGCCGACATGGGGATCACGTTCACGACGATCAACATGCCGCTGGTGCGCACGCCGATGATCGGCCCGACCAAGATCTACGACAACGTGCCGGTGCTCGCGCCGGAAGACGCGGCGAACATGATCGCGGAGGCGTGCGTGGCCAAGCCGGTCCGGATCGCGACCCGGCTCGGCATCACCGGGGAGCTGATGCACGCGCTCGTGCCGAGGGTGGCGCAGATCGTCATGAACTCGACGTTCAGGATGTTTCCCGACAGCGCGGCGGCCAAGGGCGACAAGGACAAGAAGTACCAGCCGTCGGCGGAGGCAGTGGCGATGGCGCAGATGATGCGCGGCATCCACTTCTGATCCGGCTCGATGCGCTGGACGCGCGTCGGCCGGGTGGGGCTCGTCGCCCGGAGATCGACTTCGCGGATCGCTACTGCGGCTTAGCGCGGGCCATCACGAGGGCGGGCTCGGCGCGGTATTGCTGCGGGAACATCGCCTTCAGGTTGGCGATCTTGGGCAGGTCGAAGCGGGCGATGTAGCCGGAATCGGGGTGCAGCGTCAGGTAGTCCTGGTGATACGCCTCGGCCGGGTAGAACGCGGTGAGCGGGACGACCTGGGTGACGATCTTCTTCGGATAAGCCTTGGCGGCGTCGAGCTGGGCGATGTACTTCTCGGTCGTCTCCTTCTGCGCCACGTCGGCATAGAACACCGCCGAACGGTACTGCGGGCCGCTGTCGGGATCCTGGCGGTTCAGCTGCGTCGGATCGTGGGCGACCGAGAAATAGATTTGCAGCAGCGTGCCGTAGCTCACCTTCTTCGGGTCGTAGGTGATCTTCACGGCCTCGGCGTGGCCGGTGAGGCCGCTGCCGACGAGCTCGTACACCGCCGTCTTCTCGGCGCCGCCGGAATAGCCCGACACCGCCTGGATGACACCGTTGACGCGCTGGAAGACGCCCTGCACGCCCCAAAAGCAACCGCCGGCGAACACCGCGGTCTGCGTTCCGCTCGCATTCGCGGTCGCGTCGACGGCGGGCGGCGCGATCTTGACCGCCGACTCCGCGGCGCGGGTCGGGCGCGGGGCGAACGCGACGGTCGCTAGCGCGACGACGAGGCCGGCGAAGAGGACGGCTCGGCGCGGCGCCGACAGCGGAGCGGAAGAGGGTCGGGTCATGGTCGCTCTCGATTCGTCAAATGTCGCTTGGTCTGCGCCAGGCGGTCGATGATTACAGAGATCGACGGGAGGCGCCGTCGCGCCGGTGCAAGCCTCTGCTCACGGCGCGGGCGGCGCGCCGTCGCCCAGCCAGGCGCCGTCGGCGCGAAGCGCTGACCGGAGCGCTTCGACCGGCACGTCGCGCAGGGCGCGCGCGGCGCCGGCCAGGGCCGCAAGGGTTCCTGCCGCCTGGCCCATGACGAAGCAGGGCCCCGTGACGCGCGCCGCCGACTGGCCGTCGTGCGTCATCGAGGCGCAGCGGCCGGCGACGAGCAGGTTGAGCGCCCCACCGGCGCCTTCTCGGCGCGGCAGCAGCATTCGCAACGGCAGCTGGTTGAAGCCGCGCGACTCGGGGATCGGCGGCCAGCGCCACTCGACGTCGCCGGCGACGTGCAACTCGAGCGGCCAGCCGTTGACGCCGATCGAATCGGCGAAGCTGGCGCAGCCGACGACCTCGTCGCCGCTCAGGACGTGCTCGCCCACCAGCCGGCGCGTCTCGCGAATGCCGACCTGGGGCGCGATCTCGAGCAGGTAGGCGTTCTCGAAGCCGGGGACACGCGAGCGCAGGAAGCGCAGGTAGTCGACCACCTGGCGCCGGCCTTCGACCTCGCCCGCCGAGAGCGAGCGCGCGTCGGTGCCGTCGACCGCCGAGCCGTCGTCGTTCTTCAGCTGCGTGACGTTGACGCGCCATTCGCCGCCGTGGCGCTGCGGCCGGACGATCGCGCCGCGGCGCGGGAAGCGGAACTCGCCGGCCGCCTCGGCGGCGTCCATCAGCGCGGGAATCGTCTTCCACGCCTCGCCCGCGCGTGCGTCGTCGACGTGGCCGACGCGAAACATCAGGGTCGGAAAGAGCAGCGAGCCGCCGCTTTGCATCGGCACGCCGGCGAAGTGGGCGAGGTCGCCGTCGCCCGAGCAGTCGATGAAGGTCGTCGCGCGAACGGCGAAGCGGCCCGACTTGGTCTCGACGAGGAGCGCCTCGAGGCGACCGCTGTCGGCGCGGACGGCGCCGACCACGACGGCGTGGAACAGCAACTCGGCGCCCGCGTCGACCAGCATCGCGTCGGCGGCGCACTTGACGCGGCGGTGTCGTACGACTGCGCCAGGATCTTGCCGAAGACGAGGTGCGGCTCGTTGAGGCCGTCGAGCGCGCGCATGCGCTCGAGCAGCTCGTCGGCGACGCCGTGCACGACGCGGTGATGGGTGCCGTGCACGTTCGCGTGCAGGCCGCAGAAGTTGGTGACGCCGGCGGCGGTGCCCATGCCGCCGAGAAACCCGTAGCGCTCGACGACCAGCGTGCGCGCACCGCGCCGCGCCGCTGCGGTCGCCGCCGCGAGACCGGCGGGCCCGCCGCCGAGGACGACGACGTCGTACTCGCCGAAGACCGGCGTCGATCGCGCCGGCTCGGCGATGGCCGGCGCGCTCATGCTCGTCTAGTCCAGGGTGATGTTGTTCTTCTGGATGATCGGCCGCCAGCGCTCGATGTCGGCGGCCAGCCAGGCGCGCGCCTCGGCGGGCGTGTCGGCGACGACGTCCATGTACTGGAGCTTCAGCTTCTCGCGCACCTCGGGATCGGCGAGGATCTGCACCAGCTCGTCGTGCAGCTTCCTGACGATCGCGTCGGGCGTCTTGGCGGGAACGACGAAGCCCATCCAGGCGTCGGCCTGGATGTCCTTCAGGCCGCTTTCGGCGAGCGTCGGCAGCTCGGGCAACGCCGCCGATCGCTTGCCGGTCGCGACCGCGAGCGCCTTGATCTTGCCGGCCTTGATCTGCGGCATCACGGCTGCCGCCGGCAGCACGGCGATGTCGGCGCTGCCGCCGAGGAGGGCGGTCACCGCCGGGCCCGAGCCGGCGTACGGCACGTGGACGACGCTCGTGCCGCTCTTCGACGCCAGCGACTCCATCGCCAGGTGCGAGATGCTGCCGGCGCCCATCGACGCGTAGTTGTACTTGCCCGGGTTCTTCTTCATCAGCGCGACCAGCTCGTCGGTGCTCGAGACGCCGAGCGTCGCCGGAACGACGAGGACGCTCGGCTGCGTTGCGGCGATGCTGACCAGCTCGAGGTCCTTCGCCGCGTCGTACGGCATCTTCTTGAACAGCAGCGCGTTGACGCCGAGCGGTCCGGCGATGCTGACACCGATCGTCGAGCCGTCGGGCGGCGCCTTGGCGATCGCGTCGGTGCCGAGGTTGCCGCTCGCGCCCGCCTTGTTGTCGATCACCATTGGCTGGCCGGTGCGCTTGGCGAGCTTGTCGCCGACGATGCGGGCGATGATGTCCGGCGTCGAGCCCGGGCCGTACGGCACGATGATCCGCACCGGGCCCTTGGGCCAGTCGCTCGCGGCCGCGGTCTGCGCCGCTGCGACGCTGCATGCCGCGATCAGGGCGAGCGCGGTCGCGGCGCGACGAAACGGAAAAAGAGTGGGGCGTTGCATTCGGGGAATCTCCTTCGAAGTTACGATTCTGGCCGCTTTCTCCCGCTTCTCCGGACCGCGCCCATGACCGCCGAGCCCCCCGCTGCCGCTCCCGACGCCCCCGACCTCTCGCACGTCTCGCCGCGCGACAAGGCCGAGATCCTGGCCCAGGCGCTGCCCTATATCCGGAAGTTCCACGGCAAGACGATCGTCATCAAGTACGGCGGAAACGCGATGACCGATCCGGCGCTGCAGCAGGACTTCGCCGAGGACGTCGTCCTCTTGAAGCTGGTCGGCATGAACCCGGTCGTCGTCCACGGCGGCGGGCCGCAGATCGAGGAGGCGCTCGCCAAGATCGGCAAGAAGGGCGAGTTCATCCAGGGCATGCGCGTCACCGACGACGAGACGATGGAGGTCGTCGAGTGGGTGCTCGCCGGCCAGGTGCAGCAGGACATCGTCGGCCTGATCAACGTCGCCGGCGGCAAGGCGGTCGGCCTCACCGGGCGCGACGGCGGCCTGATCCGCGCCAAGAAGCTGCGCATGCTCGACCTCAACGACCCGAGCAAGGAGCACGACGTCGGCCAGGTCGGCGAGATCGAGTCGATCGACCCGAGCGTCGTCAAGGCGCTCCAGGACGACGCCTTCATCCCGGTCATCTCGCCGCTCGGCTTCGGCGTCGACAACGAGAACTACAACATCAACGCCGACGTCGTCGCCGGCAAGCTCGCCGAGGTGCTCAAGGCCGAGAAGCTGATGATGCTGACCAACATCCCCGGCGTCCTCGACAAGTCGGGCAAGCTTCTCACCGACCTGACGGCGCGCGAGATCGACGAGCTGTTCGCCGACGGCACGATCTCGGGCGGAATGCTGCCGAAGATCCAGTCGGCGCTCGACGCGGCGAAGAACGGCGTCAACACGGTCCACATCATCGACGGCCGCGTGCCGCACGCGATGCTGCTCGAAGTTCTTACCGAACAGGCGTACGGAACCATGATTCGCTCGCGGTAGCGAGCGAATCATGGTTCTGCGAACCAACAGGACTGCTCCCACCCCAACCCCGCCCTCCGAGAGGGCGGGGCGGCCTTCTGCGAAGGCCCGTCGCGCTGCGCACGCGCGGGCGAAAAGGGACGCCGAAGGCGTCCGCCCCTCCCGCTCGGCGGGAGGGGAGCGAAGCTGGGGAGGGTGCAAGCCTGAGGCAAAGCCAGGTGGCGGCCGCAAAGCGGCCACCACCTGGCTGTTCGATCTCGATAACACGCTTCACGACGCGTCGAACGCGGCGTTCGGCGCGATGCACGTCGCGATCGGCGAGTACGTCGTCGAGCATGTCGGGGTCAGCCCCGAAGAGGCCGACCAACTGCGCCAGAAATACTGGTTGCGCTACGGCGCGACGCTGCTCGGGCTGGTGCGCCACCACGGCATCCGCGCCGCGCACTTCCTCGACCAGACGCATCGGTTGCCCGGCCTCGAGGAGCGGCTGCGGACGAGCGCGCACGACCGCGCCGCGCTGGCGGACCTTCCGGGCCGCAAGTTCATCCTCACCAACGCGCCGCGCGCCTACGCGATGCGCGTGCTGACGACGCTTCGGCTGTTGCGCCATTTCGACGGCGTCATCACGATCGAGGACATGACGATGTTCGGCGCGCTCCGTCCCAAGCCCGACGCGCGCATGCTGCGCCAGGTCGCGGTCGGGCTCGGCGTGGTGCCGAGCCGCTGCATCCTCGTCGAGGACACGCTGGTCCACCTCAAGGCGGCGCGGTCGCTCGGCATGCGCACCGCGTGGATGCAGCGCTACCTCGGCGGCCGGTTTCGCGGCGCGCTGCGCGAGCGGCTCAATCGAGGCATCGAGCGCGCGCCGGCAGGGCGCCGCATTTGTCCGAAACCGCTTTACCTCTATGCCAAAATCGGCGCGCTCCGGCACCTGACACGCCTCCGATGACGCCCTCCTCAGACCTGCCCGCCGGGGCTTCCGGCGACTCCGAGGACGCGGCGGCCGATGTCACCACCCCCCTTCCCGACGAAGCCATCGTCCCCGGCAGCGCGCCCGCCGTGCTGCCGGTTCCGGCAACGCGGAAGCGCCCGCGACCGGGCGAGCGGCGCGTCCAGATCCTCGAGACGCTGGCGACGATGCTGCAGGAGCCCGGCGCCGAGCGCGTGACGACGGCAGCGCTCGCCGCCAAGCTCGAGGTTTCCGAGGCCGCGCTCTATCGTCACTTCGCGAGCAAGGCGCAGATGTTCGAGGGGCTGATCGAGTTCATCGAGCAGAGCGTCTTCACGCTCGTCAACCAGATCGTCGAGCGCGACACCGACGCGCGCGTCCAGGTCCAGAAGGTGCTCGCGGTGCTGCTCCAGTTCGGCGAGAAGAACCCCGGCATGACCCGGGTGATGGTCGGCGACGCGCTGGTCTTCGAGAACGACCGCCTGACGGCGCGCATGAACCAGTTCTTCGAGCGAATCGAGTCGCAGCTGCGCCAGAGCCTGCGCCAGATCGCCGAAGGCAGCGGCTCGCAGACGCCGACCGTCGATGCGCAGGCGCAGGCGTCGGCGCTGACCGCGTTCGCGATCGGCCGCCTGCAGCGCTTCGCCCGCTCCGGATTCAAGAAGAGCCCGACCGAGCACCTCGACGTCGCGCTGCGCCTGTTCGCGGCCTGACCGGACGGGAGACGCGCGCGCCGTGACGACGACGATCCTGGCCGCCGGCCGGCCGGTCACGCTGCTCGCCGACAAGGCCGCGTTCCTCGCCGCCAGCCGCACGCTGCTCGTCGCCGATGCGCACATCGGCAAGGCGGTGAGCTTTCGCGCCCTCGGCGTGCCGGTGCCGCGCGGCACGACGAGCGAGACGCTGGCGGTGCTCTCGGCGTTGATCACGACCTGGCGCGCGCGCCGCGTCGTCTTCCTCGGCGACTTCCTCCATTCGGCGCGCTCGCACGCGGCGGCGACGCTCGGCGCGGTGGCGCGTTGGCGGCGTGGGCACGCGGCGCTCGAACTGGTCCTCGTCCGCGGCAACCACGACGATCGCGCCGGCGACCCGCCGCCCTACCTCCGCATGCGCGTCGTCGACGAGCCGTTCGAGCTCGACGGCTTCGCGCTCTGCCATCACCCGAGGCCGCGGCGCGGCGCCTATGTCCTCGCCGGCCACCTGCATCCCTGCGTCAGCCTCGCCGGCCGCGGCTTCGATCACTTGCGCCTGCCGTGCTTCTGGCTCGGCGACGACGTCGGCGTCCTGCCCGCGTTCGGCGCGTTCACCGGCATGCACCCGATCCGCGCCGGCGTCGGGGAGCGCGTCTTCGCGGTCGCTGACGGTGCGGTCACTGCGATGCGCGGGCCGGCGGTCGCCGAAGCCGGCGATCGCCGCGCCGCCTAGGAGCCCGGATGGCGTTCGATCCGGCTCCGCTCCTGGCGCTCGTCGCGCGCGCCGAGGCCCTCGTCGCCCGCCTCGAGGGCGTGCTCCCGCATCCGCTGACGGCGCCCGACTGGAACGCGTCGACGGCGTTTCGCTACCGCACCCGCGGCGGCACCGGCGGCCGGCTCGAGCCGGTGCGCCATGTCGCCGCGATCCGTCTCGCCTCGCTGGTCGAGGTCGAGGCGCAGAAAGAGCGCATCGTCCGCAACACCGAGCAGTTCGTCACCGGCAAGGCGGCCAACAACATGCTGCTGACGGGCGCGCGCGGCACCGGCAAGAGCTCGCTGATCAAGGCCTGCCTGAACGAGTTCGCGGCGCGGGGCCTGCGCCTGATCGAAGTCGACAAGAGCGACATGATCGACCTGCCCGACATCGTCGACCTCGTCGCCGACCGTCCCGAGCGCTTCGTCATCTTCTGCGACGACCTCAGCTTCGACGAGGGCGAGCCCGGCTACAAGGCGCTGAAATCGATCCTCGATGGCTCGGTCGCCGAGAGCACCGAGAACGTGCTGATCTACGCGACCAGCAACCGGCGCCACCTGCTCCCTGAGTACATGAAGGAGAACCTCAGCTATCGCCACACCGAGGACGGCGAGGTCCATCCCGGCGAGGTGATCGAGGAGAAGATCTCGCTCTCGGAGCGCTTCGGCCTGTGGGTGAGCTTCTATCCGTTCAGCCAGGACGAGTACCTGGCGATCATCGCCGAGTGGCTGCGCGGCTTCGGCGTCGGCGCCGAGGCGATCGCCGCGGCGCGCCAGGAGTCGCTCGTCTGGGCGCTCGAACGCGGCTCGCGCTCGGGGCGCGTCGCCTACCAGTTCGCCAAGGACTACGCAGGGCGCCACGCGTGAGCGAAGGCGTCGATGAAGGCGACGGCGACATCGTCGACGTCGCGGTCGGCGTGCTGATCGACGAGCGCGGGCGCTTCCTCCTCACGTCGCGGCCGGCCGGCAAGGTCTACGCCGGCTGGTGGGAATTCCCCGGCGGCAAGCTCGAGCGCGGCGAATCGGTCGTCGCCGCGCTGGCGCGCGAGCTGCACGAGGAGCTCGGCATCGACGTCGTCGACGCCCGGCCCTGGCAGGTCACGCGAATGGACTACACGCACGCGCGCGTCCGCCTGCACTTCTGCAAGGTGCTCGCCTGGCGCGGCGAGCTGCAGATGCGCGAGGGCCAGGCGATGGCGTGGCAGACGCTGCCGGTGACGGTGGCGCCGGTCCTGGCGGGAACCCTGCCGGTGCTCGACTGGTTCGCCGCCGAGCAAGGATTCGCCGGCCCGACCTGCGTCGCCGCGGAGGGGCCCGCTACACTGAACCGATGAGCTGGCTCGACGAGGTGAAGTGGGACGCGAACGGCCTCGTTCCGGCGATCGCCCAGGAGGTCGGATCGAACGACGTCCTCATGCTCGCGTTCATGAACCGCGAGGCGCTGGCCAAGACCGCCGAACTCGGCGAGGCGGTCTATTGGAGCCGGTCGCGCGGGCGCCTGTGGCGAAAGGGCGAGGAGAGCGGCAACGTGCAGAAGGTGAAGGAGCTTCGCCTCGACTGCGACAACGACGTCGTCCTGCTCAAGGTCGAGCAGACCGGCGCCGGCTCCGGCGAGCCGACGATCGCTTGCCATACCGGCCGCCACTCGTGCTTCTTCCAGCGCTACGAGAACGGCGCCTGGCAGACCGTCGACCCGGTCTTGAAAGACCCGGAACGCATCTACAGATAGCGGTCCGATGGACGAACGCACCGCCAAGGGCAACGAGACGCTGGCACGGCTGGCGGGCGTGATCGCGGCGCGGCGCGGCGCCGACCCCGGCTCCAGCTACGTCGCCCGCCTCGTCGCCAAGGGCGAGGACGCGGTGCTCAAGAAGATCGGCGAGGAGGCGACCGAGGTCGTCATGGCGTGCAAGGACGGCGACCCGAAGCGGATCGTCGCCGAGGTCGCCGACCTCTGGTTCCACACCATGATCGCGCTCGCCGGCCACGGCCTGACGCCCGGCGACGTCCTCGCCGAGCTCGAACGGCGCGAGGGACAGTCGGGGCTCGAGGAGTTCGCCGCGCGCAAGATGACTTCCAGAGAGGTAGACGGAACATGAACGACATCGTCGAAGTGCCGGATCAGCAACAGCTGAAGACGATCGGCCACATCAGCTACTTCATGCACGCCGTCGTCGCGGTGGGCGCCGTGCTGCCGGGCGTGCAGGCGAGCGTGCTGCTGCTGCTGATCGCCTTCTTCCTCGACATGTTCAAGCGCGACGACGCGCGCGGCAGCTGGCAGGAATCGCACTTCAGCTGGCGCATCCGCAGCGTGCTCTGGGCCGGCGGGCTCTACCTCGTGACCGCGCCGCTCTGGCTGCTGTTCCTGATTCCGGGCTGGATCGCCTGGGCGATCATCTCGATCTGGTTCCTCTATCGCATCGCGCGCGGCTGGCTGAACCTGTCGTCGAACACGCCGATGCCGATGCCGGCCTGAGGTGGCGACGATGAAGCGAGACCCCGGCTGCATCTTCTGCCGCATCGTCGCCGGAGAGATTCCGGCCCGAAAAGCCTACGAGGACGACGAGATCCTCGTCTTCCACGACATCGCGCCGTGGGCGCCGCAGCACGTGCTCGTCATCCCGAAGGAGCACATCGCCACCTTTTACGACACGACCGAGGCCCACACCGGGCTGCTCGGCCGCATGTTCGCGCTCGCGCCGCGCCTGATGAAGGAGCTCGGCGTGACGAACGGCTTTCGCACCCTCGTCAACACCGGTGCCGACGGGATGCAGGAGGTGCAGCACCTCCACGTTCACGTCATGGGCGGGCCGCGTCCCTGGGCGAAGGGCTGACCTAGAATCTTCGCCAGTTCCTTATTCGGAGAACCACCATGGGTTCATTCAGCGTCTGGCACTGGTTGATCGTGCTCCTGATCGTCGTGCTGATCTTCGGCACCAAGAAGCTGAAGAACATCGGCAGCGATCTCGGCGGGGCGGTCAAGGGCTTCAAGGACGGCGTTCGCGACGGCACCGCGTCGCCCGCCGATCCGGCGGCGCCGACCCAGCGCGTTGGCACCGAGCGCTCGCTCGACCCGGGCACCGTCGACGTCGAGACCAAGACGACGCGCAACTGACTGCCCGCCGCCCTGACGCGCGCGCGCCCGGCGCCATGATCGATTTCGGCTTCGACAAGCTGGCCCTGATCAGCGCCGTCGCGCTGATCGTGATCGGCCCCGAGAAGCTGCCGCGCGTCGCCCGCACCGTCGGCACGCTGCTCGGCAAGGCCCAGCGCTACGTCGCCGACGTTAAGGCCGAGGTCAACCGCTCGATCGAGCTCGAAGAGCTGAAGAAGATGAAGACCGAGTTCGAGGACGCGGCGCGCAACGTCGAGCAGACGGTCTCGAACGAGCTCCATCAGACCACCACCGACCTCGCCAGCGCCTGGCAGCCACCGGCCGACACCGTGCCGCCGCTCGGCAGCGAAAGCCCCTACGCCGCGCCGGCGACTTACCGGCATCCGAAGAAGAACTGGCGCCTGAAGCGCGGCGCGATGCCCCAGTGGTACAAGCAGAAAAACGGCATCCGCGGCCGGGCACAGTCGGGTGCGGCGCGCGTCGCGCGCTTCCGGCCGACGCGCCTTTCATGAGCTGCGCGCTCTCTTTCCGTTCGCAGCCCCGGGCGCGGACGCGGCCGGCCTCGTCGGGGCGGCCCGGCGCTCGGCCGGTCCGTCATGGCTGAGAAGGATCCGGACGAGCTGGCGGGAACCGAGCAGCCGTTCGTCTCGCACCTCGTCGAGCTCCGCGACCGCCTGATCCGCGCCTCGCTCGCGGTCCTGGTCTGCGCCGCGGCGCTCTTCTTCTATCCGGGGCCGTCCGCCCTCTACGACCTGCTCGCCGCGCCGCTCGTCGCCCACTTGCCGGCGGGCGGGACGCTGATCGCGACCAACGTCATCTCGCCGTTCCTGGTGCCGATGAAGATCACGCTGATGGCGGCGTTCCTGATCGCCTTGCCGGTCGTCCTCTATCAGGCGTGGGCCTTCATCGCTCCGGGCCTCTACCTGCACGAGAAGAAGCTGGTCCTGCCGCTGGTCGTCTCGAGCACGATCCTGTTCTTCCTCGGCGTCGCGTTCTGCTACTTCTTCGTCTTCGGCAAGGTCTTCACCTTCATCCAGAGCTTCGCGCCGAAGAGCGTCTCGGCGATGCCCGACATCGAGGCCTACCTGAGCTTCGTGATGACGATGTTCATCGCCTTCGGCGCCGCGTTCGAGGTGCCGATCGCCGTCGTCGTCCTGGCTCGGCTCGGCATCGTCAGCATCGAGAAGCTGAAGGCGTTCCGCGCCTACTTCATCGTCCTCGCCTTCATCATCGCGGCGGTCCTGACGCCGCCCGATGTCGTCTCGCAGTTGGCACTGGCGATCCCGATGTGCATCCTGTACGAGGTGGGCATCTGGGCGGCGGCGATCTTCATTCGGCATACGCAGGCGCCGGAGTCAGTCGCCGGCAGCGCCGGCGATTGACTCCGGCGCCTTGGCGCCGGTCAGGATTGCTCCCTCCCCAGCCCCTCCCTCCGGGAGGGAGGGGTCGGCGCCTGCGGCGCCGCGCTGCGCTGCTGGCGCTGCTAGCGATCGAGATTCATCGGGCGTGACGGCGGGCGCTGGCCGACGGTGACCTTGATGTCGAGGGGGTCCTTGCCGCGCTGCACGCTGACCGTCGCGGTCTCGCGCGGCTTCAGTGCGGCGACGGCGTTGAGCAGCTGCGGCGTGTTGCTGATCGGCGTTCCAGCGATCTTGACGACGACGTCGCCGGGCCGCACGCCGCCTTCGCTCGCCGGGCCGCTCTGCACGACGCCGGTGATGAGGACGCCTTGCTTGACCGAGAGGTCGAGCGTCTTGGCGATCTCGGGAGTGAGGTCGCGCGGCTCGACGCCGATCCAGCCGCGCGTGACGTGGCCTTCCTTGATCAGGCTGTCCATGACCTGGCGCGCCGTCGTCACCGGAATCGCGAAGCCGATGCCGAGGCTGCCGCCGCTCCTGGAGAAGATCGCGGTGTTGATGCCGAGCAGGCTGCCGGCGACGTCGACCAGCGCGCCGCCCGAGTTGCCGGGATTGATCGCCGCGTCGGTCTGGATGAAATTCTCGAAGGTGTTGATGCCGAGCGCGTTGCGTCCGAGCGCGCTGATGATTCCCGAGGTCACGGTCTGGCCGACGTTGAACGGGTTGCCGATCGCCAGCACGACGTCGCCGACGCGCGCGTGGTCGACGTCGCCGAAGGCGAGCACCGGGAGCTTGTCGAGGTCGATCTTGAGGACGGCGATGTCGGATTCGGGGTCGGTGCCGATCAGCTTCGCGCGCGCGCTGCGGCCGTCGCCGAGCGAAACCTCGATGTCGTCGGCGCCTTCGACGACGTGATTGTTGGTGAGCAGGTAGCCGGCCGGCGAGACGATCACGCCCGAGCCGAGGCCGACCTGACGCTCCTCCGGCGCCTGGCGGGCGCGGTCGCCGAAGAAGAACCGGAACATCGGATCGTCGTTGCGCGGCCGCTGGGCGACGCGGCTGGCGGTAATGCTGACGACTGCCGGCGCCGCCCGCTTGGCGGCATCGGCATAGCTCGTCGCCGCCGTGCCCGTGCCGATGAGGGAGACGCTCTGCACCGGCGCCGGCAGCGCGACGGCGGGCGCGGGAGCGGCGGCGACGGTCGGCTCTGCGTCGCGCTTGAGCCAGGCGGGCTTGAGCGTCGCAACGACGAACAGCAGCGCGACCGCGATCGTCACCGTCTGCGAGAAGAGGAGCCAGGCCTTGCGCATCGTCGTCGCCGAGGTGCGGCGCCGGGAGAGGGGGCCGCCATTATCGCGACCCCGTCGCGTCGACAATGGCGCATGGCTTCATCCTTGCCCCGGCCGCTCGCGTTGACGATGGGCGACGCCTGCGGCATCGGTCCGGAGATCATCGCCGCCTGGTTCCGCTCGGCCGACGCCGGCAGCGCCTTCGTCGTCGGCGATGTGGCGGTGATGCGCCGCGCCGTCGGCTTCACCGGCGGCCTGCTACCGGTGGCACGGATCGACGCACCCGACGACGCGGCGGCGCTGCCGGCCGGCTGCATTCCGGTGCTGCAGGCGGACGGCGTCGCGCCCGACCTCATCGACGCGCCGCTCGGCCGCGTCGATGCGCGCGCAGGCGCGGCCGCGGCGCGCTGCATCGAGCAGGCGGTCGCGATCGTCGCTGCTGGCGCCGCCGCGGCGATCGTCACCGCGCCGATCCACAAGGAAGCGTTCGCCGCGGCCGGCATCGGCTACCCCGGCCACACCGAGATGCTGCAGGCGCTGGCGGCCGGCCCCGGCGCGCCGGCGCCGCCGGTGCGCATGATGCTGGCCAACGACGAGCTGCGCACCGTGCTCGTCACGATCCACACCTCGCTGCGCCGGGCGATCGAGGCGGTCACCTTCGACGCGGTCCTCGAGACGATCCGGATCGCCGCCGCCGCAGCGCGCCGGTTCACGGCGGGCGAGCCGCGCGTCGCCGTCGCCGGGCTCAATCCGCATGCCGGCGAAGGCGGATTGTTCGGCGACGAGGAACTTCTCGTCATCGCGCCGGCGGTGCAGGCGGCGCGCGCCGAAGGGATCGATGCGAGCGGGCCGTTCGCGCCCGACACGGTGTTCATGCGCGCACGCAACGCGGCCGGCCACCCGGGCGAGTTCGACGTCGTCGTCGCCATGACCCACGACCACGGCCTGATCCCCGTGAAGTACCTCGGCGTCGAGCACGGCGTCAACGTGACGCTCGGCCTGCCGTTCGTTCGCACCAGCCCCGATCACGGCACGGCGTTCGACATCGCCGGCAGCGGCCGCGCCGATCCGGCGAGCTTCGCGGCCGCCGTGCGCATGGCGCGCACCTTGAGCGCAGCGCCGGGGGCCGCTCCGGCGCGTGACCCGGGCTAGTGCCGGGTCGGCGTTCCGAGCTGGGCGAGCTGCTTTCTCGCCCGTGCCGTCGCGCGCTCCATGAGGTAGGAGCTCTCGACCGCGCGGAAGCGCCCGGTCTCGCACATCCGCGCCAGCATGCGCGAGGTCATCGAGATCGTTTCCTGGTGCTTGCCGCCGCGCGTGAAGACGAAGAAGCTCCGCCCCGAGCTGACGTGCGCCAGCTGCACCTTCTGCCACTCGTTCTTCAGGTGCATCTGGTACGCGAAGCCCAGCTTGATGTGATCGATCAGCTGCGGCCCGCGCGAGGGCTCGCTCGGCTCGCCGGCCTCCGACGTCGTCGGCCCGAGCTGCTCCGCCGCCGCCGGGTCGAGCTTGGCGATGATCGAGGGCGATGGCAGCGCCGGCGCCTGCGTCGCCTCGCCGAGATCGACGTCGACGCCGTCGACGCCCTTGCCGGCGACCGGCTCGGCCCAATCGACCGCGGTCTCCTTGACGAGGCCGACCTGCTTCGCTTCCTCGGGCGTGAAGCGGCGCTCGATCACCTCGGGCGCGACCTCCGGCACGGGCTCGGAGCGCGCGAACGTCTCGGCCGCGGGCACCGGCATCGCGAACACCGCTTCGAGCTGCTTGACGAGCAGGTTGTGGTCGAGCTCGCTCAGCGCCTGGCCCTTGAGCGATTCCGCGTGGGCGGGCAGGAGCTTGCCGAAGAACTCCTTCTGCGCCTGCTCCGGCCAGCCGATCAGCTTCATGCCCTCGTTCAGGTCGCGCATCAGCGGCGGCAGCTGCATCAGGAACTTCTTGCGAAACGCCGGCGATCCCTTCGGCTGGATGCTCATCACGAGGTCGACGCCGACGCGGCGATAGCGCTTGCTGCGATCGGAGTCGGCGCCGTCGCGGCGCACCGCGAGGACGAGCGCCTGGCTCCAGACGTGAGCCAGGAAGTTCTGCATGTAGGCTGGCAGCGACATCGGCGCCAGCGCCGCCTGCAGCTGCAGCATGTAGCGCTGCTGGACGCGGAACTCGGATTCCTTCTGGTCGAGGACGACCGCGGCGCCCGATTTCTCGACCGCGCCCTCGGTCTGCTCGGCGATGAAGCGCTCGAGCTCGGCGACCTTTTCCGCGTACAGCTCGATCTGGTCGAAGTCGCCTTCGACGATCTCGTCGACGAGCTTTCGGACGCGGGTCAGGAATTTCGCGCCCGGGCCGATGTCGAAGTCGTCGAAGGCGTTGGCGAGCGAGGCGATCCGGTTGATGAAGCGACGCACCGGATGGCGCCGGGTCGAGAAGAAGGTGGAGTCGCTCAGCGCGACCCGCAGCACCGGGAGCTGCAGGCGGGCGATCTCGCGCGCCATCTGCGGCGGCACGCGCGAGTCGGACAGGATCTGGTCGAACAGGCTGCCGACGACGTCGATCACCATGTGATCGAGCTTGCCGGTCGAGGCCTGGATCAGCTCTTCGCGGTGAGCGCGGATCAGGTTGACGGCCATCAGGCCGGTCAGGCCTTCGTTGTAGGAGCCTGCGCCACCCATGCCGCCCATGCCCGCGCCGCTCGTTCCGGCGCCGGTCATCCCGGCGCCGCCCGAGCCGGCGACGCTATGGCTGCCGTCGAGCATCGCCGCGCCGCGCGACGAGTCGCTGCCGAGGCCGCTGCGCGACGAGATCGGGCCCTTCTCGGTGCCGCGTGGGCTGGCGCCGGCGGCGCGCGCGGCGGCGTAGGCGCTCTGGTGCGACATGCCCGAGCCGCGCGGCGCGTTGACCGGCCCGAGCAGGCTCGCCGGGCCGAGATCGCCCGGCTGGCTCGCGATCGCCGTCAGCCGGCGCAGCAACGTCATCAGCTGCTGGTCGGCGGCGGCGTTGACGCGGGCGCGCGCGACGTTGGTGCCGCGCGCCGTGGGAAGCGGGTCGCGGATGCTGTCCATCATCTCGGGTCGGCCGGGGAACGCCGTCGCCAGGGCGCGCCGGTGCGCGGCCAGCAGGTCCATGTCGCTTCCCGGCCCCGACGTCGCTTCGATCTCGCCGTAGCCGCCGCCGCGCGACGAGACGTGGCCGTCGCGCGGCAGGCTGGCATAGCCGGAATTGGCGCCGCCGAGCTGGTTGCCTGGCCCCTCCACGGTGCGCACGGTCAGGTTGACCGGACGGACGCCGCGCTCCTGGAGCAGGCGCAGGATCTCGCCGTAGCACTCGGGCATGACGTGGGCGACCGCCTGGCCGATGTCGCGCGCGAGGATGCGGCGACTCTCGCGCTCGCCCGAGATCGCCTCGATGCCCTTGTGCAGCGCCGCGCCGACGATCTCGGCGCGCAGCGGGTTGCGGTCGTCGGCGGCGCTGTTGAAGCCGAGCAGCGCGCCCATGTAGGGCGCCAGGTCGCGCAGCTGCCATTCGCACTCGTGCGAGATCATCTGGCCGAGGCGAACGAAGTTCATCTGCTCCTCGACCTCTTTTTCGTCGACGAGGCTGAGCGTCTGCCAGTCCGCGGACTCGAGCTTGCGTTTCTGGTCGACGCGCGGGGCGATGTCCTTCGCCACCTTCTCGCGCAGCGATTCGAAGAAAGCGGTCTGAAACGTGCCGAGGTTCCTGCGCAGCTCGGCCTGCGTGGTGGCGAGCTGGTCGCGATCGGTGATCTTGACCGCGGTCTGCGCCGCGACGATGAGGTTCTCCGCCACGCGCATCGCCGCCGACGATGCC
>Ga0207681_10000423_pt1 | contig 29441 bp, 26 predicted proteins | sample KBSS53metaG_FD_184324 | JGI IMG/M metagenome (GOLD analysis project Ga0207681, IMG submission 184324) | Switchgrass rhizosphere microbial communities from Kellogg Biological Station, Michigan, USA - KBS S5-3 metaG (SPAdes) (version 2) | ecosystem: Host-associated > Plants > Roots > Rhizosphere... | reverse complement strand
TCGAGATAGCGGCAGTACTTCGCTAAAGAGTGTCCTCCCCGCGCAACGGTTGGCGGGCTCCCCGCTCGGCCAACCTGTTAGTAACCAAAACGGCAACCCGCCGCCCCTGGGTTGCCGTTTTGGTTTCTTCTTTGTCCAAAGTCCAATGTCCAATGTCCAAATAAAGATCCCGCTGGGAGCGCGGGCATCTTGCCTGCAATGAGCGTGAAGTGCGAACAATGGTCCACTAAGAGCTTCGCGCCCTGCGGCGCGTTTGCAGACAGGATGTCTGCGCTCCCAGCGGACGTGTGACCTTGGACTTGGGACAGTGAACTCTCTTTTAGAACCTCCAACCCACGCCAGCGGCAAACTGAAAGTTGTGCCGCGTTTCCGAGCGCGTCGTAAATGGAATCAGGAATGAGGCGCCGGTGGTTGGATTGAACCCAAGAAAATTCGTCTGGCGAGATCGGTAATGAATCAGCGTATCGCCGGCTTCGAAGCGGGTCACAATGCGTTTGCTTGGATAGAACTCAAGCACGCCGCCAAGGTCGGCCGCAAAATTCGTCAGCCGTTCTCGTCGCAACTCAAACGGGAAAACACCTCCGGCGCCGGTATTCACGTAACTGCTGTTGCCCTGGCTGAAGCTCACTACTCCGGGACGCGCTTTGGCGAAGATGCCCCACTTTTCAAAACGCTTCCCAGCCTTAACGCCAAAAAATCCCTGCGTGAGGTTGCCGCTGTTGTCGCCGGCGACAGTCCCGGCGCCACAGAAGCGGCAGTTGTGCGGAAAAAAGTTTCCGACAGCTTCAAGCGCCACGCTGCGGTTGAGATTGAGCGTAAACCGGCCGCCGAACCCCGGCTCCGTCGCTCCGTTATTGAAATCGGGTTTGGTAATCGTCGTGAAATGTACGCCCAGCTCCACCTTCGGCACTTCGTCGCTTTGCGCGTGTGCGTGCAATGAGCAAAACAGCGGCAGACTCGCGAGCGTCAGTAGCATTAGTAGTTTCCTCTTCATTGGCACTGTCTCCTATTCGCGCCGCGGAGCGGCGATCAGAAGGTCGCCAGACGTGCAACGTCTGGATCACGAATTTCAAGGGATAGCGCACTGAAGGTGCGCCAGTTATTCTTCGCGCGTTTCCAATGCGCTTAGAACTTCGTAAAACCTGTACCAGACGTTCCACGTCTGGCTACCTTCTGTGCGCCGTCGCCGCGGCGAGCTAAGGGTAATCCTGCTCATTACTTTGTTGTTGAGTCACCAAGGCACAGCTCCGCCCATTCTCGAAGTCTTATGAAGACTACGGACGACTACGTATCGATACAGTTTGGGGAAACTTTTGTAGGGGCACGGCATGCCGTGTCCTGCGACGATCGGCGCAAGATTACTTAGGCCACAGATTCTCCATCCGATCTGCCGCGCCTACCATCACCTTGAATCGTTTGCCGGAGTTAGCATTCGTCTCGTCCTCCGGTTCTTTCCCAAAAGTGTTCGGGATCGGATGACGAATTCTCGCGGCCTTCTGCTGCGCCGCTTTTATCGAATCGTCTAATCGATCCAAGCGGGATTTTTCCTGGCGGCTGACTTCCTGCGATCCAAACGGCAGATACTTGGGATCGTGCAGCACCCAGAGATTCCAAACACCACCGGTTGGAAGAATTGGCGCACTCGACAACCATTCGTAATGTTTGCCGTCGATCGTAAATTCGATGCGGTTGTCGGTGACTACTCCCACTTTCTCAAATTGATAACCCTGGCGCGGAACGAGCGAGAAAATAAACCGCCCGGCGTCTTCGACATAACACCAAAGCAAAGTCCCCGCGAAATCCGTCTTCGGTTTACCTTTCGAAACCAGGTTGCCATCGACTAATAGTTTGAAATCAACGACACGCAGGGCGACAGCGTCGAGCGTAAAATCTCGCGGCATTGAGCGCGGGTTTTCTTGCCACAAACCTTCGCGGTCGAATGAGACTTTTACCACGTCGATTATCTTTACGCCGGTTTTCTTGTTGACGAGTAAATCGAGCGTAAACGAATCGCCGTCATCGAGAATTTGCGGCTCAGCAACTTGCGGCAGCGTGGCGATGCGAGCCGGCTGCTGCTCCACGGCGACGGCAAGCAGTTTGTTTTCAATCGCCGCGTCGAGCGGCTTGACCGCGATATTGAACGTCTTCGAGGCACGCACGGGCTGGATCAGAAGGTCATAGCCGAAAACATATTTCCCTGACACGTCAGTAAGTACGCGATGGATTATGTGATTCTCATCAGCAAAAGCGTGCGCTCTGAACTCTCCCTGCAGTTGAGCCAGCGCGGAAGAATTCGCCGCCGCAACACCGCCGGCCTGGGTCTTGAATCCAACGAAGCCGCCATCACTTAGCGGTACGACCACATTGCGGCCGGCGTCTTCCTGCGCCACGACGGCGCCAGGGATAACCAGCAAGAGCAGTAACAAGAGTTTACTTCTCATCGCTTTTCATCCTTGAAGCCGCTTTTAATCACCGTCAACTTCACCTCGTCCGCCGGTTTGAAATCCACCAGGCTCAGCGGTGCATGATCGGAAGCATTCCGGAGCGCGAGAGCATTGGCCGGGCTCCCCACAACGAAGCCTTCAGGAGCAGCGCCGCTACGCAATTTCTTTTCTACGTAAACAACTCGGGTGATCACCTTCTCTTTAATCACCGGTACTTCCACGGTTCTAATTTCGGGAACCGGCAATGGGTTTGTGACAACGGCAACGGTAGTTTGAGGTCCCGGGCGAAGTACAAAGAACGCAGCACCAATCAGAAGCAGTAATGCCAGTGCCGCCGGAACCGGCACGCGCACAGAAGTCGAGGCAAAGCTTCGCAGTGTCTGCAAGAGGCGCGAGCCGAGAGACGTCCGCACCGCAACCGGAGTTTGAATGTTTTGTGTCTGACTTGACGCGAGCCGGGATTTAAGCCGCTCGTGATACGCGGGCCAAAACGTTTCCGTCGGCAACGTTGATCGAAGCGCCTGACCGGAAACATGCACGGCGCGTCTCACCGCCGCATATTCTTCGCGACAGGCCGCGCAGGAATTTACTTCCGCGAGCAATTGCTTCGCGCGCGTCGTTGGAGTTTCGTCGCCGGCCAACTCAACAAAATCATTGCGAATGGATTTACAGTTATGCATCCTGGTCTCTACCTCAGCACGCCGGTTGCCGCCGAAGAGAGGCAGTCAACCGGCGCGTCATCTACGCGCAACTTTCCGCGAAGTTTTTCCACTGTGCGCGCCACGGACTTCTTAACAGTTCCGAGGGAACAACCCAGCTCTGCGGAAATCTCCGCGTAAGTCATGCCCTCCTGATGTTTCAAAAGAAAAATCAAGCGCTGCTGCGGCGTCACGCAGGCTAGCGCTTGCATCACGCTTTCCACCACCAGTCGATTCTGCAGAGTCGACTCGAAAGGGACGGTTGCCGCACCGCCGTCGGCTTGAACTGGTTGACGGCCAATCGAATCGTCCAGTGTCTCGTGATGAGCACGGGCTGATTTTGTGCGGCGATAATTCAAGAAACAGTTGATCGTGATCCGGCGCAGCCAGGTGTAGAAGGTGGATTCGTTTCTGAAACTCGAGAGGGCGGCGTAAGCCTTGAGCCAAACCTCCTGCGACAAATCCTCCGCATCTTCCCGCTCGCGGCAATAGTGAAACGCGAGCGAATAGATGCGCCGCTCGTAAGCCTCGGCGAGCAAACAAAAAGCGTCCGAGTCGCCAGACTGCGCGAGTCTGATTAATTCGTCTTCAGTGCTCAACAGGATTACCTCGAGGTTGCGAAGCGCTGGTACGTATCAATAGACACGGAAAAGAGCGGTTTGGTTGGCAGGAGAAAAAAGTCCAATGTCCAATGTCCAAGGTCCAAGGTCCAAGGTCGAACGTCCGCAGGGAACGCAGATGTCCGCTGGGAGCGCAGGCATCCCTGCCTGCAAACGCGCCGCAGGGCGCGAAGCTCTTCGTAAACCGTCGTTCGCGCTCCGCGCTCATTGCAGGCAGGATGCCTGCGTTCCCAGCGGACGTTGGACGTTGGACTTTGGACTTCTTACGGAACGATCTTCCAGTTGTTGGTCGGCTCGGTGGGAATTGTTTTGTGGCGTTCCACCCAGTCGATGATGAGCTCGCGAATCTCCACGCTCGATCGGTAAACCACCGGCGCGCCTTTATACATCGTGTAGCCGCCGCCGCCGTTGACCCGGTAATTATTCGTCGCCAGCTTCAACTTTTGCGTTGGCGCCAGTGGCTTGCCCTGAAATTCCAGTTGCTCGATCCGCTGCCCGATTGGCTTAGTCAAGTTGAGAACGTAGGTTACGCCTTCGGCAATATCGAAGTTGTACGCAGGAATTTTTTCGTCAACCAGATCTGCCGGAGACTTGCCCGGCTCGTACGGACGAAAATATTTGGCGGAGTGTTCGAGCGCATCTCTTAACTGTTGTCCGGTGACTTCCAGAACCACGAGCGTGTTCTCGTAAACATAAAGGCCTGCGATATCGCGAACAGTCACCGCTCCCTTCGCGATGCGCGCTTCCGGATTGAAGACCGCGGCCATCGACACGTCGGCCTTTCCCGCTTCGAGCTGCACTCGCTGGATCAAATCCAATATGGCAGTGTCGCGAAAGCGCGCGTCACCCGCCGTGAGCTCCGCTGCCGACTCGCCAATCGCGCGAGAGAGCCACGCTTGCGTCTCGAGATTGTAAGGCTGGCCCAGTGCCAGGATTTCCGGATCGGGCACAACAGTTTCGTCCAACGGGATCGTGCGAGCGCCGCACGCAAAAATATGCCAGCCCTTAGTGTCGTTTTCGAGGTAGAGATCAACGCGAGCCAGGTGCCGTCCCCAAAAATTTGCCTGGATTAGTTGCACGCCATTGATGACGACTGAAGGATTGTCTTTGTGCGTGTGGCCCATGAAGATGACGTCGACACCCGGCACTTCCCGCGCAATCACCACTGCGCGATTTTCGTTGGTCACTTGTCCCGGGCTTTGTTCGCCAGTGCGCAGATCCTCCTCCAGGCCCATGTGCATCGCGATCACCACCACGTCGGCGCGCTCTTTGCCGCGCAACACCGGCACCCATTTTTTCGCCTCGAGCAAGGGATCGTGAAACTCAAGGCCAGCGTAGTTCGGCAGGTTTTCCCAGTTAGGAATGCCGGGGGTCGTTAGTCCGAGAATGCCGATGCGAACGCCGCCCACGTCTTTCACTATGTAAGGCGTGTAGTGTGTTTGGCCGGTGCCGGCGTTGTAAGTGTTCGCCGACAACCAGGGAAACTTCGCTTCGCGCCGGGCTTTCTCCAGCACCTGCAATCCAAAGTTGTACTCGTGATTACCTACGGTCATCGAGTCGTACCCGAGCGCGTTCATCGCGAGCATCATCGGATCGACCGGCTGATTGTTTTTCTTGTTGTGATAGTACTCGAGCGGCGTGCCCTGGATCGTGTCGCCGGAATCGATGAGGACTACGTTCTGGTTTTCGGCGCGGGTTCGTTTGACGAGCGTTGAGATTTTTGCGAGGCCGCGGTTGTCGGGTTTGTCAGTGTAGTAATCAATCGGAAAAAGATTTCCGTGCAGATCGGTGGTGCCAAGGATTACGACATGAACGCGCTTGGCCGCGCTACCGACGCCAAGCGGAAGGAAAGCGCAGGCCAGGAAGATAAGAACGATAAACGCCGCAAAGGAATTTTGTCGCTTCATAGATTCAGAAGTTTCAGGTTTCAAGTTCCAAGTTTCAAGTTCGGACACCGCCCGAGCGGCTATCCACCGATTACGCAGATTTCACAGATAGGAAGTAAACATATTCACGACGCTCAGGTATTGACCTCCTCGAAACTCGAAACTCGAAACTCGGAACTTGGAACTTGAAACTTGGAACTTGAAACTATTGCGGTTCATTCACAAAAACTTCCGCTGCCGACATCCCATTAACAGAAACTTCATAAACCTTCTGATAATTAGCGCGAATGAATGCCAGCTTGTCGCGGTTTTCGAAATACGTTCGCCCGCGCTGCACGATGAAGTACGCGCGGCCGGAGAGTTTGTCGATCTCGAAGTCCGGCGCGGAGATGGCTTTCGAGTTCAGGTCGGTGCGCCCGAACTGCGCGAGGTAGTAACGTGTCGCGGCCGGTGTCTCATGCGCGATAGTCACACCCGGCGGCGCGTTGTCGCAAACATATTTGATTGCTTCACGCAGACCGTCGTCATAAAACTCGTCGTGCGGAAAGAAGTAACCAACTTTGTCAGCCGCGAACGCATTGGTGTAAAGCGCATAATGCGGGCCGGCAGAATAAGCAATCCAACCCGGCACTCCGATCAGGACCGCAACCACTAAGGCCGCAACAGCCACTCGCACTTGATGCGACGCCCGCAAGCGACCCGTGAGGAATTTTATCAACTCAACCACTCCAATCGCCGCCAGCATGTAAACGAAAGGCATGAGGGAAAGCGTGTAGCGCAACCACTTCGAACCAAACAAGGAATAAGGCACGATCCAAAGCAGGAACATAAAAAGCACGAACGCATGACCCGGATGCAGGCGGCGCCTGATGGAGACGACGAAGCCGGCGATAAACGAAAAGAGCACCAGGATGGGAATCTTGATCGCCATGAACATCAGGTAGAAATAAATCGGCGTGCCCCAGAAGGGCGTACCTGAGACATTGTTTTTGTAAAGGTGGTCCGCAAATAAATATCCCGAGTGGACCAGCAACTTCTCGCCCATGTAGGCGTTGATGTAGCTCCAAACTTGCGGCAACAGAACCGGCGGATTGGCAATCAGGAATGCGAGCAACATCACGAGGTAGAAAATGCGCGGCGTTTTCCCTGGTATCTCTCCGGGGTTGCGTGGGCGCACACGAAACATTTGATGGTAGAGCGCGTTCAAGCCGAAGTAGTGTGGGAAATACTTGGAGGCGAGCATTAGTCCAAACGAAATGCCGCTGAGGATGTAATTTCGTTTGCGAACCGGGATGTTTCGGGCGTCAGTCTGCTTGGCTCGCAAATAAAAATAGAAAGCGAAGAGCATGAAGAAGACCAGCAGGGTGTCTTCCTTGCCGATGCGGTTAAAAGTGATTGCGTTTATGCCGGTGGCCCAAAGCGCAGCCGCAGTCAGTCCAGTCCAGCGATCGAAAAACGCCGCGGTCAGCAGAAACAGCGGGATAACTGTCAACGCGCCGAAGATTGCATTCGGCAAACGCAGCAGGGCTTCGTTGCTCAACGTTCTGCCTGCCGCTTCGAGGGCGTGACCCGCCCTCAGCGAAACGAACATCAAAGCCTTCATCAGCATCGGGTGCTCGCCGTTGGCCGTGATGTCGCCGCGCTCGTAAGCCTGCACCGCTTCCACTTTATTTACTTCATCCTCGGCGAAACCGATCGCGCCCAGGTGATTGACCCGAAATGCGAAACCAACGAGCGCCAGGAAGGCCAGCACCGCGACAATGGTTCGACGAGACGGCGAGACAACAAGGTCATTCGTCGCCTGCGACTCCGGAGCATGGGCTTCGGAGACTTCCAGGGTTGAGACCGACGGGCTCGTGGCGGTTGTGACGGGTGTGACGGGCAAACCTGATATCCCCTTATGCGAAAGTTCTCAATCGTAACTACTGACAGATCAATTTGGCTAAAGCGCGGAGACGTCGTTAGAAGTCATGATCAGTAAAGCTCGGGGTCGGGAAGGCGGACTTGCCACCGCTCTTCAATTGTTATCGATCACCACATCTTCACCGGTGCCTCGAGTGCCATTCAACCTGGCCGGGGGGAGCCACCCTTCCCGACCCCGAGATTCCGTCTCTTGATTATCGCGCCGTGATTCAGAGCCTTCGCCGCGATTAAAATATTGCGCGTCCGATTGGCGCTTTCCCCAAAATGCCTTATCGTAATCACCCGCATGGACAATCTAGTCGTTTCCAACATTCGTCAACGACCGATTCGCACGCTCGTGAGCGTCGCCGGCGTCGCGCTCGGAGTTTGTCTGGTCATGCTCTTTACCGGTCTGGCGCGCGGCATGGCTAACGATCTCCAGCGGCGCGCGGCCAACGTGCGCGCCGAGATTCTTTTCACTCGGCCCGGCGCGATGCAACTGACGGCTTCAACTGCCAACCTTAGCACCAAGTACGTCGAAAGCCTGAAGCAAATCGACGGGGTGGCCGAGGCCCTCCCGGTAATCCGCTACATTTTTCAGGGCGGCAAGGGATTTGGTTTTGAACAAATCGAAGGCGTCGAGTGGGACTCGTTCGCGCGCGTCAACGAGTTGCACATCGATAGCGGCAGGCCGCCGCAGGGTCCGGAAGAAATTGTTATCGACGAAACGAAGGCGCGCAATAACAAGCTGCGGATTGGCGACACGGTAAAACTTTTTGGCGACAAGCCGCACCGCGTGGTCGGCATCTACTCGCCGGAGTCGGGCGCGCGCGTGAAGATGACTTTGCCCGCGATGCAGGAAGCGTTGGAGTCGCCCGGGAAGTGCACCTACATTCTTATCAAACTTCACAACCCGGCAGATGATGTCGCTGTCGCCAAACGAATCGACACAGCTTTGCCGGGTAACAAGATCCAATTCACGCGCGACTTGTTCACGAGTCTTGAGAAAACCATTCCCTTCCTCGGCGTGTTTCTCCGGACGCTTGTCGGGCTTTCGGCGGTAGTGAGCGCCCTCGTTGTGATGTTGGCGATGTATACCACTATCACCGAACGCACGCGCGAGATTGGCATACTGAAAGCGCTCGGCGCCTCGCGTCGTTACATCGTCTTCATTATTGAATCGGAAGCGCTGCTGATTAGCCTGGTTGGTCTGGTGGCGGGATTCGTTTGTTCGTTCGCTCTCGGTTACGCGATCCATCAGGTCTATGGATTGTTTTTTGAGTTCAGCTGGAGCTGGGGACTGACCGCGGCCGCGATCGGAATTCTGGGCGGCGGATTCGGCGCGCTTTATCCGGCGGTACGCGCCTCAAACCTCGATGCGGTAAGCGCGCTGGCTTATGAGTGACAGCTAAGGATCAGTGCTTGCCGCGGCAGCGGCAATAGAAGGTAGCCAGACGTGAAACATCTGGACCCAACAATTCATTTGAAATGCGCGCTGAAGGCGCGCAGCGATATTTTCGGGGCGCGCCTTCAGCGCGCGGCTTTTGCGCAACATAAGTCCAGAGGTTTCACCTCTGGCTACCCTCACTGCGCACCTTCAGTGCGCCTAAGCAGGCTCGACCAGCTTCGTTTCGCCTTCGCTGATCTTGGCAATATTTTTCAGCGTTAATCCTCTGCGCACCATCAGCGCTACGCCGATCGTCGTCCAAAAGATGTCGCGGGCCTTACGCACGATCGCCAGCGTCACTCCAATCGCCGTGGTGAACCCTAAAACTTTCGAAAGCATCCCGGTCCCCGCTTCGTCGATTCCGGTTCGCAGCGGGATGAATTTGAAAACCACATTGATGACGCGGTTCACGGACTCCAGGATGAACGCGGTCAGCAGCGTCGGTTTCACGCTACTGATGAAATAGAGCGTAGTGTAAATCTCGGCGATACCGGCGAGATGAAAACAAACTTCGAGCAGGAAAATCGAGATCAGGCGATTGCTGTTTCGCGCGTAGAACCCGTAGATGCGATCCTCCAAAGTTTGCGCGCGCGGTATTCCTTTCTCCGTCATCCAGGCGCGCGCGATGCCCCAGCCGCCCAGGAGCGACATGGGCCGACTCAAGAATTTCCATTGCCGGCGCAGCACGAAGTAACCCACCGGCGCAATCACTAGGGTAACCACGAGCGCAATAATGCTCGCGTAACGCAGCGGCTTGGGAAGCGAGAAGCTAAACAACAACGCCGCGGTACCGGAAAAGATCAGCAGCACCACTGACAAGCTGTAGAAGATGTTTTCAAGCGCGAGCGCGGACAGGCTGGCCATGAGCGGCACGCGATCGGTAACAAAGGCAGCTTTGGATGGCTCGGCCACGGCCACGCTGGCGAGCGGAACAATGTTGCCAAGCGCGTCGCCCACCACTCTGGCGGCGAAGGCATCGCGAAAGCGCAAGTTGTAAGGCGGTTCAAAACAACGCAACCAGGCGAGGCTGCGCGCAGTTTGACGAACGCCCGAGATCGCGATGATCAAAAGAAATCCCCAACCAAGCCGCCCGATGCCGGCCAGGATGTCAGACACGCCGGCTTTCCTGACGAAGTAGGCGAAGAGCAGCAGACCGAGGACGGCAAAGACAATTCCAAACCGCGCCAGCTTTTTGTTTCGCGCACTCTTCGTGCCCGGCGCGGCAGTTTGTACCGTGCTATCAGGAGCCTCGAAGTCTGCCTCAGGCTGTCGGGGTTTATTGTCCAAGTTGTTGGAGTCCTTTGCTGCGCATTAATCGATAGGACGAGGCTATCATGTATCAGGCTCACCAAAGCGACAACTCAAGCGAGGCGGAAATTTTGGCCGCGGATTTACGCGGAGGAACGCGGATTAGATCAAAGGGTATCTGAGTTTGCTTTCAGATCTGCGTTCATCCGCGTAAATCCGCGGCCACTTATCGGAACTCGAAACTTGAAACTCTGAACTCGAAACTTTACACGGCTTTGCCTTTTTACTTTTGCGTTGATTATGATGCTTCTGTTCAAAACCAAACAGTTCGCGCCGATAAGGTAAAGATGAGCCAACCTCAGTCAGCAATTGAAGAGCGGGGCGCAGGTCCCTTAACCACTCTTTCCGAAGACGAGCAAATGTTTCGCGCCAGCGTGCGTGAGTTTGCCGAAGGCGAACTGCGCCCACGCGTCGAAACAATGGAGGAGCACGGCAAACTCGATCCGGCGCTCATCAAGCAATGTTTCGACCTGGGACTGATGGGAATTGAGACTCCCGAAGAGTTTGGCGGCGCCGGCTCGTCCTTCTTCACCGCGATTCTCGCGGTTGAAGAACTTTCGCGGGTCGATGCTTCGGTCGGCGTCTTCGTAGACGTGCAAAATACGCTCGTCAACAACGCCTTCATGCGCTGGGGCAACCAGGAACAGAAAACTAAATACCTGCCGCAACTCGCCAGCAGTCGCGTCGGCGCTTACGCGCTCAGCGAAGCCGGCTCCGGTTCGGACGCCTTTGCCATGCAAACGCGCGCTACCGATCAGGGCGATCACTTTCTGCTGAACGGGCAAAAGCTCTGGATCACCAACGGTAACGAAGCCGAAATCTTTGTGTTGTTTGCAAACGCAAACCCGGAAGCCGGTTATCGCGGCATCACCGCGTTCATCGTTGAGAAAAATTTTGAAGGGTTCGCGGTTGGAAAAAAGGAAAACAAACTCGGCATCCGCGCTTCGTCCACCACCGAGTTAATCCTGACTGACTGCGAAGTTCCCAAAGAGAATGTGCTTGGCGAAGTCGGCAAAGGTTACAAGACTTCGATTGAAACTTTGAACGAAGGCCGCATCGGCATCGGCGCCCAGATGATTGGCATCGCGCGCGGCGCGCTCGAAGCCGCGCTGGCCTACACCGCGGAGCGCGAACAGTTCGGCAAATCAATCAACCAGTTTCAGGGCGTACAGTTTCAACTCGCCGAGATGGCAGTGCAACTCGAGGCGGCGCGTTTGCTGGTCTACAACTCCGCCCGCATGAAAGACGCGGGGCTGAACTTTGTGAAAGAGGCGGCAATGGCAAAGCTCTTCGCTTCGCGCGCCGCCGAACGGATCAGTTCCCTGGCCATTGAACTTTACGGCGGCTACGGCTACGTCAAAGATTATCCGGTGGAAAAATTCTGGCGCGACTCGAAGATCGGCGCGATTTATGAAGGTACGTCAAACATGCAATTGCAAACGATTGCGAAACTGCTGATTGGTAAATGATTTGGTGTTGAGTGAGTCCTGACGAGATTAGGCGATATCTAAGCGAACTCAATGAAGAGTTACGGTTGATGGATGTGAAGGGAGAGCTTTGCCTATATGGCGGAGCAGTGATGGCGCTGGTTTATGATGCGCGGCCCAACACAGATGACGTGGATGCTATCTTCGAGCCGGTACGCTACATTCGCCGAGCCGCAGGCAGGATAGCCGAACGTCACAACTTGCCGAAGGATTGGCTCAACTACGCGGTCAAGATGTTTGTAGTGCCTCATGAGCAGCGAGTGCTCTTTGATATGTCGCACCTTAAAGTTTACATTCCGCCAGGTGAGTATGTCCTGGCCATGAAGGCCTTGAGTGCGAGAGCAAACATGCAAGATCGAAGCGACATAAAGACGCTAATTGAAAAGCTGGGAGTGAGCAGCGCTGAGCAAGTGATCGAGATCGTGAAACATTACTATCCCAACAAAGAGGTTAAGCCTGCCACTCTGATGCTCCTAAGAGAAATATTCGCGCCATGATCACACTTAGGGAAACAAAAAAAAGGATCACACAAGAACCAAAGTATTGGGAGATCCACTTCGCGAATTTTCTCGATGATTTTCGTCGCCATAAGAGTATTCGCGCGATTGCGGAACCTCTGGAACTTGACGATCGCAAACTTGACGCATTGCTGGCCTCCACTGCAGAGGCTTTGTGCGATGAAGCAGGATTGACACCGCCAGCGTGGCTCTCGGGCGTCCCCGAGTGTGAGCAACCGTATTTCGTCGGCGAAATAGAACGACTCAAAGCGATTTCAATTGTGGAAAGCCCGGTGCGCTTTCGCATTCGTAAGATTTTTGTGCTGGAGAATTTTCTTAGTCGCGTATAAGAAGCTGCCAGCTCGCTGGCTCTCCTGGTGAATGATGACGGTATCGAGGATAGACATCTTCAAGCAAATGCTGGTGAGCGATCCGGTGAATAGCAGCATTCTGTTTGGACTGGCCAAGGAATATGAGAAGGCTGGACAAACTGCGGAGATGATCGAAACGCTGGAGCGTTACCTCGCGATTTCCGATGACGAAGGAAACGGCTTCGGCATGTTGGCGCGGGCTTATGAGCAGTCTGGTCAACGCGAAAAAGCTAAAGAGACATATCAGCGAGGAATCGACGCCGCGGCCAGGCACGGTCATCCGTCGATGTCGGAAGAGTTTCGTCAAGCTCTTGAAGATTTCTAAGTGATGCGATCTTCAGCAAGGCGGGCTTTTCCAGGTGCCGTAGGCACCAAATGTTTATAGATAAAAGCTGTTGCCTCGATTTGCTCAGCCCATTTATGGGCGACAGAAATTTCGCTCCTCCGGAGCTTAGGGTCTTAAGTTCGTTTGTAACTATAAACATTTCGCCGCTCTGCGGCGGTGTTGCGCCAGTCATTATGAGTGATACCAAAGTCTTAAAACTCGTTCCCAAGAGCGCGGTAAAGAGCGCTGACGCGCCGGCGCCGGCCGCTGAGAAGCAAGCACCGGCGGCTCGCCCCGCTCCGATAAAACCGATCGAAGCTCCAGCGCCGAAACCTCAGCCCGCGTCGCAAGGGGTATCGCCAGATATCTCGTCTCTTGGCGCGCAGACCGGCGCAGCTGTTGCCGTCAAACCCTCCCGAGTTCCCGAACAACGCGGTCAACGTGAAAAGAATGAACGCCGCGAGCGGCCGCGCCTGTCCCGCGAAGAAATGCTAGCGATGTATCGCACCATGTATCTCTCGCGGCGCATCGACGACAAAGAGATACAACTCAAAAACCAGAACAGGATTTTTTTCCAGATCAGCGGCGCGGGACATGAAGCGGTGCTGGTTGCCGCGGGAATGGTGTTGCGTCCTGGTTACGATTGGTTTTATCCCTACTACCGCGACCGCGCTTTGTGTCTACAGCTCGGCATGACGCCGCTCGAACAATTTCTTTCCGCGGTCGGCGCCTCAGACGATCCGAATTCGCACGGCCGCCAGATGCCTTCGCACTGGGGCCACCAGAAACTGAATATCGTTTCGCAGTCGTCGCCGACCGGCACCCAACTGTTGCAGGCGGTGGGTTGCGCCGAAGCCGGCTATCGCTTCAAGTTGATCAGGGAACTGCGCAAGCGCTCGTCGAATTTTCACAAAGACGAAGTGGTCTACGTTTCACTTGGCGACGGCACCTCGAGCGAAGGCGAATTCTGGGAAGCGCTCAATACCGCCTGCAATCTGAAGCTGCCGGTGCTGTTCCTGGTGGAAGACAACGGCTACGCCATCAGCGTACCGGTGGAAGTGCAAACGGCAGGCGGCGACGTTTCGCGTCTGGTCAAAAATTTTCCGAATCTTTTTCTGCAGCGCTGCGACGGCACGGATGTGCTCGAGTCGCTGGCGGTGATGAAGCGGGCGGCGCAGTATTGCCGGGAACATCGCGGTCCGGCGCTGGTCCACGCCAAAGTTATCCGTCCCTATTCGCATTCGCTTTCAGACGACGAAAAACTCTACCGGCCGGATGAAGAGCGGACGGCGGACGCTGAACGCGATCCGGTGAAACGCTTTGGCGCCGTGCTGATCGATGAAAAAGTCACTGATCAGGACGGACTGCAGAAGATTAAGGATGAAGTGGACGCGCTCGTGAACGAAGCAGCGGACCAGGCGCTGGCTAGTCCGCAACCCGAGCCGGAGACGATTGAGCAGTTCGTCTATTCGCCTGATGTCGATCCAACCTCGAGCGCGTTTGATAACGAAGCGAGCGCCGAGCTCACGGGCAATGCCGGCACCATGGTCGACCTGATCAATCGTTGCCTGCACGTCGAGATGGCCCGCGATGCGCGCATCGTCGTCTTTGGCGAAGACGTTGCTGATTGTTCTCGTGAAGAATTTCTGGAGAAGGTGAAAGGCAAGGGCGGCGTTTTCAAAGTCACGGCAAATTTGCAACGCAAGTTTGGCAGCGCGAGGGTTTTCAATTCCCCGCTCGCCGAGGCAAACATCGTCGGACGCGCGATTGGCATGGCCACGCGCGGCTTGAAGCCGGTAGTTGAAATCCAGTTCTTCGATTACATCTGGCCGGCGATGCACCAGATTCGCAACGAGCTGGCGCTCATGCGCTGGCGCTCGGGCGGTGACTGGAAAGCGCCGGTGGTGATGCGCGTGCCGGTCGGCGGTTATTTGAAAGGCGGAGCGGTCTATCATTCGCAGTCCGGCGTTTCTACGTTCACGCAGATTCCCGGGCTCCGCGTCATCTATCCGTCAAACGCGCTCGACGCTAACGGACTTCTGCGCACCGCGATTCGCTGCGACGATCCGGTGCTCTTCCTCGAGCACAAACATCTCTACCGCCAGGCTTATAACAAATCGCAGTATCCGCCGGACGAATTCATGATTCCCTTCGGCAAGGCGAAGGTCGTGCGCGAAGGCACAGACCTTTCGATCATTACTTACGGCGCCCTGGTGCAGCGTTCCCTGGTTGCAGCCAAACAAGCCGAGCAACAAGGAATCAGTGTGGAAGTCGTTGACCTGCGCAGCCTTCAGCCGTACGACTGGGCTGCGATCACGGCGACCGTTCAGAAAACGAATCGCGTAATCGTTGCTCACGAAGACTCACTCTCATTCGGATACGGCGCGGAGATCGCCGCGCGCATTTCCGACCAACTCTTCGAACACCTCGACGCGCCGGTGAGACGCGTCGCCGCTACCGACACCTTCGTCGCCTACGCGCCAAGACTGGAAGACGCGATCCTGCCGCAAGTGGCGGATGTGTTAGGCGCCATAACAGACCTGCAACGATATTAGTTCGCCTTAGTGCCTTCGCCTCGCGGTGGTGACCTTCAGTTGATCACCACTAAGTCACCGAAAAGATGGCATACACAGGTGTATTGTTGTACGTCGTGCGTCCTCTGCCACCACCCAGTAAAACCTCTCAAACCCTACGAAAAGCGGTTAATGTGGCAATAGTGTGTAGGTTTTGAGACCAGGCCAAGCTGGCATAATCCTTGCCGCTACCTCACCGGATCATCCCGACAATCCCCCGACAAACTTAATCGATTAAGGATCAAACGGAAGGAGCAAGCCAGACCTATGAATAAACGTATTTCTATTTTAGCAGCAGCGCTGCTAATTCTTTCGGCCGCTGCCGTGGCCGGCGCACAGGAACCCACTACAACACCCACTACAACAGTTGTCACACCAACCACCACCGTAACGCAGACGCCAACTACAGTTACCAAGACCGTGCAAAATCCGGACGGCACCTACACGGTCATCGAGTACCCATTGGCCAAAGAGACTGTCGTCACGCTTAACCCGGTAACCTTCCCGACTGCCAAAGGCACGGCAACCATTCTTCGCGATGACAACGGCACGCGCGTGGTGCTTAACATGACCGGCGTCCCGGCCGATGTGACCGCGATGAATCTGTATGCGGTGGACGACGCAGGTGTTGTTACTGCGTTAGGACCAGTCGTACTTGCCAACGGCATCGGCAAATTCAGCGGCACGACGCCGCTGACTAAATTCATGCTGGTTGCCGGACCGGATGGCCTGACAGCCTATGACGCGAACACCAAAGTTTTCTTCCGTAGCGCGGTGCCGGAAGGGTTCGCGGTAATTCCACACACGATGCATCCGGTCGGTGAAACCGTCGGGGCAACTACCACAGCCGGAACCACGCCGGCGACCGTTTACACCGTGCCGATGCTGAACATCCCGGCCTACAAGAAGGGCGACGACACGAAACTGAAAGTAGACTTCACGGGCGCAATGTCAGGCGCGCGCGCGAACGTGTTCATTGAGCCGCATAAGAACGGCAAGGAAACTGAAGTCACGATGCGCTTCCACGAATTGAAGGAAGCTCCGACCGGCCAGACTTATATCCTCTGGGCGGTTTCTCCTGACAATCAGTTTTTCAAGTTGGGACAGATCACCAACTTCAAGGGCCGCAACGAAGCGGAAATCAAAGCCAACACTTCATTGTCTGACTTTGGCTTGTTGGTAACCATGGAAGACGTAAAGGTTTTCAACACCCTGGTCACTCCGGCCGGTGAGCGACTGGGCGTAATTCAAATCGTACCTTAGCGAACGTATTCGCTAGTTCACCTGGAGGGCCGCCAACACTGGCGGCCTTTCTTTTTGGAGTGGGGTGACCTGTCACCGCTTTTTTTGTCCAGTTGCGACCTGTCGCAACCGGCTCCTCCGGAGCCAGGCAAGGTTCCACGACAGAATTTCCTATGGCGATGGTGCTCTCCTGAGTTACTATGCGGACAGGTTGGCGCTGGGATAACCGGCTCCGTCTCCCAGGTCGATTCCCCCGACGTTCGACTCACATTTGCAAGCCCACGAACCGCCGGAGCGCGCCGCTCCGGTCTCCATCAACCAGCAAGCTAGTCGCGGATACAACTTAATATGTATAAACGCATCTTCCCCCAGTTGCTGCTCGTGTCTGTTAGCCTTCTCGCTTCCAAACAAGTTTTCCCGCAACAGAGTCTGCCCGAACTCGTCAGACGCGTTAAGCCTTCCGTAGTTGCGATCGCCACCTACGATGCGCAGGGCGAAGCGTTGATGACCGGCAGCGGCTTCTTTTTGCGGCCGGGTCAGGTGGTCACCAATCTGCACGTCATTCGCGGCGCACAACGCACCGAGATCAAGACGCTCGACGGCAAGGGCCGCGTGTTTCCGGTGAGCGGTGTGTTGGCAATCGACGAAGAAGGCGACCTCGCGTTACTCAGTGTGGACATGCCGGCGGACCGCGCGCGCTCGAGCGAAATGGCGCGGGTGCTTCCTGATGAGGGCGAACAGATCGTGGTGATAGGTAATCCGTTGAAACTGGAAGGTTCGGTCACCGACGGTATTGTGTCCGCGGTGCGCGAAGTGCCAAACGTCGGCAAGATCATTCAGATCACCGCGCCTATTTCACATGGCAACAGCGGCAGCCCGGTCTTCAACATGAATGGACAGGTGGTGGGCGTCGTTACCATCAAGGTAACCAACGGTCAAAACATCAATCTCGCGATTGGCGCCGCTCGCGTCGAACAGTTACAGCCGGGCCAACTGCGCGCGCTAAGCAGCGTGCCGGCGAAAGAGCGATCGGGCGACGTGGCCGAATCTTCGTATCGCACTGGTCTGGATTCTTTGTGGCTGGGAAACTACGACGGCGCGATCCGTTACTTCGAGACAGCGGCCAACAGAAATCCCAAACGCGCCGATGCCTGGGTCCAGGTAGGTTATTGCAAAGTGAAACAAGGGAAGAGCGCGGAAGCAATTAGCGCTTACCAGCATGCGCTCGAACTTAAGCCCGACTCGGATGAGATCCACAACAAGCTGGGCGATGCTTACTACTATGCCGGAAGAATGGCTGAAGCGATCGCTTCGTACAGTCGTGCCGCCGAGCTGCGTCCCGACAATGCCGAAACACACTACAACCTCGCGGTCGCGTATTTTGAAAGTGGAAATGAACGACTGGCTGCCGCCGCGGCGAAGAGGCTACGCGGACTCGATCTAAGACTCTACGAGAAACTGCTCAGCGAGACGCGAATGGAGCGGTAAAGAGGTTTCAGGTTTCAAGTTCCAGGTTTCAAGTTCTGTTGTCGAACTTGAAACTTGAAACTTGAAACTTGGAACTTGAAACCATTTATTTATCGCCCGTAAACACTTTCGGATCCACGCTCTTCGGATTACCCAGCACCACAAAGCGAATGTGCCGCATATACTTTTGCGCCACGCGTTGCACGTCAGCCGGCGTAACCGCGCTGATCTTGTCCATGAAAATCGTGGCATTGCGCCAGCCGCCGCCCAGCAATTCAGCCTGGGCCAGCTCGCCCGCCTGGGCAGCATTGGTTTCCTGGGCCAGATAATAACGGGTTAGATAGTGTTGAATCGTACCCTTCAGCTCGTCCTGAGAAATCTGCTCGGTCTGCAAACGCGCCATCTCGTCCAACATAATCCGCACACTCTGATTGGCGTCGGTCGAACTCACTGAAACGCCGCCAAGGTTTGAGCCCTGGCTCCAGAGAAACGCGTCAGGCGCGTACGAGAGATTCCGTTTGCCGCGAATCTCGATAAACAATCGGTTCTGCAAAATGGAGGTGGCGACGCGCATCGGGTAAAGATCCGGTGACGCCAAAGCCGGCGCCGTGAAAACCCCCTGAACGTAGTTGGTCGGCAAATCGCGTTCGGTTACCTCGACTGTTGACGCGGGAAACGAAAGCTCAGGCAATGCCGTCAGGCGATAGTCGCCCCGCGGCAACTTCGCGAGAGTCGTGCTAATGCGTTGTCGCACCAGTTGCGGATCGAGATCACCCACCACGACCAGCAAGAGTCGCGACGTCTCCATCATCTGTTTGTGATAGCGGTGCAGGTCTTCCGCCGTTATGCGGGAAATAGACTCGGCTGTGCCGCGCGGATCGTTCAGGTAGGGATGGCCCGCATAGGCGACGCGCGCCTGCAACTGTTGCACGTAAGAATCCGGGGTGTCGGCATCGTCTCGCAGCGACAGCACGAGGCGATTGCGCACGCGCTCCACGTCTTCAGGCGCAAAAGTTGGACGCAGCGCCACGTCAGTAAAGATTTCCCAGGAACGATCAAAATTCGGACGAGTACAAGCGAGCGTCAATCCCGAGTAGTCGTAGTTCACGCCCGACGAAACCGTAGTGCCCATTCGCGAGAGTTCTGTGCGCAGGCGCTCGCGCGGAAAGCTGGTCGTCGCCTCGGAAGAGGCATCGAGCATCAGGTCTTCAATGCCGGCGTTAGCGGCAGTGATATTTCGCGTCCCACCCTTGATGAATAGTCCGGCGACGACGGTTTGGCTTCCCTCGCGTCGCTTGACCAAAACCTTAAGGCCGTTTACGTCGAACTCGGTTACGAGCGCGGCCTGGTCGGAAACAGTCAACGGCCGGGCGATCGGTACCGGCTGCGGCGCAATTGCGACTGGACGTTTTTCCTGCGCCACCAAAGGCACAGCGAGGGTCAGCAAAAGTAAACAGAGCGTAGCTAATCGCATATCAAACCAACTCTTCTTCATTAAGGTTAAGAACAGTTTCAGGTTTCAAGTTCCAAGTTCCAAGTTAAAGAACCTGCCTGACCCTGAACTTGAAACTTGAAACTTGGAACTTGAAACTATTTCGTCCCGATCAGATCGTCCGTCGTCAGCTGCGACGCTTTCGCCGCGTCGTCAGATAACAACGCCATCCCCACATGTGGCTTGCCCTGAATGTAGGTGGTCACATAACGGCTAATATCCGCGCGCTGCGTCCGGCGCAGGTTGCCAAGATAACCGCGGAAGTAATCGATGCCCGTCGACGCCCACCAAAAGCTGATAGTGTGCGTGTAGTCGGAAAGTTTTTCCCGGCTAAACAGATCGTCAGCCTCGAGCAGCGACTTCGCAGTTTCCAATTGCTCGTCGGTGTAGTAGTCGCGGTCGTTGAAGTGGGCCACCTCGTTGTAAATCGCGCGCATGGCGGCGCGAGCTTTGTCGGGAGTGGTTTGCGCGATGATGTTGATCGGCCCAACGTTGCGCTGCGTGTAGTAACCGAGATTGACCGCGCTCACCAGACCGGTATCAACCAGGGCCCGCTGAAAACGCGAATTCGGCTGGCGCAGGATGAAAGAAAAAACATCGGCTGCATAAGTCGACGCATCATCTTTGCCGATTGAAGGGCCCTGCCACCCGATCTCAACAATAACGTTCTGGACCGGCTGCCTGATGATCACGCCTTCGTTTTTTGGAAGCGGCGGATGCTCAACAAGAGGAAACTCGACAAACGGATCCTTCTCGCGCCGGGGCCACTCGCCAAAGAGACTCTGCACCAGGGTGAAAACCGCGTCGGGATTCACGTCGCCGGTTACCACGATTGCCGAATTATTCGGCACGTAGTAACGGCCCTGGATCAATCGCATCATGGCCGTGGTTGCGCCGCGCACCGTCTCCTTGTTGCCGCCGGGATTCTTCCGGCTAGGATACTTGTAAAAGAGCCGGTTGTTCATTTCGATTTGCAGGAAACCGAAAGGGTTCGAGTCGTGACGATCGAGTTCACCGATGACCACCTCTCGCTCCTGAGCAAACTGTCCTTCGTCAAACAACGGATAGCGCGCCGCGTCGCGCATGAAGCGCATGGCCACCGCCAAATTCGGAGAGGTGGTGGTGAAGTAGTAGTTAACTAGCTCTTCCTGCGTTTGGCCGTTGTAGATGATGCCAAGTTGATCGATGGTGTTCAGGTAAGATTCGCCATTGAGCGCCGCGCGATTGGCCTTGAAGAACATGTGCTCGTAGAGATGCGACAGCCCGTTCAGCTCCGGTGGTTCGGTGAACGATCCGTTTCGTACGGCCAGCTCGCAGGTGACGAGCGGGATCGAATGATCTTCAACCACGATCATCTCGAGGCCGTTCGGCAGTTGCCGGTTGACGAATTTCGTCTGCGGCTGCGGCGCCTGGGCGACTGCGGGACGTGTCGCGGCCGCCGGAGTTTGCGCCGGAGTTTGCATTCGACCGGCAAACGCCGCCGGGTTGATGAAGGAAAAGACCAGGAGAATAAATAAAAGACTGCGTTTCACTGAAAACTCCATTTATCCGGGGGCAGTAGCCCGACCATGAGGGAGGGCTTCTTGGTTCCAACATAAGCCCTCCCTGATGGTCGGGCTACTGCCCCGGATGTGTAAATTCACGAACCGATTCGATGTCGCGGCCGCTCAATTGGATGTCAGCTCTGTGCCCTTTGTGTTCTCTGTGTCTTCGTGGTGAAAAAGACTTTGGTTTACCACAGAGACACAGAGAACACAGAGGAGGCACAGAGGAACCGATTTGCCGAACTGCCGCGGTTGGTCGGTCGTGTCAACCGCGATACGATTCGTCCTGCTCGATTCGCGAGAGCACCCAATCAAACTCTCCCGAGGTTATCTTTCCGCCGCAGAATTCACAAACGCCCGCATTGTTAACCTTCAATGGCGCGCCGCAATTTGGACAGTTCAGGTCAGCCTTCGCGGCAATCGCCGGCGCGTTCCGGTTGCGAATAAACGTCCAATATTCAGTCCAATAACGGAACGTCGTATTCGATCCGCTGACAATATTATTGTCTTCGTCGACCGTGTAGTCGCGGCCGCGCGCGCCGATACGCACCGTGATCGAATTGTAGAACGCGTCTTCCTTGATCTTCACCGGCTGCAGCGCCGTGACTTGGCAATCCTCAACGAGGTTGCGCAAATGCTGGCGCCTGTACGCGTCGATCCAATACTGATGCATCTGAAACAGATTGTCGGTTTCGTGCGGCCGCGCGCGCTGCCAGTTGAGCGTAGACCACGCAGCTTGTAGTTCGTCAAAGATCAAGCGGGCTCGGGCCTGAAACTCACCCCACGAGAATGCCGGATTGTTTTTCTCAAATTCCTCTCGTATCTCGCCGAAGTTAGGTTGCACGACGCTCGGTAAGTCGGTCCCTTCTTCCGGAACGTCAGACGTAAGCAATGGGCCTTTGGCTTCAGTGGTCAAGAGCGTGATGTCGCGCACGTACCACTGAAACTCACCGCTTTCGATCTTCGTGCCACAAAATGCGCACGCGCCAACCGTATCTTTCTGCAAAGGGGCACCGCACTTGGGACAATGAAGCGCAGTTGCCTGGGCCGGAGCGGGCGACAGCACGTCGCGCTTGCGTTCAAGCTGCCAGCGCTCGGTCACGTAGTAACTCATCTCCTTCGGTGAGCCGCCCTGCTTTACTACTTCCGTGTAGTTGCTTTCAAAGACCAGTGCGATCTTCACGAGCGGCGTCTCCAACCCGCGCACGTCGGCAACGCTCATCGAGCCGACGATGATTCCCTTCACTTCTTTCAGCCCTTCCGGATTTCGCTCGAGCAACGCCTTGCGCGCTGCCTCGCTGAGATAGGGTGAAAATTGATCGAGGGCTTTGGGACCATGCCCGCGGGCATCGTGGGTTTTACCGTAGAGGGCGTAACAAAAATCCGTGAAAACGATTTCCGAAAAGTTTGGATCAAACTTGCGAAGTTGGGTGAACTCGCGATTGAAGCTGCCGGCGGGAGGCACGGCCGTGTCGAGACCTAAAGGATATTCGGCAGTTGAAACTGAGGCGCCGGAGGCGAACGCTTCGACCGTATTCTTGCTGCCTTTCGCAAAACGCCAAACGAAGAAGCCGACGATGGCGACATCGACCGGCACGCCCACTACCGGATGTTCCACTGTGAGCCAGGCGAGCAGCCTGATGAGTCCCAGGATGGCGCCGCCGTCGCCACCGCCGCTGCTGCCGCCACCGCGGCTTCCGCCGCTGCTGTGACTTCCGCCGCCGCTGTAGGAGTGGCCGCCGCCGACGCGAGCAATCGCATCGTCCGTGAGCAGCAGCAGAATTGCCACCACCGCACCCATCAGCAGCAATAGCGCGAGCACCTTCTTGCTGGGATCGCGGGCGTCCCGCCCGCCGTCGTGGAATGCCACTTCGCGTGGGTTGAGAGCTTCAACTGTCAGTCGAGTGATCCCGTCGCTTGAGGCGGGCGAGACGCCCGCGGTCCCCGAAGAGAGGGGTGGGACGCCCGCGGTGCCAGTAATCGCGAGCCAGCTTTCAGCCAGTAAATTTCGCAGCCGTGTCCGCGTCATTTCAGTTCAAAACGTGGAGCGTCAGGAAGTTCATTCGGATTTTCGCCGCTGGCGGGCAGATGTTTTGCCAGCAAGCCGCCCAGTTTTTGTAAACCGTCTTGTAGTGACTGCGGCTCAGGTTTGCGTCCCGCCGCGTGCAACTCAAAAACCAGCTCGTTCCATTCGAGCGCGTTCACTCCTTTCAATATCCCGCGATCTGCGATCAGCTCGAGCCGGCGTTCGAGTATGGAAAGATAGATGAGGAGCCCCATCTCCGCATTCGTGTTGGCAATGCCCGCTTCGTAAAACATTGCCGCCGCGCCCTGCCGCACTGCGGCGCTGCGAGATGTTTCGGACGTCAGCAGACGCCGCAGCAAATTGCTGCGCGACGAAAGGAAGGCGCCAACGGCAAAGAGCAGCACCACGTCGATCGGAACCCAATACTCGTGAAAGTCGAGCGGCAGGAAAAGCAAAAGCAAGAGACCGACAAAAGCGAGCGCGACGCCGAACAGGTAATCAGCATGTCGATAGGAGCCGGAACGAGCTCGCACAATCAGTACGACTTCCGCATCGGAGTTGGCCTCTATCTGTTGTACGCAGTCGGTGAGGGCCACGCGCGAGGCTTCGTCGAATTTAGCGCGATTCATGTTTACTGTGATTGGCTCTCGCTGATCGGAGGCGTTGACACGCTGTTGGAGACGTTGGGTATCCAGAATTTTTGGCCGTCCACTTCCACTTGCTTCAGTCCGTGCTTGGGCAAGTCTTTCTCTTTCAAACCGAGAAAGGTGAAGTGTGGCAAGTCGCTCAGCACTGTTTGAAACCAGCCATGCTTCGCCAGAATTTCTCGCACCCGCGGATTTTCAAACTCGTTAACATCAAAAGCGAGCATCGCGATATGCTGCGACGTGCCGGGCGCGGCAATCGAATACAGGATTGACTTCGACAAATCCTTGCTGAAATAGATGCCGCTCTTTTCCAGTTCCAGTACTTCCGCAATCTGATCGCGCAAGGGCAAACTCTTCAAGCGGGCCACTTGTTCTTCTGTAAGCCGACCCTGGGCCAACCAGTAATCGAGCGCCGGTTGAAAACGCGTGTGCCACAATTGCAAGCTGTCTTCAAAGCTGCGGCGGCCGGCTTCGGCGCCGTCGCGCGGCGTGATGTCGAGGTTTTCCTGCTGTGCTTCCGCGCGCGCTTTTAGCAGTTGTTTCATCGCCTCGGGCTGAAGTTCAACTTCGTCGTAGGCGATAAACTCGGTCGTGTACCCGGCTCGTTCCTGAAATTCCACCACCTGCTCGTCGCTGGTGAAAACGCAAACCGGCGGCGGCAACACCTTTTTGTCCGCGAGGAAAATCGCACCATAGTCTTCCAACACGCGCCGGGAGACGGCATCAGACGAAGGACAAATACTTTCAATACTTGTCTTTCGTTTCTTTAGTGATTTCCGCAGGACTTCGTAGAAAAGAGCCGGCGAGTCGCCATCGGCAGCTAAAGGTGGTTTTGTCATTCGGCCAGAATTGTTTTCTATGATTTCACCCAACCGGGATTTCGAATCACGCGAATGCGCCGCCGCGATTGATGGAAGTAAGCAAACTATGAAAACAAACCAGAACTGAGCGCCTCGAGCAATTCGAAACAAGCTTTCACCACCATTATCGCAAACCGAATGGTAAAACTGGGGTGACAGAATGGATCATAGTAGGGTACGCGCGTCACGGTCAACAAAGCTCTTCGCTGTTATCGCCTGACGTGTGAAAGTTCATGAACCACGAAGACACGAAGGCACAAAGATCGGAAACTAGCTGAACTATGACACTAACGCCGCGAGTATACTGCTAACCGCTCAAGACCGAAGATCTCAGGGTCAGGAAGGCTGGCTTGCCCCGCGCATTCTGGAGTCGAACCAACAGGGGGGGCAAGCTCACCTTCCAAACCTGAGCGAAATTCAGAGTTGAGTGGTAACACGGCAATAGAATGAGCTACTGCAACCTCATCAGCGAAATTGTCGCTTCTTATGCCAGGCATGGCTGGGAGCTGCGGCGCGTGCTTTTGCGCTCCGACACTCTTGAGCAAGTTACGGCTGATATTGAGTCGGGCACGCTCGCTTTGGATCCGGCGCTGTTGCGCGAGAGCGAGGTTGACGCACTTTGGTTTTCGCGCGCTTCGCATGAGGGTCGCGAAGCCTGGGAGCTACGACAGGTATCTGAAAATCCTTTTGCCTTGTTCGAAACGTTTGAAGCCGACGAAGCGGAAGAAGATCGTGAAGACGTTCGCCGGGAAATGGAGGCGAGGCTGCGGGAGAGAAGTCCAATGTCCCAAGTCCAACGTCCAACGTCCAATAACGAGTCCTGACTTTGGACGTTGGACGTTGGGCTTCCTTTATTGTCTTCCCATCTTAACCGGAATTACTAAACGCTCCGTCCCGCGCATTACCACCACATCAATCGTCTGGTAAGGGATGGCTCGCCGAACCCGCTCGCTCAATTCATCAGTCGTACGGATTGGTATGCCGTCAAATTCGATGATGACGTCGCCATTCTTCACGCCGGCCATATCAGCCGGAAGGCTGGGGGAAATATTGTCTACCCTGACGCCAAACATTTTCGTTCCTTCAATCGGCACGCGCTCAGTGTCGTCGTCATCGAAGCCAAAGCGTCCCCTCCCCTGCGGCCGGGCGGCAAACACCTTGTTCAGTCGATCCATCTCTTCCTTCGAGATAGTCGTCATTTTCGTATTCTTTGTTTCACCATCTCGAATGTAAACGATGTCCACGGTTTTGCCGATCGGTATCCGCTTCATCATGTCCATCATTTCGTCCTCTGAGCGGACCGGCTGACCGTCGACGGTGGTAATGATGTCGCCGCCCACCAGGCCGGCGAGGTCTGCTGGCCCGCCTGGCGTGTCGATGTTTCCAAACGTCACCCCCACGTCGCCGTCGGCAGTTTCAAAGCCGTCAACGCCGGCGTAGGAGCGCGGCGCAATAACCACTGACACGCCGCCGGCGGCGAATCTCGGCGCGCGACGCTTAACGATCGACGTGAACACTCCAGCCAGCACAAAGAAGACTATCAACGCCACAAATAACTTCGCCGTACCGCTGATGCGGCTGCGTCGCTTGCGAGGCATCACCGGCGACGCTGCGAGCGGCCCGCCGACATAGCCAAAATTTCCCGCATTGTTGCCGGGTAACGTGCCTGGCGGCGCGTTCTGAAAGCGAACTGTTTCGGTGTACTCCGCGGCTCCTTCGCCCAGGCGAAAGCCGCAATTCCGGCAGAACCGCAATTCTCTCGGCATCGGCAACCCGCAGTTGCCGCAGGTGGTGGCGCCGGCATCCGTTTCGGGTTTCATAGACATTCCAGTTTCGACATCGTTAAGGATTTGGCTTTCAAACAGGAAAAGATAGCAGATTTCTATACGTCGTATGCAGTGGTTCGGTTGCATCCGGCTTCTATGCGAATGCCATATGCTTACCCAAGCGCGAGGTTTTTGGCCGCAGAGGCGCAGAGAAGCAGAGAATCAATCTAGGAAACAAATGATTAGGATTTGCGGGCTCGCTTAGCTGCCGATTGTTTTCTGGGTCTGTTTCCCTCCGTGTCTCTGCGTCTCTGTGGCTAACTCTCCCGGTTAGACATCCCCGCGCTTAGGGTGCAATATCGTTCAGGTTCGCAAACCCGAAGGAGATTCAAACGTGGAAGTTACTAAAGCACTTGCTGCCCTGCAGCCACTCTACGGCAAGGACAACGTTGAGATTGTGACAGTGGACGGGCAGCGTGTGCGGGGCGTCGTTCGCAGTATGAAGACTACTCAGGCACTCACGACTCCCAGTGTGAAGATGCAATGCGCGAACGGGGAAATCGTCAAAATTCCTTTTCCTTCAATTGCGGAAATCAAGGATCACAATGGTCAGTAAGCCCGTAGTGGTGCAGTTTAAAACTTGTAGTTTAGAGTTCAGCCTTCAGGCTGCGGCTGTTAGGCGGCGACAACGCAAGCTGAAGCTTAAACTCTGAACCTCTAGCCTCTAACTGCACCATTATGCTTGATAGCGTGCTGTTTTTCCCGCTCGTCATAGCGTATAGTACGCCGTTTTAATTTTTGGCTTTGGCCCTGGGGAGACTTTAGAGAATTGCCGTTAACGATGAAAGACTTTGGTGGCCGGCTCGCCAGCGTTTGGTCTGAACTGCGTCCAACCACGCGCGGCCTGGTCGAACGCGCTTTGCAGACACCGAGCGGCCCCCTCGCCCCCGCGCGCAACTCAACCGCGGCCAACGCTCCTTACGATGCCCGTGCCGATCACGAATTGAGCTTGCTGCTGACCGCGCTGGATGAACGCGCGCTGGAAACCGGCGCTTCGCTGGAAACTGAGCAGGAACGTGAACTAAGGCGAATGGCGGATACCTGCGCCACGGTGCTGCTTGAAAAGACGCGCTCCGCCGAGGTGTTTGCGCAACTGGTCAAGCGCGCTAATGAACGGCGCGACTACGTGCGTATCGATGCCCTCGCCGATGCGCTGTCGGGATACGCGCCCAGCGAGATTTGCGAGCTGGCACGATCGCAGGACGTGGTCGTCAGGGCTTTAGCTAACGAAACCCTCGCACAGTTTCCTACGTCAGCCCTCGTTGGATTATTGGGCGATCCGGTCGATTCGGAAATTGCGCGCGACGCGCTGCGCCGCCAAGCTATCGACTACGGCTCGGAAGACGCACGCCAAATCGTGAATGCATTAGCCCAGGTGGATTCTTCGGAAGACTTCTAAGAAAGAATTTAGCCGCGGATAGACGCGGATTGCGCGAATCTGAAAAGCAGGCTTTTTTCTGCTTCCGTTTTCTGATCCGTTCTTATCCGCGTAAATCCGCGGCAAATTCTTTTCAGTATTAAGCGGTTACCAGTTCCTGTTGCTCACCAAGCTCACGCAAGCGTTTCACAACCTGATCGATTAACCAGTTCGGAGTCGAGGCTCCGGCGGTGACGCCTACGCGTTTAGCGTTGGTAAGGTGAGCGGGATTTATTTCGGCGGGTGTTTCTATCAAATAACTGTGCTCGCATTGCTCCTGACATACGGCCAGCAGCTTGACGCTGTTCGACGAGTGCCGTCCTCCAATTACATAAAAAACGTCGACCTCGCCGGCCAGACCGCGGGCCGCGTCCTGCCGGTCGCGCGTGGCAGAACAGATCGTGTTCACTACCTGCGGTTCGGCGTCAGCTTTGGCGCGCACCGCTTCAGCCACTTCCTGAAAAGTTTGTAATTTGATCGTGGTTTGAGAAACGACGAGGGGCGACCGCAATTTGGGAAGCGCAGCGACTTCGCTCGCGTCGCGCACCACGTAAGTGTTGTGGGGAGCGTAACCAACTACGCCGATCATCTCGGGATGATCGGGATTGCCAGCGACTACGACGTCGCGGCCCTCTTTGGCGGCGCGTTCAGCCAGGTGCTGAACCCGGGTAACGAAAGGACAGGTGGCGTCGATAACTTTTGCCGCCCGGCCTTCAAGATCTTTTTGGACCTGGGGAGTAACGCCGTGGGCACGAATCACCGCGATGGTGTCGGCATCGGCCTCGCGCGGCTCGTCGATTGTCGAAACGCCGAGGGCACCGAGTCGCTCCATCTCCTGGGCGTTGTGAATCAACGGACCCAAAGATCGAATCGGACGCACACCTTCATCGAGCGCGTCTTCCACCATCTCAACAGCGCGCTCGACGCCGAAACAGAATCCGAATTCCTCAGCTAGTAGGACTTCCATTTTGATCTCGCAAACCGGCGACGGCTCAGCTAATCGGTTCGGGCGCGCCTTCCGCCGTGTCTCGATTACATTTCTGCTGCCACTCGGCGCGCACTCTGTCGCCGCCGGCGACGCGCGCGTCGACCCATTCGATGTCTTTGTCAATTAATGAGCGGATGGTCGTAAGAAACGACTTCTTCAGGTCCGCCAGGTTGTGCGCCACGTCACGCGGCAATATGGCGTACGAAACGTCGCCGATGTAACGCACGGCGTCGCACAGCTCGTTGACGATGTTATTTCCGCGGTCAGATTGCGTATCTGCTGTTTCCTGCATGATCAAATCCTCCCCAAATGCCTTAAACCGAGGTTGATTCCTGCGGCTTGAGTATCTTAGCACTAGTCAAATACGACCGCAC
>Ga0207681_10000415_pt1 | contig 29718 bp, 18 predicted proteins | sample KBSS53metaG_FD_184324 | JGI IMG/M metagenome (GOLD analysis project Ga0207681, IMG submission 184324) | Switchgrass rhizosphere microbial communities from Kellogg Biological Station, Michigan, USA - KBS S5-3 metaG (SPAdes) (version 2) | ecosystem: Host-associated > Plants > Roots > Rhizosphere... | reverse complement strand
CGATACGGGATCGGCCGGCAACGGCAAGGAGGCCGAAGGCTTTGGTTACATGGCTCAAACCAAAGGCGCGAAATCCGTGATCGCGAGTTTATGGAAAGTGGCAGACACGGAAGCGTCAGATTTTATGATTCGCTTTTACAGGCTCCGCGCGGATCACCCCGAAATGGCAAAAGGCGATGCGTTCCGTCAGGCACAGCTTTCCTTGTTAAGTGATAAAGCAAACCCACACTACTGGGCCTCGTTTGTGCTGATTGGCAACTGGAGAAAGTAGATCTTAAGAGGCGTGCGACGCGTTGCGCCGTGCTGCCCGTCACGACCGCTATCGAAACGATTCGCCATGAGGAAGCGTCGGTCCTGTCCGAACACTTGAACCTCTTGTGAATCTTGTTAGGCTCGAACTACTCAACGAAAGTGAAGCTCGCCGATTAGTCACTAACGCACGGTTTGCGACACGAGCAAGCGTCGCTTTCAAGTTTGATTCTAAAAAGCCGCTTGCGCATCCTTACTATTGAATCCTCCTCTGTTCCTTCGGCAATGGGCGACAAGGCGTCGTCGATATGGTATTTCGGCTGATAACTGAACGCCCAAGTTCGGCAGTTCAAAAGCAAAATACTTAGCCTGCTTGGGCCTCCTCTTCACTAATCTCAAGCGCAGTCTCTCCGTTTTTTTGTAACCTTTTGGCCAAGACGACACCTATTAACGAAGAGTGAAAACCTTTCAACAACGCCCTTCGCGCCAGCAACCGTTATGGGGAGCTGCGTAGCGGGCAGCTGAGATTCTAAGCAAAGGAGGTGAAGCATTTGAACCCCGACGCTTCTGGCAAGACTTTCTGCCGCGGCCCGTTGCCCTAACGCATAGGTCGATTCAGACCAGGCATAACGACCGCGTTCACAAAACACAGACGTAGCACTTACAACTGGAGGAAGAACTATGAAGAGAGTATTGACGCACGTACTGACAACCCTCGCTCTGATCATGACTTTCGGCCTGACCGCGTCCGCGAGTGACGGCCACTTCAAACAGCGCGAGCGAAGCGACGCCAACAACGCCACAGGGACACGACCTGAGGCGGGCCACCCCGACCGAGCGGGCCACCCTGACCGAGCGGGTCACCCCGACCGAGCGAGCCAATTCGATTAAGCCCGGACGGCACGCACAGTCGGCCAGCGGCGTCGCGGGCGACCCGACGCCGCCGACCGCACCAACTGACGATGAGAAGTGTTGTAAGAAGCTGATACCGGCGGGCGACATCCCGCCATTGAGGGGTTATGGATAACCGGATCATTTTCACTTGCCTTCCTTCACACGAGCTGGCGCAGAAGCTATATACCAATGTCCTGAAGTCCTTGCTCCCGGACTGCGGGCGGCTGCGATTAGTCTCTTACCTGGATTTTCCTATTCGCGATGAGTTCAATCACGAGATTCGGACGTTGATTCATCTGAGCAACGCTGTGATCGTAGTTGTCGACAGGGCTGTTCTCAATGTTATCTACGAGATGGGTGTCGCCGACGGGCACGGGAAGCCGGTGATTCTGGTCGCCCCAAATGTGGACGAGCCGCCCACCATGCTCCGCGCCCGAAACGTCATCACCTTTAACCCGGAAGAACCCACCAGCGATAACTTGCGTGACAGGCTGGAGAAAGTGCTGAAGGCCACACTGCAAGGAACCTTCATCGACCAGCGGTTCCAAGATCACATCAGCGTGCTCATCAACAAGGCCGTATGTCGTGCACCGAGCGACGAACTGCCGGCGTCGGGAGCTGATGATCTGGATGCTGGGATGCATTACTACCGCGTGAAGAATTACGAGAAGGCCGGCTATTCTCTGGAACGGGCGATGAAGGCCGGCAGTCGCGACGAGGAAACCTATTTCATGCTGGCTGACGCTTTCTTCCTTCTGGGCGAATCCCTATCGCCGGGCGAGCGGCAGCGCAACGCCTACCAAAAGATGCAACACTTCTCCCGGGAGGGGACGAAACTACACCCGAAAGACAAGCGGCTGCGGAAGACGCTAGGCCTATCCTGCATGAAGCTCGGAGACTTCGACCGTGCCGAGAACTTCTTTAACGCATTGCTGGCGGAAGACCCAGAGTACACCGTCGCGACTTACAACTTGGCCTGCTTGAACGCGCTCCAGCAGAAGAAGAGTCATTGCGTTCGCTTTCTTTCCGATCTCTTTAGCAGGAACCCGGAGTGGCGTTACCTCGCTCGGCTCGACTCCGACTTTGACGGCGTGTGGGCCGACGAACTGATTCAACGGCTGATGTTCCCGTGCCCGATCAACCAGTAGCCGGGCAGTTTAACGTAAACGCACGGACTTGGCATAAAGGAAGTTTCTCATGAAGAACCGTCTCGAAAGTGTTTGGCTGCGGCCCGAACTCGCGTTCGCATTCTTCGCGCTCCTGCTCGGCGCGAGGGACGTCGGCGCCGAGTTATTATTCAAGGGCCAGGCTGCGGAAGCGCGATCCTGTTTCGCCTTCCTCATCTGCCTTACCATCACGGTGCTTAGCCTTTTGATCGTTATCGCGCAGGCGGACTTACTAGGGCTGCTGCGGAAGATCCTCGATCGGCGCATCCTGCCCCGTTTGATCCTGGTCGGCGTCTCGGCGGCTGTTGTCTACCTCGTGACTTTCGAAATGATCGGCCGATTAGGCGCGGGCGTCTTCGACCTATTCGACTACGGTCTCGCCCCAATTCTGACGGGAGCGCTCGGCGTCATGCTCTTTCACAACCTCATGACGCCCCGGCTTTTGTTTGCCGCCTTGGCCTACGCTGCCGGCATCTTCTTGCTCTTCTGGGGTAACCAGATGGCGGGCTGGGTGTTGGTTGTCGTCGCCATCCTAAGCCCCGTCGGCACGGCCGTCTCGGACGCCACCACCAAGTGGCTCCTCTCGAAGGAGGGCGGCAACATGACGCGGGCGGAACTGCTCTTGGTGCGTTTCCTCCCAGCGACGGCCCTAATCGGCACGTGGATTCTTGGCACAGGCGGCGAGATACATCTTCACTCTGCCTGGGCGTCCCTGCCGCTTGCCGTCTTCGGTGCGTTCCTCCCCCTCTGGCTCCTTTGCACGGGTCTCGGGCGGTCGTCTTTAACCAAATATGCCGTCTGGGAGTTTCTCATCCCGGCAGTAGCCTTCTTCGCTACACTGCCGCTCCACCCGGAACACCTGACCTTGAAGGCCATCTCTGGGGCCGTGATCATTATCCTGGCAGTAGCGCTACATGAGATCAAGTGGCGGCCGCGGGTAGGGACCCCGAAGATGCCGCGCACTCTACTTGTTGAGCCTCGGTCGGTCAGAATACATGGTGCGGGGCAGGACTCCAGCTAGAGTGAGGTGAGGACCCGTCCGCGTCAGTACCTGGGATTCCTTTTCTGCCGCTCTAAGCAGCAACTCGTTGTCTGCGTTCTTTCACTTTGCTTTTCCAGTGGCAGCATCTTTGCCAGATCGTAAACTGACTTTTAAGATTGCCGAAGTTGTTGGCAACAAGAATCAGATGGACGTTTCCTCCTTGATAGAGCACAGCGTGCTTGCTCGCTCAAGGCGATATGATTATTGCTCCTCCCGAACCAAAGAAGGGGCTACGATGGTGGCGGCACGTGTTGATACGAAGCCAGACGAAGCGATTTTTTGAAAACCGGGAGGCCGATAATTGCTGTCTCGTATCATTCGGTAATAACAGGTAGTGCCCTCTCCAACGGACTTGAATCGATTGTTCGAAAGGACGTCCAAACCGGCCCCAATCGAATAGACCTTCGCGCTAAGATTGCAGGGAAAGGCGACGAGGGGCCTGCGGTCAATTCTGTGATGTTGAGTCATTGCATTTAGAAGTTTTGGCAGGGATAACTCGTCTAACCGCACTACCGCCTGCCAAAACCTGCTCGCCCTTCTCTTTCGGGAGTAACTCCCGATAAAAGCGCAACGCTCGGTCATATTCAGCTTTGTCCATGGTTCAACTATTGCCCCGGCAAGGACGGCGATCGAGCCTAAAATGATCAATATGGACTGCGCCATTGGCTGATATCTGAAGCTACCACAAAGCCGAAACTTATTTATTTGAACCCACACTTCGCGGGGGTATGAGCACGGCTGGCTCAACCGTACGCAACGCGTGGGCACCCCCGCCGACGAGTTTGGCCCTCCATTTTTCAGATTATCATTAGGGAAAGAGGTTATTTTGCGATTGGTTTAGCAGCGGCCTAGCGAGGATATGGAGCCAAGCTCATCAAACGCCTAATGGCTTTCCAAAAGCGGCTCACGCTTCCCTGCCGGAAAAAATCGATCTACTCAAGCTCCAAACCAAAGGACCCCGCAACCGTCGGCGTTCGCCACGGCGATTGGATTAGTCCATAGCTCTACCTTGAATTTACTCTCACAGTTAACTTGAAAGGTGCTTACTTGAAGAGTCCGCCACCGTTTCTGGGCGCGGCAAAAAAGAAGAAACGGGGTCCAATTCATGAGTCAAATTAGGAAACGCCGCGACCAGACCTATTCGACTCAATTCCGAGGCGCTGCCGGCGACACGGCTCATTCCTCAACCAAGACTGGTCCAATCGCCCGCTTCTTCAAACCCACTTTCAAGACATGATCAAAAAGGGCTCGCGCGCACACCAAGAACCGCGCGAGCACTACTCCTCCACACAATCGCGGTCGGCGACAAGAACCAGTTCATCGCCAACATGCAGTTGCCTAGTAGCTCCCGCAAGTTGGCACAGTGATAGCCCCGATTCCGATTTCAAAATTGACGTACTGCCACCCTCCCTAAGCGACATCTTTCATCGCGGTAGTCTGCCGAAAATCGGCACAACGCTTAGTATGTAGTTCTTCCCCAAAAATTCTCAGGGGTTTTGGCGCTTACAATGCAAGACACACGACGAGGCATCGCAGTAGACTGGACGCAACGGTTGGGAGGGTGTTTATGACAGAGTGGAGAGAATTTGAAGCACTAATAGCCGACCTTCAAACCCAAACTGCTCCTGATGCTTCAGTGGCAAGTGATCAACGGGTCAAGGGCAGATCCGGGCGCATCCGGCAACTTGACACAACCATCTCTCGAAAAGTAGGACTTTATCCTGTTTTGATCGTAATAGAGTGCAAACGATACAAGCGGCCCGTAGGGATAGAAAAAGTTGAATCGTTCGTCACAAAACTTCGGGATGTCGGTGCCTCACAAGGAGTAATGATCTCGAATACTGGTTTCGATGCTGGCGCCAGAGCAATCGCCAGAGACAATCTCGTAACGTTACTGTCATACCGGGAAGCCAAGCAGCTTGATTGGCATCGTGTAGTGGGCTCTGAGGCTTGGCTCTCACTGCTTGTCACTCAAGCAGAAAATATCTCGATCGCGTTTTTTGGCGTCAATCAAGAGGCTATCTCTCATATTCCTTCCGACACCACCTTGTATGGGCCCGACGGTGTTGCCATCTTCACTCCGACCCAACTTTATCAGCGCCTTGAGGAGAGTTTTGCAATCTCGTCCGAACTAGGTAATTTTGAAAGCCATGTGGTTCCTGAGCAGCCAGTGTACGTCAAGAGCGAGACAGGCTTAGAGCGTGTGCGGTCAATTATCATGAAAGGGGCGGTCAAGGGACGTCACTACGTTGTGAATCTGAATCTCGCCTCAGGTCACGTTCTGGAAAAAGCCGACTCTGAAGAAACTGTTCTTACTCAGGTTGCTTCGCACACTATTGACAAAGACGCGCTACTAAGGACCCCAGGCCGAGAGATTACAAAAGAAGAATATGAACTGCTTAAGGGTCAGACAACATTAGCTCCTGTTCAGGTGAAGTTAAGCAATGTGAAGAGGTATTTAAGGGTCGTAGCGACTAAACAGATCTAAGAAGCGTATTGCGTGCGAGCAAGGATGACAAAGAAAGCAGAATCCGTTTCACCAGCAGTAGCCGTACGGCCAGAACGGTTACCCTTGAATGACCCGAACTTCTCATGGGAACAATTCGAGGCTTTCTGTCGTCACTTTGTCTCCTCTTTGCCCGATGTTGAACAAGTCCACCATTACGGAAAACAAGGTAACCGCCAACGTGGGATCGATTTAGTTGCTAAGCTGTCCGACGGACAGGAGTGGGTCTTCCAGTGTAAGCAGCACAAGAGATTTACCGCTGCTCAGGCCAGCAAGGCAGTAAGTGACACAACATACAAAGCCAGTCGTTACATCCTTCTTTTGGCTTGCGAAGCAACTAGCGAGTTGCGTGACGAGATCAAGAAACATCGCGATTGGAGTCTATGGGATGTTCGCGATATCTCGATGAACGTACGCAATTTACCCGAGAATGTTGCTCGTGCTGTCGTTGAAACTCACTTCGGTTCAGATTGGCGAGCCAAGTTTTTAGGCTTAGCGGGTTTAGAGCCTTTTGTTTCCACCGAAGAATTTTTCCGACCGCTGATCAATCGCGAAAATCTTTTTAACCATTCATGGATATTGGTAGGCCGAGACAGGTACGTAGCCGAGCTGCACCGCTTCGCTTCATCTGATCGAGAGCATGTATTAGTTCTCATAGGGCGTGGTGGGATCGGCAAGACCAAGATTCTCCATAGTTTGGGCACAGACTTTGACGAGCTACATCCTGGCGAGTCGTTGCGCTTCACCGTTGAGGGAATATCGATCGATGACGAAGGTTCAGACAAAGTGCCGGCAGGTCCATGCACGATCGTCGTCGATGATGCCTATCGACGCGAAGACTTAGCCGCTTTGCTAGCTCTGGCCCGACGCCGCAAGGCATCCACTAAGGTGATACTTGCGATACGGCCATATGCTTCAGAGCGCATGCGTTCGCTCCTTACACAAGCCGGATACGATACGCGCGAAGTGGTTGTACTTGATGAATTAAAGGATCTCGGGTTAGCCGAGGTTAAAGCACTTGCCGCTCAGGCGCTAGGCGATCCCAATTCACAACACATACCTGCGCTGGCGGCCGCCACCCGCGATTCGCCGCTCATTACCGTCATTGGCGGACGCCTCTTGGCAGAACAAGCCATCGATGTCCGTTTGTTAGAACGCCACGATGAATTCAGATTCACGGTTCTTAGTCGCTTCCAAGATATTCTGATTGGACAAGTCGCTGACCGCATTGAACCGCCACTATGCCGAGCCCTACTGCGGCTAGTGGCAGCAGTTTCGCCGTTTCGTCTTAACAACGACGCTTTACGTCACGCGGCCGCGACGCATCTCAATATATCTCCAATGCGACTCACGGAGGCGTTGGGCATTTTGGAAGAAGGGGGCGTGCTGTTACGTCGAGGTTATACCTTGCGGATCACACCCGACGTTCTGGCAGATCATATTCTGCATAATGCCTGCATTACGCCACAGGGAGAACCGACAGGCTATGCGCAACACGTCTTCAATGACTTTGCATCGATCTGTCCTGCACAGGTGTTAAGTAACCTGTCCGAACTTGACTGGCGAATCCGCAGCACGACCGGACAAGAACCAAACCTACTTGATATCGTTTGGGATTCGATACGCTCTGAGTTTGCGTTAGCTTCCAATGCGGTCAGGTTTCACATCCTGGACGTTCTAAGAGATGCTGCCCATTATCAACCCCGACGCGTTCTTGAGATCGTCGAATATGCTCTGAGAAATCCCTCAGCGCAAGACAGTGATGAGAACCAACAAATTTATCAAGTCACTCATGCGAGCGTACTTCGTAAGGTGCCTGAACTCCTGCAACGCATTGGTTACACCCTTGAGTACTTACCCCGCTGTTGTGACTTGCTTTGGGAACTTGGACGCGACGACCCCAGGGAAACCGGTCCGAACCCGGAACACGCGATTCGGATTTTGGAAGACTACGCAAAGTACGATATCGCCAAACCAATTTCGGTGAACGAGATAGTAGTCGCCTCAGTCGAAAGATGGCTTGGTAATTCGGATGTGCATGACCATGCTCATTCGGTTTTTCCGATTCTGAACGAGGTATTACAAAAGAGCGGACATTCAGGGTACAGCGAGGGTCATAGATTTGTATCCCAAGCGTTTTTCGTTAATAAGGACAACACAGCATCGGTACGTGCGCATGCTCTAGACCTCATAACACATTGTGCGCGGTCCGACAGACTTGGCGTGAGCCTTCAGGCCATAAAAAGTCTTAAGCTTGCGTTACACGATCCCATCCCTTATTTCGATATGGAGGTCACCGACGACATACTGAAGACTTGGGAACCAGAAACCATCAAGGTTTTAGACCTGTTTGATGACCTTTGTCACACATTGACTCATCCGCTTATTCAACTTGCAATTATGGAGGCTGTCAGTTGGGATGCGCAGTTGCACCGCCTACCTTCGGTGCGAGAAAAAGCAAAACAGCTCCTGGCCAAGATACGAGAAACCTCCGATTTTCGACTAACACGCGATCTTACTAACGGTTACGATTACTACACGGGACTCGATGATAACAATTTCAACGTTGCGTATGACGAACGATTGGAAGGCATCGTTAAAGAGCGCCAACGCGCCGTTGACGAATTCTTGCAAGAATATCCTGACGCCACTAACGGACGACTTCACCTTGAGTCAGTGATCATGCAGATTTTCGAGGCGACGGGCAAAGAACCGCAGCCCTGGCCTTTCCTGCAACAGCTTGCGAGTACCGACATGAAGTATGCAGCTGCCATGTCTGAAGCGATTGTAGAAACACCCGAAAGCATTCTAGCGACGCAATTGTCAAGTTTGCTTCCGTTTGTCAATCACGACGATCCTGAGTTGGCGACGAATATCATCCGGAAGGTAGTGGATGGTAAGCACTCGCGATTGGCCTTTTCCTTGGCCGCTGGGACAGGGTTTTGGGGGACGAGATGGCAGGACGGCATACGAGCGGGGGATCTCCAGATCATCCGAGAACTAAGCGAGTTCGAAGATCCTATGGTGAGACTCTCAGTGATACGACTCCTGCCCGTATTGTGGGCAGCTGCCCCAAAGGAAGCTGTTGCCATCGCTTGTTCAATCAAGACTAATGACCAAGTAGCGTTGTTGAGTGAGTTGTGTTTGATGCTGCACCCAAAAGGAAACGTAATCCCACCTGACTCACTTGAGGATGAGCAACTCAAAGGCATCCTAACGAGCATCGAGTCTGCTCCTTCGATTGATGACTGGCATCTAGGCAGCTTTATAGGCTACCTGTCGACTAGGCTTCCGCGACTCGTGGTGGAGATGCTTCTGCGCCGAATTGCGCGGAGTGCTGAAGATATGAATTCATACCAACCGCTACCGCCATTGGGATTAAACGAAAAACTTGAAGGCTTAAGAAGTTATCCAGAGCACAAGGACTTGTTGCGCTTAGTCCGAGACCGAATTCTTGAAGTCAACGATGGCTGGGAGGGTCACTGGTATCTTCCGATACTGTTTGACGAAGTTTCTCTTCAGTTTTCCCAGCCGAGTTTGGAGGTGCTTGATGAATGGATTGAATCAGGAAAGGCGGAAGAAGTCGTTGCAGCAAGCCGCCTTCTAAAAGAAGCCTATCCGAACTTTGTTTTTCTTCAGGAAGTCTTTGTCGCCAACCTTCTCGAAAAGGCCCACGCGATCAGCGATGACTGTTATCGCGAAGTAGCAAACAATCTAATGGGCGTCGCCATCTCCGGCGAGAGAATGGGAACACCAGGTGAACCGTTTCCGCACGATCTTGCCTTACGAGATCAAAGCCGTGAGGTTGCCTCGCATTATCCTTCTGGCTCACCGGTACAGAAGTTCTACGAAACACTCCAAAAGACTATCGAGACCTCTATAAAAGATCAGATCGCACGCGATGAAGAACTAATTCAGTGATCGAGTACGAGCGATCAACTTCGTAGCGATTAAGTCATGCCCGGAAGTCTATATGGAAAATGCCTAGCCAAGTCATAACGGAAGGTTGCGATTGTAGTTGCATTAATCCTGAATTGATTCGATATAGGCTTTGAGCGACCTGAGACTTTTCTCCGCGGAGAAATTTGGATCGTCCTCTTTTTCCAGCAATCTTAGCTGTCGAACGCACTCACGAATCTTCTCGTACTTTGCCGTATCGTCATATCCAGAGCCGTCAGCAAATTCGACCTTGAGGATCATGAATATGATTGCATCCTTCATCGGTCCGCAGAGCTTAAGCTTTCCTCGCAATTCTTGGGTTAATGCTACAAAATCAATCGCTTTGGTATCCCGGGGAAAGGCGAACACTTCATTGGGCATTATTAAATTGTCTGGTTGTCTGCTGTAAGTTTCTCAAGGTTCGTACCGGTCAGAGCTACATATGTGTAGGATCGAATAGGTTTTTTGGCTGAGATTTCGCAGTTCGTAAAACTCCTCTTCCTTCAAGTCAAGGTATTTCACAATTACAAATTTTTCGAATCTAAGCGGAGAATCAGGCTGTGGTACTCTAATCGGAAGATAAATCTCCTCAGGCACGACTACGGCTTGCGGGTTAGTACTCGTAATAAGTGACTGTCCCATAGAGTTCGATGATAGAGAACAGCACATGATCAGCGCTGCGATGACTAGCGTGTACATGCTACGCCTCCTTCAGGGAAATCATGGACAACGTATTGACACCCGAAATCCATTCTTGAAGGTTTTTCCGTCTTGATCCTTTCATTGTATCGTGACCAGCAACAAGTCTCGAATCGCCCGGGGCCGTAATGAGCGACGAGACAATGAAAAGTCGCTTGCGCACTTCCAGTCGTGAAACTCACGGTGTCGAATCTAACAATGTTCTGCACTGAGGCTTCAACTAACCGTTCCAACGCTGTCGGTGAGACGTAAACCTGCATTTCCAGGATCTCGATGTTCCCATAACACTGACAGCGTTGTGCCGCTTACTCGCTGCCAGGCCAGCACTTCACGGCTCAAATACACAAATCCCCGCCGGCCTGCCTCACTAATTTCAGTCACCACTTTTTTTCCCAACACACTCGACCGCAGCAAATAGGTGGTAGTCGTAGTGGTTTAGTCTCCTACGTGGTTGTAGTAGATGGTGGTCTCAGCCGCCACCTTCTTGGATTGCTTGGCGCAACCATCTCAGGTCATGGTCGGACCCTGATAGGCACCGCTGTCTTCTGTGCCATGATACTCCCGCGCGCGCGTCACTTGATCTCTAGCATTGTAGGTGTTGACGGTGTCGCTCCTCAGTGCCAATTCAACACTTCGGTCTTTATTGCACGTTCAAGAATATCTGAGGCAGAACTCCAAATGCCAAACGTTCTAGCGGAAAAGGAAGCTGGCCTTAAGGCTGGCTCGCTACGCTTCTTAGCGGCTCGGCCTTTTCTATTCTCATAATTGAGAAACGAAACGGGCAGCAACCTAATTGGCCATAACCACTTTCTCTTGGTCCTTCAAACCGACCGACAGCAGCAACCTGTGCTTTACCATTACACCGAGGTTGCTTTAAGCACGCCAACTCCGCGAACCTATTCTTGAGTCCTTCATCGGCATAGACATAGGCGGGATCAAATTCGACCCATATTATGCTGTCCTTGCACCTTAAATCGCTGAAAACGGAGTTTTCAAGATTCTTGTTAAAGATCGCCTCGGTACGAACTATTGCATTGTTAAAGCGGGGAGCATTACGAACGAGATCGCAGTAGGCAACTGTCGGCGCTTGCTCGATTGCAGTCGACAAAGATGGGGGCGACTCAAGTTCCGGCGTCTTCGGATGCCGGTCTGCACACTGAATCAACACAAAGGGTATTATCAGTGATAGTACAAGTAATAACTGGATATGTTTAACCCTCATCCTGTTTCCCTTCGATTTAATCTCTTAAAGGAAGCCGATCCAGAATATATCCACAGTTCTTGTAAATCGTGGCGTCGTTTGCCGTGCTTTGTTTACCGCTGGGATCTACTGTTGGGTTATCGCTCGGTAACAGTCCCAACGCATGAGCGAACTCGTGGAGAACAGTTAGAGCTCGGTTCTGTCGCGGACTCAATTGATTCGCATTTGTGAGATAAATGTTATTAGCAAAGCTCCAGCTTAGGTCGGTTCCGGGAGTGGTATCGTCGTCGGCGAAGAAAGCGTTGCCGAATCTTACACTGGCGCCCATACCTTGGCCGCTGTTCGCTGTTGATGCTGTGGCTGGTAAGTTCGGATCGTGAAAGGCGTTTTTCCAGAAGTTAGCAAAAATAGCAGATACTTCTTCTAGTGTGCGGCCTTGTGTGAAGAAATCTGTGCAGAGATCCTTTTTCTGGCCCTTCTTTCGTGAAATTGCGGTGGAGGCGTCCCCGAAAGCGTAATTGATTTTCCGGTCATTGGGATCCTGCGGAGCGTGAGCAAAGAAGCCTTCGCCGAGTTGACCATTTCCTCTTTCCCGAGTTCCAACAACCCATAAGGGAGATGACCAAGTATCGACATAGTCGCCATATTCCGCAGCGTTATCGAATCTAAAGTTGAACGGTCTTTTTTCCTGACCTCGGTAATCATAATCGGGATAAAGCGGAATCAAACCACCTTGTTGGTGAAGACCGCGCTGTTGCGCCGGGTCGTTGATGTAGCCTGAATTGAGAGCAAAGGCGTATGCATCACACGGGATAGGCATGCCATCCCAAGAACACATGCCATCGCCACTGGTCGCTCCATCTCCAAAGCTCGGATAAAGAGAAAGCTTCGGCAGCGATACTAAACTGATGGGATCGGTAGTTCGGGCATTATTTCCCAGCGGGTCAAGCTCAGCGCTTTCACTGGAGACAATAATCCCTCCACTGGCGGTTACACGGTAGCTGGCGTTGCCGGTATCTCGATGCTCCCAGAGAACTGCCTGACTGCTATCCGGGTTCTGTCGTTGCCATGCCAGCACTTTACTCCCCAAGTAAACAAAGGTGCGTTGCTTTTGTCCCGTCTCGCTGATTTCTGTAATGACCTGACGCTGCAATACACTCGATCGCACGAAGTAGGTAATAGTCGTAGTAGTACTATTTCCCTGCGTATAGTCAATGGTGGTCTCGGCGCCTACCTTCTTGATTACTTGTCCATCACCATCAAATCCTTGTGTGACGTCGTCACTATATCCCCAAACAGTAGAGTCGGGATGGCTAAAGGGACTCATGGCTACCGAGACAGATCTCGCCGTTTGGCCCGCCGCATCCATTGTGTACTGCACCTCACCGCTATCAGTTAGATTACCGTCCGCGTCATACTGCCAGTTCATGTTGCGCTCATTGTGATAGTCCTGATGTAACGGCGAGAATGCACCTCCACCAAGAGACCATAAGAGGTTCGCCGGCCGTTCGATCATGTGGCCCAACGCATCGTAAGCAAATGTCTGCTTGTAGGGCCGCTGGTTCGAGGTTCCTTCATTCCGCGCTTCAGGCCCCGACAGCGCCTCGGTGATTCGCCCCGCGTGGTCGTACTTATATGAGCGATCAAACTTCGTTGCGATTAAGTCGTGCGAAAAGGCGCGACGACCGTCGGGCTGGTAGTCGTAAGTCTTGTTCATCACGCTGGTCACGCCGGCAACTGTGAAGCTGGCGGGCTGTAGACGCGAATTGTAGGTCAATGCGAGGCTGAGATTATTTCCGAAATCCAAATGCTTCAGACCACCGGAAGCTCGGTATTGCAGGTTGGATGCATACGTGGGAACGCCGGCAAAATTTGCCCCCGTAACATTGCTCACGCGTCCAACTGAATCGTAGCTGTAGCCCACCCCAGCGTTGAAGGAGTCGGTGATGGAAGTCAGTTCTCCCGAAAGATTATAGGCATAGCTAAGTGGATAGGTTCCCACGCCGGTGATTGTTCGCGTCTCTGACGTCAGTCGTGAGAGCTGATCGTATTGATAAGTCTGACTGCCGAAACCGTCAGTCATCGACGTGCGATTTCCCGCAGCATCGTAAGCAAAGGAAACATTCGCTAGCGTGGGAATGCTTCCTGGCGCTGCATAGCTGATGCCAGTCACAAGCTTGCGATTATTGTTGTAGGTATAGGTTTTTGAAGCGCCGCGCGCGTCGACCACCGATAACGACGTATCGTCGGCATTGTAGTTATAAGTGGTGACGGCATTCGCACCCTGCTCGGGAACGTGCCTGGTTTTCAGGCGAGCATAACCATCGTAGGTTAAGGTTGTATCCTGGTAAGTAGCACTGCCTTCGGGTCCTTGATACTGCCGCGTGAGCGTCACCTGATCCCGCGCATTATAAGTGTTCACGGTAGCGTTATAGACACTGCCACCTTCCCAATTCAACACTTCGGTTTTGACCGTACGCCCAAGAATATCTGAGTAGATTTTCTGTTGGCGGCGCTTGAGCATGCCGCTGTCGATCGTACCTTCGTCCGTGAGTGTTGTAACTTCGCCCCCGGCGCAACCACAGCCAATATAGTTGGCCTCTTTGGTTGTCCCATCCGTGTTGGTGGTTATCCGCGGCCGACCTTTCCAGTCGTAGGTCTGCTGAGTATAGAGCCATCCAGCAACGTCATCACCGGACGGCTGCCAGGTGCTGGTTATCTCGGTAGGATTCGACTGCTTTATCGCGCGGCCCATTGAGTCATAGATAGTGTGCTGCCCCGCGTAAGTCCCGCTACTGCCGGGATGGTTTCGACCACTAAGAAAGGTTCTTCCCAGACCATCAAAGACGGTAATTGAATAGGCTTCGTCGGTGACATTGTTGACCGTGGTGAAGCTCTGGACATAGTTAGGCCCGTATACATAACGCTGGTATGCGTTATTGGTTGTGGCCGTTACTCGCTCAATTCGTCCGGCGGCATCGTAGGCCATCGTTTGCACGGGCCCGGGAATGTTCTGAATAGTATTCGGCTGCGGTGTTTGTTTCCTTGTGGCCGCGCCAAAGTCGAAGTTGTATGTAACCGTGGAAGAATAGAGGTCCGGGTCGGTTATGCTGGTTGGGTAAGCAAGAGTGTTACGACTGTTGTTGTTGTCAGAAAATGAATCAGCATAATTGACAGTGGTTTGATGCGACAGCGGATCAGTTTGAGAAACGACCGCTCCGGCAGTGTTGTACTTGCTGCCTGAGACTGTAAACACAGAAAAGTCTGGAACGTCAACGTCATACCGCTTCACGCTACTTAGATTGGCACGACCCGCCACAAAGGTTGCGCCGTAGTTGTCATTGTCATGGCGGACCGGCGCGGCGGCGCCCTGAATCGAACCTGCCTCATCGTAGCCAAAGCCTACCTTGGACTTTGGCGTCTCAGCGCCGCCACTAACCTGGTACAGAGTCTGCTCTTTTACCAGACCGATGATGTGGCGATCCAGATAGGTCGCATCCAGGTTTGGATCCATCCGGTAGTCAACATGCGTGCGCCGCAAGATCGTCACCGCGTCGGCGGCATATTCGCGCGTATCGCTCGGCAAGGAGCAGAGCGCCCCGCTAGGTAAAGTAAATTGTGCATAGCTAACAGTCGCGCGGCGACGATTCCCGGTCGCATCGAAGATGTTTGTTTCAGTTACCCGGGGATTGGTCTGATAGTTAACTGCGGTATTGTCCTGGGTCCAGTCATTGGTGGTCCACTTTTGCTTAATACCAGCCGACCACACTTCACTTTGGGTGACAAGTCCCCGTTTATGGCTCACACCGTAGAACTCTTTGTATAGCGTGCCGTCTGGTGTGGTGACAGTGTGAGAGCCATCACCAGGATCTGCGTATTGCGTGACTGCTTCTGAAGGGACTCCATTAATCGCCGTCCAATTTTCAGCCGAAACGCGTGTCCCGATTAAACGTGGACAGTCATCAGTAGGAGCATCGTAGTCATAGGCGGCGTACGCACGCTGGATGTTGTCGGAGCGGTAATTTCGAATAAGACTCGCCTGGCCCGTCTGGTTGTACTCAAACGTGGAGCGTGAGCCATCGTCTAACCCCATCTGATTTACAACTGCAATGGTAGCGAGGGGAGTTGCTCCGGCCATCACGCTGGAGAAGCTCGGCAGAATAGTTTTTGTGCTCCAGCCGAAGCTGGCCCAGGTGTGTGTTTGCGAGGCTCCATTGACTGTCCAAGGTTGAGTGATCGAAGTCAGGTTGGCATTTGTGTCGTAGTTGAAGGTTATGGTGCGCTCAAGCGTATCTATTATCGTCGTGATGTGCCCGAGCCAGTCATAGTTGACCGAGATGTAATTGCCATTGCGATCTTTAATCTGAGTGCAGCGCCATTCATTGTTGAACGACTGATAAGTTAGTTGCGTGCCATCCGTCGTTCGCACCAGCAAACTTCCGCCGTAATCAATGAGCTGGAGATACGATGAATCGGAAGCCTCGTAAACATTCGACGTGCCAAGCTGTCGGAGTGATACTCGACTTCCTCCAGCGATCAACAAATAGACGTTGCGGCCTGCCTGCGCGTCGAAAACTCTCTCCTGAACTGCTGGGAACCCCAAACGAAATCCCGGACTGGGCCAGTCATTGTCTTCATCGAAATAAATATACGGACCCGAATGCGTCCAAACCATCGATGAGTAAGAGAGACTCAATCCGAGATCAAGCCCCGCTCTTCCGGGCAAGCTCAAAAGCGATACGCTCCACTCAGCGTCCCGAGCCGCCAAACCGTTCCCTGGCTGATTGAAAGGATCAACCCGAGCAGATGCCAAAGAAGAAACGGTGCTTGAGGGCGAACCCGTCGGCCTCAACGTGGCAATGATACTGGCAAATTCACCGCATTCATCGAAAGCCCGGCGCACATTTTCGCGCCCAGCACCCGGGACCGCGCTCTCCCAATAGGCCCAGCCCGGCGCATCCGGCTCGCGCATAAGATAAGTCTTATAGAGATCGTATACGTACCAGTGATTGTCGCGATTTCGCGCGGCATAGACACTGGATTCAAAGAGCGTCTTTCCCAGTTCACGCACTGCCAGGATCATGGAGGCCTGCCCGTTTGGATAGGCAGCTCGCAATATATCGTTCCAGTAAGTCGATTCGTTTTGGTAAGGCGCGCGACCGAGCGCGAACTGGTTGAAGTTAGCGAGGTACGGTTCGCTTCCCGCTGTCGTAATCGTAGCGGTCGTGTTAGCAGTTGTCGGCGCGCCGAGGTTGTCTGTGACTGTCAGGCTTATGTTGTAGGTACCGGCGGTCGCGTAAGCATGCGTCGGCGTGATGCCGGAACCCGTGCCGCCGTCGCCAAAACTCCAAAGGTAGCTGGCAATGGTGCCGTCTGGATCGAATGAACCGGCGCCGCTGAATGCGACATTTTGAGCAATAAGACCAGTGTAAGGTCCACCCGAATTGGCAATCGGCGACTGGTTGCCAGCAGCATTTGCCGTCCAACCAGGGCTTGAATCGCCAAAAACGTTATCCGCAATGGCGGCTTGGTTGGTGCCATCAGTATTCATCGTCCACAGTTGTGGCGTCGGGTCAAACGCCTCGCGCTCGCGCTCGCTACGAAACACAATCTTCGTGTTATCGGGAGACCAGCAAGGCGAATCATCATTCTCCAACGTGTTCGTAAGTCTTACCTGATTACTGCCATCAGCGTTCATCAGATAGATTTCTTTATTGGTGTGTATAGCGCTTTTTTGTATCAGGCCGCCGTCATCATCTGTTTCTTGCCACGTCTCCACGACACTATCGCGAGTGCTCACAAAAGCGACCTTCATTCCGTCACGCGACCACACCGGCTGTTCATCTCTAAACGGCGCGCTGGTAAAAGTAAGTCTGGTTTGGTTCGAGCCGTTGGCGTTCATTACATAAACACCCGGAGCTCCAGCATGATCGCGTTCACTTGCGAAAGCGATTTGGGAACCGTTTGGTGACCACGAGGGCTGGTTATCAGCCGTTACGCCGTTGCTCACATTTAACTGACTGCTTCCATCGGCGTTCATGGAATAGACTTGATAGTAAGCGCCATTGCGCAAGCTCTGAAAAATGATCTTAGTGCCGTCGGGCGACCACTCAGCATTGCAGTCATCGGCGGCGCCAGTCGTTAATCTCGTTTGCCCGGAGCCGTCGGCATTCATGACGTAAATGTCGCGCTGGGTGGTTCCGGGATTTTCGGGATCGGATGGAGGGGTGGAATCGCGATCGCTCTGGAAAAGAATCTTCGTTCCGTTTGGCGACCAGCGTGGCTGATCGTCATTGCTGCCATTGTTTGTTAGCCGAATGAGATTGCTGCCGTTCACATCCATCGAATAGATCTGAGCTCGCCCCTCGCGGTTACTGACGAAAACAATCCGTGCGCTTCCCGCCTGCGGTATCGGCATCAAGAAGAAATCGAAAGCAGCTTCGCTCAACCCACCAACATATGGTTGTGACGAGTCAGAAAACGCCGACCTAAACACTGTATTGCCTGATTGAAGGAATGTTGGCTGGCTGTTCCAAGCTAACAAATAACGCAAAAGTTCCTGACTCTCCTCCCCGTTGTCTGTCCAAGTAGCCTTGGCGCCGCCCGCTGAAACCAACGCCAAAGGGAATGGTGAAATTGATGGAGACGGCACCGGCGTTGGCCAAAAGGATGGAGACGCTATCGGCGACATTGACGGCGCCGGCGAAGGCTGGGGCGATCGAGAGGGCGAAGGCAAAATTGACGGCAAAGGTAATGGATCTCCAACGCGAAGGACTGTCCGCCGCGCGAGCGGATTCTTCCGTGAGCGCAGCGTGGAAGGAATACTGGACGGTGCGACTGGTCGCGGCAGCTGTTGATTCCTTGCTTCGTCGAGATTCGGAAGAGTTCCTTCCGGGACGGCCGCTCGTGCAGGGGAGGCACTTTCCTGAGCTCGAGCTCTCAGGAATGACACGCGGCCTGCATTTGCGATCCTGAACGGTGCGATCGTCGTCATGAGCAACGAGCTACAAACCAATCCTGTAATACATTTCCTAAGCGTGCGAGGAAGAGAGAGTCGAGGCGCCATGAGGAATCTCCCGACAAAGAAAACGTGAGTTTAGATCGACCTGCTGGTTACCGATGAAACGACGCCCCAAGCGAGAATAACTTGGGTTATCAAGACGGTTGCGAGTTAATCGGGATGTCTACTCGACGTGAAAACCTTGCAAGCTCAACCGTTGCCGAACACTCCGATGCCAGTATTCTTGCATCTCTTCCCACGTTTATGCAAGAAATTTTGTATGCTTTGGGCTAGTCCGGCGCTCGGCTTTAAGATTCCGGCATTCAGTGTAGTCGCCGCGGGCCTTTCGACAGGTTTTAAGGGCTTGTTGATGCAAGGATTCTGGTATTGGGCACGACTCTTCGATACAAGTCTCCTTGTATAGTCGCAGTGTAATGGGGGTGGTCTGCTAGTTCCTACGTGAGCGGCGTCGAACGGGGCTGCGCGCTCTTAGCAAGTCTTTGTGGCGGCGCTCAATGATGTAAGCAAGAGCCTGATAACTCATCTTTAATTGTGAGGCTGCTTCGGTCAAGCGCCCATTTGTTCGCGCCAATGCTTGGTTTATTAATTCGCCCTCGTACCTCAGAATTTCTTTCTGTAGGTCGCAGGGCTTATTGAAAAGTTCTTCGGTGGCTTCCCCAGCCGTCAATTCACGATTCAAAATAGAAAATACTTTTTTCGCTGCAGCAGTAAATCTCTTCATCAAATCCTGGCTCTGACAATTCGCTAGCCATTCGGCAGCGCGATGAAAGGCTGCGTGAACCGTATCGCGAGGTAGCTCATCCAGTTCTTCAACCAGGCTAAGGGCGGCCAAGCCAGCTTTGTTGAGCGCGTCAACCTGTTGCGCCACTTCGATGGCTCTTTGGAAGGCGAACTGCGCCCCGTCTATCCTACCGAGACGAGCTAAAGCAATACCCTGAGTTATGAGGGCATCCGACAGGAGACACTGCTGGCCACTCTTTGCTAACACCTTTACTGCATGGCTGGCCACTGCTTCGGCTTCCTCAAGTCTGCCCTCAGCGATTAAAATCTGTGCTCGCGTATCATCTATTTCTGCCGTTTGTACTTTGTTCCGAATACTGACAGCCAGCCGTCGTGCTTCTTCTAGATATCCATGCGCCTCTTTGAAACGCGACAACTTGTACAGCAAGAAGCCGACGTTGTTCTTTACATTCGCCCGAAAGACGATGTTGTGGGCTAGCTTGAAGTGAATATCAGCTTGCTCATAAGCCTGGATAGCTCGCTGAAAATAATCATTTCTGTTCTGCGGCGTGGCGAGCTTTCGAAGAACCATGGCGACTTGATTGTGGTACGCCCCAATGATGGCGTGGTTATTGACCTTGCCAAATAGCTGGGCGTTATCAGTGAGTATCTTTGATGCATCGTCGTATCTGAACGCTGAACATTCAACGATAGCTAATCGAAGCAGCGCTCTCGCCCTCGTATTCCCTTCGGTCGTTAGTTTTTCCAGTGCTTCAGCGAGCTGGGTCCTTGCTTCGTTGAGAGCACCCTCACGAAAATAGCAATAAGCAATTTCAGCACGAGCGGAGGTCACCTTTCTTACATCACTTATCGACTCGTAGAAGGTCATCCCTTCGGTGATAAGATCTTTAGCGACCTCTTGCGCGTTATCGAGCTCTTCTTTACTACCAATCCAACTGGTCAGGATCCCAACACAGATCAGAACCTCGGCCGCCACCGAAGCATGAAGCCCCTTCACTTCCGGGCGCTCACCGATCCGCTTCCACAACGGCCTCATCACTTCTCTGGCACCTTCGTAATCGCCCCGATCCCTCTTCTCTAATGCGGACTGACATTTCTGGAGTGCTTCTTCATTGATCGTAAGGTGCGAGGTCTGGGGCTTCGGTGAAGTTATCTTCATGACAAAAACGTTCTTCAACGTGAGTGGAAGAAAGCTTGCAATTGCGAGCTCGGATACTAATTTGCCCCGCTTGCGGCTTGCAAGAAGTTTCTTAGGTTGTTTTAGTCTATTTGATGTAAGAATCCTTGCATCGCTAATCCCACAACAGGAGAAACTTCCCATGAAACGATTGTTGATAACCACAACTATGACGTTGATGCTTTCGTGTTCTGCCTTGGCGGGTGAGATCCCGTGCGGCGCTCCCTCGCCACCGCCTCCCGGCACGGCTCAAACAGCCGACGCAACATCGCCGGGCGACATGCCATGCGATTTGGCGGACCAGGTATCAGACGCAACAATGTCTGCTTTGCTTGCGGTGGTCGGCATGCTGGTTGGCTAGTAGTGACTTGGTAACTTACTCGAATAGATAGTGACGCCCAGCAGTATAGTTCGGGACGGATTTACCTAGGCTATTAGCTTCAGTGTCAGCAATAACCTAGCCTTAAAGCTGCCTCACCGCAGCAGGCGGTAGTGTGTGTGTAGATATCGTCCATGTCGAGCCGCTGAGATTAGAGTGTGAGATGAGGATGTCAGATACGAGGTTGTGGTACCAGCCAATGCGAATAATTCGCTGAGGGGAGACTCAATTTAAATTCGGCAAGTGTATGCCTTGCGAGTTCCCTTTTCTCCAACTTCTCTACCGTCAGCGCGCAGACGCGGCCACCTCATGGCGGCTGCGTACCAATTGTCACGCCGACCGCATAGCCCATGTCCACGCCCCCCAAAGGAACCTGATCCAATATGATATCGACGGGCTGGTGCTGATCCGAGCGTTTCGCCAGCACCCGTATCCGCAGTCCCTTTTCCTGGAGTATAGCTTCACCTTTACGGTAATCCTGACCTATGACATTCGGAACCCTTACTTGCGGAGCACGTTCGGCTCTCTTTTGACGCTCCGAAAGCCAAAGGCCGCCAAGAAATGCAGCCGGCCGAACAATGACAACAAAGATAGCGAGGACTATCGCAAGACAGATCAAGAGCCTCGTCTTTCGTTTCGAGGTATGGTTCGTGTTGGGCGCTAACATGATCCGCTCGGAAAGAAATAGACCGAACCCAGGCACTTTGTTATCTTAAATAGTCACAGCGCCTAGCTGTTCGTGCCTAATAAATGCGCAGAGAGAAAAACAATCTCGCATGATTAGCGCGCCCCGGAATGCCAGCCAATGCCATTCGGACGCGCGACAAAACTTCAACCACCTACTAAGCCCATTTGGGCTTATCTGTAAACGATCTGCGTTGAAAGCTGTTTCATCAGGAGGTCAATCCTGATGGGACAAGCATCACGTGCTACATCCGCACGGCTCGCCGACAAGCTCACTCAGATCCGACTGGCGCTTGGGTTATCTCAAAACGAATTAATTAGACGTATGAATCTTGAGGAAGAACTGACACAAGCCAGAATCTCGGCTTACGAACGTGGCATGCGGGAGCCAAAATTACTCGTGCTATTGAGCTATGCCAAAGTTGCCGGCGTTTACGTTGATGCTTTGATTGATGATGAGCTTGACTTGCCTTCGACACTGCCAACAAGGACAAAGAGTGAGGGAGTCCGAAGAAAGAACCCGTCAAGATCCAAATCGAAGAACAAATAATTTATGCGAAGTACGGACGTCACGCTTATGAATCGGTTTAAGAACGATGACGTTCAGGCCGGATGGCCACGCCTCTAGGGTGGTTTAACTCATCACAAAACAATAATCTGATTCTTCCGATCCGACTAGTTGCGAGTGCTCGGCATTTCATACCCTTTGCACCACAGGCGGCTTCTTTTTCTCTTTTCGCGACGGCTTCAGGAAATACACGCTTGGAAGACACGCTAACGACACCGACAAGGGACGAGTCGTCTGGTTGATTTCGCTTTGTTAGATGGTCACGAAGCCTGACTGTTCTGAAACGGGCAGTCTGTCAGAATTCGGTTGAATTCTTCGATTCGACAGTCCAGTGCATGAATTCGGCAAAGATGCCACCAACGCCCCATTTCGCCGACGGGTAGAAAGACGCGCTCTTGATTTCCAGGTGTTAGGACGACTCTTATCTTGACGTCGCCATTTGAAAATTCTGAAGTTCCCGATTAGTTGTGGACCCATAGTAAGGAAAATTGAAAGGCTGGACCTGCGAATGGGTAACCCTCGCACTCTTTTATTTGGCGCAAAATCCGCCAGGCACTATTCAGGTCGTCAATGCATGAAACCAAGTGGACATATTATTCTTCTTGCGTAAGCATCGATGTGAGCTAACAACGTCACTGCACGCCTCCAAAGTTTTTCATTTGCCCTAGCTGTATCGCCGCGGCAACAGCAATCAATGAAGTACCTATCATCAAGCCCTTCGGTTCTTTGTATGTGTGGAATATGCCAACGAGTTCGGGTAATGACCAGTCTTCCGACAACTCCTGCCCTTGTGGCCATGCGAAAATTCCACCGCCACTGGCACCTCTCGGACTTATGGGATTGATGCGTTTACCGGTCTCACGAGAAACAGTCCGCTTCTTGTGAAAATGTACTATCACATTTGATTCTGGAGACAAGCCGTCCGAAGCATAATCCTCCGCCGATCCGGCGACACCCCGCCACGTAGCTGTTTCGCTGCCATAGACACCTCCTTTTCTCTTGAATCTGCTTGCTGGATGTCCATAGATTGAGCAAACACCCAGTCCCAGCGAGGTCGTAAGAAGCCGACACCTGGATCGAGGTAAGGGCCGAAAATGAGTACACAACGAGCGAGAGCACAGGGTGCAGAGCCTGTAGTACGCAATATCAATATGATCTTCATTTCGAGATTGATCGGGCAGCAAGTCGATATGTCCTACATATCCTTCAAGGGAATGGATACCATCGAAACCCGGCGCCATAAGTGGTCCATTCTTAAGTTCATCCGTTACATGGGCTGCCGTAAAAAGAAAAGGCTGCGACATAAACTCAACAAAGATTCCAGTCCCAACAGGCTGAAGAGATCCCGTGCGCTCTGATTCAGCGAATAGTGGTACAAGAGATTCCTCGGGATCAGTCGCAAACATATAGAAAATTAACGCTCGCTTCGTTGCTACTGTCGCAAGTCCGGAACCGAGTCATAGGACACGTACATCGGGCGGATCTTATTCGGCCGCCGATGGGCCATGTATTCCTCACACTCAAGAAGGCTGAGACAATTCTACTAGTTGTTGCGGTTAAGTTAGAAAGGCTTCGTGTAGGAGAGTCATCCGATAACAGAAGATTATGGCCTCCTCAAACCAGCGCCTCACTCGGCGCTCCCGGACATAATCTCTGTTATCGAGACGCCTCGCGATATTGATACCCCCCTTGCGCCCGCTTCGTTCGCCCGCTCGGCGCAACCTCACAGTGCTCACTTCGCTAAAGCCCCCGGTGGGGGCTGGCGCGCTTTCGTAAAACATGGCGACAACTTATTCTGTATTGCTCGTGGACCAGACCGAATAACCACGAGTTGGTCTTCCTGAGTGTCATTATTGGATTCCCCACTGAAATAGCCTTCGCTGCGGCGGCCGTCAAGGGTCTTCGCTTCGCGACGATGAACTACGCGAACTAAATACAGTTCGCTTCGCCCTTGACTGCCTTCCTCGCTGCGGCTCAGAGGTATATAAGAGCTGCTGACGCAGCTCAGAACCTTCAGTTTTGATTCTCGATTAAGCGAGAAATTATGAGGGTGATTCGAAGCATGTCTAATAGAGTGGCATCTATCACTGCGCTGGTTGCAGAGTCAGTGCAATCTTGGTGATCGAAACTGTCATCCGCTGAAAATCTATTCGAAGCTCAAGAGACTTTCTATGCGTTTTGCCGCGTCGCGTTGCATGCCTGGTAGAACATGAACATAGGTTTCTAAGGTAATACGAACATTCGAGTGCCCCAGACGCTCGCTCACAACCTTAATGTGCTCACCGTCCTTCAAAAGCAGGGTGGCGCAAGTATGTCGCAGGTCATACAGTCGTATTTTTTTGGGTAAACCGGCACGTACCAAGGCCACTTTGAACACGCTCCTGGCGAAGGTCTTAGGGTGGACGGGGTTGCCCCACTTATTGGCAAAGACGAAACCATCGTTCCGATAGCGATTACCGGCCAACTTGATGCGCGCATCTTGTCGCTTTCTTAGCTCGGCGAGAGCGTTTACTAACGAGTCAGGAATTGTAATCTCTCGTCTTCCGCGCTCAGTCTTGGTTGGTACGAGGAACCACCCTTCGCCAACCTTTCCTTTCCAGATGAGTGACCTCTGGACCGAGATGGTCCCATGCTTGAAGTCAATGTCAGGCCAACACAAGCCAGCGAGCTCTCCCGGTCTCATTCCTGAGATCACTGCAGTGCGAAAGTATTCTCCATGCCGTCCTCTGTCAGTAACTTCAAGAAAACTCTTTACTTCCTCCTGCGACATGCACCGCATATCTTTCGCTTCACGACGTGGAATTTCTATTCTTGCCATGGGATTCATTTCTAGTGTGCCCCAGGCGACGGCGCAGTCGAGCGCATTCGACATCACTGAATGAATCCGGCGTCGAGTGTTAGAACAGACCCCACGCGCGGTCATTGCGCTAAAGATGCGTTGAATATGGCAGGGCTCAAGATCAGATAGCTTAATCTCACCAACAATCGGCCGAACATCAAATGCAACGATTCCTCTATAGTTGTCCACCGTTTTGTAGGCGTAACGATTCTCGACAACCTGGTCAAACCATTGATCGAGGTGTTCGTTGACAGTAGTGTCCCGCTGCTTTGCCTTCACACCATCTGCCTGTTCTTGAACCATCTTGTCTAGTTCCATTTGAGCCTGTTCTCGACTGCCCTCGAACTTGACTGCTTTGTAGATTCGCTGTTTGGTCAGAGGATTTCGACCTTTGTAAATTCTCAGTAGCCAATAATCCTCGCTTTTTTGAATCAGTTGTCCAGCCATGAAACTCCTTTTAGAATTTAACGTGTGCCTGGCAGTATGTTGAAGTGCGAATCCTTTGCCACGAGAGAACGTTTGACAGTTGCGACTCGCTCATTCCTACTGCTGCTCCTTATCACCATTCAAAAGATTGTCTAATCGGTTCGCCGCGTCGCGCTGCATTCCCGGAAGAACGTGAACGTAAATTTCCAACGTAATCGATACCCCCGAGTGGCCAAGCCGCTCGCTCACGACCTTGATATGTTCGCCAGCTTGGAGGAGAAGAGTCGCGCTTGTGTGCCTAAGGTCGTAAAGGCGAATTTTTCTGGGTAAACCGGCGCGTACCAAGGCGACCTTGAACACGTGCCCGACAAATTGTCGCCGATAGATAGGGCGTCCCCATCTGTTGGCAAATACGAATCCATCATTTTGATAACTTCGCCCAGCCTTGCTCATTACATCCTCTTGGCGCCTCTTGAGTCGTGCCAGAGCGTCTGCCAGCGATTTAGGAATTGAAATCTCACGTCTTCCTCGTTTCGTTTTGGTCGGCATTAAGATCCATCCGTCAACGAACTTAGTTCTCCATGCTAGCGAGCGCTGAACCGACACCGTGCAACGTTCAAAATCGATATCATCCCAACGCAGGCCAGCCATCTCTCCAGGTCTCATCCCGGTGATCACTGCCAACCGAAAGTATTCGGCGTGCCGTCCTTTATCCGTCACCGCCAGAAAAGTCCGGGTCTCCTCTTGCGATAGTGCATGCATCTCCTTAGCCTCACGGCGTGGAATTTTCAGAAGTAACAACGGGTTAGTTTCTAGCCATCCCCATGCGACTGCTGGGTCAAAAGCTTTTGAGATTACTGAAAAAAGCCGACGCTGAGTGTTGGAGCACACTCCTCGCGCAGTCATCGCATTGAAAATGCACTGAACCTGGTTCGGCTGTAGTTCAGCAAGTTTGAGGGTCCCGATAAGTGGACGAGCATCGTAGGCGATGATTCCTTTGTAGCCTTCCAGCGTTTTGTAACTGTAACGATTAGCAGCGACGGTCTCTAGCCAGCAATCAAAATATTCATTGACAGTTATGTCGGGAGGCGTTACTTCGCGCCCTTCTGCTTGTTCCCGAAGCAGCCTGTCGAGTTCCGCCCGTGCCGCGGTTTTGTCTCCTTCAAACTTGATTGTCCTGTAGACTCGCTTTCCTTTGGGGTCGAGGCGCTTGTGAATTCGGATAACCCAATAATTCTTGCGCTTATGTATAAGTTCGCCAGGCATAAAGACTCCTCTCGGAAAATCGGAAGTTAAAGGCACGGCCCCGGGGCGAGATAGCAGCCGCTTCTAATTGATTTGCGAACGCATGACACTTTGAAATTGATGTAGAGGTCCTGAGTGTGCGGGTGGTCCACTTTCGCGTTGCTTGTATTCTTGGCGAGCAAGAGAGGCGATCCTGGGCACACCGGATGGCACACAGCGAACCGCCAAGGGCGGTATTGAGAGGTCTTTTCGTAACAAACTTGATTTCTATTACTTTGTGTCGGCTTCTCCGCATATGTATGAACAGCTCCTTCGCTCGATGGTGGTTTCGCGCCACCGGATCGGCTTCTCCGCACTTACAAGAAGTGTGCCAACAAACATCCTGTGATCAATTCGTGTGGTCCAACTGGTCCATAAGTTGAGGGGTGATGTGGATTAAGGAATTTTGTCTTTTGATTTTCAAGTGCCTTTAGAAAGAAGCCAAAAGCGGCAATCGGTGGCAGGAAAACCGGCGGTGCGCCGGAAAGCCTGACGGTTTTAAGCGTCGTATTAGGCCCAAAGCCCGAAGGTTTCCAAAATAACCTATAGCGAGTTGCGATAGGTAAACTCCGACAAGTATTGGAAGAGCTTTGAAGCTTCCCAAAAAATGCGAGTCAGCGATTTTTGCGTTCCGGGCTACTGGGCCAAACTCGCCACAACTGCCTTCATTCGGCTCGCCGCTTCATCAGTTGATATCCGCACAGACTGACGCGTTGTTTATGGGTGTTCCCGATCAGGAACAATAACTCGATGTTGAGCGCGGCAAACGAGAACATCCGTTCCTGCCGAAGTACAGGTTTGCGGCGCTCGATGTATGTTTCTCTTCGAGGAGTATTTGAGAGATCGTAAGTGGCACTTCAAGATCTAACACCGCTTCTGTTTTCGCTTGCCATTTTTTGTCAGTAGCTCCAGTTACCAAAAGCCTTAGAGGCGAAAGGATTTTTTACGCGTGCCGAAACCCTACCGATCATGACCTTTGAGTAGCCTGAGAGCTAATGGTGATCCGCATCGCGCATAGTAATCAGAGCTTGCAGGGGGCCTCACAGTAAGAGTTCCCGATCTAGCAATGAGAAGTGGAAGGTTTTCTTTACAGCGCCGGTTTTCTTTACAGCGCCGGTTTTCTTTCAGCGCCGGTTTTCTTGCGGCGGAAGGTTTTCTTTACAGCGGAAAGTTTCCTTTACAGATCAGGCTGACAAGATTCCTGTTGGGGCGATCTAACGTCTTGCTTCGAAAAATTCTTAAACACAAACACTTCTTGCGGTTACGTCCCAGTGGCTGACCGCTTCCGCTCTTCTCGCCCTTGTGTGGCACATTCTTTGTAGAGCAGTTCGATCGATAGCGGCGTTTTGAGCTGTAGTAAAGACGTCGCTAAATGTGAGGAATGCTGGCTCCTTAAGAGATGGGCTGAATGAAAAACTCTCCTGGGCCTTTTGTAATCGCAATCCGCAGTAATCGAGACATGAAGACAACCCAGAAAGAATCTGTGAGGGAACGAAAATAAGAATGATTTTTTTCTTAACCGGCTGCAGTGGTCATCCTCGCAGTCAAAAAGGAGGCCTTTTACCATCAGGGGTGTTTGCGATCGCAAACACCCCTGATTGGCTCGAAGGACCATTTCGAGCTTTTGGACCAATGAAACATTGACAAAAGGGGGGTGTTCGAGATCGCAAACACCCATACATACAAAAAGAAACACCCATGAGCATAGAAAGCAAAGATGATTTTCTCGCCCTTCTCGATGAGCGAATCAGAAGAATTTCGAAGGAGGTCGCTACCGAGTTAGTCGGGCAGCCGGGGCAATCTTCAGGTCCCTTGATAGAGGAAAGCGAAGCAGCAAATATTCAAAAGGCGTTGCAGCGAATAATGGTCAAGGAGTTCATTTCCATAAGGGAGGCTCACCTATTGCTCTGCTGCTCGGACGGTCATATTCGCAACCTGGTTGATAAAGCCCGGAACAAGAAGACTTCACATCCCATACCTTTTCTCGATTTGGACGGTGTGACGGTGTTTCATCGTGTCAAGCTCTTAGAGTGGGCAGAGCAACCAAAGCAAAAGTTACGCGCCGCGAGCTAAGACGCCCTGCCTCGAGCCGAACCTCACCCAACTTCAACCAAGAGCAAACTAATCCTGACCAAGAGTCACACATGGCCACAGCTTCTCAAAGATGTCCGAACACATACTAAAAAATGTAGCGGGAACCGAGCTACGACAAGCCGTCAGAAACATACGTGATCTTGAGTTCAAAGAAGGCCCAGTGCCTGAGCGGAGCCATTTGTAATTTGACGACTATGAGCAAAGCGTTGTCACGATCTTTTGGAAGCGATACACTCCGTCCGCTTCTTTCCGACCGCGACCCGAAGAAAGGAGCTTGATGTACATCAGAAAAAGAGGGCAGTTTTACCACTTTGAGTTCTTTGTAAACGGGAAACGCTACGTTGGAGCCTTCAATGGAAAGAACGGGACGCAGATCGCGAAGGACAAGAACCAAGCTCGCGAGTTAGCCTACCAGGAACGACGCAAAGTTTTAGATGGTTCTTACCGCGACGAATTGGAGCGGGAGGAGTTGAAAGACTTTGAGACGTTTGTGGACAAGGTTTATTTGCCATTTGCTCGTGAGAATCATTCGTCGGTCATTCATGACGAGTTCCGTTGCAAGGCTTTGAAAGAACAATTCCAAGGCGAACGCTTTCACGAAATTACAATGATGATGGTGGTGAAATTCATCAACCAACGCCTAACGAGTAATACAGTAAGGACGGAGGTTCGAGAAGACGGGGCGGTAGTGAGCAAGAAACGAAGTCCTACCACCGTAAACAAAGAAGTCACGTTGTTGTCATCAATATTTCGAATGGCGATGCGAGAGAAAGTAGCAACCGCAAATCCCTGTGGTGAATTGCCGAAGT
>Ga0207681_10000411_pt1 | contig 29888 bp, 31 predicted proteins | sample KBSS53metaG_FD_184324 | JGI IMG/M metagenome (GOLD analysis project Ga0207681, IMG submission 184324) | Switchgrass rhizosphere microbial communities from Kellogg Biological Station, Michigan, USA - KBS S5-3 metaG (SPAdes) (version 2) | ecosystem: Host-associated > Plants > Roots > Rhizosphere... | reverse complement strand
CGCCAGCCTTGGTCGTCTTCCAGAGGTTGCCGTCCAGGCCGTTCTCGAAGCTCTCACAGAGCGGAAGCGAGCTGTCGCATCGGGTCGGCCCGGAGATGCCGAACGCGCCACCGGCGCCGCCGCCGGCTCCCGTCGTGCCGCCGCGCCCTCCGGCGCCCGTCGTCCCCGCGCCGCCGCCGCCCGTCGTGCCGGCAATACCCGCGTTACCCGCGGTCCCGCCCTGCCCCGCGGTCCCCGTCGTGCCGGCACCGCCGCTGGTGCCGCTCGCGCCCGCGCCGCCGCTCGTTCCGGCGCCACCGCTCGTTCCGGCGCCGCCGCTCGTTCCGGCGCCGCCGCTCGTTCCGGCGCCACCGCTCGAACCCCCGCCAGGCGATCCGCAAGCGGCGAACGTGAAGATCAAAGCCAGGTTAGCGACGAAGAACGCAGCACGCATCTCTCCATCGTGCCGGTATTTTCAGGCGCTGTCAGCCGCGATCGACCGACAGGCCCGGCCTTAGCCCTGTACCAGGCCGGCTTTGCGCATTTCCTTGCCGGCGGCCTTCACGATGTCCTGGATGAAGCTGTCGAGGTTGCGCGGATCCAGCGTGTCGCTGACGCCGCCCCACAGCAGCTTGTCCTGCCGGATCGAATAGACCAGCGTCTCGACGGAGACGATCGTGTCGGTTGTCAGATAGCCGGGGCTGCCGGCGACGCCCCAGCCGTAATCCCAGTATCCGTACATCGAGCCGTACGCGGGTCCGCCCGGGATGTAGTTCACTTCCTGACGGCGATCGACGACGCGCAGGATCACGCTGCCCTCGATGCCCGCCTGCGCGAGCTGCCTCCGCAGCGCCTCCGAGTCCTTGATCGGCTGCGCGCCCGTCAGCTGATAGCCGGGGATCCCCGTCACCCCGCGGGCGGTGAGCTCGCGCGCGAGGATGTCTTCCCCCGACCGTCGCGTGCTTTCGTTCGGCGAGATCATGAACGCCGCGACCTTCTGTCCGCGCAGCGGGATCGCCTGCGCGGTCGGATCGCGCCAGGTCGACTTGAACTGCGTGGTGGCACAACCCAGCGCGCCAACGACGACCAGCAGCGCCCAACCGCCGACGGACCTTGCACGTGTTCTCATGGTGCGAACGTGCGGCCGCCAGTCGGTGCGCGGTAGTCCGTTGTTTCCCGGTTCCTTCTTGTGAGGCAAAGCCGCACGCCGGGCCCTCACCCCGACCCTCTCCCGCAAGCGGGAGAGGGAGATCTGATCTTGTCCCCTCTCCCGCTTGCGGGAGTGATCTTGTCCCCTCTCCCGCTTTGCGGGAGAGGGTTAGGGTGAGGGTCCGCCTTCACGCGGCGCTGCGATAACCCCGCCGGAACAGCACGTCGGCGGGCGTCGTCAACAGAAGCGCGAGCGCCTGGTGCGCGTTCACCCGCGCCGTTCCAACGTGCGCGCGCAGGCCCGCCTCGCACGTCTTCAGCACCACCTCCATCGCCTCCGTCGGACGCGGGCGTCGGCCCGCGTGTGCGCCGCCCGCAATCCACACGTTGACCAGGTAGCTGACCTCGCGCACGCGCGCCGAGAAGACGTCGGGATCGCGTTCGCGCAGGTCCTTCATGGCTTGCTCGAACAGCGGCGCCACGACGTGCGCCTGCTCCGGTTTCGCGTCGGGCATCGCCGGTAACGCCCCCTGGGCTCGTACCACCTCCGGCGCGATCACCTCCGCCTGGCGCAGCAGCGCCACCAGCTCGCGCGCGCCGTCCGCCTCGCGCTTCGGTGGAGGGTCGGCGACCTTCGCCGGCGCCGCCGGTTTCGCCAGCTCGCGAAAGTACGCGCGCGTGATCGGGTCACGCGCATCGCCGCCACCCCGCCGCGCCAGCTCGAGAAACGCCCGCGCGTCCGCCGGGCTCACGAACCCCTCCGCGGCCCGCCGATCGTCGCGCGCCGCCGCGACGTCGCTGTCCAGCATCTCCGTCGCCGTCAGCACCTGGAAGAAACCGCCCTGCCCCGAGATGTACTCCGCGTTCAGCTCGACGCACTGGTCGAGGATCGCCCGCAAGCGATCGTGATGATCGCGATCCAGCGCCAGCAGCGCGTACCACACGTCGTCCCACGCATCCGGCTCACGCGCGATCACGCGCAGGTCCTCCCACTCCTCGAACGCGCAGTTCTCCAGCGCGCTCGCCAGCGCCTCCGCCTCCTCGTCGCCCGGGCTCAGCGCCTCCTCGACCACGTCGATGTCCACCACCAGCACCAGCCGATGCACGCCCAGCGCGACGAGATCCGGCGGCAGCTCGCACAGCCGCCGCACCAGCGCCTCGTCCCCCGCCTCCAGCATCACGCGCAGCCACAGGGCGAACCGCTCCGGCCGAAACGTCTCGTCGCCCCCCGCCCGATCGGCGCGCCACAGATCGTCGTCGAAGATCCGCTCCAGTTGCGCGGTGCTCGCCAGCGCTACAAGCTCGCCCGCGTCTTCCAGGCCGATGCGATCGATCAGCTTGCCGAGCACGGCGCCCGGCAACTCGCGCACCGCCGCGACCAGACCGGGGCGCTCGAGGATGCGCATCAACAACTGCGTCGCGGCGGGAACTTGCGGGCGGCTGAGCGATGTCATCGGGTGCTCCTTTCGCAGGAACCGCCCATGTTCGTCATCGCCGCAGAACTTCCTACCTATTGATTTTTCCGGGAAATTTGTAGTATTTAATGGGTTCGTTGGGGGCGGGAAAATCGGCCGGCGCGGCCGCCGATTGCTGCCGATCGCAGGTTGGGGGCTCCCCCGCGTTGGCGCACGCGGGCGGCGGCCTCAGGTTTCTTCGCGATAGTGGTCGTGGTTGGGGCGGGAAGTGCGGAGGGTGACCATGCGAACGGTGGCGGCGTGTCTGGGGTTGATCGGTCTTCTGGCGGTCGCGGCGTGCGACCACGATAGCGGCCTGGCGGGCCCAGGTACGGACGCGGGCGCGAACCCGGACTCGGGCGGTCAGCCGCCCACCCAGCCGGTCGGCGGCAACGTCACGCTGGATCTCGTCACCGAAGGATTGACCAGCCCGATCACCCTGACCGAGTCGCCCGACAGCTCGGGCCGGCTGTTCGTCGTCGATCAGATCGGCGTCGTCCGCGTGATCGCGTCGGACGGAACGCTGCAGGATCAGCCGTTCCTCGACGTGCGCGACGCGATCGTCACGCTGATGCCCGACTACGACGAGCGCGGCCTGCTCGGCCTCGCGTTTCACCCGGACTTCGCGAACAACGGGCGCGTCTTCGTCTACTACACGGCGCCGCCGCGGATCTCGGGCTGGGACAACACCAGCACGCTGGTGGAGTACCACGTCACGCCCGGCGCGATCGGCGCGCAGGCGCAGAAGGTGGCGGTCCTCCTCGAGGAGGATCACCCGCAGTTCAACCACGACGGCGGCACCGTCGCGTTCGGCGCCGATGGCATGCTGTACCTGTCGATCGGCGACGGCGGCGGGCGCGACGACGAGGGCGAAGGCGAAGCGCAGGGAACGCCGCTGTTCGGACACGTCGACGACTGGTACCCCAACAACCCGGGCGGCAACGGGCAGGACATCACGCACAACCTGATGGGCAACGTGCTGCGCCTCGACGTCAGCACGCCCGGCAAGTACACGGTCCCGCACGACAACCCGTTCGTCGGCCACGGCAAGGGTGAGATCTGGGCGTACGGATTCCGCAACCCGTACCGGTTCTCGTTCGACATGGGCGGCAACCACGATCTGCTGCTCGGAGACGCCGGGCAGGACATGTGGGAGGAGATCGACCTCGTCCACAAGGGCGGCAACTACGGCTGGAACGTCAAGGAAGGGACGCACTGCTTCAGCGCCGAGATGCCGAAGACCGTGCCGGCGAGCTGCCCCACCGTCGACCCGACCACCAACGAACCGCTGGTCGATCCGGTGATCGAGATGTTCAACCTCGGGAACCCGATGCGCGGCAGCGCGGAGGGTCTGCTGACGATCATCGGCGGCTACGTCTACCGCGGCCAGGCGGTCCCGCAGCTGGACGGCCGCTACATCTTCGGCGGCTACAGCACCGACATGATGTTGCCGGCGGGCGCGGTCTACGCGGCGATGCCGCGCTCGGGAACGGGTCTGTGGATGCCCGAGAAGATCGCGTTCTCCGACACGGGCGCCAGCGTCGGGGGCCATTTCGTCATCGGCTTCGGCCAGGATCGCAACGGCGAGGTCTACGTCCTGACGAACGACAACTTCGGCCCGAGTGGCAGCACGGGGCGCGTATTCCGGCTGGGCAACGCGGCGATGAAGTAACGCGCTCGACGAGAGCGCGCCGCCGCGCACGCGTGACGCGCGCTACTTCGCGCGCCGTCGGGCCACGTATACTCGGCGCACCATGCGCTGGTCGACTGTGGCAGGTGCGGCTCTCTGGCTATCCGTCGCGGGCTGCGGGTCGAGTCCGTCGAAACATATGGACGCGGGCACCGACGGCGGTCTCGACGGCACCACGATTGTCGACGCCGTGCAGGACACGATGGAGAACACCGTGCTGGTGCATGGCACGGTCAGCGAGGCCACGAACGCCCGCCGGATCGCGGGTGCTCGGGTCTGCATCGTCGATCGTCCGGAGATCCCGTGCGCCACCACCGACGCCAACGGCGCGTACGACCTGACGATGCCGGCGTGGACCGCCGAGGTCGACATCGCGTTCAACGTCACGGCGGCCGGCCACCTCGGATTCACGGGTCTCGTCCACGAAATGCCGGGCAGCGTGACCTGGCTGTCCGCGCAGCTCTATGACGATGCGGGCGCAACGAACATGCTGGCCAAGGCGGGGTTCACGTATCCCGCGGGCGGCAAGGCCTTCGTCGCGCTCAGCGTTTTCAAGGGCAGCGGGGGCGCCGCGGAGGGACTGACCGTCTCCAGCTCGCCCGCGGGCACGCCCGTTTATTTCGACAAGAACGGGAGCCCGGACCCGACGCTCACCGCCATCACCACCAACGCGTACCTGCTCATCGGCAACCTCGCGCCGGGGACCGTCGAGATCACCCCCTCCGATCCGAAGTGCATGCCGACCAGCCTCGCGACGGGCGGGTGGGCGTCCTCGAAGCCAAACACGATTGCCGGCAAGACAGCCCCGGATTCGATGACGGATATGACGGTGATCTGCCAGTTCTGACGATCAGGTCCGTCGGATCCATACTGGAGGCGTGTCGCGACAGAGATTGTTGCCCGTCGTGCCGCCCGAGATCCTGGTCCGCGACGAGGAAGAGCCATGTTCCTACCTACCGGGGCGGCGCGCCCGGCAGCCGCTGCGCGCACCGGTTCGGCTTCTAACGCGCGCCGAATTCGACAGCAGGCTGGCGGACGGCGACCGGCGCTCGGGGCCGTTGCTCTACAACCAGGCGTGCCCGGCGTGCGCCGCGTGCGAGCCGATCCGCGTGGACGTCGCCGCCTTCGCGCCGTCGCGATCTCAGCGGCGGGCGCACGCGAAAGCGGCCGCCGCGGTCACGGTGCAGCTGGGTCCGATCGAGGTGGACGAGGCGCGCCTCGCCCTCTACCGCGCGCACGAGCGCGGCCGCGGCCTGGACCGCGACGGGCGGCCGCCGATCGACGAGATCGGATTCGAGAGCGCGTTCGCCATCAGCTGCGTCGAGGGATTCGAGGTGCGTTACCTCGTGGGCGGCCAGCTCGCCGGCGTGGCCATCACCGATCGCGGCGAGCGCGCGCTCTCGGCCGTCTACACGTACTGGGATCCGTCACACGCCGCGCTTTCGCTGGGGACGTTTTCGATCCTCACTCAGATCGCGCTCGCCCGCCGCTGGAGCCTGGACTGGCTGTACCTCGGCCTCGCGATCCGCGACAACCACTCGATGGCCTACAAGCTCGCGTTCATGCCGCACGAACGCCGCATCAACGGCACGTGGCAACGCTTCACGCGCTGACGTTCTGGCCGCGCCCTATCGCTTCGGCGACGGTGGGCGTCCGCGCAAATTGATTCGCGAGAAGCGTGTCGCAGCGGCTGCAGCGGCTGCCCGCGGTGGCGGGTCGTCGGGACCCTGCCACAGGTGGAGGAGGCCGAACACCTTGGCAAAGATCGGATTGCGCTTCGCCTCCTCCTCTATCAGTTGCACGAGCCTCCGGCGCTCTTCGTCGTCAGGATCGTCAGGCGAGCTCACGGTGACGAGCTTCCACCCGACGCGCAGGGTGGTCAACCGCCTGCTTCGCTCAGGGCTTCACGGCCTCCAGCTTGTGGCACTTCGCGCAGCTGAAGGCGCCCTCGACGGGTTTCTTGGGATCGAAGACCGGGACGTCGAGCAGCTTGCCCATGGCGGGCTCGACCTTCTGGGACATGAACTCCGTCCACTTGGGCCAGGTCGGCTCCGACTTCAGCTTGGCCTCGAATCCTTCCTTCGAGTTCGGCAGCGGATGGATGTCGTTGCTCGGCATCTTGAACTTGCGGTCCGCGCCGTCCTCGCCGTGGCAAGTCACGCAGTCGACCTTCTTGAACTTCTTCGCGTCGAACGCCTGGAAGATCGGCTTCATCGTCGGCACGACCGCCGTCTTCATGTACGCCCGCTTCTGGTCGAAGGTCATGTCCTTCCAGGCGATCGCGGGCGGCCCCACGGCCTTGCCGTCCGCCTTACCTTCGGCGACACGAACGCCCGCGGGCACAGCGAGAGCAAGAAGTACGAAAACTCCGACGACGCGAATGGAGGACAGACGTTTGCGCATGACGGCACGATGCCCCGCGCGGCGAAAGGTTACGACAGCGATTTTTCCATCCACACCACGGGCACGGAGACGTCGGCGCTGCGCAGCCGCGAGGGGCCGGCGCCGCGGTGGAAGCCGGCTCGCGTGTAGAAGGGGACGGCGTTCAGTGACATCGCGCCGCGAAGGCGCGCGCAACCGGCGGCGCGGGCGCGCGTCTCCACGGCGGCGAGCAACGCGGCCCCCAGACCTTGCCCCTGGTGGGCGGCGTCCACGAACAGCGCGCGCAGCACGTTGGCGGCGACGTCCAGCTGCGCGACGGCGGCCAGCCGCCCGTCGATCTCGGCGACGATCGTGTCGAACGGACGGACCGCATCGGCGAACAGGTTCGACGCGTAGCCGAGGTAGACGGCGCGGCGTTGCGCGGCGTCGTAGTGGACGCGGCACCCGTGTTCGATGGCGCGTTCGATCAGCTGCAGCAGCGCAGGCACCTCCTCGAAACGCGCCGCGCGCAGGTCGGTCGACACAGCTACGCCGCCCATATCGGAATCCCCAGCTTCACGCCCAGCCCCGGCAGCCGCATCAGCGTCGACGTGCCGTGCGCGATCAGCTGCCCATCGCCGCCGCGCACTTCCGCCTCCGCGTACGACAGCGTCTTCCCGGCTTTGATCAACGTTCCCTCGCAGCGCAGCGCCTCCACACGCGCCGGCGCGAGGTAGTTCAGCTTCAGGTCCACCGACGCGAGCCCGTCGTCGTCGCTGTCCATGGCCAGGTAGCACGCCCAGAACGTGGCGCTGTCGATCAACGTCGCGACGTTGCCCCCGTGAATGACGCCGAACGGCTGCAGGCGGAAGTCAGCGGGCGTCAGCTCGAACGCCGCGCGGCCCCAGGCGATGTCGGTGATGCGCATGCCCATGTGCCGCACGAACGGCGCGCCGTCGATCAGCGCGAACAGGCGCTCGCGATACTGCGGATTGAAGACGCGCGCGGATCCGTCGTCGGGTGAACCCATCGATGAGGTGTATCATGTGAAACGGGCACGGGATGTTTCGCGGCCGGGCAGCAGGCATACTCGCGGTCGTCCTCGTCGCCGCGTGCGGAGGCGGGTCACCGTACGGGACGATGGCGAAGCCGACGGGCACCGTGACGGACGTCGAGGGGAACGTCTATCCGACCATCATCATCGGCAAGCAAGAGTGGATGGTCGAGAACCTGAAGACCACGCAGTTCGCCGACGGCACGCCGATCCCGAACGTGACCGACGGGGTCACCTGGTTCGACCTCACGTCGCACGCGTACGCCTGGTACGACAACGACATCGCGAACAAGGATCTCTACGGCGCCCTCTATAACTGGTGGGTGGTCGACACGACCATCATCTGTCCCGAGGGGTGGACGGTACCGTCGCAGGACAACTGGCAGGCGCTGGGTCCCCGCCTCCTTCATGCGTCCGTCGCCGGCGGACGCATGAAGGAGGCGGGGACGGCCCACTGGCAAGCGCCCAACACAGGTGCGACGAACCAGTCGGGCTTCGCGGCGTTGCCCGCGGGCTGGCGGTCCTTGACCGGCGCGTTCATCGAGCAAGGTCAGGTCGCCATGTGGTGGACCAGCACACCGGACCTGCTGACGTCCGATCCGGAAGGCGACTTCTGGGACGCGAGCTTCCAGTCCACCAGCTCCAACGGCGCGAGCGCGCGCTTCCAGTCCGGCTTCTCGATTCGCTGCCGCCGCACCGTGAACTGACGGACGTTACCGGCTGCGGCCCACCGATTTGTGGCCGACCAGCGTCTTGCCGGCGCCGCGCAGCTGCGTGGCGAGCACGACGGTCGAAAATCCGTAGCGCGCACGGATGCCGTCGACCACCGCGCCGACGCGTTCGTGCTGGTCGAACAGGGGAAGCTGCTCGAACGCGCCCAGGTTCGAAAGCTGCAAGCCGAGCAGGCGCAACGGAAGCGACCGCGTCTTCGCGCGCGCCAGCATCTCCTTGACGACCGGATACAGCTCCAGCTCGGAGCTGGTCGGCGACACCGTGCGCGAGCGCGTGATCGTGTGAAAGTCCGCGTAGCGCACCTTCAGCGTCACCGTGCGCGCCTTGATGCGCCGCTTGCGCGCCCGCCAGCACACGCGCTCGCACAGCTCGCACAGCACGGACTCGAGCGACGCCGGATCGGACACGTCGTCGACGAACGTGCGCTCGTTCGAGATGCTGCCGACGGTCTCGCCCTCGGGATCGTGCTCCGAGAACGCCGGCCGCTCGCGCCCCAGCGAGCCGCCGCCCTGCCCCTGCACGCCGCGCACGATCGACGGCGCCCACGCGCCGAAGATCTTCCGCAGCTCCGCCAGCGGCGCTTCCGCGACCGCGCCCAGCGTCGTGTACCCAGCCTCGTGCAACTTGCTCTCCGCGACCGGACCGATGCCGGGGAACGACCGCACCGGCAACGGCGCCAGGATCGCGCGCTCGACGCCCGCCGGCACCAGCATCACTCCGCGCGGCTTGGCCAGCGCCGACGCCACCTTCGCCACGACCTTGCTGGTCGCGATGCCCGCGCTGGCAGGCAAGCCCAGCTCGTCGTGAATGGCGGCGGCCAGCGCCAGGACCGCGCGCTCGATCGCGACGTCGCCGTTGTCGTCGCCCTCGCGCCCGTAGAGACGTTCGCACCCGGACAGGTCCAGGAACATCTCGTCGATGCTGGCGATGACGACCGTGGGCGCGAACCGGTGGGCGATCTCCCGCACCCAGTCCGAATACTTGCCGTACGTCTCGCCGCGCGTCGGCAGATAGATCGCGTCGGGCGCCAGCCGCCCCGCCTCCACCAGCGACATTCCCGACTTCACGCCGAGGCTGCGCACCTCGTAGCTCGCCGCCGTCACGACGCCGCGGCTGCCCGGCTGCCCGCCGACGATCACCGGCTTCCCCTCCAGCGACGGATCCAGCACGCGCTCGACCGACACGAAGAACGTGTCGAGGTCGAGACAGCAGACACGCGGCCGCTCCAGCGGCCCCGACCGCGCGCTCTCCGACGCCGTCGTCATCGCCGCGCGAGCTTAACTGAACATACGAGCAGGTACAACGGCCCTCACCCCGACCCTCTCCCGCAAAGCGGGAGGGGGAGGTCTGATCCTGCGCATACTCTCGTCGTGGCTGCGATCGCGCTCGCCGATGACAGCTGGCTGGACTTCGAGCCCGCCTGGCTTTCCGCCGACGAGGGCGCACGCTGTCTAGATGCCGTGCGCGGCGAAGTGGAATGGGTCGCGCGCGAGATCGTCATCTACGGCAAGCGGATCATGCAACCGCGGCTCGTCGGCTGGGCGGGCGACGTCCCTTACCGCTACTCTGGCCAGACGCTGGAGCCGCGCCCGTTCACCGACACGGTCCGCGCGCTGACCGAACGTGTGAACGCGTTCGCCGGCACGCGCTTCAACCACGTCCTGCTGAACCGCTACCGCGATGGCCGCGACAACATGGGCATGCATGCCGACGACGAACCGGAACTGGGTCCCGATCCGATCGTCGCGACGCTGTCGCTCGGCACCACGCGGCGCATGACGCTGGTGCCGCGCCGCCCGCGCGACGGCGAGCGCCGCTCCCTCGAGCTGACGTCTGGAAGCCTGCTGGTCATGCGCGGCGCTTGCCAGCGCCGGTTCCGTCACGGCATTCCGCGCGAGCCGCGCGTGACCGACGAACGCGTGAGCCTGACGTTCCGAGTGATCGTTTGACCGCGCGCCCGCGGGCAAACGTTAGCGGCATTCGGCGGGCGGATTCCCTCCCCACGCTTCGCGCGTGGCGGAGAGAAACGTGCGGCACGCGTTCACGTACGCGCGGCGCGCGTCGTCGACCTCCTCGAAACACCTCGCCTCGCTGAACGTGCAGACCGGATTTCCCGGCGCGACGCCTTCGCAACACTGCGCGGCCTGCGTGCAGACCGCGCAGTCCTCGAGCGGGTCGGCGCCCTCGGCCGTTCCCGTCACCTGGGCCACGAACGCACCGACCACGACGCCCGCAAGCGCTGCCACCAAACCCATCCGTTCGAGTCGCATGACACGACTATTCGGTGCACTTCCGAGGCCACCGCACCCGTTAGCCCTCGCCGCGCGCCAGCGGGAGAGGGTAAGGGTGAGGGGTCACCGCGGAGTAACGGCTCTACGCATCAGATGGGGCACGACCATTGCGCCATGTCGGTGAATAACTTGGAGCAATCGCACTCGACCTGCGTGTCTCCGTAGTACGGGTTCCCGTACGGCAGCCCGGCCCGGCAACCGATGGGGCGCGCGGGTGACACCGGTATCGGAGGGTTGCCGAGGATCGAACCAATGTCGCCGCAGCTCTCCGATGACGGCGGAACCTCGGGACAGGGTTCCCCGGACGGACAGTTCGGGCCGGCGTCCGGAAAACAGATGAACGTCATCGGATAGGTGCGCCCGGTCTCGGTCGGGATGCCGACGTCCCGACGACCGTCCGCACCGCCGGTACCGCCGCCGCCGTCCGTACCGCCGCTCCCACCGTCGTAGTCATTCGCGTCCTGACCCGACGTCAACGACGCCGAACACGCCGCGACCGCGAAGACCCCGGCCGCCATCAAGCAAGCCAAGCTACGCATGCGAACCAGCCTAGCCTGCGCGCCCGGCCCGAACAATCGCCGCTAATCCGTCGCGTCTGCCCTACCATTGTCATGTGGGGGTCGGTCGCATCAGACACGCCCGTCTGCTTCCAGGCGTGCTGGCGATCGGGCCGCTGCTCGCCGCGGACAGTCACGCGGCCCCGCTGGGCGAAGCGAACCTCCCGCCCGTCGCATTCAACGTCGCCACGCGCATCCCCGGTCCCCCGCCCGTCGGCGGCGTCGACCCGCGACGCCAGCCGAGCATCCGCATGAACGACGGGTGGGCGTGCGCTGCGTTCGAGACAGAGCGCGGGCGCATGCACCAGTGCTGGGACGCGGGCCCGAACCCGCGCGCCTTCATCGTCCCGTGGATGCAGGACGCGATCTACAGCGCGCGCGATCGCTGGTGCGTCCACGACGTCCGCGGCCTGACCTTCCACTGCTGGCAGCGCCCGCGCCGCGGCGACAACGCCCCCGGCGTGATCCCGTCCAGCTGGCAATGGGGGAACCCGCACCGCGCCGACTGGAACGACGCCTACAACCGCGGCGATCGCCTGGACGACGTCAGCATGGGCGGCACGTTCGCGTGCCTGCGCACGACGCGCGCGCAGGGCGTCTTCTGCCTGGGCGACGATCGCTTCGGCCAGCTCGGGTCCAGCGCCCCTCCCCTCCCGCAAGCGGCCGCCGGCGATCCGGCGTTCGTCCGCGACGTCGGCCGCGAGGTGAAGCCGGCGCTGGGCACCTGGCACGCGTGCGCCCTCGCCCCGGCGCGCACGATGGACGAACAGACAGTCGTCTGCTGGGGACGCGGCGATTACGGCCAGCTGGGCGCGCCCGCGCCCGACAAGTGCACCGTCGACGGAACCGTCGTCCCCTGCGCGCGCACGCCGGTGCGCGGCCCGCGCGTGAAGGGCCAGATGGTCGCGCTGGGCGCGGGCGATCTCTTCACCTGCGTCACGTCCGAGGACGGCACCCGCTGCTGGGGCGCCAACCGCGACGGCCTGTTCGGCGTGCGCGGCTCGTGCCCGGACAGCCTGCGCCGCGCCTGGCCGACGCCCGACGGCCCGGTGCCCGCGCCGAACGCATCGTGCACGACGACGCCCGTGCTGCTGCCCGGCCTGCGCGGGTTCGATCCGTACCTGAAAGTTTCGCCGCGCCAGATCTGCTACGGCGGACTCTGCCTGGGCGGCGTGGCGCCGCCGCGTGATTCAAACATCGGGCGCGCCGTCGTCGGCCCGGGCAGCGACGCCAGCGCGTGCGCCCCGCGCGGCGCCGACGTCGTCTGCTGGGGCGAAAAATATTCGCCGCCCGGCGCGCCCGACCAGCCTGTGCCCGTCCTCTTCGAACCGATGCCGTCGGCGGGCGATCTGGCGATCCTCGAAGGCCCGGACGCGGCCACCTCGGTGGGGAAAGCGAACTGCCGGATGGGCGGGGGCTGCTCGGAGCCGGCGAAGAAGATCCCGCCCTGCGAGGGCGACAACGACCCCGGCCACCCGGTCGCCGAGATCCTGAGCAAGACGAAGTCGCTGTCGGGCGGCGTCGTGCGCGTGCGCGGCAGGCTGGGCGTCGGCCCGCTGTACGACGCGCCATACGTGGGTGACGTCGACATGATGAACAAGTCCATGCACAAGTGCGACCCCGCCGTCGCCTGCTGCAAGCAGAAGTGGTCGCCGGTGCTGGTCGGCGGCCCGGACGGCGCGCTGTCGATCGAGCACCTCGGCTGCTCGGGCGACGAATCGCGGGCGTGTTGCAACGCCCAGGCCTGGGGGCAGACCGTGATCGCGAGCGGCATGCTCGTCCCCGAGCAGCGGTACATCAGGACCGTCGGGTGGCGGCTGGTGAACGTGAGCCTGTGCGTCGCGACGCCGGCCAAAGTTCCACCTGGCCCGATCGCGTTCGACGAGAGCAGCGCGAGGATACGGCCCGACGCGGCGGCCGCCCTCGACGCGATCGTCGCCTACATGAACGAGGCGCGCGGGGTCATGGGGGTCGAGATCGCGGGCCACGCCGCCGCCTACGAGAAACGCCCGCCGGCGCTCGCCGCCGCCCGCGCCGAGGCCGTCCGCCGCTACCTCCTCGATCGTGGTGTGCCGGCCAAGAAGATTCGCGTGGAACCGTTCGGTACCCCCAGTATCTCCCGCTGCGATCCGTCCGAGAGCCGGTGCAATTCCCGCGGCGTCGACGTCGTGATCAGGATCGGAGGCTAGCGCTGCGCTTCCGGGACGTCGTCTGGGTGCTGTCCGCGGCGCTGGTCGCCGCGGCACCCGCGTGCCGCACCGACGTGCCGGCGCAGCGGCCGGCCGCGCCCGCCGTCGCGCCGGAGGAAGAAAAAGAAGACGCAGACACCGATCGCGACGGCGTTCCCGACCGGATTGACGTCTGCCCGAACGACGCCGAGGACAAGGACGGCTTCGAGGACACGGACGGGTGCGCGGATCTCGACAACGATCAGGACCGCATCTTCGACGCGGTCGACAAGTGCCCGAACGAACCCGAGACCTACAACGGCATCGCGGACGACGACGGCTGCCCGGACAACCATCGGCGTGTGCCCCGACTGCCCATCGACTCGGTCATCTTCGATGAGAGCAGCGCGAAGATACATCCCAGCAAGGAGCCCATCCTCGAACTGATTGCCGCCACCATCAACGGGCGCTCCGAATCTCTGCCGGTCACCATCGCAGGCCACGCAGCCGCCTCCGAGAAAAACGCGCCGGCCCTGGCCGCCGCCCGCGCCGAAGCCATCCGCCGCTCTCTGGTCGAACACGGCGTGCCCGCCGAGAAGATCCGCGTCGCGCCCTTCGGCGCCGAAACGTCCGTCTGCGATCCGCGCAACGTCACCTGCCACCCCCGCGGCGTCGACATCCGGTTCTCAGGTCCCCTCTCCCGCTAGCGGGGAGAGGTCTAGGGTGAGGGTCCGGGACTCCGGAACTCCGATCCCCTCTCCCGCTTGCGGGAGAGGGTTAGGGTGAGGGTCCGCCGCCGCCCAGAACCCGCATGATTTCAATGCATTGTGGCGGGCAAGCCGGTCCTGGCCGGGCACGGGCGCATTTGTTTGAGCTACGGGAGAAAGCGCCGAACGCCTTTACAGCGATGTCCATCAGACAGATCCGGATCGCGCGCGTCGTCCTGTTTGCAACGGCGGCGCTCGCGGGGTGCACCGGCACCGGCGGCGCAACCGGCACGGGCGGCGCGGCGGCCGGAACGAGCGGGGGCGCGGGCACGACCGGCACCTCCGGCACGACCGGCGCCTCCGGCACCACCGGCGCCTCCGGCACCACCGGCGCCTCCGGTGGCTCCGGCACGACATGCGCGGGCAACTGCGCGAACGCGCCGGTCGGCTCTTGCGCGGCACCACAGGTTCGCGTCAGCTCGGTCAGCCTCGGCGCCGCGCTCAGCTACTCGAAGGACGAGACCTACGTCGTGCCGCTGGCGATCGCGGCGAAACCGAGCGGCGGCTCGCGCATCGCCTGGGTCACCGGCTACGCGCACTACGGCAGCAGCACGACCAGCCAGGTTCACGTGGCGGAGCTGGATTGCGACGACAAGCTCGTCGGCACGCCGTTCACGCTCCCGGGCCACGACTTCCAGGACCTCGCCGCGGACGCGGACGGCGGCGTCGTCGTCCTCACGCGCGACGCGCAGGGCGGTCCGGACGCGCAGCATTGCGGTGACGTCAACAACCTGTGCGTGCTGCCCAGCGATCGCCCGGGCTGCTACGACATGATGATGGTCCGTCACGACTGCACGGGCGCCGAGCAGTGGGCGACGAAGCTCACCAGCGCGAGCGCGACCACGCCCCCGTACACGTCCGGCGGCAGCAGCAACACCTTCGTCTGGTGGTACCAGCACCACGGCCGCCTCGCCACCGACGGCACTAACTACGCCGCCTACTTCTCGAACGCGATCACCGTGACCAACAACCAGTGCCCCGCCGGCGCGGGAAGGGTCGACATCCACGAGGGCGATCGCATGCAGGTCGTCGGACCCACCGGCTCACTGCTGACCGGACACGACAGCTTCGGCGGGGGCTGCAGCCACAGCTGGACCACGCGCATCGTCTGGGATCCGCGCACCAGTCACTTCGTGATGGTTTGCGCGACCGACAACAACTGCCGCATCGCCCAGCCGAACCCCTATCGGACGATCGCCAGCGGCACCTGCGACGGAACATTGTTCGGCGGCGACGTTGTGAACGCCGGCACCACCGGCTACTGGACGGCGTGGAGCCAGGGCGGAACGATCCGGCTCGAGCACTTCACCACCGGCGCGTCGGACAAGACCGTGACGGCAGGGAGCGCGGCGCAGCCGCACCTCGTCTCCTACGGCGCGGGCCGCATGCTGCTCACCTGGGCCTCGGGATCGTCGACGGCGGCGCAGGTCTACGATTCAAGCACCGGCGCCACCGTCGGCGCGCAGTTCACCGTCGCCGTGCCCGATCATCCGTGGCAATCCTGGAAGGCCTTCCCTGACGGCAGCGCCGCCGTCGCCGCCGTCGGCTCGGCATCCAGCACCATCCAGATCGCGCGCGTCATGCCCTGCACGAACTGACTCGGTCCCTCTCCCACCGCCTCCGGTCCCCTCTCCCGCTTTGCGGGAGAGGGCTAGGGTGAGGGCCAGCGACAGTAAACAAGATTGCTATTGACCCACCGCTCCCTGCGAGGGCCCAATGCGCGCATGAAACGGATCTCGATCTCCCGACGCGTGTTGGCCTCTCTGATCCTGTTCGGCGTGGTGCTAGCCGGCCTCGTCTCGTTCGCCGCGCTCAGCGAACCATCGACCAACGTCATCTACGGTTGTCGCAAGACGCAGAACGGCCAGCTGCGCATCGTCGAGGCGAACGAAGCCTGCCTCTCGTCCGAGACGCCGTTGCAGTGGAACGTCGTCGGTCCCGTCGGACCGCAAGGGCTGCAGGGACCGCAGGGTGAGGTCGGACCGCAAGGCGCGCAGGGACCGCAGGGCGAGGTGGGACCGCAGGGGATCCAGGGGATCCCCGGCGTGAAAGGCGACACCGGCCCCCAAGGACCTCCCGGGGCGGCCGCGCCGCAGCCCGATCCGGTTGCCGTGCCGAGCGCGCCGAGCCCACCGACCGTCATCAACCCGCCCACCAGGATGTTGATTCCGGGCATCAGGGGCCCCCTGCCCGACGGTTCGTTCAATGTCGGTTTCGGTCAGTCGATCGCACGGCGCGCCGACGGGACCCTGTCCTGGTCGACCGTCGTCGCCGTGCCGATGGACGACGGATCAGCCGAACTGCACGCGCGCGCCTCGATGGGCGATTTCCTGGCGACCGCGAATCCCGTGGTGGTAACGATCAACTCGACGACGCGCTCGATTGCTAATTTGATTCTCGAGCTCCGCCTTCAGAACGTGAAGATCGCCAAGCTGGTAGCGGGCGCGGAGAGTTGTGACTCCGAAGGTCGCAACTGCGTCATCCCGGTGGATAACCTGTTCCTCACGTTCGACAGGCTGGAGATGCGCCACAACAACGATTCTGTGGGTGCTACGTTCGACCTGACGTCGGGCATCGCGACGCCCAAGGTTAACGCCACCGACCTCAACGAGGCGTTCAACTTCGCCCTGGGCCCCACGTCGACGAGTTCCAGCGCACCCGAGCGCGCAACGAGGTTCGCTGGCCCGACCCAAACACCCGATGGCCCCATGGTCGAAGCGACGGTCGACCCGCAAGAAAGGGATCTGGACGATCCGGGCATCGATCGCCGCCCGTCACGGTTGCTCGCCTTCCTGACCTCGACCCCGATCCCGAAGGGACACGTCGCCACTCCGAACAACGCGCGCGTTTACGACATGACCGGCATCAAATTCACGTCCATCGCATACACGGGCCTGGTCGAGAAACTCGCATTCACGGTCGCGTCGATGAAGTGGAAGATCGGCAACGAGACGGCCCAGTACCCGTAGGCGGATCGATCAGGTCAGCCCAGCCAGCGCCCCCAGCCCCGACGCCAGCCGCGAATCCCCGAACGACGTGACGTCCGTGAACCCCATGTACTGGTGGCAGGTGATCAGCATGTCCGAGAAGGACTGCTTGTTCGCGAAGTCGATGTAGCGCCCGCGCCGGAAGGCGTTGTCGGCCTTGCCGGCGAAGATGACGAGGTTGTTGTTGATGGCGTGCGTATCGCCCTGGGCCAGCTCGTTCCAGTGGACGATCAGCGTCTTGTCCCACAGCGTGCCGTCGCCGTCGGGCGTCGCCTTCAGCGCCTCGTATAGTTTTAGATTTTGCGTCCACAGGTGCTTGTGGATCACGCGCACCTTCGCGAACGCGTCGGTCGTGTTCTGGTGGCTGATGTCGTGGTGGCCCTCGGTCATGCCGAGGTTCGCGTAGATGCGGTTGCTGGTGTTGCCGCTCCAGTTGTACTGGATGACGCGCGTCAGATCGCACGCGAACGCCAGCGCCGATATCTTGAAGAACAGCTCGCCCATCACGATGTGGTTCGCGTCGGCGTAGGCGTCGACGGCGGTGCCCAGCGTGGCGGCCTTGCAGGCCATCGGCGGCATCACCGTGCCGCCCGTACCCTGCAGCGTGCGCTCGATGTCGCGCAGCGACGTCATGTGCAGATCCAGCTTCGCCTTGTCCCTGCTGCCAACCTTGCCCGACAGCGAGTTCGCCTCGGCCAGCACCAGGTCCAGCGCCGACTGCTTCTTCAGCAGCCGCTTCTGGATCGCCGCCTGCGCCGCCGCATCCGTCGAGTTGAACATGAAGATGCGCGCGTACGCCGCGTACGGATCCGTCTCGGGCGGGATCGGGTTCTGCGTCCCCACCGGGCCGGCGTGCGAATGCAGGTTCCAGATGTCGTTGCGCTTGCCGCCCACCCGATAGACGAGGTGCCGGTACGGGATGCTGGGGTTCTTGGCCAGCACCATGTCGCCGATCGACCGGTCGGCGCTGGGCCCCAGTACGAAGCCGATCGTCGTGGTGGCGCCGCCGATCGGGTACGAGCCCTCGCCCGACGGCCACGGCGCCAGCGAGCTGCCGCCCTGCTCGTGATTGTCGGCGACGGCGCCCGCGGGCAGCTTGCCGAACTTCTTGTCCAGCTTGTTGAGCACCAGCAGGTCCTGGCGATACGGCTCCAGCGGCGCCAGGAACTCGCCGAACACGAAGTTCGTCTCGCCGACGGTCGTGAAGCGCGTCGCGATCTCGTCGCCGTTCGGCTGGAAGGCGAAGATGATGCGCCGGGGCGTCGTCGCCGCCTGGGCGCTCGCCGCGCGCGGCCGCATCGCATCCAGCAGCGGCAGCGCCAGCCCGACGCCCGCGGCCCCGCGCAGCAGCGTGCGGCGCGACAGGCGTTTCGGCGCCGGCGCCAATGTGGATTGAATCGGCTTGGTCGGCTTCATGGCGTCACCCCCCGGTAGAGGAAGGCGTCTGTTCTCGTTAGCGCGACCAGCAGCTCGTTGAGGTTGTAGTTCGCGCCCTTGAAGTCGACGAGCAGCCGCGCCAGCGAGCACGCGTCCGCTTGCTCGACCTCATGCCCGTAGAAGAAGCGGAAGTTGTTGGTGACGTAGCAGCCGCGCACCTGCTCGCTCTGCGCCAGCCGCGCGCCGAGCTCCGCCGGGCTCGCGATCGGACCGTTCGCGTCCTGCGTGCCCGAGAGCGTGCTGTCGAGGACGACGGGCAAGCCCATCTCGTCGACGGTGCGGGGACGGCCCACGGCATCGAATCCCTCGAAGACGACGCCGATCGGATCCATCAGGTTGTGGCAGTTCGCGCACGAGGCGACCGTGCGGTGCTGCTCGAGGCGGTCGCGCTGCGAGACGCCCGTCGCCGTCTTGTCGAGGCTGGAGAGATCGACGTCGGGGGGCGGCGCCGGCACGATCTGGCAGAGGACATCGGTCCGGATCTTCAGCCCGCGCCGCACGATCGACGTGCGCGTCGCCTTGTCGTGCGTGAGCATCATCCCCTGCGTCAGCACGCCCGCGCGCCCGGGCGCGTCGACGCGCGCGTACGCGGAGGTCGTGGGGCCGGTCAGCCCGTAGTGCTTCGCGAGCGCCGCGTTCGCGAACGTGTATGGGGCCGTGAAGAGCGCGTCGAACGTGCCGCCGGAGGTGAGCAGATCGGCGGCGAACGCGCGCGTCTCGCCCTGGAGCAGCGTCGGCAGCGTCGAGTCGAGGTTCGGGTAGAGCGTGGCGTCGCGGGTGATCTCGGGCAGCGTGTCGGTGTCCAGCCACTGGTCGAAGTAGTCGAGCAGGCGCGTGCCCTTGGGATCGGCGAGGAGGCGGCGGGCCTGGGCTTCGATCTGCGCGGGGGTCGAGAGCTCGCCTGCGTCGGCCGCCGCGAGGAGCGCCGCGTCCGGCATGGACTGCAGATAGATGTACGAGAGGCGCGACGCCATCTCGTAGGGCGTGGGCTTCGCGTAGTTGCCGGTGGGCGTGGAACCGAGCTCGACCCGGTAGAGGAACTGCGGCGACTGCAGCATCGCGAAGGTGATCCACTCGATGCCCGTCTTGAAGTCGTATCCGCTGGCGATCGCCTTGTCGTAAAGGGCCTTGTAACGGTTCGTGTCGTCGGCGACGAGGGGTCGGCGGTAGACCTGGCGGCCGAAGGTATTGATGAAGGTGGTCGCGCAGGTGGCGTCCTGGGCGCCGTTCGCGCAGGTCACGAAGTTGGTGGCGGCGGCGGCCGCTTCGGCGATCTGCTCGGCGGCGTCGAGGTACTTCTGGCCAGCGAGCGAGGGAACGGTGAGGTAGTCGCCGCTGTTGCGGAAGCCGAGCGACTCGGGTTCGGACGGGAAGTCGGCGGTGGCGGCGGGGACGAGGGCGACGACCGAAGGAACGTTCGCGAAGAGATCGTTGATCGTGTTGCGGTACTCCGCGTTGCTGAGGCGGCGGAGCGGCGAGCGGCCGGGGGACGGCGCGGTGCAGGAGGCGAGGACCTCTTCGGGGGATTTGCCGCCGAGGACGGCGGGTCCGGTGACGGTGCCGGAGGTGCCGGCGGTGCCGGTGTCGGTCGAGTGGTTGGTGATCGATCCGTTGCAGGCGACGACCGGAATCGCGAATCCGACCAACGCGGCAGCGAAGCGAAACTGGCGAACGGAGCGCGGCATCTTGCCCTCCTTGCCTCGCACGGCGCTTCCCGTGCGATAGAAAACCCGACACGATCTTGGTCCTTCACCGTCGAGATCACAAGCACCAAGAGCCGCGCGCGACGCACCGCTGCGTCCTTCGCACACGTGCCCACAGCGAACGCGGTAGGTGTTGCGCTACAAGCGAGGACAAGAGCGCGCGTTATGCTGCGCGCGAATGCGCGCTCGAACCGCGGTCGTTGGCGTCGTCATTTTCTTGGCGGGGTGCGCGAGCGTCCCGGCGAGCGCGCCTGCATACAGCCGGGCGCCCGACGCCGGCGACGGCCGTGCGAACGTTTACGTCTACCGGGGTCGGCTGGACGACGGGCGGGACCCTTGCTCGAGGGTGCACGCACGAACGCTGTTCGTGGATGGCCGGCCGGCGTTCGATCTGGTGCAAGGCGCTTACACCGTTCTGTCGCTCGCCGTGGGCACGCACCGGCTCGAGCTCCTGAGGGACGCAGCTTCCGGCTGCGCGGAGCTCGAGTTCTATCTGCACGTCGAGGACAGCCGGTCGCGATACGTCAGGATCAGTGACGTCCGGACCATGGTGACCCTTTACGACGGACCACACGCGGCGATCGAAACGCGGGCCGAAAACCTCCCGGAATCAGCCGCGGAGGCGGAGCTCCAAGCGTGTTGCCGTTACGTCGCAGCTGATCCGCTGCCCAGCAATCCATCGCCCTCCGACGCGTTGATACGCGGCCATCGCTGACTTCGCATACCGGCGGCGGCGTCTCCGCGCCACCAGCATCATGCCGGCGATCAGCAACGCGGTGATCGCGAGCGATCCCGCGTCGCCGCGTTCAGACGCGACGGCGCAGCCCGACGACTTCGCGGCGCTGGCCAGGCATTCGTGGCAGTCGTACGTGATCGATCTCGTGCCCCCGTCGGGAGCAGGCAGCGTCTTCGTGCAGGTCGCGGCAACGCAGAGTCCGCGTTTGTCGTGGCGCGGGCCCGCGGTCATGCACGTCTGCCCGGGCGAGCTGCATGAACCCGGGGGGACCTCGTCGGCGCGCGCGGGTGCCGCCCCGATGGCCAGCGTGGCGACCAGCGCTGCGACGGCCGCAGAGCGGCGGCCCGACCCGCGGCCTTCCTTCAGCGGTGGCCCCCTCACCCGCCGAGCCTTCGGCTCGGCGGCCTCTCCCCCTTTCGGGGGAGAGGCGAAGACAGCAGAAAGGCGGCAATGAGCGACAGGGTCACCATCAGCGGGCCGGTGTCGCCGGGGTCGGGGGCGACGGCGCAGCCGGAGGACTTGGACTTGGGCGGCGGTGAGCCCTTCGGGAGGGGCTGGCACTCGAAGCAGGGGACGCCGACCGGCGTCGTGCTTCCGTCGCGCATGCGCACCTCCCTCGTGCAGGTCGTCGCGACGCATGTTCCGGGTACCTGGTCGAACGGCCTCTCGATCAAGGCCAGGCAGGGCTGCCCGGCTGCGGTGCACGGAGGGTCTTTGGGTCGTTTATCGGGCACGACGTCGGCGCGCGCGCGCGTCGCGCCGATGGCCAGCGGAACGACGACCGCCGCCACCGCTGCGAGATGACGAAAACGAAATGCGTGGCGCATCAACCGCTTTTACCGCATGAGGCGGGCGAGCACGAAACCCGCGGCGACCGACGCGCCGTTCGCCACCAGCGAGACCAGCGCCGCGCGCCGGACGCGAAGCGAAGGCCAGACGAGCTTGTAGATCGCGATCTCCGCGAGCACGGCCCACGCCTCCGACAGCGCGAGGCGCGCGGGCCGGCCGAAGGCGAGGCCCGGGAACAGGAACCAGACCAGCGGGTGGGTCGCCAGGTTCGCGACGACCACGATCGCGATCCGGCGGGGGACGCTGCGCTCGACGATCCGGAGCAGCGCCGTCGCGATCGGGATCTCGACCAGCAGCGTGACCGCGAACGCGCGCAGCCAGTCGACGATCCAGAACGTCACGACGCCGATCGCGCCCCGACGGGCGCGCGCCCGCGGGCCAGCAGGTACGCGAGCGCCGCCAGCTCCAGCCAGCCGTGGAACGTCGCCAGCGACAGGAACAGGCGGCGCGTCGGCTCCATGTTCATCACGCCCGCCACCGCCACCAGCACGGCGAGCGCCACGACCAGCCACAGCCCCGCCGGACGGAGATCGCGGCCGAGGTCGCGCCAGGCGGTTCGCCACGCCCGCCCACCGTCGCCCGGACGATCGGCGGCCGGGATCGCGATCAACCAGATGGCGTAGTGGATCGACTGCAGGAAGGCGAAGCTGGTGGTGATCGCCAGCGCGCGCGTGTCCGACACGCCGGGCGCCAGCCAGTCGGCGGCCGCAAACACGTGCAGCCCGAACACCGACAGCGTGCCGTGCTGCACGGTCATCGCGACCGCGATCCCGCCGGCCAGCGCCGCCGCGCCGGCGAGCACGATCGCCACCGGCAACCACGCCAGGCGCCACTGCCGCCTGAAGACGACCAGCCAGATGACGACGGCGATCAGGTTGTGGCCGTGGAGCAGCGCCATGCGAAACGTCCGCGGCGCCGCGATCGCGAACGCCGCCAGCGCGCCCGCGCCGGCCAGCACCGCCCAGGCGCGCGCGCCGGCGCGATGCCGCCCCGCCATCACGCCGCCCGCGGCGCCCAGCATCACCCACGCGGCGGCGAGCGCGTGCTCGAGCGACAGCGGCACGCGCCGGACGCCCGTCTCCGCGAGCGCGCGCACCGCGATCAGCGCCAGCGCGAAGCCGGCGCTCGCCCCCAACCACCAGCGCGGCGAGGCGCGCCGGACCAGCAGGTGGCGAACATCCGCGGCCAGGTGCGGAACGCCGAACACCAGCGGCCCGACGGCGAGCAGGAACGACGGCGCCAGCACGGACAGGGCCAGCGCCGCCAGCGCGTGAACGGTCAGCAGCGCGGGGACGCGGACGCTCCGCCGCGCCGCCAGCGCACGCGCGACGGGCCAGTCCACCGCCAGCGCGCGAAGCGTGAGGCGGCGCAACTCGTCGAGCGGCCGCAGCGCGCGCTCGGTGAGCGCAGCCGTCGTCATTCGCCCGCGTTCCGTCGCCGCGAGATCGCCAGGACCACTGCGGCGATCAACCACGCCGTTGCCGCGAGCGATCCCGCGCCGCCGCGTTCAGCCACGACGGCGCAACCGGACGACCCGCCGCCGCCACCCGTGCCGGCGTCCGGCGCCTTGCAGAGGTTGCAGTCGTAGGTCATCGGCATCATGCCGCCGTCGGGCGCGGGCACCTGCTTGGTGCAGGTCGTCGCGACGCAGGTCCCCGCGCCGTTGAACTGCGGCCCGGCGTTCATGCAGCTCTGCCCGGGCGCGGTGCACAGATCCGGCGGTGGCACATCGGCGCGCGCGCGGGTCGCGGCAACGGCGAGGGTGACGACGACCGCGGCGGCGGCCACGAGGTGGCGGAAACGAGATGGGTGGCGCATTCAATCCTCCGGGGTTCGCAGCCAGAGCAACGCTCGTGCCGCGCGGGAACCAGCGTGGTCCGGCGGTGGGCGCGCCCTACCGTGCTGCCATCATCGCCCGGCGCGCGTCAACTTTCTGAGCGTCGCGAACCGCGGCGCCGCCGGCCCCTCACCCGCCGGCCCCCGGCCCTCACCCGCCGAGCCTTCGGCTCGGCGGCCTCTCCCGCCTTCGCGGGAGAGGCGAAGAGCAGTCGCTCACGCGCGCGCTTGGGCTGCCGTCGGCGATCAGGCGCTCACGCCTGCGAGCGGGCGACGCGCGCCGCGACCCACCACGCCACGAGCAGAGCGCCCGCCCCGATCGCGACGGCGCGCCATCGACGACGCCGGCGTTCGTTCCTCTCGAACCGCTCCATCACGCGCTCGCGGATCCACTCGCGCCGCTCCGGGCTCAGCTCCATTCGCTTGTGCTCTTGCCGCACGAGCTCGAGCAAGCTCTCCAGCCGCGTCCACTCCTCGCGGCTGACGCCGGCTTCGCGCCAGCCCTTGGTCGGTTCGTGGTGATGCTGTCCCGTCTGCATGGTTCCCTCGCTACTGCGATTGCGACACGGTCAGTCGGTATGGCTGCGTGAAGCTGGCCGGCACTTCCGTCCCGGCGCCCGCCGCGGGCGGCGCCTCGTCCCACAGCGACACCCGCACCACGAACTCCGCCGCGTCGGTCAGCGCCGGCGGCATGAGCACCAGCGGAGCGCCACGCAGGCCCGATGAGACGCGCGCAACCTCGCTGCCGTCCGCGCGCAACAGGAACATGCGCGCGGCCAGGTCGGCGGGGACGTCGTCGAGGTTGATCGACAGATCGCCGGGCTGCGCGGCGAAGCGGAAGTAGTCGTCGTAGGCGGCCGCGTCGGTCGGGCCGCCGCGGGTGCCGGCGAAGAGGAACGCGGACATCTGGCCGCCGTCCGGCATCGGCGTGGCGGCGTTCATGGCGTCGTTGGGCTCGAAGGCGTCGGCGACCTGGGTGTAGCTGGGCGTCAGGTTGTATTTGATGTCGGTGCCGGCGTCGTCGCGGATGGCGAAGGTGGTCGTCTGGTTGGGGGCTGTGGTCCACCAGAAGGAGAGAGCGGCGCCGGGGGAGTCGGCGACGAAGGAGCCGAGCTGGACGCCTGCGGGGTCATAGATGGTCGCGCGCGGGGTGCCCATGCCTGCGGGGACTGTGGCTACGATGTAGCCGCCGGTCTGGTCGTCGGGTGACCTAAAGGGGGTGCCGTCGGGGGTGGTGGCGGTGGTGCAGGCGGCGAGCGATGAGATCGCGGCGGCAACTGCGAGAGAGCCCCTCACCCTAACCCTCTCCCCGAGGGAGAGGGGACCGGAGGCTGCTGCGAGAGGGCCCCTCACGTTAGCCCTCATTGGCCACCTCCCTGTTTCGCGGCGATCTGGTCGCGCAGCGAGGCGTACCTGCCGTCGATGAAGTCCTTCACGTAGCCGAGGCTCCAGACGAAGCTCTCGGTCGGGTACATCTTGGTCTTGTCGTAGGCGGCGGCGTCGCCGACCTGGGCGACGATCGCGTCGGCCTGGTCCTTGATCGCCTGCGCCGGGATGCGGTTCATCAGGTCTTCCAGCTTGGCGAAGAACGGTCCCTGTAGCGGGCCGCCGGCGATCATCCGGGTGATCACGCAGCGCTCGTAATTCAGGAACACATCCGCGCTGGGGAGGTCGTTCAATGACCCGAACGTGTTGTCGGGATCCCAGGGCAGGATCACGAAGCGGCCGGTCGCCGGGTCGCGATACTGGAAGTGGTCGTCGACCTCCAGCGGGCCGGTGAAGCCGTCGGTGTTGGACAGGATCGCGCTGACGGCGAAGTAGGTCAGCAGCATGTCGACGTCCATCACGGTGGCGAGGCTCGCCGGATCTTCTTCGGCCACCACCTGCAGCGCGGGGCCGATGACGGCGTCGGCGGCCGGGTCGACCATCATCCGCCCGACGGGATCCCAGGGCAGCGGCACGTACGCCGCCGGATCCGCGCCCTTGTACTCGTACGGATCCGTGTTCGTCAGCCCGCGGAGCCGATAAAGCTGGCCGTTGGGATCCAGGGAGCGCGACACCAGCGCCTCCTTGCCCCACACCTCCTCGATCTCGAAGATGCCGCGCGGCTGGCCGTTCACCCAGACCTGGGCCGCGGTCTCGCGCGGGGCGGGCATCACCTGGCGGTAGACCCAGTACCCCAGCCGGTCGCGGACGATGAACGGATCGTCCCACGATCCGCTGAGCTTGATCTCGTCGACGCCGCCCATCTTCTTGCCCATGGCGAAGGCGTCGAACTCGATGCGCATCGACATCTTCTGGTTGCCGGCGACGCGCGACGATTCGCCCGACGGGCGCACGCCGACGTTCGCCATCGCCACGCCGTCGATCGAAAACGTCGCCGTGCGCATCTCGTCGCCGCGCGAGTCCTCGAGGATCGACTGGAAGTCGGCGTCCGACATGAAGAGGCGGACCTCATGCATGCGGGTGTCGTCGAAGAAGGCGACGTTCGCCTGCTGGTCTGGCGGGCTCTCGGGTGGGGGGCTGTTGGGTTCGACCTGGGGTGGGCCGTTGCTGCCGCCGTTGGATTCGCAGGCGGCTAGCGACACCACCCCCAATAAGATCGCCGCCCCCCATCTCTCCGTTCTTGCCATCGCCGTTCCCCCGCGCACCCACGACCGGGCGCAGGTCCTTCCACGGCAAAAGGCGGGCCGACCCCTGCGGGCGAGATTGCGGAGTTTTCCCGACGGCGCGGTTACCGATCGGGATCGGTATCACACGAGAAACGGCAGGCAACGGAAACACATTGCGCCGCGCACAAAGGGGGTAGAAACGAGCGATGCGCGGGCCCCATCGACGGTGGTTTCGCCAGCTGGCGGCGGTCGTCGCGGCGTTGGCGCTGTCGGCGGCGGCGGCGCGCGCGTGGGCGGGCGACGGGCGGGTGCCGGTCGACGAGATCTTGCCGGTGCAATCGACGGGGCCGCTGGCGGTCGACGCCGGGCTGTTGCTGGCGTTGCCGGCGCGCTTGCCGACCGGGCTGTCCAGCGGCATCGGCGCGGGCGTGACGCGGGGGCGGCGCTTCGCGTGGGGCGTGCGCGGGTCGTGGTCGTCGGCCACCGAATCGACGCTGGTGTGGACCGTGTCGCACGACGACTTCCGGTTGCGCGCGGTCGGCGCGGTTCAGCAGCCGGCGGGCCGCGGGGTGTTCGCGCTGCGGCTGGGCTTGGGCCCGACGTTCGTCTACGAGCGCCGCGAGCGTAACCAGGGCGCGCGCGCCGGGCTGACGGGGAGCGATCTCGAGACGTCGGCGCTGGCAGCGTTTCCGGGCGGCGAGCTGGAGGGTGTGGTGACGCTGCACATCCTCGGGCGCTGGTCGCTGGTGCTCAGCGGCGGGCCGGCGGCGATCGTCGCGGACGGGGCGGTGCGCTGGGGGTGGACGGTGCAGATCGGCGCGGGGTGGCAGCCGTGAAGCGCGGCCTGCTAGGGCTCGCGCCGCTGCTGCTGGTCGCATCGTGCGGGCAGCTGAAAGGGTTCGAGGGCGAGGTGACGCCGCTGGCCACGTTCAACGTCGTGTTCACGGGCGATCTCGTGCCGCTGCGCCCGATCAACGTCGCCGGCGTTCACGCCTTGCGCGTGGCGCTGATCTGGGGCGCGCAGTGGTTGACGGAGCCGTTCTGCGTGCTGCCCGCCGAGTCGGACGAGGCGGCCGCGGCGATCGCCGCCGGCTGCCGCGATCCGTTCGGCTTCGTCCCCAACGTCGTGTCGATCGGCGCGCCCATCGTGATCGGCGAGCCGACGGCGCTGACGCTGACGCAGCTGCCGGCGGCGGACGTCCTGGTCGGGGACGTCACGGCGCGCGTCGCGTACGGCAGCCTGGTGGTGTTCGACGATCGCGACGACTCGGGCTCGCTGGAGCTGGCGATGAAGTTCCGGTCGTTTACGGACGGGCCCGGCGAGCTGCCCGAAGAATCCTTCGCCCCGTCCTCCGACATCATCTACGGCGCCAGCTTCGTCACGATGACGGCGCCCGATCAGCGCGTCGCGTTTCGCGAGGGCGGGTTCGATCCGCGCAGCGCGTTCTATCCGCGAGCGGGGTGCGAGCCGCCGCTGCCCGGCTTCTCCGTGGTGGCGGCCGGCGGATTCACCGCGCAGGCGGCCCTGACGGCGCTGCTGGGCGGCGGGCTTCCGCAGGAAGATCCAGGGAAGTGCGACGTGTCTGCGCCCGCCGACACGACGATCGCGATCGAGGCGCGCGCGCCGCGGGACGTGCAGGAGGTCGGGTGCGCGGAGCGCACGAACGACGGCAGCGTTCGCTATCGCCAGCCGCCGCCGGCGAAGCCCGACCTCGACGGGCGCGTGATCGCGTGCGCGCACATGCCATCGTTCGATCCCAGCGGCGGGCCCTCGGGTCAGGTCCAGCTGGTCGTCTCGAGTCGCGTGTCCGAGCGCTGCAAGGGCCTGACGCACTACACGCTGCGCGGCTGCTTCGAAGACGTGAACTGCGCGATGCCCGAATGGGACTTCACGGCCAGCCCGCCCGACTGGTGGCCGTGCAACCAGTGAAGCGCCGCGCGCAGACCCCGGCAGCGGTGTTGTTGTTCGTGCTCGCGCTGGCGGCGCCGGCGCGGGCGATCGCGCAGCACGAGACGCCACCCGCGCCCGAGCCCACGACTCCGTCGCTGGCGGCGCCTGTCGCCCCGGTCGCGCCCGTCGACGCGGCCGCGCCCGCCGCCTCCGCGTCCCACGCGTCGCAAGCGTCGCAAGCGTCGAAGGACGACGAGGGTCCGCCGCGCTTCTCGCTGCCGACGCAGAGCGATCGCGACGCCTGGTTGCGCGGCGGTTTCCGTCTGAGCCTGGGCCTGACGTACGGCCGGCTCGTCGGCCTGGAAGGCGCGCCCAGCGGCCGGCTGCTCGGGCCGACGATCCGTGTCGGCCTGCGCCTGGACGCCGACTGGTCGCTGCTCGCGTCGTTTCAGTACACGGGCGCGTCCGCGCCGGGAACGCTTTCGGGGCTGCGGTTCGCGGGCACGCTCGATCCCACCTGGCACGTCACGCGGCACCTGTCGCTGGCGCTGGGCCTCGGCTTCGGCGGCCTCGTCGAGGGGTTCAGCGGCCGGAACGATCCCGAGCCGAATGGCGGCGCGATCTCGACGTCGTACACGTTCCCCAACGCGTCGCCGCCGCTGCCAACCTGCAGCGGCGTGGGCGTGGCGGCCCTGGCGCGCGCCGAGTGGACGATCGTGCTCGGACCGCGCACGGCGACGGTCTTCAGTCTGGAGGGGCTCGGTCAGTGGACCGGCTGCGTGGAGGACACCGGGCGCGTCGAGCCCGACAGCGGGAAGTCGATCGTGCGGCGGCAGTTCTGGCCGCACACCGGCGCCGTCGGCACGTGGAGCTTCATTTGGCGGTGACGCGCGCGGCGGTGGCGTCGGCGGCGCTGGCGCTCGCGACGTTCGCGCTGTTCGCCTCGCCGGCGCGCGCCGCCGATGCGGCAGACGGCGGCGCGCCCGACGCGCCGGCCGACGCGCAGCGCGCGGATGCCGGCAGTCCCGACGGCGGCGCCGCGGCCGCCGACGCGCGCGCCGTGTTCGAGCCGCCGCGCGCGCTCAGCCCCGCGCAGGTCCCCTACCCGGCGGACGCCCCGCAGATCAACGAGCCGGTCTCCGTGACGGTGAAGCTGATGATCGACACGACCGGCGCGGTGACGAAGGTCGAGCTGGTAACGCCGCCCGCGCCGCCGTGGGACGAGGCGGTGATCGCGGCGGCGCGCGACTTCCGCTTCGACCCGGGCCGCTACGGCGGCAAGCCGGTCCCCGTCACGATCACCTTCACGCAGAAATTCCTGCCGCGCGCGCGTCCGCCAGCGCCAACCACGCCCGGCGCGCCTGACGCAGCGAAAGCGCCGCCCGGCCCGCCGCTGACGGCGTCGCTGCGCGGCCGCCTCGTCGAGCTGGGCACGCGGCACCCGCTCGCGAACGCCGCCGTCGTCGCCGTCGTCGACGGCCAGCCCTACCGGACCGAGTCCGACGCCGGCGGCCACTTCCGTCTGCCGCTGCCGGCCGGCGCCGCGCGCGTGTCGGTGTTCGGCCCGGAGCACAACGCCTTCGTCCAGCAAGAGAAGATCGCCGCCGGCCAGGAACTGGTCGTGAAGTACATGAT
>Ga0207681_10000409_pt1 | contig 29933 bp, 29 predicted proteins | sample KBSS53metaG_FD_184324 | JGI IMG/M metagenome (GOLD analysis project Ga0207681, IMG submission 184324) | Switchgrass rhizosphere microbial communities from Kellogg Biological Station, Michigan, USA - KBS S5-3 metaG (SPAdes) (version 2) | ecosystem: Host-associated > Plants > Roots > Rhizosphere... | reverse complement strand
GTTTTTTTGTTCAAGCCTCTGTGAAACTCTGTGTTTACTCCGTGTCCTCTGTGTTGATGCAATCTGTTATCGCCACAGAGTCACAGAGAACACTGAGGACGCATCGATAAGCAATAAAGGAGTCCCCAATGAGCGCTGCAATTGAATCCGAGATCAAACCAACCTTGGTCAACGACGAAAAGCCGCTGCCGAATTCGCGGCGTGTCTACGCCGCAGGCAAACAGCCCGGTGTGCGCGTTCCCTTCCGCGAAATCTCCCAAAACAAAACGCGCAACTTTGACAACACGCTCGAGGACAACGCGCCGGTGCGCGTTTACGACACGAGTGGGCCCTGGGGCGACGATGCCGTCCACGCCGATGTGAGGGAAGGCTTGCCGTCATTGCGGCGGCATTGGATTCTTTCGCGCGGCGATGTCGAGGAGTACGAAGGCCGCGACTTGCAGCCAATCGACGACGGCTACCTGACTTTCGACGCCGCTAATCAGGCGCGTCATAAAGAGAAAGGCCGACTTGAGGACTTCCCGGCGCTGCGCCGCACGCCGCTGCGCGCCAAGCCCGGGCGGTGCGTGACGCAAATGCACTATGCGCGTCAGGGCATCATCACCCCGGAGATGGAATTCATCGCCATCAGAGAGAACTTAGGACTGGAGCGCAGACATCTTGTCTGCAGCGATCGCGATTCGTTGTTCCACCAACATCGCGGCCAGTCCTTCGGCGCCTCCATCCCCGACTACGTCACGCCTGAATTTGTCCGCGACGAAGTTGCGCGCGGTCGAGCCATCATCCCGGCCAACGTCAATCATCCCGAAAGCGAACCGATGATTATCGGCCGCAACTTCCTGGTGAAGATCAACGCCAACATCGGCAACTCCGCGGTGCTTTCCTCAATCGACGACGAAGTTGAAAAGATGCGCTGGTCGATCCGCTGCGGCTCCGACACGGTGATGGACTTGTCTACCGGCAAAAACATCCACGCCACGCGCGAATGGATCCTGCGCAACTCGCCCGTGCCCATCGGCACCGTGCCGATCTACCAGGCGCTGGAAAAAGTCGGCGGCAAAGCTGAAGACTTAACCTGGGAAATCTTTCGCGACACGCTCGTCGAACAAGCCGAGCAGGGCGTAGATTATTTCACCATACACGCCGGCGTAAGATTGCCTTACATTCCGCTCACCGCGAAACGCACCACCGGCATCGTCAGCCGTGGCGGTTCGATCATGGCCAAGTGGTGCCTGGCGCATCACGAAGAGAGTTTTCTCTACACGCGCTTCCGCGAGATTTGCGAAATCATGGCGGCCTACGACGTTTCGTTTTCACTCGGCGACGGGCTGCGGCCCGGCTCAATCGCCGACGCGAATGACGAAGCGCAGTTTGCCGAGCTCGAAACGCTTGGCGAGTTAACGAAGATCGCCTGGGAGTACGACTGCCAGGTGATGATTGAAGGTCCGGGTCATGTGCCGATGCACTTGATCAAGGAGAACATGGACAAGCAGCTCGAGACTTGTCAGGAAGCGCCCTTCTACACGCTTGGCCCGTTAACGACCGACATCGCGCCCGGCTACGATCACATCACCTCCGCGATCGGCGCGGCGATGATTGGCTGGTACGGCACCGCGATGCTTTGTTATGTCACTCCGAAAGAACATCTCGGCCTGCCGAACAAAAAGGACGTAAAAGACGGCGTGATTGCCTACAAGATCGCCGCGCACGCTGCCGACCTCGCGAAGGGCCATCCCGGCGCGCAGTATCGCGATAACGCGCTTTCGAAAGCGCGCTTCGAGTTTCGCTGGGAAGATCAGTTTAACTTGTCGCTCGATCCTGAAGTCGCGCGCGAGTATCACGACGAGACGCTGCCGCAGGAAGGCGCCAAGCTCGCACACTTCTGCTCCATGTGCGGCCCACACTTTTGCTCCATGAAGATCACGCAGGACGTGCGCGAGTACGCCGCGCAGAAAGAGATTGATGAAGCGGCGGCGTTGGCAACAGGGATGAAAGAGAAAGCGGCGGAGTTTGTGGCTGAGGGTGGGGAGATTTATCGGTAGCTTCAAGATAAGGAGTCTTTGTTTCATGAGCGAGTGTCAGGACAACCATCGCTATTGGCCTTCTTTTGAGTCCTTACCCCATGACCAAGGGGACATTGCAGGCACAAGTGTGCAGGCTGTGCGTATCAAAAAGGGCTTCAAGATGGTGAAAAACGAAGGAGCCGATTTCGTTAGATCTGGACAGCCTTCCGGAGAGCCAAGCTGGTCGTTAGACATAAGAGCCCCCCGCAGCTTATGCACTGGGTTATCTCGACGGAGTTCACAAATCTTACAAAACGTAGACCTCAGAATGATCTGCGTTGAGGGCTTAGTGCCGCCAGCGATCTGTGGCCCGCACATCCGGAGGAAGCTCATTCGGATTTCTGCTGATGGCGTTCGGTGTGACGGGCTTGCCTTGCCGCATCTGAGCAACTTGAAGAACCGGGAACTCAATGCCTTCCCGTACACACGAATTTCCGTGAGCGTCTCCTGAAAGAATATCCCACCAGTTTCGTCTTTGTTTGCTATCGCGAGCGGCGATCTTGGCCATTGCTTGATCGATTAATTTAACGACATCTTCATAGCCATTCGCGCGCAGCCAATCTCTGCAGGTCATTTCTCTTCTTCGAAAGTTTCTTCGTCTTCGTCACCGTCTTCTGCTTCCCAAATGTGAACACGTTGCTCCGGCCCGATCTCAAGCATCCAAATTTGTTTTTCCTCCGAAGCAGCTTCGATCATGCTTTCTACAAACAGCTCCTCAAAGAGAAAACTGATGGCCTCAAGATCATCATCGTCATCGTAGGGAAAAATGAATCGAGTTACGGCTGTAGTTTCGTCGATCAAGTATCGGCGACCGCACTCTTGGAGTGTAGCAACTTCGTCATAACTACGAATAGCAACCGCTCGGAACCTTCCATCGACGTGAGAAATCGAATAACCAACAAAATTATCCCCGATAAAATCGATTATCTGCTCGAAGTAATCATCATCTGATAGCGCTGCGGGACGAGGAAAATGATTTTCTAATTGAGATGAATTGATGTTTCTGAGTTTCGCGAGAATCGTGTCCTTAAAGAAGAGAGTATCGAGGGTTATTCTCAGTTGAGTCTCGTGGGTAAGCGGCATCAAGAATTCATAGATCAATACCTTTGACTTGGTCCGCTCGTGCTCCGTCAATACAGTGCGAACTTGGGTTACGTGTCTCCTAAATTGCGCCCACTCGGTGAGCTTACGAAACGTTTCTGTAACCCGATAGCGAGCTGTGTAAGAAATTCTGAACGAACCCCCCTCTACATTTGCAATGAGGCCCCGGTATTGCTTGCGTAAGTAAGTATTGAAAGTTCCCGGCTTATCCCACCCGGTGGCTTCGCGAAATTCTTGAAGTGTGAACGGCCGGCCCGAAAGAAAATGGCCCAGAAGAAATGCGTGTGCGGCTCGCTGCGTGTCGGTCTTCGCCATTTACAATTTTCCCGAGTTTGCTCTCGCAACAAACGCTTCAAGCGTTAAGATCTCAATGCGATCGGCGTAAGTCAGATACTTCGTGAGGCCGCCTGATGTATAAAAATTCCTAAGCGTCCACCCTTCGCCTCCGAGAACCAGATACGCTCTTTGATACGGGCCATTCTCAATCGCTTCAAGAAGACAAAGAACTTCGAATGGAACCTTTTGCTCGGCGGTACCAGACACCTGCTGCCACTTAACTGATATCAGGATCTGCTTTCCATTTTTCTCAGCGACGGCATCGACAACGTGGCTGCCAATGCCGAATCGTTTGCCTAGCTTCTCTTGAACGCGGTAGGAATAACTTCCCTGCTCGAGCGCTGGAAGGACCATGCGTTCAAGGACACTTCCTGTCCGAGTATTGCGACTCATTTCTGTAAGTTTCGAATAGCGAGGACTTCCTTGGCGGGAGTGCGGTCCCCATTACAACTAATCTTTCTCGGCGCTTGTAAGAATCTCAGCCCGTAGCCCAATTGCCGGTATAACTTCACTATTCGTGGAGTAGCTTGGTTCGAAAGTATTACGGGCCCCCTGTGCTTAGCCAACCAGCATGCTGTCTTTTCCTGCTCTTCCCAGCCGAAGCCGTCCTTTGAGTATTGCCGGAATTCGACATCGTACGGTGGGTCCGCGTAAACAAAATCGTCAGGTTCAAGAGCTATCTTTTCAAAGTGTGTGTTTGTGAACTTCCATCGGGCGAACACCTCGCGGTATTGAAAGAAGTTGCTCCGATAGCCAATGTTTTTGTACTGACCAAATGGCACATTGAACCCGCCGCTTTGATTGAATCTACAGAGCCCGTTGTAGCCAGTGCGGTTCAAGTAATAAAACAGCATTGCGGCTTTGGGGGTCTTTTCTTGCCCTTGGCTAAGAAGTTGATTGAAGTCCTGACGATGCGAATAGAAAACTGTGCTCTTGTTTTCCTGTCTAAGGTTTGAGATTAGTCCCTTTTTCAGTTGTCTGTAGAAGTTGATCAGATGCGGGTTGATATCGTTAAGTAATGCGCGCTCGGGCGCTAAGCCGAGTGCAACTGCCAAACCTCCACAGAAAGGCTCAACCAAACGCCTCTGACTCTGCGGCTTCCAGTACGGAAGAAGATGAGGTAACTGCCATCTTTTTCCACCAGCCCATTTTAGGGGTGGCCTAATGTTCTGAGCATCAGGAAGGGAGTCAGAGGGTACGAAATCAAACGCCTTTTGAGGTGTAGCCATGGAGTGGCAATATAACATGATTAGAGAGTCATTATTAGTCATTATGACTAATTCTGACGTCGTGAAAGACACCGAAACATCCGAGCAATCAGGAACGGGGTTCGATGCGCCGAGCATTCAAAAGAACCAGAAGCAGCGGCGAGTAGTTCGTCGTCAGCGGACGCTGCTAACAACGTCGGCGCACCACCATTTTGTGACCGGCTGCCGACACTAATTCAGTGATACTCACCAATCATCTTTACGCATAACTTCTCGGCGCGCTCTCGATCCGGTTCGGGTGGCAGACTTGAACGGACGTAAGCCTCTTGCGCGAGTTGAAACAATCTCTCCGCTTCTGCCTTCACTTTTTCCAGCGGCCACTCTCCGCGCTTGATCGATAACAACTCCGGACCGTCGGCGCGCTCAACGTACATCGTACCTTCAGTGAGAAACTCGATTCCCATTCGCAATAGTCGAATCAGATGAGCCGCGTTCTTCGCGTCGTAACCAACGCGCATGACTAATTCGCGGCGCTTTTTACCCATATAGCCGCCGCTGTAATACCTGCCTCGCTCACCCTTGTATCGCTTAACCACTTCCATCATCTCGCTCGTCGCTCCGACGAAGGGCTGTCCGCTGGCAGTCTTAAGCGCTTGGCCGTCCGTGGTTGAATCCGGATCGATGTCGAGCGCCAACAACTGTTGCTCAAGTTTGCGCATGAGTGCCTGCGCTTCCTGATTGAAGGAAATCATCTTCTTGAATTGATCGTGAGCGTAGCCCGAGAAGGAATGATAGGCCTTCTTCGTAACGAAGAGGTCGCGGTTTTCGCGCAGCAATCGTCCCAGCGGGCTCTCGTAAATGATGCCGTTGTTTTTCAGCCAAAGCAGGCTCAGGATATTGGGATTGCATTGAAGCAGTAGTCCAATAAATTTCCGCAGCTCATAGAAGACGCAATCCCATTCGCCTTCCCACTTTTCGTAGACGTCCTTCCGGCCAAATCCAAGGTAGTGCTCGATGGGCGCGATGTAGACGCCCATCAAATCTTTGTCGTCTATCGAGTCGGGATCCGACTTCGGCACGTACATGCCGTGAGCTACACTCCCGCGCCAGCAAAGAGATATCAATCCTTCGGGCAGCAGATTTGTCACCTGCTCACGGGAGAGGCCTTTGAGTTCGATGGACATGGCGATATTGTAGCCGTGCAAGAGACCTGATACAGAACGCCGAGAGTATGCGATTTAGCGGAGTTTGAGGAGAACCCGAATTTGCCATGACTCAAACATCCCCGACACGCCCGTTCGCCGCACTTGCCCTAATCCTGATCCATCTCGTTGTCTCCACACTTCATGGTTCGGCACATCAAGCAGCGATCGTCAAGCTCACCACGTTCGGATACGTCTACGTCACGATCGTCATCACGCTCGGGCCGTTGGTGGCGGCAGGATTTCTCTTCGCGCGAAAGCGGAAAACAGGCGGGCTGTTGTTGGCGCTGTCGATGTTTGGCAGTTTCATCTTCGGCGTCTGGTATCACTTTCTTTCGCATACCAGCGACAACGTTATGCAGGTACATGGGCCGTGGCATTCAACGTTTCTTTGGACGGCCATCGCGCTCGCGGTCATTGAACTCGCCGGGACGGTGGTTGGGTTTCGGATGTTTCGCGTAATCTCGGAGCCCGCACATAGCGAGTGACATCGTTCAAGCCGGATAATATGTCGCGCTTCAGACCTTGCTTGCCCCAGCCACAACCCTGGCTGTGATCGAGGAGCCGCAGATTGATCGTTATTTGCTCGCCCGCTTTCCCTTGATCCGCTTTGCCGTCCTAAACATCCCGGCGTTATTCTTTTTCCATGGCCAGCTTCGTCGAAGTTGAAAAGCTCGCTCTTGCCTTATCTGAGCATGAGCGTGCGACCTTGGCCGCGAAATTGTTCGCTTCGTTGCCGAATAGTTCGGATCACGATACCGCGAGTGGAGCAGTCAGATTCAAGAACGTTAACTCAAGCATGCTTCGCAGGGTTCGCTACGATCCAGAGAAGAGATTTCTCGACGTTGTCTTCAGAACCGGGGAGAAATATCGCTACAAAGACGTCCCGCCGGGTGAATACAACAACTTGATGGAGGCGCAATCTCACGGCAAGTACATGCAGAGGCACATCATCGATCACTACGATGCCGTGAGGCTTGAGAACTGAAGGCTCATGGCGCCGCGATCAGCCAATTTCAACCTGGCTAAAGCCAGGTTTTGAATGAGATCAATTAAAACCTTGGCGTAAATCCACCAGACGACTTCAGGTAAAAAGCCTGGCGCCATGAACATTTTCGTCGATAAACCTCGCAAATGTGGATGAGACAATCAGCCTTCAAGAAAGGATTGCCGCACACACGTCATGGTTTCACATCCCATCACAATCTCTTCGAACTCGCTGCGAAGCGTGGTGTTTGTTTTGATCTGCGCCGCTTCCGTTCACGCCAAGACGCTGCATCACTACGTCTTCTTCGGCTTGGATCGAGAAAAGATTAAAGAGACCAAGTCGTTTCTGGAGACCAAAGCTTTTGAAGGCGCGCAGGTGTCGTATTCATGGCGACAGCTCGAGCCGGGTAAAGACAACTACGACTTCAGTCTTATTCATGAAGACCTGGCATTTCTAAAGTCACACGGGAAGAAGCTTTGGGTGCAACTTCAGGACGTATCGTTTAGCGAGCGTCGGGTTCCGGTGCCCAAGTATTTGCTTGAGGATCCGCAATATCACGGCGGCGCTGACAGGCAATATGAATTCAAAGGCGACGACGAGGCCCACGCTACACCCGCGGGTTGGGCCGCGCGGCGCTGGGACCCGGCGGTTCAGGAAAGATTTCATAAACTGCTTATGGCCCTAGGAAAAGAGTTTGACGGGCTAATTGAAGGAATTAATCTCGCTGAGTCTTCGGTGACTTTTGGCTGGAGCGGACGCTTCCATCCCAAAGGTTACTCGCCTGAGATTTATCGCGATGCGCTGATCATCAACCTGAAAGCTTTGAAGCGAGCGTTTCCGAAGTCGATCGCGTTGCAGTATGCCAACTTCATGCCCGGCGAATGGCGTCCCTCGAGAGACAAAGGATATCTGCGCGCAGTTTACAAAGCGGCGCAGGAATCGGAGGTAGGCGTTGGTGGTCCGGATTTGTTTCCTTACAAGCCAGGGCAGATGGGCAGCAGTTATGAGTTGATAAGAGAAGTGGCCGGTGACGTTAAGGTGGGCGTGGCCGTGCAGGATGGTAACTACGAGTACGTCAATCCGCAAACTGGCAAACGCGTGACGATTGCCGAGCAGATCAGGTTTGCCAGGGAATACCTGAAGGCTGACTACATTTTCTGGTGTACCGAAGAACCTTACTTTGCGAATGATGTCGTGCATTGGATGCAGGGTACGGTTGATTAATGAGTACCGAGTTTGTTTGACATGAGACGCCACCCGCTTACGCAGGTGGTTCTGCAAGAGACGCCACCCGCTTACGCAGGTGGTGCCAACAAGACGCACCGCATTTCTCGTGCAAGTCGGCGCAGTGCTGATAGAATCTCCGTCCGGTCAATTCCAGTCTCCCGTTTCCCAAGTCTGCCAAAGCCACCTAAAGGAGAAATCCTATGAAGAGTGTAAGCCGCATTCGAATTGTTGCTGTGCTAGCAACAGCTCTGGTTCTTTTAACTGCATGGCTTGTGAGCGCACGCTTAACCAGCAACGTCCGCGCGGGAGAAAATCAGAATGCAGCCGCGCCAACCACGCAGGCGGAGAAGCCTTTCGATCAGGCGCAGGCGCTGGCGAAACTGCGAGAAAGCATTGCCGGAAAGGAAAACGAACCGGCGGAGAAAGTCTTCAAAAACATTCAGCTGCTAAAAGGAATTCCCGCCGCACGTCTGTTACGAATCATGGAGTTAGGCTACTCCAGGTCGTTGGGCGTCACCTGCACGCATTGCCATGTACCTCCTGAGTGGGAGAAAGAAGACAAACCAACCAAGCAAATCGCGCGCGACATGGCGGCGATGGCGGCAAACATTAACAACGAGCAGTTGAAGAAGATCAAAAACCTGAAGAGCGAAAATCCGGCGGTGAATTGCACCACTTGCCATCGCGGGCAAATCAAGCCGGCGTTGAATCTGCCGGAGCCGAAGTCGTAACCACGGGGTTCGTTCGGACGGGCCTGATCGAAATCGTCAGTCGCGGAGGTTTCGGCCGGGCTACGCCGTGAAAACGCGTACCCGTGGACAAGAGATTCTTCTTTCGATGACCCAAGCCGAACTCGAACACATCCAGCAAGTCTGCCATGAATGGCTAAGGCAATCCGGCACGTCTAAAGGAAGCCGATTGACTGTTCCGGCTACCGACCAGTTGCACGAACCGGTCGAACTTGAAATCAAGGCGATCTTAAGTTTTGACAACGTGCTGATTACGTCCGTCGTAGATGTTAACTCAGGCGCGTGCTACACGAAGTTGATTGCGTCGCCTGGCGAAGAGGGCGTGTTCTTCGACACACCGTTTGATCAGATTGCCTCTGCGGCAGCGGCGGCGCGTGAGCTCAAGGCGGAACCAGTCCTTCGAGGCACACAGAAGCGCTATCAGGATGCTTTGTCACGTCTCGCTGAAACGCAACTCGCTCAAGCTGAGACGGCGAAGGACTTCACCGATCTGACGCCTTCCTGGATCGCGCGGCAAAACCTGGACGTTGACGACGAGCGGCCGAAATTTTTCTTGTACAGCGACCAAAAATTGCTTGGCTACTCATTGCTGGAGCGTGTCCGTTCAGACGATCAACGGAGCGGCCGGTTTCGTGCGAGCGACGATTATTTTGAGTATGCGGAAATGCTGACAGCGTTTGTCGAGGCGGAAAACGATTGCCTGGAAGCAAACGTGAGAGAGGCTTATGGCTTATTCGACGCGGAAAACGCGGAGCTGCAAGCGCGCTTTGCTGAATTGTCGTCGCAGGTAAATGCTTTGCAGCTTTATGTTGCAGACGACACGGGCCGGCGGCTCGACACCCCAGAAGTTAGAATCGAAGACCTCTCGAAAAAGTATGACGACGAAACCGAGCGCTGGCTTTACGTCACCCTGAAATAGAACGCGCGTCAAGCAGTCAGACTTTTTAATCATGTAAATCGTGTAAATCCTGTCCACCTTTATGTCGCACCTCTATTTGCCTGCGACGCTCTCGCCGCTCTATTCTTAGATCGAACGCTCCTAAATACTTCTCTATGCAAACGAACGTAATTGAGACGAACACAAAAGTGGTGCTGAAATGTCCGCACTGCAAGTCGCCTGAGCTTAACGCCACCGAGCTCGAGGCTGGTCTAAGATTTTTTCATTGTCCCAGCTGCGGCGGGAACTGGATCCGAGGGGCCGAATACTGGAAGTGGCTGGAGCAGCATGGTCCAAACCTGCCGGAGCGTTGGGACCAGGACAGTGGCTTGACGCTCAGCGAGTCTGGCGTGCACATCGACTGTCCGGAGTGCCGCTTTCGAATGGTGAAATACCTGGTGGGCCATGGTTTCAGTTTCACCATAGATCATTGCGGCGGGTGTCGCGGGGTTTGGCTGGACCGAAACGAGTGGGAGGCTTTGCGCGAACGCAATCTTCACGATGACTTGAATTCGATGTTCACCTCATTCTGGCAGGACGAAGCAGAAAAAGGTGCGCGGAAGAAACGCATGGAACAGATTTACATGTCAAGGTTCGGCGCCGAGGATTACGAGGAGATAGAGCGGGTGCGCAGTTGGCTTGCCGGCCGCTCCAACCGGCTGGAGTTGCTGGCGTATCTCACGGACAGGGATCCGTTTGATGTTTGACCCAAGTGCAAACCGCCAAGCCGACAAAGACCGCCAATAAGAATGTTAGGCGCAACCGAAATCCTATTTTAGTCACTTGGCGTTCTTAGCGACTTGGCGGTTGAATTTGTTAGCTGTTTATCTGTGTAATTCGCGAAATCAGTGGACACTGCTTTGTCAGGAGAAAGAATATGCCACATGAAGATCAATTCATTCCCCATCTAATCGTGAACGACGGCCCGGCCGCCCTCAAGTTTTACAAGGAAGTCCTCGGCGCTGAAGAGGGTGACTGCATGATGGCTCCCGATGGCCGGCGACTAATGCACGGCGAGATCGTGTTCGACGGACACAAACTTTTTCTCAGCGATGAATTCTCCGAAGCCGAAGGCGGCACTTGCAAAAAACCGGAGACCCTCGGCGGCACCTGCGTGCGCATCACGATCATGGTGGACGACGCCGATGCTACGGCTGCACGTGCGGTGGCGAACGGCGCGACGGTGTTGATGCCGGTGCAGGACATGTTTTGGGGCGCTCGTTACGGAAAGATTCGCGATCCCTTTGGCCACGAGTGGGGCATCAATCAGCAGCTAAGAGAGATGAGCGCGGAAGAGACCGACGCGGCAGCGCGAGACTTCTTCGCCAGCAAGCAATGACACGCAAATTTGAAGTTCTTCTCTGCGTAATCTCCACGTGCTTTGCGACTCGGCGGTTGGATATCGCTACAAACACATTCACCGCAGAGACGCAGAGCACGCCGAGTTATCGCAGAGAGTTGAAGGTTAGGTGCCACCCTTAAGGTGTAAGTACACCTCGCGTTGTCAATAATGGCGATCAAAGGCAATTCAAGACTACGACAATCTTTAGGTCAGCTTTTAGGGCCAATTCGCAAACACATTTCCACCGCTCGCCATGCCACACAGATCATTTCTCGCGATCCGCGGCATGGCCCAAAGCTCTGGTTGAATTCCCGGTCCGGACCTCGCAGCCAGTCGCAGCCTGATGTTTATCCGTTTGCTGCTTACCTCGGTGAACGGTTCGACTGTACTCACGTCATAGTGGTTGGCCGGCCCGCTGCTCGAGATTTAATTCAACTTTATCCCCAATTTGAGATCATCGGCATCGTCCCGGCCGCCGACCTGGAGGTATTCCGTCGCCAGTTTGGATTCGGGACCTGGCTTGAAGAAGACTTGAATCTCGCCGGTACGCTCCCAGTTCCCGAAGAGGTTCTGAAGCGAGCCGTCATCGTTTGTAGTGACCTGGAGCAATTTGTTAGTCCCAACTCTTTACTAAAGAACTTGAAGACCTGCCTTGATCACGCGCCGGTTTGCATTTTGACAAGCAGCGATAGGGATTCAGCCGATGCGATCGGTAATCCATCCTCGACCGCGGCTAGTCGTCCGGGCAGATGGAATCTGACAGAGCTCGAAGCTTTGCTCCGGGCTGAAGGTTTCAATCTTGAGTTTATTGGGCGAACTGCCAGCGATAATGTCAGTTACGAAAAGAAAACAATCCTGGCGGTGGTTACCAACAATGCTTTTGGAAAACAAATAACTCAGGGCGCGCCTGCCGATTTTCGCGTGGTCGCGTTCATGGCGGCTTACAATGAAGAGGACATCATAGTTCAATCCATTACCAAGTGGACCGATCAGGGAGTGAGGGTACACGTGCTCGAGAACTGGTCCACGGACCGCACCTATGATTTAGCTAAGGATTTGGAAAGCAGGCTTCCGGTCACCGTTGAGAGATTCCCCAAAGAAGGGCCATCACAATATTTCGATTGGGGAGCGATGCTCACACGGATGGAAGCACTCTCGACAGAGATCAAGGCCGATTGGTTTGTGCGACGCGGCGCTGACGAAGTGTTGGCGTCTCCCTGGCCGGGTGTCAGCTACAGAGATGGTCTTTACCTGGCGGATCAGTCGGGCTTCAATTGCATAGATCACACGATCGTTGAGTTTCATCCGGTAGACGACGAATTTAAGACGGGGATGGATCACGAAGACTATTTCAGGCATTTTGATTTAAAACATCTATCCCATCCCAACCAGAGAAAAGCCTGGAAGAATCTTGACCAGCCGATCTCGACGATTCAATCCGCGGGACATGATGTACTGTTCGATGGACGCCGGATTTACCCGTTCAAGTTCCTGTTGAAACACTACTCTTTTAGATCACAAAGCCATGGAGAGAAGAAAGTCTTTCGCGAGCGGAAAGCCAGGTGGAATCCAAAAGAGCGGTCGAGAGGCTGGCATATACACTATGATTCTATGCAGGCAGGCCACCGATTTGTGCAATCAGCTTCCCAGAAAGAAATTTTTGAAGAAGATAGTTTCAATAAGTCATACCTCGTAGAACGCTTGTCCGGCATCGGTACGCATCGTAAGAGTTTCTAACTTATGCTGCGGCATTCCGTATTGATCGCCAGGAAAGGAAATGGACGACCCTTTGGCAAACTTCCGGTTTACTTCTGAAGACGCACGCACCGCTCTGGTCATAGGTCATCCTGGTCACGAACTGCTGGTTCACGGTTGGCTCGAAGTAGCGCGTCCTATTGTCTTTGTATTTACTGACGGATCGGGGCGGTCAAACCAATCAAGGCTGGATTCAACCACAACAATACTTAGACAGACAGGCGCCAAACCTGGCCGCATTTACGGGCGACTCACGGACGCTGCCGGCTACGCAGCTATTCTTAATCACGACTTCGATCTTTTCGTCGGCATTGTCGATGAACTTTGCGAAGCCTTCATGGCGGAGGGTATTGATTTCGTTGCTGGTGACGCGCTTGAAGGTTACAACCCGATGCACGACGTCTGTCGCCTCGTAATCAATGCGGCTGCGACTGTTGCGGGGCAGGTGCGCGGACGTCGAGTTGCAAATTTTAAGTTCTCGCTTACCGGCGAGCCGGGCGCCTTACATGCATCGCCGGCTGCCGACGAGATTTGCCGCCGATTAGACGACGGTGCGTTTGCGCGAAAAATGGCGGCAGCGAAAGGATATGCTGAACTTGCAGGCGAGGTGCATGCGACGCTGGAGCGGACCTCAACTGACGCGCTTAGAGTTGAATGCCTGCATCCGGTTGATCATGGCCCGGGTCACTACAGTTGGGATCAGCCTCCGTTCTATGAGTTGTATGGTGAGCAACAGGTTGCGGCCGGTTACTACCATCAGGTACTTCGTTACAGCGAGCACATAGCGCCCCTGGCTGAAGCACTCGAGCGCTACGTTGAAAGTCGTATCTGCCGCTAATGGTCTGCGGAAGCAAGTCATGTTTCTTTTTGGTAGTGTCGTATTTTAAAAATCCTCTGAAGCACAGAGGAAAACCGAAAGCTACATGGGTTTGGGACTGTTAAGAATCGCGTTTGCAACGCCGGAATATGTAACCGAGAAATATTTTGATGGCGGCTTGGCAAATCATACTCACCGGGTTGCCAAAGCGCTGGCCGGCATGGGCCATGACATTCATGTTCTTACTTTATCGGAAATTGATGAGGCACGATTCGAGCACGAAGGAGTAACCGTCCATCGCATTTCGAGCGGTAAATGGTGGTCCCTCACTCCGCATCGCCTGCCAGGCACCGTTCGGCTTTTGGATTTTAGTATTCGAGTCTATCGCCGGCTGAAACAACTCAACGCCGAGCAGCCTCTCGATCTAGTGCAGTTCCCAAACTATTCTTGTTGTGGCTTAGCTTCGATTTTTTTCCTCAAGCTCCCGCAGGTTTTGCGAGCTTCGTCTTATCAGCCGGCGTGGAACGCCGCTCTTGGTATCAAACAAACCCTTGACTCCAGAATGGTGAACGGTTTGGAAGCCCTGCAATTCAGGTACAGTCGGAATATTTTTGCTCCCAGTATTACCTTGCAACAAATGCTTCGAAAGGAAGCCGGATTGCCTGACGTCCGAGTTATTCGCTCACCCTTTTATGTTGAGACTTCGAACTGGGACAGCTCAGCTTATGAACGATTTTTTAAGGGCAAGAAATATCTCCTGTTCTTTGGGCGCTTCCAATTGCATAAGGGCTTTCATACGCTCGCTCAAGCCTTACCTCGCGTTCTGGAACAGTGTCCCGACGCTTTTGCGGCCGCCGTCGGTCGCGATATGGAATCCACGCTCGCCCCATCGATGGCAGCTTATGCTCGCAGCCAATGCGGCAGTTTTTCCACACGGCTCATCGTGCTGGACAGGCTGCCGCATGCTCAGCTGTATCCGGTTATCGCCGGGGCGCATTTGGTGGTCCTACCTTCCTTAATCGAAAACTTTCCGAACGTCTGTTTGGAAGCAATGGGTCTGGGCAAAGTAGTGATTGGAACGGTGGGGACAAGCTTCGATGAGTTGATTAGCGACGGGACGACCGGGTTTCTCGTCGCTCCGAACGAGCCTGCGGCATTGGCGGAGAAGATTATCTCGGCATGGGATCATCCCCGGCTGGAAGAGATCGGAGCTTGCGCGCGTCAGGCGATGTCGAAATACTCACCGGAGACCACTATCGAAATGCTGCTGAGCTATTACCGCGAAGTCCTGAACTCGTGAAGGTTCGTTGGACGTGAATTGGTGAGTGGAGGTCGAGATACTGGAGGAGTTACGCTCGTCTTTGCCATTGGTATGGTCGTCCGTCTTTTATTCTCACGCCTGCGAGTAAGTCGCGCGCCCGAATTGATGAACGCATAAAGACTCTCAGAGTAGGCGGGCTGACGTGACCCCAAACTGCTGAAGCCAGAATCATCAGGGTCTTGGGATTCCACTTCAACGATTTATTCTTAAGCAGAGGCTGCAACAACATCGGAGGATTTCCTGCCCAAAGTCGCATTGCGCCCAGCATGTAAAACGCAGCGAGCGCCTCGCCGTTGTGAGAATGGTCCTGGCCGACGGCGCGATGGCCATTAAAAAGCGTCGCGTTGCTTGAATGATAACGGTAGCTATAAAGGACGTCGGGCAGGGTCAGTACTCTGCCGTGTGCGGCCATGCGCGAGAACAGATCCTGATCTTCGCCGCCCTGGGACCTTTCATCATAACCACCCACCCGATCAAACACTTCGCGGCGAAACATTGCCGAGCCATGTGGAAACGGAATGTAAGCGGAACGGCGCACCAGTCGCCAACGATCTCGAGGCCGCACTTCCCGGCCGCTCGCATCAATGCCATTGCAGAGCGTTCCCACCACCGAAACATCCGCGCAGCTTTGGATAATGTTCCATTGCCTTTTCAAGCGCTCGGGATGGGCAATGTCGTCAGCATCCATGCGCGCCACAATTGGAGCCTGCGCTTTGGCCACTACCGCATTCGAGCTGCCGGCAAGTCCGAGCCGCTGCCGGCTTTCGTGGACGCGTATGCGTTTATCCCGGCGAGACCATTCTCGTAATAGTTCTGTTGAGCCATCGGTCGAAGCATCGTCAAGAATGACAAACTCAAAGTCGCTCAGAGTTTGTCGAAGAATGCTCCGGATGCTCTGGTCAAGGAAAGGAAGCGCGTTATGTACCGGCATAACAACGCTAATAACAGGAGCTGCCTTCAGGTTCATACGTGGTGACCAGGTAGGGGCTCTCAGGAGTTTACCCGCTTGTAACGTGCTTGGCTAATTCCACGGAATCAAGAAAACCACTCGATAAGCCATCTTCTCAAATCAGCTCGAAGCAACAGCAGGATTACCGGGGGCACGATCGTTGAGAGTAGACCGCCTAATATCACTCGCGGCAGCGGTGAGGTAAGAAAGCTCAAGCTGACGCTGGCAAGCAGAAGTCCCGTTGCAGCCGCGGCCAGGGTAGCTAGTGAAATTCGAAAGAGCTTTGCTGAGATGCCCGGGATAATTCTATTCAAAGCCACGATCCGGTTTACGCAGGCGAACGCATAAGCAATCATGCCGGCCCAGGCCGCGCCGGTTAGTCCAAGCGTTCTTATCAACGGATAAAGTGCTGCTAGAAATACCACTGCTTCCAGAATCGAGCCCACCGTCACTTCTCTTGGCCTGTTCAACCCCCAGAAAAAATTGGAAATGATCAGACTTAGCGCGCGCAGTGGGATGACCAGCGCCAGAACGCGTAGCACTGTCCCCGCAGTGGTCCACCTGGCGCCGAATAGTAGTTCAACTACCTCGCCGGCAAGCAGGAACAAGGGCACTGCAATCGTGACCACAATCATCAGGGCAATACTAAATACCTTGATAAAGGTCAGCTCCAGACTCTTTGGGCGCTGGGTTGTGATTTCGGCATAGGCGGGAAAGAGCACCGCGCTGAGTGAAAAAACCAGCACGCTAATCGGCGCGCTGGAAATATTAAAAGCCAGAGAGTAATTGCCGAGTGCGGCGGTGCCGAGCAAACGTCCCACCATGACGTTGTCCGCCATGTTGGTCACATATGAAGCAACCGCAATCGCCAGCGTCAGCTTTCCCAGGCTCAAAGCGCGGCGAAGAGCTTGCGGTTCGAACCGGAGACGTGGGCGATACGAATGAAAAACATAAGAGAGAATCGTTCCCAGGGCAGCGGTTAGCAACAAGCCAATCACGAGGGCCCAAACATTTCGCATGACTACCGCGAGGGCAACAGTCAACGCTATTCCGATTGTGTTAGTGGTAACTTCGTACCAGAAGATTCTGGCAAAGCTAATCTGCTTGCGCAGGATTGAGAGCCCGATGTTTTGACATCCCTGAACGAGCGTTACCAGACCCAGGACCGGAATAATGACTTTCAGTTGCGCTTGTCCGTAAAACCGCGCAATCGGAAAGGCAGAAGCCGAGACAAGCAGGGCGATCACCAAACCTCTAATGAGTTCAACGGACCAGACCGTGTCGAGATGGGCTTTCAGGTCGTCGGTCGTATCGAACTTGTTTGCAACGATCGTTCGACTCAAGCCAAGCGTCGTCAGGGCGTTTGTTGCAGCCACGATGGTCAACGCCATCCCGAACAATCCGAAATCTTCCGGCACGAGCAGCCGCGCGAGGACGACGGAGCGGACGAAACGAATCAGTTCCGTGATCAGCGACGACGATACATTCCAGCTAACGCCGGCACGCACTCTTCTCGCCAACGGCAAGTTTGTCGTCGCTCTTCGGTCAGCTATTATTTCAGCAGCTGGAGTTTCGCTTAGGCCAAATGGTGTCATCGATCAGTCGATCAATCCGGCAGACATCTCCGTTCGATTATATGCGCCGCATTTTGATAAGCCATAATATTTACTTGGGGTAGTGTCCTCGTTTCAGATTTCCTCTGTGCTACCTTTGTGTCCTCTGTGTCTCTGTGGTGGATGTTGCCCCCGTAGATTCACCACAAAGACACAGAGAACACAAAGGGCAGCACAAAAGAAAATCGAAAAGGTAAACGAAGTGACTACAAAGACGACCAAACGAGCATTCTGGTGTTCGCGTATGACAACGATGGCGGTCGTTTCCGCCTTCTTCGTTCTTTCTCCGCTGCTTATTCACGCGCAGAAAATTTCCCCTGAAGAGCAGAAGATCGTCGAATACGTCGATGCGCACACCGCTCAAGCCATCGCGCTGCTCGAAAGAACCGTGAACATCGAAAGCCCGACAGAAAATCAAGCCGGCGTGAAGCAGGTTGGCGCGGTATTCAAAGCCGAGTTTGCCGCGCTGGGATTCGACGCGCGTTGGATCGACATGCCGCCGGCAATGAAACGCGCCGGTCATCTGCTGGCAGAAAAACCCGGGACGAAGGGCAAACGCATCCTGTTGCTCGGCCATCTCGATACGGTTCTGCACGGTGAGAAATTCCTCCGCCGGGGAAACAAAGGCTTCGGTACCGGTTCGTCAGACATGAAAGCCGGCGATGTAGTTCTGTTGTTCGCTTTGAAGGCGTTAAGGGAAACCGGCGCGCTCAAGGATGCACAGATCATCGTGATGCTTACCGGCGACGAGGAAGACTCCGGTGATCCGGTGGAGACCAGCCGCGGCGACATGCTGGCTGCGGCCAAACGCAGCGACCTCGTACTCAGTTTTGAAAACGGCGGCAGCAACATCGCCACGGTAGCGCGTCGCGGCAGCAGCGATTGGACGTTGGAAGTAACCGCCCGCACCGGACACTCGTCGCAGATTTTCAAGAGCATGGGCAGCGGCGCCATCTTTGAAGCCGCGCGCATTCTCGATCAGTTTTATCAGACACTCCGCAGTGAACAATACCTGACGTTCAACCCTTCGGTGATTTCCGGCGGCACCGAAGTCGAAGTGAAAGACCAATTTCTGACGACGAACGGCAAGACCAACGTGGTGCCGGCGCGAGTCGTCGTGCGCGGCGATTTGCGCTTTATCAGCGAGCAGCAGAAGGAAGCGGCCCGGGCAAAGATGAAAGAGATCGTGGCGAAGAGTTTGCCCGGCGCCTCAGCGAAGATCACTTTCGCGGACGGCATTCCGGCAATGTCGCCGAGCGAGGGAAATTTGAACCTGCTAAGACAACTCGATGCAGTCAGCCAGGACCTGGGCTTTGAAAAGATTGAACCCCTCGACGCCGGTGAAAGAGGCGCGGGCGATGTTTCGTACGTCACTCATTTGATTCCGGGACTGGATGGACTGGGCGCGACCGGTGGCGGCGCGCACGCGCGTGGTGAGTATGCCGATTTGGATACGCTGCCCAGACAGATCAAACGCGCCGCGGTTTTGATCTATCGCCTGACGCGATGAAATGTCGAAACGGAGATCGAACCACAATCAGGTCAAGATAGAAAATCTCAGGTTCGGTCAGCCCGAAGGACTGCAATAAAATAGCCGGGGGTTGAGCGCGCAGCGCGACACCCCCGGTTCGAGCGTTAGTTTTTTCTGACCCTGAAAGGGTCACAGAATTGCTCTGGCACCCTTTCAGGGGGCGAAGTCTACACCTGTCGTGATCCGGGGGTCTGCGCTGCGCTCCGACCCCCGGCTACTTTCTTGCAACCCTTCGGGTTGCGAAATAGGACTAGGGCTTCTTATTCCCCGACGTGTAGCTCGAAAACGTCCGCGGGATCCCGCCATCGTCTCTCACATCCTGAAACTTGATCGGTTTAGTTTTTCCCCCCTCTTTCACCATGAAGTGGATGTGGCCGGTCAAACTATTGCCGACGCTGCCAACCTTCGCCAGTTCGTCGCCGGCGTTAACCTTGTCGCCCTTTTTGAGTTTCGTGCTGTTCTGTTGGAAGTGCATGTAGATTCCGGTTGTCCCGTCGCCGTGGTCTACGTCGATTTCGTTGTTATCGCCTCCGATGCCATCGTTCTTTTTTATCGGATCAGAGGCGATGACGCCGCCGCGCGCGGCCAGTATCGGCGTGCCGCAGGGCCGGCGAAAGTCCCACGCGTATTTCTGATCGCTCTTCGTGCCGTCGGCTTTTGTTTTGATCTGATGGTTGAGCGATGAGTTGTTTCCCTGAATCACCCAACTGCTTTCGCCGCCGGGAAAGGGAAGTTTATAAACCGGCGCCGGCGTGACCGTCGCCTTGTACTCGTTCTCGTTGATGCTTCCCTTCAAAAGGAAATAAGGAATGAGCCAGGCCAGCAGCCAAATAATCGCGATGAGCAAGGGAAAGAAAATCTTCGTCCAAAGTTTGAAAGGCTCGCTGTGTTCGCCGCCGCCTTCGACAGTTGTCCTGATGGTCCAGGGAAAGAGGTAGTACATCAGGAACGCCAGAATCGCTGTGATCAAGCCCAGCCAGTGATACAAACTCGGCAGCCAGTAACATCCGCAACCAACAAAAGCGAGGAACGCCAGGCCGAGTCCGGTGACGACAGCGTGAATTGCTAGCAGCAGCACCACTCGGCTGGTCCAGGTCCATGTCTCCTCAAAATCGCCCCCCTGGTAGCCGAGCCAGCGCGCGAGGCTAAGCGTGCGAAACAGCAAGCCGATCAGCAATCCCCAAGTGACGATTACGATCACGGCGCTGATGATCATGTATTTGTCGCCCCAGAAACCGGCGATTGAAGCGAGGACAAAGATGGACGCGAGGACCACGAGCAGCAACAAGGCTAACTGGATAACACGACCGAGGGTGATCATGGCGAAACCTCCACAAAGGAGCAAAGTCGTAAGGACGTGAAAACCGGCGGGACTTTATGCGTGGGGTGCGGGACTGTCAAGGCTTTTTGCGGTGGCGCGTTTAGAGGCGGGCGCCGCCCGCCGGTTCAATCTCCGATTAGAAAGTCATTTAGATTCGCGCGTTGCGACGGCGGGCGGTGCCCGCCTCTAAAACGGGTCGGAAGCGACGTGCCCACTCCTGTCAAGGATTCTCCTACGGTCGCAATTCTCAGTTATCCTTTGTGCATCCTTTGTGTTCTTTGTGTCTTTGTGGTGAATTACCGGACAAACATCCACCACAGAGACACACAGAGAACACGAAGGACGCACAGAGTTTTCAACCTAATGCTTATCGATATCTCGCCGCTACGCATTTCTCGCGACTACCGCCTGCTCTTTTTCGGCCAACTCATTTCCGCTTTCGGCACCGCGATGAGTTTTGTCGTACTGCCGGTCCAGGTTTACCAGTTGACTGGCTCGACGCTTCTAGTTGGTCTGCTGAGCGCCAGCGAGTTCGTGCTGATTCTGTTCATGGCTTTCATCGGCGGCGCCTATGCAGACTTCATCGACAAGCGACGCATGTTGCGGCTGACGGAAATTGGCCAGACGATAGTAACCACCGTACTGGTCTGCAACGCCGCCTTGCCGCGGCCGCAAGTTTGGCTGCTGTTTGTTTGCGCCGCCGCTCATGCGGGGCTGGGCGCGTTGCAGCGGCCGTCGTTCGAATCCCTGCTACAAAAGATCGTGCCGTTGGAATTGATGGCGTCAGTCAGCGCGCTGAACTCGCTGCGTTGGAACGTAACAACAATACTCGGTCCGTCGCTGGCTGGAATAATTCTGGCGAGATACGGCGCCGGCACGGCCTACACGATCGACCTCGTAACTTTTGTCGCTTCGTTAGTAGCCGTCTTCCTGATTCGCGCAGTGCCGGCGCCGGTGCAGGACGCCGATCGGCCCACGTTGAAGTCGGTGGTTGAGGGATTGAACTACGCCTGGCGTCGCAAAGAAATCCTGGGCACTTACCTGATTGACATGAACGCGATGTTCTTTGGTATGCCCACGGCGCTCTTTCCGGCGATGGCGGCGAATTTCGGCGCCGGCACTGTCGGCTTCTTTTACGCAGCGCCGTCAGTGGGGGCGCTCGTTGCCACGGTGACTTCGGGATGGGCCAGGAGAGTCAATCGCCACGGTCTGGTAGTAGCGGTGGCGGCGGCGCTGTGGGGTGTCGCGATCGTCTTCTTCGGCTTCGCGACCAATCTTTACCTGGCGTTATTTTTTCTGGCACTCGCCGGCGCGTTCGACATGATTAGCGCCGTCTTTCGCATGACGATCTGGAGCCAGACTATTCCTCACTATCTGCGCGGGCGATTGGCGGGCCTCGAGATGATCAGCTACACGTCCGGCCCCAAGCTAGGCGATGCTGAGGCCGGACTCGTCGCCACGTTGTTTAGTGTGCGCACGTCCATTGTCTCCGGTGGAATTTTATGTGTAGTTGGCTCGGCGCTTATTTCCCTGCTGATTCCTGAGTTCATCAGTTACCACGCTGCCGCCGGCATCGAACAAAAAGAGTTGGAAGAAGCGACGCGGGAAACTGAGACCAAGAACCTGCTGGTTGAATAAGCGCCTCGGGTCTAACGCAGTTCCTGGTTCAGAATATTCGCCAGCCGAGCGCCGGCCAGGGCGACGCGTTTTTTCGCGAGCGCGCGGGCGGTGTTCCGATAGCTGCTGGTTATTACAAATGGCCCGGTGCCCAGGCCGATCGGCGGAGACATGTAAGTAGTGGCTTGGGCGGCGTTGAAGCTTTCGGTGATCCAATCCGAAACGTCGAGATTATTGGCATCGGCGGGCGAAGCTGGCGGCGCGCTCTGCCCGACCATGATCGCAGCCGCAGGGCTCGAACTCGTTCCCAACAGGCCGTCCCAGAATGCATGCAATTTTTGCGTCGTCTGGCCGTCGCGTACCTTTACAAAATTACCACCCGCATCGCCGTGAATCAGTGCATGGGTGAAGCGGGAAGTGCAATGCAGCGGTTGATGCACATCGCCCAGGACGTGCATTAGCCACACCAGGTCATACGACTTCAACTTATCCGGACTATTGGACGCCAGCACGGTGCGGAACGCGGCAATCATAGTTTCGGCATTGGGTATTGGTGGGTCTTCGAGCGCGGTGCCGTCTGGGGAAAACGGCCTGTCGATGAAGTGCCAATACTTGTGCATCGCCGTATCTGAGTAGCCGATGTTCCGGTCTGCCGTGCCGTCATTGGGTGGGGTATCTCCGTTGTTTGGTCCGTCGGCATGATGTAGACCGTCGCTCTTGATCTTGTCGGGCCAGGTAGCCGCCAGCATGAAGAGCATCATTCGCCTTCTCGCGGCGGAGGTGCCGGCCGGAATCATTGAGTTGAAGATGCTGAATCTGGGGTTCAGACGGACCAGCGCATCGACGCGCGCGCGGGCCTGCGGAGTCAGTCTCTGGTAGGCCACAAACGCGACGGCCATGTGACCAGTATCACTCCAGCCGTAGGAAGGTACGCTGACAACCAGGACGAGCAGTAAAGCCACAATGCAAATTCGGGAATTTGTTTTCATTTTGAAGCCTCCACTACGAAATGAGAAAATTGAGAAAAATATTTCAGCGTAAATTAGGGACTGGTGGTTGAGTAATCTTTCTGAGGGTAGGGGCACGGCATGCCGTGCCCCCTACGGTCAGGCGAATGATGAAAAAATTCTTGAAGCTGTTGCTGATCCTGATCGTCGTCGCTGCGATAGCGTTTACCGTCTTCTGGTTTAGCCATCCTTACGATCTTTCCTTCGAGGAACTTCGCGCAGACGTCCCTCATCAAGACTACAGCAGGTTCGCCGAGGTCGACGGCGTGCGTATTCATTATCAGGACAAAGGAAATGGAACGCCGCTGGTCCTGATTCACGGTTATACCTCGTCGGTCTATTCGTGGAAAGACGTTTTCGAGCCGCTCTCGCAAAACTTTAGAGTGATCGCCGTCGATCTCAAGGGCTTTGGGTTCTCCGGGAAACCTGACGGCGATTACAGCCGGCGGGCGCAGGCAGTGCTCGTTTCGCACCTGCTCGAACAACTCCACATCGAGCATGCGTGGATTTGCGGTAACTCGATGGGAGGCGAAGTGGCACTCAACCTGGCGCTCGTAAATCCCGGGCAAGTGTCAGGGCTGATCTTGATCGACAGCAACGGCGTCCAGGTTAAGGGCAGCGGCTCGCTCGCGCCGTCGTATCTGCTAATTCCGGGCGTTGGCCGCATTTTAACCGCGCTGGCGCTCAGGTCAGATAAACTTGTGCGCCAGGGTTTGGAGAAGAGCTTTTACGACGACACGAAGGTGACTGGCGATCGAGTCGCCGCTTACTATCGTCCACTGCAAACGCGCAGCGGACAACTGGCGGCGTTACGCGCGCGTACGCAGGCGGGACAGTATCCCGTAGAACCCGAACTCGGCAAAATATTTGTGCCAACCTTGATTTTGTGGGGGGCGCAGGATGAACTCATCCCGGTTGAGGCAGGGCACAAACTAAACTCGCTGATCAGGAATTCAAGACTGGTGATCTTCGATAACTGCGGACATGTGCTGCAGGAAGAAATGCCGGCTCGCGCCGTGGAAGAAATTAATAAATTTATACACGCAGCTCGCGGCAGCGGATAGCTTTTGTGGAGTGCGCTGACGTGAGCACCCCAGCGCGGCTGCAGCGCCGGGGGACCCCGCCTGTCAGCGCTTTAGGTCATGGGCGACAAGTTGCGGAATGAGGTCAGTACCACCACGCGGTAGCGGGTGGATTGCGGATTTCGGATTTTTTGCGATTGCCGATTGCCTTTACGCCACCCCGCTACCGCGTGGTGGTACTGACCTCACGACTTTGCATTGTGTACAAATGCCCGCAGTTAGGCCATGAAAAGAACCGCACCAAATGCTGCCAAGAAAAGACGCGAGCCTTTTCCGTTTGTCCTTGAAGAGCTCGAGCCCATTCGTCCCACCATCAAACCCATGTTCGGCATGACCTCGATCTATCTCGGCGATAAGTTGCTCTGCTCGCTGCGCGATAGCGTCAAGCAACCGAACACCAACGGCATCTGGTTGTACACCACGGCGGAACACATCGACAGTCTGGCCCGGGAGTTTCCTGGTCTATCCAAACGACAGTTATGGCGCTCACGCTCAAACGAGAAAGCCTGGATCGTCTTAGGTTCCCGTCTCGAGAATTTTGAAGAGTACGCCTTCAAGGCCTGCGAGCTGATGCTGCGAGGGGATCAGCGCATCGGCAGAATCAGCGCGACGCGAAACACTCGATTTCCGCATCAGAACCGCGAGCGGTAGCGACCGGCCAAAGACTCAACCCTTAACCACAGAAGTTTTGAGACCTTAAAGCGCTTAGAATGATCGAGGAATCTTTAGCCGGTCGCATCGCTCGCGGTTCGAATATACAAGTAGTCTTGTATATCCCTTGATTGTCCCACCCGCAAGTATCAATAGCATTCCATACAATGGTGAGATTACGATCGACGCGTGACTCATGCTGACTTCGAATTCCACACTGTCAAAGGCTATCTGATCACTTTTCGAGGACGTGGTACCTGGCTTCATGGCGATGAGCGCGGCTCAGTAGACCGGGCTCATAACAGATACGGTAGTCCAGTTCTTCCGGAGAACGTGCAACGAAGAAAACTTAACCGCTCGAGACTAAAGAACCCTCCGGTGAGATTGTCGGCGGCGCAAAGAGACGCAGTTGAAGCAAGCATTCATGAAACTTGCAAGATTCGTAGGTGGGATTTATGGACGATGAATGTGAGAACTAACCATATACACGCCGTAATCACCGCTGAATGTAAACCAGAAAAGGTGCTTGCGGCGTTGAAGGCAAACGCAACCAGGAAATTAAGAGAAGCTGGCTATTGGAATAGTTACGATAGCCCCTGGGCTGATCATGGAAGCACGCGATATTTGTGGAGGGACGAAGATGTCGTGAACGCAATCGCGTATGTGGAGTACGATCAAGGTGAACCACTACCCTGAAGTCGGCAAATCAGAATCGCGAGCAGTAGCGACCGGCCAAAGATTCATCGGTCATTCAAAACGCTTTGGGTGTTGGAACATCCATGTCCAGGTTGACCCTTTGGCCGGGCGCTACCGCTTCCGGTTCTGATGTAAACTACGGAGTGGCTTTCTTGGCCTCAGCCTCGTCTCGCTTGCGCACGTAAATCTCACCACGCGGAACCAGTCCCGCTTTGTTCGCCAGCGTGTACACCGCGGAATCAACCAAATCTTTACTGTCGAGACGAAAACTGGTGACGCCCGAAACGCGCGTGTCGGGATCGCTGTACTGCAAAGTCAGGTAACGCACCTTGGTCTTGATCAACCCCAAAGGCCAACCGAAGTAAGGAACGTTCTGGGCCACGGTCGCCGCACTGGGGCGTCGTTTTTGCGTGTCTGAAAAGACCGAGTTCACCGCATTGTAAGGGATGAAGAACAGATCTTTCTGATCCTTGCGGAACAGCAAACGTTGATTCGTATCGTCGAAGCTGAGCGTGCCTTCCATGGTTTTGCTGTAACCAAAAATACCGCCCTCATACTTCGCTTTCATTGTCTGCGGCGCCGTGGGCGGCACAGCCTGAGTCGCATTCGTCGGTTCGCTTTTTTCAACCGGCCGCGGCCGCTGCGCGAAAACTGTCGCTGCCAAAATCACCGTTAACAAAAGTAATCCAGTAAACTTCATCTTAACCTCCAGCGATCTTTCTTACTGTAAAGCAAACTGTTAGTTTGCGAGTGCAGCTTCAAATTCAACCTGAGCTGAAACGCAGACGCAAACTAACAGTTTGCCGGTACGATTATTTTGCAAACGCCCGGACGCGCTCAGCAGACTCTTTGAAGTCCGAATCACTCGGCGCGAGGGCCAAACCTTTTTCATATGCGGCCAATGCTTTTGCATATTGCTTAGTCACTTCGTAAGCGTAGCCAAGCTCGCGGTAAACATTTACATCGTCCGGAGACTTCTGCGCTGCAGTTTGCAGCGCGGCGATGGCCTTGGGGAAATTCTTCGCGCGCGACTGGGCAATCCCCAGCAGATAGAAAGTCACACCCTTGGCGTCAAGCTGCAGCGTTGCTTTTTCCAGCGCAGTTGCTGCGCGCACATACTGTTCGGAACCGATGAGTGCCTGGCCGAAAAGAGTGATCGCTTCGGCGTCAGTCCTGACTTTTATCAAGCCTTCGCCGGCCCGCACCGCACCCAGGTAGTCAGCCGATGCTTTTGTCGGATCGTCCGCGTGGAGCGCGGCGCGACGCAGATAGGCGGACGTTAACAACGTCCAGGCAGACGCGAGGCGCGGATCGTTTACCGTCGCGCGATTGAGCGCCGAAATGGAGCCGTCGAGATCGTTCTTGGCGAGCGCGATCTGGCCCAGGTAGAACAGCGAGAGAGTGTCTTTGGGATTTGCCTTAACCGCGGCGCTGAAAGTTTTTTCCGCGTCGAGCGGTTTGCCGGTTTTGTACTCGGCGAGGCCACGGTAGTAAAGCAGCGAAGGATCGGGCACAGCACCGGGGCGCGTGGTGGCGGCTACCAGCAACGGCAAAGCGCGATCGAATTTCTCAACCAGGATGTATGCCTGGGCCAACGCGTCAGCAGTGTTTGGATCCTCGCGCTTCGCCACCTGCTGAAGATCCAAAGCCTTCTGCAAATCCTCAGTCGCCGGCCCATACTGCTTCAGACTCAACTCAGCAAAGCCGGCGATTTTCCATGCTTCGGAGTCGTTGGGAAACTGCGCCGCGATCTGTTTAGCTTCGGCGGCAGCGGCGGCGAACTGTTTTTGTTGCAGCAGCTGATAAGCGTGGGTGGTGTCGCCGGCGCTGATCGTGTTGACGACGGGTTTCACCGGCTGCACGTCGATCAGCGGTCGGTTCGAATTGTTTCTGGCGGTCGGGCTGGGGGTTGGTTCGGGCCGCAGCAGGGGTTCTTCGGCAGGCTTGGCGGGCGGCTGCGACTTGACGCGGCGCGGGCGGCTGGATTGTCCGGCCACCATGCCGCCGAGAATCATCAGGCACAAAACTAACGTCAACAGGCGATAAATAGATCTTTTGCTCATAGAAAATTCTTCCGGGGAGAGATTTAATTCGAGGTGAATGGAGCGCTCCGATAAGACAATGTTTCGGATGCGGCCCTCACGGCTTTAGTTTGCCCGGTTAGCCTCCTCGGAGCAAAAGACTACTAACTAACCGCCCAAAAGAACAGGGCACGGCATGCCGTGCCCCTAAGAATGAGTATTGAATCGCGATCCGGGGGGTGCGCGCTGCGCGCTTACCCCCGGCTACTCTCTCTCACCGCCTCCGCGGTGAGGACGGTGAACTTAGAAGTTCAGTTTCAAACCAAACTGAAACTGCCGTGGGTCGAACGACGCGGTGGGGCGGCTGTAGTAACGTCCGTTGCCGGAGCGTTGCGCGAAGCTGTTCACGTCGCTGAACAGCGGCGACGCGGAAGCTTCGTTGAAGCGATTGAACATGTTGAAGCCTTCCGCGATCAGGTCCAACCTGACGCGTTCGCCGAAACGCACCGCGCGCGAAACGCGAAGGTCGAGTGAAGCGAACTTGTGCGTGATGCCCATGTTGCGTCCCAAACTTCCGTTCGAGAAGAAGGGCGGTAACACCAGCACGCCGTCGGAACGAACGCTCGGCCGGTCGTTGGAGCTTTGCTGATCGCCGTTGGTGTCAACGCCGGTGATGATGTTGAAAGGACGTCCGGTACCAACTTCAAGAATTGGCGCAATCGTAAAGTCAGCCAGGAAGCGATGCAGTCCATCGCCGCTGCGCCAATCTACCGGCGAAGTCACGATGGCGCTGAAAACGTAGCGCAGCCGCTGATCGAAAAGTGAATCGGCGCGGTCGGCGCGCAGGTTACGGTTGTCCTGCGGCTTGAGCAGGGTCTGCAAGTCGGAAGAATCATCGATAGAGTGGGCCCAGGTGAACGACGCGAGAAACTGGAAGTTGTTCGCAAAGCGTCGCTTCAAATCCACGTTCAGGGCATGGTAGGTCGAATTGCCTTCTGAGAGCTGCGAACTCACGTCGCCGAACGGAGAAATCACACCCGGCGTGCGCAGTGTGTTGTTGGCGGCGAGCAGCGCATTGAAGGTTGCCGGCGAAAGCCCGGTCAGCGCACGCACGAAGAAGTAGTTTGGCGCGTTGGGCCGGAAGAAGTTAGCCGCGATGGGCGAAACGATGCCCTGTCCGGCTGCGTTCCGGCCAAGTATGCCGGGAATCACGACAGTGAAGCCAAGCGGGCAAGCCGCGCTCGGCGCGCAGTTCGATGTCGGCAACGAGAAGAATTGAGCTGACGTTGGATCGGGAGGCGCCACGCTAAAGAAGCGGCGGAAATTTTCGATCAGCAGATCGTTGCGCATCAGGTTGATGTCGCGCGGGTGCGGCAAGTGATGCGCGCCGACGAAGATGTAGCTCGCCGACACCGACATGTCTTTGTAGATCTGGCGCTCGACGGCAAAGTTAGCCTGCGTCGCATAGGCGTATTCAAACTTCTTGTCGGGGAAAAGCGTGAACGGCAGAATCGTGCCGAAGCCCGGGAACGTCTGGTCGTTGAAACGCTGGCGACCAAACTGATACTGCGCGCTCGAGGCAGCGCCCGGTGTGCAGTTCACCCCGGGGACGGCGCCCGGGAAATTACAAACGACCACGGTGCCCTGGAAAATCTGCGCCGCATTTAGAAATGTTGTCGGGGCCGGATTGTTGAAGGTCAACGTCGCCTGCTGCTGTTGCGCGGCATCGGCGATGTCGGAGTTGAAGGCGATGGCGAGCAGCGGGTGATCGTAGAAGAGACCGAGCGCGCCGCGGACCACAGTCTTGCCGTCGTTGCCGATATCCCACGCCGCTGCTAATCGCGGGGCCCAGTTGTTCTTGTCACGCGGAAAACCCTGCTGCACGTTAAGCGCGTCCTGCGCTGCTAAAAGGTCAGCTTGCGAAAGCACAATGCCGGAGAGCGGATCGGTGAAGGACGTAGCCGGGGGAATTGTTTGCGTCAGTTCGTAGTCGTAACGGATGCCGTAGTTCAGCGTCAGGTTAGGTCTGATCTTCCACGAGTCCTGCGCGAAGAAAGCCATCGGGCGATTACTAATCTGGCTGACCGGGTTGCCGAAACCCTGAACATAAACCGATGGAATGCCCAGACCGTACGACTGCACCGGCGTGAAGTTAGGCGGCGTTTGTCCGTTCGGAGCGGTCGGCAGCGTGGGCGCGAGGGTCCGCGCGGAAAACTCACCGAAGTTAAAGAGTCCGGCAAAGTTCAGCTCGAAGATCGCCTTGGGAATTCGCACGAACGCGAAGTCGCCGCCAAATTTGAAACTGTGGTTTCCGGCGACGACGCTGAGATTGTCGGTCCATTCGTAGCGAGTCTCGGTGCGAATTACGGGCGAGAACAGTTCGCGTCCGATGAACGCCG